>BNJU01004275.1_pt1 | contig 90022 bp, 156 predicted proteins | sample 8539281 | NCBI WGS metagenome assembly BNJU01 (sample SAMD00202456, study PRJDB9452) | human saliva metagenome | isolation source: human saliva | place: Japan
ATATATGCAGATACACAAAAGGGCTAAACAGTTTTTGTATGCTCAGCCCTTGACAATGATTTTTCTTATGCTATCATTTTTAATTGACTGAGTAATACAAGTGAGGTTTGTGTTACTCTGCGGAGTTGGAGACTCATTTTCAACTCCTTTTTTTCGTTATTTCTATATCTCTATTATACCAAAATCAGGATAAATGTCAATTATTCCATGCCAAAAAGCCCAAATCTCTAGAAATTTTTTTGCTTTTTATATCTGTATTTTTGCTAAAATTATTTCATCTTAAATATTTTTCTATACTTTTTATGTACACGGGGGAGTTTGTAGTCTTTCGAGTCATCTTTAGGACGAAACACTATCCGCACTAATATGATCCAATGAAGTATACTTATCATAGTCCTTCTTCCATTCCCCAAAAAAATAAATCTCTTAATTTTTCCTTCACGCTCTAGCAATATCATATTCGCTACGGCTACCCTCCTTCACTTGTCCAATACATCCCTCTATGCTTCATTCTATACGTTATTTTTCGATGTTGGCTCTCCATAATCCCAATACCTGACTTTGGAAGTCCTCTCATCTCCGCTGGTTTTGTATACTGAAAATTCCTCATGAATCTACTCGAATAATATTCAAATTTTTTTCTTGTCCTTCTTCACTATTAACCAATGACTCTATAGTATCTAGTGAACGCCTTAATAATTTCTTATTGTGCTCTCGAATAGCTTGAAACAAGTCTTCTCTCAGTTCTCTTGGATAAGACTTTGTAAATTCTTTGATTTCTTTGTTCAAGTGATATTCGTCCCAAAAATGCTCATGCCTCTTAACATTAAATGATTTAGCAATTTCAGTAAATACATGTGGAGTATATCCCTTGCCACAGTCAGAATTAGTAACTCATATTGTCTCGTTTGTAATTTCATATTCATTTTCCAATAAATCTAACAATTCTCTACAGAGCTGAGTGATTATCCAAGCGGATAAGCTCTTTTTATTTTCTAGCTCAAAACGATTCGGACTAATCTGTTTTGAACCTGTATGAACTACAAAATGAGATAAATCCATATTTCTTTTTTTCAGAACCATCCTCAGACGTTTTTACATATACACCATCTCCCTCTATAGATGATATCTGCTTTAATTTTTTCAATCTTCCTCTCTTCTTTAAAAAATCGATAATCATCCTTTTCTTCCAGTAATTGATTGGCTAATTTAACAACCTTATTGACTGTATCTTTAGTGACAGTTACATTATAAACCATCTCAATTGTCTCTCCTACCTGACGATAGGGTAGTTTTGTAGCTAGAACCGCAGCCTGATACAATAGTTCCTGAGAATGACGTACATTCTTTTCTAAACCTAACATTTCATCAACTGGTATTCTACATTCCCCATTTTTATACCAACGTTTCCTAGAAAACGTCACTTCCCCAAATGTAAAAGCTACTGTACGTTCAGACTGATTTTTACAACGATATCCTTTAGTTCTCATACTGGAGCTTACAGACTCATCGTACTGCGCAATATGCTGTAAAAATTTTTGTATTGTCTTTTCTTGTTCCTGACTACTAAATCTCAATTCATCAAATTGTTTCATATAATTTTTCATTTTCCTTTTCAATTCTTATGAAAATTGTATGATTTTCAAAACAAGTAATCAAATTTATTTTTGTTCCAAGAATAAAATAGGACATCTCTTAAAATTAAAATAAATACCCTATTTATTATCACAAAAATACTAGAGTGATTTAATTGAGTATCAATAGTTCAAATATTTCAGTGCATAATAAAAGCCTGGTATTAAACCAGACTTAAGGTAGTTAATAGTAGTATCATCTCACAACTAATATGACTCATTTAGCAACAAAAAGCAATGAGTTAAAACAATTGCAGAATGTATTTATAATTATATTTATAATTATTTTTACAATGAAGTTTCTCTTTCCTTACGCTGATCCACATTTTTTCTCAATGTCTTGATGTAACTTATAATCTTTTGTAATTGCTTCTACTCGCTGATACAAAAGCCTGGCGCTCAAAGGTCGCTTCTTTAATAAGTTTATCAATCTCAGTTTTTTTCGAGTACTAGGATCTACTCTCAAATCTTTCAAAATGGAAATAGCTAGTTTCACTTCCTGAGGATCGCTTTGATTCTAATGCAAGAAATGCAGACTGAATTTTATTAAGCTCACCCAAGCGTTGATCTAATTTATCAAGCAAGTTATCTACTTCTTCTAGTTCCTCTTCAAAACGATTTAACAATTCATCAAATTGCTGTCCTTCTGTCACTCCATGAGCAGATAGATAATTATATTCACGAACAAGCTGATCCAAACTGGAGATTTTTCGGATTTTTCCGGACAATCATTTCTCCGTTATCATACGACAACTGAGAAGCGACTGTTTCTCCCTTCATGTACCGATTCTTATCAGCGTGTTCAGGATTAACAAAATAGTAGAAAGTCATTCTTTCTGATAAAAATTTCATAAGAGCCATCTTCTGCTTTTTCAATCTGATGAGCTGGAATAAGAATGGTTCCCTTATTTCTAATCCCAAATTCCATTTCAAGATAGAGTCCATTTTTTGTTTCTTCCATCACCTGCCATTCTTCAACTGTAATTCTCATTTCAAAATCATCTTCTCGTTCTGCTACCATTTTTTTCATATTCAGATTTAATTTCATCAACAGAAAAAGTCACCTCGTTAGCAACCACTCTCTCAGAAATTTTTCTCAAAGAATAATTTCCTTTTTTTGACAAAGTACGATCCCGAACATTTCTTGTTTGTTCTTGGTCAGTTAAACGATATTTTATTTCCTTCCCTGAAGTATCAACAACAAGATCTAAAGTTTTGGCCTTAGATTTAAAATCTTCTAATGAGGTCGAATGTTTTTAAAAGAAAAATCCAAACGAGATTTAATCTCATAGCGAAAAAGAATTTTTGCGATAGGGCATGATACGATTTTTCGATTAGTCCATAATTTCTCTTTGAGAATTTTTAGCTCCAGCTAAATCCGCATACTTATCTGAAATATTCTCTAAACTTTTTCGTTCCTTTTCTGCCATCGAAATTTATTTAAGGTTACAGAATTAGTAGAATTGAAAAATGATGTGATTATGAATGTGCCCTTTATCCATGTGTGTCGCAATGACAAATTCATGTTGACCCACCAGTCAATTCTAAAATCGTTTTACGACCAATCTCATGAATTTCTTGCGGACTCAAATCATCTTCTGGCGAAAATGATTGGATGATATGATGAGCCAAAACTCGATTCGGATTTTTGAATATCCGATAATTCCTTTGTTCCCTGCTCGCTGAGCTGCATTCTTTTTTTGTCAAAAGAAATTCTTCTGTCGCTGTACTGGCATCTATGATACCATAAGTAGAAACAAGCTGCTTAACCACTCGGCCATCTTTAACCACTGCTGGAAATTCAAGCTGTTCATCTTGTTCTAAGAAACTCGTTTTAGATGGATTCTCGATATAGCGTAAAGCATTATTTAAACTTTTTGTATCAGTCAGCTCGACCGTCTTTGCTTCATCCTCAATATATTTTGTAGAGCGACCCAAAGAAGCCACTCCTTTTATCTGCAGGACCTTTTGTTACAACCATCTGTCTTGTTCCTTTGTTTGATTTTCCTGTTTTTGGATAAATTGACTGACTGTATCTTTCAAATGTTTCTGCAATTCAAGGATCTGACTCAATTCATTTAGGCTTGCCTGATCATCTTCGTTTACCTTTTTTGCGACCTGAGTTTATATTGACCCCTATCCGATTTATTTCCTTACGTAATTCTCTCAATTCTTCAAAATTTAAAATTTTAACCTCACCCATAATCAACATAATTCGGGCAAAGGCATTAAAATTCGTCATTCCAGACTCTGCAACCTTTGTTGAAATAAATCGTGCTTCTTCTTCCGTTAAAGCGAATTTTCTTTTGAATCATTCGTTTTCGTTTTTCTCTATTGTTCAAAAAAATTCTTCCTCCTTCTGACTTTTTTCGCTTGAGGGCCTAGGGCTCCTTTTTCTTCTGGCAAGCATAGCACTTGGGTCCCCAAATGCTGTTTTTAAAAAGGTCAAAGATAGTCAGGGTGCAACACCTGACTATTCTTGACTTTTTAAATTTTTGGGGAAATCCCCAATCCCCTAATCCCTGCAAGCAGGAATGTTGATCTATCACGAGGGAAAAGTTTGACTAAACTTTTAAGTCTTCTAGTAGAAGCTCCATCGCATCAACCAACTTCATTTTTAGAATTTCGTCTTTTAAGTTGCCTCAAATCTTTCATCACTCATTTCCTTCAATTTCTTTCAATGCAATGGATACATTTCTGCTTCTTCTAGTTCATAGTTTGTTTTTGATTCGCATATCTCTACGAAGAATGTAGAGACATTCTTTACGTGAAATATGCTGATTGACTTCATTCACTTTTGGCGAATCTGTAGCCTCATTCTCAAAAAAATATCTCCATTAAAAATATCAAAAGTTTCTTGTCTTTAGATTTTTCAATCATCTTCTGTTTCTCCTTTTTTTGTTTTTCTTTCCGACGGGTTAGTGCCTCCATTAGTGAGGGCTGCTCAGGGACTTTTTCGTCCACCTGCTTTACAGCCTCCGCCTTTTTGACTACCCAACTGCTCAGATTTTTTTCTTTTGCCTGTTGAAGTTTATCTGCAAATTTATCTTTCTTTACGCTTTTATTTTTCACCAGTTCTAACTTAGCATCCATTCGATCAATCAAACTTTTTGCTTCCTTCTGGACAACCTGCAGTTGCTCTACCATATCTTCAAAACCATTTTTATCTTTTCGCCCAAATAGCCAAATATCCAAAACTGTAGCTACTAGTATCAAAAACCAAAAATGATTAGCTACGACATAGGCTACACTTTCAGCTTGTAATTCTTGCTTACGATATTGGTCATCACCCATATTGTGCATTAGTTCCTCTGTGTAAATCTGAGTGAGCCATTTCATGAAAAATTGTTTTTAGAATATGTTCTTGCCCCTTTAATCCTTTTGAAATGACTATTCGATTTTCATTTGGAGAGTAATAACCATTTGCGCTTTCTTTTTTAATATCTTCAAAACTGATAGGAACCTGATTATCCATCGAAACTGCTTTGGCTGCTCGATACAAATCTTCATAATCCTTAACAGAACCAGTCAATTCATTAATTGCTTTTGGCAATTCTTTTCCTTCGGTTTGAGAGACATCAAAGACATTCCCTAACTTGAATCGAGTAACTGTGACTTCCTTATCTTCCATTTCATTCTCAGATGGAGAAAAACTCAACTCATTTTGATTAGCAGAAATCTTAGTTTTTACTTGATACGGAACCCAAATTTTAGAGCTTTAGAACCCTTTTTGACTGTTCTTTCAAAATCCGTTTTCCATTTGTTAAAACTTGCCACTTGGGAAACATTAGGATTCTGCATCTTCAGCAAATGAATATTGTTGAGTGAGTAGTTGTGAAACTTACTCATCGTATCCAAGAATGATCTAAACTGTTCTGAGTCCAAATAGTTCTTCATTCCCTCTTTCAAATGCTCAGCCAAAGCTTTTGTATCTTTATTTGAAACCAACTGGGAAATAGTTTGTTCTGATTTTTTAGTAGCAACTGCTTCGGTAATAATAGCTCCTGCAGCCACTTCAGCATCTGTCCTTCTTTCTCGATCTTCCTGCTTTTTATGAAGGTTAGAAGCAGCATTGTATGGATCTGTTCCTTGCAACATCTCATCAGAATTGGAAATACCATCACCATCTAAATCACGATCTCTCTCATCTTTTCGGTTATACTGATAAATTTTTTCGTATGGATTATCTGGTGTATTTTGCGAATTCTTGACTTGTGTTTTTTCAAATTCTTCCCGAATGTTTTCGATGGTTTGTTCACTCGCTAATCTCTCCAGATGATACTGATTAAATAATGTCCCATCTATCTTCATCAGCTCTGGATGCTCTCTCATTTCTCGTGTACCAAGTCTTTCTTTATGAGCGATTGGATTAATCTCCTCACCGATATTGTAACGAATGCTATCCTGAATCAGTTCACCATTAGGAGCGTAGATCCTAAACTGGATCTTAGTTGGAGAGATGTAACCTTCTGGGCGACCATCAGTCACTTGTTTTAGCCCTTCCTGATGCAACAAATAAAAGCTCTGATTGGCCTTGTAAAGCTCTCTAGCAAAATCTTGATAAGATATCAGCTCTGTTTCTTTAAAGGGCAATTGCGGGCCATCTAGACGCTCCTCAGACCATTGAAGGCGCACATGGTAATTTTCCTTATAGACCTGATCTTGTTTCCATTCTTTATAAAAATCTGAATTTGTATCTAGGAGATGATCTTCTCCAGCTGCAGCAACAATCTGATCAAATTTATCATTGTGCTGTTTTGCATATTCAAGATACTGATTCCAGGCTTGATGAAATTCTTCTGGAGTTTTTGAGATATCACCTGGCACACCTAAATTATAGACAGTATCTAGGACTTGAGTAAACATAGCTGAATCAAGTGAGGTTTTATTCAATGTGTTCTCTGGAGTAATCTGTTCAATTTCTTTAGAAACTTCTTCAAACTGCTTATTTTTCAAAACTGACAGCATTTCTGCACCTTTGTCTTTAACATATTCTTCATTGATTGAAAGTTGCTCGATGTGACCATCTCGCTCTCTAAAGACACCTAAAATAATCTTTTCCTGATTTGTCTGATCTAGTAGAAGATTAAGGCTTTTTCTTAATCGCATAAGACTAGCTGGTAGAACTGTACCATCTACTGTCCTAAAAGCAAGTAAAACATCTTGGTCATTTGAACGAATTGCCTTATCCAAATTTAGACTATGAAACTTTTCTACATCTGATAAGTCTCCAAAATAAAAGGACTCTGAATCTACTATGGCAGGTAATTCAGGAGAACTTTCAACTTATCAAATGCAGCACCTCTGTTGGCAATCAAAATATTATCAAATTGTCCATTTCCAGCAGCAAAATCCAATAAAGTTTGTCCTGCAGTTTGCCCTTCTCTGTAAGGATAAATACCTGTTAAGTGTATAAAACTTTCTTTGTTATAGGAGATAGCAAGGCTATTTGTATCTGCACCATCCTGGTAAAAATAGGTAACTTGTGAGTCTGCTACGTTTGACAAGTACCATTGAGCAGCATTTTGAAGATGAGTGCATATCTGTTTAGTTTCAACAAATCTTTATCTGAGATAGGATGGTAGTTATCCTTATAAATTGACTTTCTATCCTCATTTATGCTAAAATTAAGTAAAGGTTGAGATCGAGTTTGACTTGGTGACAAGTCATTCAAAGGTGCGATATATTCGCTTCTGGTAGAGGTGCTGCCACCTGAGATCCTTCAGGAAAAATCCCCGAGTTTTGTCTCAGCCTTTTTGTTTTGTTCAGAATTATTAGCAGTCTCTTGTATGCTCTCAGAGACTTTTTCTTTTCTTCTGATTCAACTGACCCTAATTGGATATTTTCTTCAGCTGAACTTTGCTCTTCCTCTATCATTTGTTTTACTCCAGCATTTTCTTGCCCTTGTTTGGCAAGTAATTCATCCACCTTCAGTCTTTCCTCATCTGTTTTCGGATGATACTTAGTTTGTGAAGATAATTGAAACTCTCCTTCTTCAGTCAACTCCAGGGCAACTCTTCGTAACCCTTTTACAAAATACGTATTTGGTTGTTTTTGCCACTGGTTCACTAAGCCCTCATCAATTAAAGCTTGAGTTGCTGGTTGAATGCTCGTTTTACCCATTTGTTCAGATATGGCCTCAAGTCTAGTCAACTCTTCTTGATAGCGTTTAAGAGTAGCTTTGGTAAAGAACGACTCCCCACGTTCAGCTTTTTCCAGCTCTTCACGGATTCTAGGTATATTTTGAACACTCATCTCCAGACCACTTCCCTGACGATTCAACCCCATTTCTTTCAAATGTTGTTGGTGCTCCAGGCGCTCTACTCGCTCTTCCTGTTGCCTAATCTCATCCATCTTTGAGAAGACTTGACCCTCTATTTGTTCTTGCTTACGCATAAAGCTAGAACCGCCTCGCTTATCATTCATGGGTTTGCCCATTTGTTAGTGTTTGGTGGGAATAAAGCTCTGAAATAGCCTCATCTTGTTCACCCCTTAGTCGTTCCAATTTTCGACGTGCCTGGGCAAGACGACTGTTGTCAGGCTTTTCTACTTCATACTCAGCCCCTGCTTCATGTACTTCCGACATAGTATGTTTCCTTTCTTTCTCTTGATCGACAATCCTTTGATATTCTTGACGGACTTCTTCCCTTGTCAATTGCCTGTCTGACAGAAAAGGCTTTTACATCATCTGCAGTTAACTCTTGCGCTTTTGCAAGAGCTATTTCCTTCTCAAAAAAGCCCTGGTAATGCCAGGACTTTTCATCTGCTGTGTAAACGTGCGCCAGCTCCTTAGGAGCTTCATTCCTCCTCTTCAGGAAATCATTCCAATCTTCCTTTTCCTGGTTAAGCTGAACGATAGGCGGAATCGCAATCTGGACTGGAATCCCCTTCTCCTGCAATCGAGTGATAAAATTCTGTCCTGCAGCATCATTATCTACAGCCAAGGTAATCATATCCTGATGCTGACCATCTTTAAAATAATTCGTTGTGCTAACGACAGTTTCTAGCGCTTTTCCAACATTCTGATCCACTTGATAGGATTTACCGTTCATCTCGGCATATAATTCCATAAATCTTCGACTAATGATACCATCTTTGATTCCATCCATAGCTACTAAGCGGACATCCTGAAGAGTATCCTTATGAAGCTCATAGTAACTCATTAGATCGATTGGAGCTTCCGCAAATACCAAACGTTTAGGAGTACCAATATCAATTGAAAATCCTAGTTGTCCGTCTGAATTTCTCATAATTTGTTTTAAGCGCCCACGTTCTGGATAATGCACTCGATTCTCTACTATTCCCTGGAGACTAGCGCCAGCTAAAAAGCCCGTGTTGTCTTTATATTTAAAGACAATCACAGGCTCGAAATAGTCTCCTTTTTTTCGGGTTGCCTCTGCCATACTCCCCTGGCTAATAAAAAAATTAATCGTATCATCTGAAAGGCCTCTCTGTGTCTTTAAATAGCTCCTAGAGGCGCTAAAATCCTGATTCTCATATCTTTCCAAATTATAGTGAAATGGCTCTTTTGGAGCCATCTGAACTTCTGCATTAACTTGTTTAAATTCTCCAGTTTCCAAAAAAATGCATCGCTTCTTTGTAAGAAACTCCTTTTATGGATTGAACTAACTGAATGACATCTCCAAATTCAGTTCTTGAATTCCAGTGAAATTCATTTTTTCTTGCATCGATTACAAATGAATCGTGCTCTGTCCAGGTATAACTATAGCTTCCTGTACGCTTTAACTCTATGCCTAGTTGCTCTGCAACAGAAATAATAGATAATCTTTTGGCTTCTTCTTTACTTAATGCCATCTGTTACCTCCCTACAACGAAAATTCTGGCTCTTCCTTTTCTGCGACTATATCTTGTGTCTGTTCTCTCTCAAGTTCTTCTGCTTCTACAAAACGTTTTAAATCAGGAAAATGGAGTTGAGCTTGTTTTAGCTTATCATGAACTAATAGGTTCTCATCGATATGATAGACTGCTTCCTGATGGCCATTAAATCCTTTCTCTAAATCAATATCATCAAATCGGATAATAGCCAACTCTGTTAAACTCCCCTTATACCAAGCTCCAATCTCACTTTCAAGATAGAACTGAACAGATTCTCTATCTTCCGTCTTTGTATCCCGTAAATAAGCTAGTTCCCAGCTTTCACCCTGAGAATATCCAGTGACTTCTTGAACGATTAACTCCTGATTGTTCGTACTTAAAATCTGATTAATATCGTCTAAACGGGGGACTAAAATTTCCTGAGCTAGAGAGACTGCTTCTGTACGATAATCGAAAAATTCGTATTCTTCCCTATCTTCAACATAGTTCCTAACGAAATCTGAATAATGAGGGAAGTGTTCTTGAAAGCTAGGTGAAATCATCCCATAAATATAGGCTTGTCTTAATGTTTCAAACCGTGCTATTTGGTAATATGAAGGGTCTAGCCTAGCTTCTTGATTCAACATTTCCTTAATACTTTCTGGAAGTTGTATTGGTTCCGAATCTGGCCAAGTTCTCTTAGAATAGTTGATTACTTCTTCGTAGAGAATAGTATCAATCTCCGTATTCTTCATTTCAAGCAAAGCATCCACAATTTGAGCTGCTTCTGAAAGATTGGAACGATAATCAGTAATCAAGCCATCTTTACGAACCTCCCACTCCTCAACCTGAGCATTTTCTGGAGTTCGTAGTAACAATACCTCCTCAGTTTCTAGATCAACTCCAATGACCTGATCGCCATTTGGTAGCTGATCCATCTCCAATTCCTGGATCTTAGCATCTAATTTATCATTAACCTGAAGCAAGTCTTGCTTCAAGTGAAATAATTCTTCTGCATTGGCCTTCAATTCCTCAAAGTACTCTCTGGAAATCTTCACTGGTCGAACCAATAAATCTTTCTCCCTTTGCTCTCGAGGATATGAAAATAAATAGGGAGCAACTTTTTTGAAATCTTGATAATTCATCCATTTTATAGATTCTGTAATAATCATATTCTGGACATCAATAACATCTGTATGAGGAGTAATCCAACCAGCTAAAGCCAATTCTTTTACTGCTTCAGATAGGGGATAAGAAGGAATATGTTCTAAAATCCCCTCAAAATAACCAATCTCTCGTGCAGTCTCCTCCTCAACTTCACGCTTCATTCGTTTAAATTGTTTTTGTGGTAATGTATTCATTCTTTATCCTTTCTAACTAACTCTGAGAGGAACTTCCTCAACTTCCTTAATTCCAATATGAATAACATTTTCTTCCCCAACCTGGTCTTTCCACTCATCAATATCACTCAGATAGCGCTTATATCTATACCAATTGTCATCGTTTGGGCCATTGCTTAGAGATTGGCTCTTGGGATGCGTATCCAGGTTAAATTTTTGATCTCGAAAGACATTTTGTTTGGATAGGAAGAGTAGGGCTTCTGTTGTTCCAATCGTGGCCACCTCATGCGGTGTCAACAGTTCTCGACCAATTTTAGAGTTCTGCTTAGAGCTGCTGGCATTTCTTCCTCTGCTCTCACTATAATTCTGATCATTCAGAGTTTGCTTCCCTGATCGCTCAGATAGGTACTTAAGCGTGTCTAAGTCATTTGAACCTAAATAAAGAATAGCACCCACAGTTATTGATAATCGTCTTAGTATTTTCTTTACCATATAATACTTCAATCTGGCTTTGAGATTGTACCATCATCTTGATAGAAATCTCTCGAGAACGAATAACTGAGATAATTGGTGGTAAATTAGGAATCTTCCCAATCTGACCAAACTCATCCGCCCACACCTGTAGATGCAATAAGTCTTCCTTGGTCTTTGTTGGATGCTCACCTAATATAACTGCATCTGCAGTTTTTATTAGCACATCAAAAATGGTACTAAAGAGAAGGGCAGATAAGAACTGGTAAGCTGGATCCACTTCTGGAATATGAATAAAAACTGCTGTTTTCTCAATATTCCATTTTTCAATCTCGAGTGTATCCTTTTCAATAATCTTTCTTAGTTGCTCATGATCAAATACTGAGAAGGTTGTTGCAAAGATAGCATAAACAGAAGCCCGTGTTTGGCCATCAAAGTTTTTATTGAATAGATCCCACTGCCTACTAGCATAATTCCCTGGGCTCCTTCTCTCCAGGTCTTCAAACATCAATTCAACAGGACTCTCCGCTTCTGGATGATTTCTTCTCAATTCTCGAATCATATCTGTAACCTGCCCTAAATTAGGCAGATAGTGATCGAGTTTACCATCAAAATAAAAGATAGCCAATTAGAGAACGCATCAGGAGTTTATTGGCTGCTGGCCAAAAAGGATCTCCCTCATGACCATTTCTGTTGAGAGACTCTGTAATAGCCTCTGCCACTCGGTCTATATCCATTTCATTATGAATATATCTAAAAACATTGAAACCATCTGAATTCAAGAAAGTAATCAGATCAAAAATCTTCATCTTATATCCTTTTTCTATAAGAGACTTCCCTGTTTCATGAATCAAAATTCCTTTGGTATCTGTGGTTACAAAAGCTAGATGTTCCCTTGTAAAAATATTTGGTTTTACAGCACTACGTGTCTTTGAATCCCCTGTACCACCATACACCAAAAATATTTTTATTAATCTGATTTTCAAAGCTCAATCGGTTATTAAATAGTCCCATCTGGCTATTTTGAGTAAAGATCATATTCTTTTCAGGATCTTCATCTCGGAATCTCATCAACTCTTCCTTAGTTGCAAAGCGAGCTGATCCATGTTCCTCCCCATACCTGTACGTACCTGTATCTGTTACTCTCAGATACAGCAAAAAAGCAATCAGAAATCCACTCATACCAATCAATAAAGAAGTTGGTGTGAATTGAAAATCAAACCAAGATTTATCGCTCAGATGGTCGCTCATCCAGTTAAGCTTTCCAAGTCCAAATACATCCGTTACTGAATCGGTATCTGGTGCTAACAGCCACAGTTTAAAAAGCCAATGAAAGAGATAAAATAGGCCTAATCCTAACAACAAATATGGTCTAAGTCTCCGTTTCTTCTTTTCTGTAATCACTTCATTTTCCCTCCAATCTGTGGTTCGATATTTTCCGGAAGAACAAACTCCTTCGTATGAATGTTTACCTGGAAGGAATGGATTTTCTCTTGTTCAACAGCTTTGAAATGTTGCAATTTCTCCTCAAAAGAAGTCGTTTTCCCATTTTTAAGGTTTCGCTCATTGAATCCTTTCGGATCTCTTGTGATGCCTTCTAGAACATCCTTAAATGCTTGTTCGACAACACCTTTATCTTTTGCATTAAAAGCAAGGGTTGTCTTTCCATCTGGATGAGTATAAAAAGAAAAGCCAATCCCGTATTGGCCTCAGTTCTTTTCGAACTGCCTCGAGATTGACTTCATTATGTAGTAATTGCTGGACTTCTTTTGCATCTGCTGTTGCCATGAATTTATTCCAGTCTGTATCACCAGTAAAGACTACATTCTCCCTCTGGCTTGATACATTTCAACTGCTTTAGAGCTCACCAAGAAGAGTCCTTTTAAGATTACTTCTCCTGTCACAAGAGTTGCCCGTCCTAATTGGGCTACAACTTGTTCTTGTTCCATTTTAGCTCACCTCTTCAATTTTGAAATAAAGATCCTTCAATTGAGTAGCTTGAGAGTCTTTCGCAATAATCTGTTGTTGCAACTCATCGATCCTTTTTTGGCACTGAGCAATTTCCTCATTTGCTTCCTTGATAAAATCTTCGTTAGATTTGATTTTATTTTTAATAGATTGCTTATAAGTAACCGTCTGAGCCTCAAAGCTATCAATAACCTCTGAAGTCACATTTACTGTAGTCGCATGAGAAAGAGAGAAGAAGATTCAGCCTTTTGATTAGGAAGCGGTTTTATTTCTCCTTTCTGACTAAATGTAGCAACAACTGGTGCTACTTTTTCTGTAGCTGCATTCTGTGTATTTTCATCTTGTGAAGGTTCTACTCGTTCTTCCTCATTTTCATCTAATCTACTGAAATGATCTGTAGTCCATTCACTAGAAGAATAGGTAATTTTATCTTCCAAAGTCACTTCCTCTCTAACCTCATCTTTAGGCTTCTGAGAAACTAGCTCAGCAATTCTTTGACGAGCTATATTTGCCTCTTTCTTTACCGTTAGATCTTCTAGTTCAGGATCTGGTTCTGGTTGGATCTCGGGTTGTGGTTGAGGTTCTGGTGTTCCTAATGAGGAGTTCTTTTCTTTATGTTTTGCTAAAAAATGTAGAAAACCTCTTTTTTTCTTCCCACCACTCGTACCAAAATTTTCCAGCAACTGATCAATAATTCCAACAAAAGGTATTTCGAGTCTATCTTCTTGTAGGATCTCACCTTCAGAATTGAGAGAATAAAGCCGATAAGTTCCGGTTATTCTATTACTCTTCATTCGCTCGTTGATGATTTCTAGCCTTGATAACAACTCATCTCGGTACTCAAATGTTTCCTCTTGCTTAGTCAGTTGATTGATAATTTTATACATGGTTCACTCCTTGGTTACTTGATTGTGCTGGAAGAATAAGTTCCTTCATTTCCTGATAGGATAAGCCACTTTCTTCTGATAGTGCAACAAAAAGCTGCGCTTCCAAATCTTTTTCTTGATCTATGCACTTCTTGATTTTTTTCATCTGCTTCAGCTTTTTGTCGTTGAGCTTTTTCCTTCTCTCTCCTGACTTTCTCAAGCTTACCTTCAAGTTGTACTATTTTTTTATTCATTCAATTCTCCTTATTGGTTACTACTGGTTGCGGTTGTTTGTTCAGAGGATGTAGGTGTTGTGGTTGATGAAGAAGAAACTGGTGTCGAGCTTGAACTGCTAGTATCTGAATAGGTGCCTATACTTTGTCCCTTTGCCTCAGTCAAGACAATAGGCTCAATTTTATTGACCAATAGTTTCCCTGATTGTTCTACATAGGTCAATCGAATTGTAGCCTTAGTGATACCAGTAAGGCCCTTAGAATCTCGATTATCTCTTTTTCTGCTAAGGTTGTGCTAGAATATTGAATCTGGGCTAAAGCAACTTTATGTGTTTTATCAATGTAGATAGAGCCTGATTCATAAGATTGGTCAACTACATACCCCTTATAGGTCTGATTGACTGGTTTCTGTTCCTCTTGAATGGTTTCCTGATACATAGAATCAGTCATGAAAAGGCTTATATCGTGGACGATTCTCTTCTAAATCCTTTTTGGTATAGTAAGCAATTAGAAAGTCCTCGACCTGCTGTTCAGTAAGAGATAGTTGTTCCTGTTGTTTCTCTTCTGGTTTCTGCTTTGCCTCTTCCTGAACTTGACTATTCTGTCTCAAATTCTGTTGTACTTGAGCAATAGAATAGCCCAGGATAATACATAAAATAGCAGCGACTCCGATAAGGAGTCCCTTTACCATTTTGATTAACTTTTGATTATACATTCTTTTCCTTTCTTATTTTAGGGCGTAACAAAATAGATGCCTGATTGTGGTGTCAAGGTTCGCCAAGTCGTTAGGTATAAACCAGCAAAGTTCATTTCTGACATTAAGAAGCTACCATCACTATTAACGTACTCACAGAATCCCACGTGACCATAGATTGGTGATGCTCCAGCTACACCATTCATGAATACAACTGCAGAACCTGGTTTAGGGGTTGTTGAAATTTCATATCCTTGAGCTTGACCACTATCAACCCATTGATTGGCATTTCCTAAATATGGATAAATTCCAGTTCCAATCTGAGCAAAACGGTTATAGACATACCAAGTACAATTTCCTAGTGCATAGGCATTACCTGGATAACCTTGACCCTCTAGAATTGCTTGATCGGTAGGGAGTCCATACGGAAGTTTATCCTTATACTCTGCTGGAACTTGTTGACTCGAAACTCCTGTTGAACCTCCTCCTTTATTTTTTAAGAAATTTAACCATTGACGAGCTGCAGTTTGTCGTTCTAAAAGCTTATTACCTGGTACTCCTAGCCAAGCATTCAAAAAGTCCTCTGCAAGAGCTTCTACGGAACCTGTCGATGTTACAATTCTTCTGAATGCTTCACGTCTAATTGGATCATCTGCTTCTAATAGAAATTTAGTTTGAACTTCCGCAGACCAAATATCTCCATTCATCTCTTTTGCAAAATTCCACAATGCAAGAGCACGAGGGCCAGTAAATTGACCAATCCCAATTCCAATATAGTGTAAACCATTGACCATGTATCCTCTTTTATTTAAACGTAGTTTCGGATACATAGCCTGGAAAGCATCCCAGTTACCAACTAGATTTTCTGCAGTTGGCTCTTTAGCAACCTTATCAAATTGATTATTGGTTAGAAAATCTGTTTCATAGCGTTTAAAAGTGATGGAACTCTCAATATCAAATCCTCCCAAAACGGCTGCAATCCCTTCATCGGTTGCCTCCGGTATATTCTTTTTAATCGCATCTGCAAAAGCTCTCGCACGTTTTCCTTTCTCTCCAGATGTTTCAATACTGCTAACGACAGACGTTGCTTGTGTGTACTCTACACGCTGGAAGTAAAAGCCGACATTGACATAAGTCCAACTCTTTTCAACATTACCATCTTTATCTTTCTTATTTGATCGATCAGGTTCTAGTTTTTGATAATAAACCGTTTGATTACCTTCAGATGCGACCTTTCCAATGATATCTCCAGATTTAACATGATCTCCTGTTTTGTAACGAATCGTATCTACGTTCTTATACAGAAACTTGGAATTCTCATCACTGATTTCTAGATCATTACCATTTGACTTCGACTTTCCCATCTAAAACAGCTAGTAAAGCCTGTCCACCTGTGGCCTGCAAAACAGAACCATTAAAGATTTCCTTCGTAGTTTTATAACCAAAACGCTCAATAATCTGAAGGGGAGCTTCTGACTCAGGCTGATCTTCTGTATAAAATGGATTATCTAGCTCTTGTAGCAACATATATTTTCCGCTATCTCGAGCAATTTCTAAGAGTTCTTTATACTCTTCTAACTCATCCTCACTCAACTTGTAAAGGTCATTTTTAGTATAAAGATCTTCCATTGTTTTAAGATTATCTTTATCCCCATTCAAATTCTTCCATAAGGTATCTAAGTATAGTTTCCCACGAGTATTTTGCGAAAAATACTTGTTCCCGTCTATACGAAGTTTATCTGAAATATCATCATACTTATAATTCAAGTACAAAAAGTGGATCATCAATTTTTGTCCAATAATCTACCTTATCATTAGATTTTTCACGATCCAATTTTGAAAGATACAACCAGGTATCATTCATATCAAACTCATCCTGACGGGTAATTCCTGAACTACCAATACCAAGTATTGCCAGAAACAAAAGCAGACCAAAAGCAATCAGATAAGCCTTAAAAGCCAAGTGGATTTTTGATAATAGCTTTAATCGGTTTAGATCCAAAACGATAGACCTTTCTAGCCTTCTTAGCAGCCTTTCCCTAGTCTTTAGAAGCAGCTAAGCGATTTCTATAGTCCTGTATACTGTCGGGATAGCTGTCCTTCCCAAGAAAAACTCTTTGGGGTTCGGTGAAACCTCTTCCATTAGCTTTATTATAGAATCTATTTCCTAGACTATAGCTTGATCTAACTACTACTTGACCAAAGCTTACCACTATATTTCCCAATCGTTTTGATACGTTTTCCCTTGAATCTGAATATCCTGATGCTGATTCTTAGTTCGTGCTATATCTGATAACGTATCATCCTGATGAGCCGCAGAACTAGCCTGTTGATTAGCAACTCGTTCTACAGATTGTTTGGCTGCACGAAGAAACTTCTTCTTCCGTGATCCACCATTAGCCTCTTGAGCGACTTTAAAAGTTCTTTTAGAAGTCTCTTTCTCCAGTTTTGCCTTATCTAATTCCTGCTTATGAAAGCTTGTTTTTATTGTTCTTATCAATTCCTGCTTAAAAAAAGCCTGCTTGATTTCTTCTGGAGTTAATGATTCCCTTCTTTCCCGTTTCTGTGATACTTCTTATACTCTTTTTTTGGATTTTTGACTTTGGCTCTTGAAGCTCTAAATTGTTTATGACTCTTCTTAACGATGCGATTCGTAGAACGTGATTGTGACTTTAGCTCTTTCATTCGCATAGCACTATCTTGTTGAACAGTGCGGTAATTTCTTTCCGGACTGTTTCCAGCTTCTGATCTATCTTATGACCGATTGTTTTTGGTCTGCCTTTCTCCTGATCCATAGTGAGACTCCTAAGCGTCTGTTGCAACTAAGTTATATAACTTAGTATTCTTAGGTATTGGATTTTCAAATGGCACTACAACTGGCCCTGCTACGATTAAGCCGGTACCTTTAGCTTTTGGTCGAGCTAAGTAGCGAATCTGTTTGTCAGTCAAGTTAACAATCTCTTTTAAGATAGCTAAATCCTGGGGTTTCTGTTTAAGTAAAATCATGAACTCACTGTTTGAGAGCAATTTTCGACCTTCTTCAACAGCAGCTAACGTTTCTACGTTCTGGGTAATTCCTGTTGGAATCGCACCGTATTTCCGAATACGTGAATATAACGTAGTAAGAAGTCTGCTTGAGCTTATTTTTAAATAGAATCTGCATCTCATCAAAGTAAACCCATGTAGTACATTTCCCTTGATTCTCTACAATTTGATTCCAGATATAATCCTGAATAACCATCAATGCGAACGGCTTCAATTTGTGCGACAACTTTTTCAGATTAAAGATAACAAAGCGATGATTAAGATCCACGTTTGTATTGTGAGCAAAAATATCTTGAGAACCTTTTGTATAGGTTTCTACCGCCAAAGCTAAATCTTGAGCTTCTGGCTCTGGTTGTTCCATCAATACCTGGTGCCACTCTTTCAGCGTTGGAGTGAAATCATCTGTCAAATAGCGCTCATAAGTCACACCTGTTACCCGGTCAATAATCCCAATCTGTGCATCTGTTACCTCAGATAGAATCGATTCAAATAATCCCATCAACAAGTTTGCTTTATCTCCAATCGGATCGTCATCCTCATCGTCCAAACGATCCAGATCTGGTAGATCTAAGAGATTGATATGTGTTTTAGAACCAATCGAAATATCCACCATCTGAGCACCGAAAGCACGACCAATATCAGAATATTCATCTTCGGGATCCACAATGATTACTCGATCTTCTGGATATTTCAGCAAAGTTGGAATGACTTCTCCACCCTTAATCGTAGTAGATTTACCAGAACCAGAGGAACCAAGCACAACACCTGAACCCGTATTCAAATCACGTTTTCGATCCAGTGTAATGATATTGTTTGATAACTGATTTTGGCCGTAGTAGCGAGCAAGTGAGCTGTCAGACTTCAAGTCCACGTTGGTAAATGGAACTTGCGTAGCAATATTAGCTGTTGTCATCTTTCTCATGAAATTCTTCTTCACATTTACGAAGCACTCACCGATAGGTAGAATCGTATTTAAAGCCTCTTCCTGGTAATAATAGAGTCTTCAAACTCTACCCCTAGCTTCCGTCCAGCACGCTTAATCTTCTGCTCATTACGTTGTAGTTCCTCCTGGCTATCTGCCTTAAAATACACTGCAATCAAACCAGAAAAGATTTTCTGATCATACTCAGTAATCTCATCTCGCCACTTCTTGGTAGCTTCTGAGATTTCTTGATCACGACCAGCAACCACTGCATCATCAAAAGATACCAGATTGAGCAGCCTTACGTTTAGAACGTAGCTTCCCAATTTCAGCATCTGTTTCTGCATCGTCAATCTTCTCTAAGATTTCAACATTCTCATAGGGTTCTGCATGGATAGTAATGGCTAGTTCAAATCCCAGTGTCGTTAAATCACGAATGAGACGATCAGACATCCAGTTAGGATATCGGTGGGCATAGAGTACCTTGGCCCAACTATCATCAATAATCATACGTTTTTCTTGAAACTCAATTCGGTTCGGAGCGATAAATGATTTCGTTGATAATCCAGATAAAGCAATTTCTCGATAATCAAAATTGACATACGGGTTTCCTCGTAATAGTTCTGAGAAGACCTTCAGACGATCCAGACCATTCATTTCCTTAAATGTAATATCAGCTTCCTGAAATTGTGTTCCCAGGGAAACTCCAATATCTTGTAGTAACAACTGCGCCTGTTTTCGATCATCAGCGTTCGTTGAAATGGTCACATACTTATGTACCTCGAAGTTGTTAGCGTGTGTCGTAAATCGCTCCTTAATCATCTCATTTAGCTCTTCACGATAGTCATCGTAGCCATCGTTTGTTTCTTCAAACAAGATATTCTGTAAGGAGTTATCCGATACTCTACGGTTAATTACTAAGAGTTGATAGTTACTGCCCTCATCCAGTGAATTAAGAGCATCCATCGTTGTATCGATGATGCTCTCTTTTTCATCTTGTTGAGCAGTTGAGTAAGAAGCATCCCCCAGCATGAAGCTACGAGAATACTTTTCACGTGCAATGTGCATCAATCCATCTTCATGTAGAAGTGTATAATTGATTGTATTTTGTGTCGTTGGCTTCATCTGACGACGCAAGCGCTCAATTCTTTTCTTTTCTGCGTTTTCTAGTTTTTCTCTTTTGCTTTTGAATAAACTCATCTTTCGTATAAATTCCTACCTTTCCAAACTCTGTCTCATAGCTTCTTTGTTGGATCCGGAAAAAGAAATTGATTTTTTCTTTAATCCGCATTCTCTTAGTCATGCCTGTACCGTACATTGCCCCAGGAACTACAAATATAGCATCCCAAAGATAAATGTACCAATCAGGTAAACCAAAGAAATATATCGTAATTGTCCCTGAAACAGCTATTAGCAAACATACGTAGAGAACAATCATTCTACCTGTTAATCCAAATAAAATCGGTCTGTCCTCTGTTTCAAATTCTCTTAAAAATTCTGATCCAATTTTTTCAATTATTTTCCTTTCATATAAAAATAAGATCGATCAATTCTAATTATTCTAGACATGGATTACACTCCTAAAAGTTGCTTAGCTTTTCGACTAGATCCAACCATTACAAAGATATAGATAACCCCCTTAGCAATTGAAGCAAAGGCTGTTCCCCATGAATCACTGAAACCAGTCGTAACCTTTAGGATATCTGCTGCAACAATCGAATCATATACAACAGAAACAATAATCAGGATGACACCAATAAGGGCAGAGGCCGCAAAGTATTTCAAGAAATTAATCGTAACAGATCGTAACGAGTCCATCATAAAGAACGCTACTAACAATGGAGCTATAGCTTTAAGCATATACAAATCCAAGTAACGTAGGAAAACAATAATCCCTAGAATAATGTTAGCCACTCCACTTACAGCTTTTCCGACTAAAGTAATGATAGTTTTTTTCAAATCATTCCTTTCCCACCAGAAATATTAGAATCAATGGTTGTTTTAACAGTAGGTGTTACATGAGCAATCACTTTTACAACAATATTAAGCAATTCCAGAATCGCATCACAAATTTGAGATGAGGCAGAGATCATAATGAAAGCAAATAAGTATTTCATTAAAGCCTCTAACCAAATCTTCTGTGTTAATGCACCTCCCCTCGACTTGACCATTTGTGACCATGATGCCATTTCAAACCAGAAAAAAAGACCTAAAAGGATATACCCAATAGGTCTGACGGCATCAGCCATCATATTTACAGCTTGATTTGTAGCAGAGCTATAACTAGAAAGAGAGCTTGTTAGCTCTCTAATATCTAAATTCATAGGCTACTCCTAAAATTTTAGTTGGGATAGTGATGCAACGACTGCTGCAGCAATACCTGCAGAAGCCACGGCCAAAAATGCACCATTAATCATAGAATCAGAACCCATCATCTTGTCTTTGCTTATCTTTATTCTTTCTTCCTTGGATATAGTCAACTGAACCATTCCAGATCCAAATAAGACCTGTAATTGTTCCAACTACACCTAGACCAGTAATAATTTTTGTAATGATTTCCATTTTGTTTTACCTCTTTTAATTTCATTTTTATAACAAAAGGCACTGCAGAGATTTCTACAGTGCCAAACACAATACTATTTTTTTATAATTCTTCAAATTCTTCGATAAATCGTCCGAACAGTAGCTACTAGAATACTGAGGACAATCATATTGGAACTTCAAAATTTCGGATATGGGAAAAATAACCCTCCTCCTTTTGGTGCATCAACCACTTTGACCAGCAGTCATCAAGTGAATCATGGGGACATTCCTAAAATATGTAGTGTAGTACCATCCAAAGAAATATTGATCAATTATGTTTTCGCTTGGGAAATTGAATAGATGATGAATGATTGCCATTCCCCCAATCAATACGATTGTTATACATATTTTTCCTATAACCCACAGAATAAAACATACCAATAGCTGGATTTTACAACATTAATACACCAAAGAACGATATAAAATGGAGCTGTAAAAATTCTAATGATAGCTACCCATAACCAGGAAAAATCATTCCCAAATTTCATAATCCTACTCCTCCACAATTTACCGTTATTATACCATAAAAAAATAGCTGATTTTCAAGGTTCCTAGACTATTCTAAGCCTCTTTTTTCTTGCGCTTGCTGTAGAGCAAGCCTGTAGCAACACTTCCCATTGCTAGAGCAGCTAATAGTAAATCTGCAGAATCCTTCTCCCCTGTTGAAGGTAGCTTCGTTCTGGCTGAGTTACTGGTTGTTGCGATGTTCTTCAGAGTTTTTGGCTCTGGTTTTTGGTTCCGTTTTTGGCTCTGGCTTTGGTTCCGGTTTTGGTTCGGTTTTGGCTCTTCATTTTTCGGATGTTCTTCCGGAGTTTTTGGTTCTTCTGGAGTATGGGTCACAACCGTATTGGAAACAACTTCCACACCGTTAACTGTATGATAGTAAGTATTTTCTACTGTTCCTGACTGAATGCGTGTCATTTGTAGATATACTTCTGCTTGAAACTCTGATGTCTCTAAAATTGACTTCAAGAAAGTATCATCAAAGCTAATATCTACTTTACCTTTAGCCTTGTCTACCACTTGACTTGTGAACTTAGTTAATTCATCACCAACTTTGAATTTTTGGCCATCACTTGTTTCAAAATCTACAGCCGCAAACACTTGATAAACACTCTGATAATCATCATGTGTTTCATCGTAATCATCTCTAAAACTTTATATTCAAACAACTGTTCTGAGCGATCTTTTGGTATCAAGGAACCAACTAGTTTATAATTAAACGTTTGATTCAGCTTGACATCTTTGCCATCTAAACTTTCTTTACTTAGATGGTCAATCACCACATCTTTCTTCGGTTCAATCTTTGGAACATTATTGACTACAGTTTCAGTTACATAAGCCATCCCAAAATCAATTTGGTAGGCTGTATTCTCATACTTACCACCTGTTTGACCCAATTCCTTCTTAACAGTCATTGGATTAGTAATCGTCAGAACTTCTCCAGTTTGAACGTAGGTCTTGTAGAATTCCTCTGGATTCTCAGCCTCAAATACTTGAATCGCTCCTTTCGGAGTGAAATTGCTAGACTTCAAGGCTTCTTGTACACCTGATGGGGCCTTTTCTAGACTTTCATAAAGAGCCATTTTCAAACCTTTAACCACTTGACCTTTAGAATCAGTCACTTGAACACCATCTTGATTGATCGTAACAGCTTCTTCTGGATAATCATCAACGATGTAGAAACCTTTACCAATACGTTCTTTATCTACTTCAATGCCCTTGTATTGGCTATAATCTGCAGTTACCTTGTAGTAGTTTACAGATCCTGCCAAGACTTGTTTCCCATCGATATCGACACCTGCCTTGTTCAGATTCTTCTTGCTTGGTTTAACAGTAGGAACATTATTTACAACTGTATCAGTTTGATATCCGTTACCAAAATCAACTTGGTAAGCCGTATTCTCAAAAGATTTTCCTGTATTTCGTAGTTCTTCCTTAGTTACCATTGGATCAATAATTGTAACAGATTTTCCTGCTTTGATATATTTGTTAAAATAGGCTTCTGGATCATCCACTAAAAATACTTGGAAAGCTCCCTTAGGCTTAATTTCAGAATTATCTAGAAAGGCTTTAACCTTTATCATTATCAACAGCTTCGATAGAATCGTACTGATACACTGAAATTCCAGAAACTTCATTTCCTTCGCTATCAATGTAACGAATACCTGATTGATTAATAGTCACTGCCTCTTCTGGATAATCATCAATTGCACCAAAGCCTTTTAGAATAGCAGATGGATCTGCCTTTATCCCCTTATACTGATCATAATCCAAAGTTATATGGTAATAATTAGTTGAACCAGCTAGAACTGTTTTACCATCAATGATAACACCATCCTTATTATGATTGTGTTTGAGAGGCTTGATTAAGTTGTTATTTGGATTGTCAGGATCATTCGGTTTACCTGGTGTTGAAACCTGAACAATATTTGAATAACTTTCGTACTTATTGTTGATCTTTAATTGGAAATTGTTCTTATAAGTTGCCCCATCATTCGTAACCTTACCTACTAAAATTGGAGCTGGAACTAGCACTTCTTTACTTAAATCTTGATTAGCTTAGATTTCAAACTTTCTAAGCCTTTCATCCGAACAACATGGCTTGATTCGTCATAAGATTAATTCAAAATCTGAACTAGCCTTCTTTGAAGCTTCTACATCTAGTACAAAACCTGAAGGTAATGCATCTACAATTTCAAAGTCTGTAATAGCTTCACGATTAGCTGGAAGAGGCTTAGTTGTTAATTCCCACTGTACTGTTGAAAGCTTAGGCACATAGCTTTTTATCAATAGATTCACCTGCAGAATTCTTTACAAACTTCTCTGGGTCAGGCACTGCTTGAGACGTGCATATCTAACTCTAACAGTTGGAGCTGGCAACGAAGACAGGATCTCTTTTCCTTTGGCTCCTTCGGTTTTGGTGGTAGTGCTTCCTCTACTTTTCCTTTTTGGGGAACTTGGTAGAGAGTCTCCTTCTCGTATGTGCAGCAGCAGGTTTTGCACGAAAGAAATCTTTTTCAACTCTGTTCCTTCTCCCAGAATAGTAAAAACAACACCCTGATTATTTCCACTCGCATTCACCTGATCCCATTCGTATGGTGTTCTTCCCTCTGTTGAGCCTGGAGAAGAAGTATGGAGGTAGGTCATACTAGAGCCATATCCTACCGAAGCAAAAGATCCTCTTGGAATATCTGAAGAAGCATCAACTGCATCTTCTACTCCTTTCATAACTCGACCATCAAAATTAAGCCCAGAATCTCTTGAATTAATAACTACCCCACGACCAGATGAACCATAACTCAGATTTGAACCTTGTCCCCAATCTACATCTGTGATAACTGTTCCGATTAAAAGAGAAATTGGCGTTGATGTTTCCTCTACATAAAAATCATAAGTTAACTCCAGACGGGTATGATTGTTATATTTTACATAAAAACTACCACCATCTCCACTCTTGAGGTAGATATTTGGATCTGTTACAGGAATACCATTTCGCACCTCACCTTGATAGTCGCCTAAATCAGAAATCCTAACTTTTGCCATGATTTTTCTACCATCTGTAAGTGTGCCGATATTATGAATATAAAATGTAGTTCCAACAGTAGGATTTTGGATCACATCAAACTCTCCTGCACCATCTTTAGTAACTCGAGTTCCAGTAGCTCCCGTTACATAAGTATCTGCATGATATCCCAAAAATCCTTCCATACTTTCTACCCTGAGGTCATCGTCTGGTACTACTGTAAAGTCATTATAATATGCCAAGCTACCACGACCAGATGAGTTAAAGCCTCCATAGACTTTGAAACCCGTATCAGATCCGAATAAAGGCTTACTTGTTTGAATTGCCTCTTTCTCAGCTTTAACAGCTGCTAACTTATTTTTATAATCTGTCAAAGAAGTTTCATAAGCTTCTTTCTTAGCTGCGTTTCGTTTTCGGATTTCTGCATTTTCTTGATTGATACGATCAATTTCTGCCTGATTAGCCTGCTGATTTTTTTCATTCTCTTCACGAATTTTCGAATTATTCTGATTGATACGCTCAACTTCAGCTTGATAAGAAGCTAAATCATTTTGATATTTTTCTTTCGTTGCAGCATTTTCTTCTTGGATTTTCTTACGTTCCGCTTGATTCTGTTTTTTATCTTCGAGATATTTTTTTAGTAGTTTCCGCAATACTATCCGCTTGTGTTCGATAATCGCTTTCGACTTCCTTTTTGCTTTTTGATCCAACTCAGAAGCCGAACTCGCTGTACCTTTATCTACTACAGAATCAAATTCTACATTCACCCCAGCTTCCTGTGCCTTTTTAACAGTTTCATCTAAACCTGAATGTGAAATAGAAACTTCTAATGAACCTGTTTTTCTTCACTCTTTCCTTGGTTATCTGTAGAAATACTACTTGGATTCGTCTGTGCATAGGGAGCATTTGTGGCTGGATTTTTCAGTTCGTTCATCTGCTCTAACCGGACTAGTCATCAAGCCCAAGGCAGCTAGACCAAGAATTACTCCACACGTTCCCCATCGTCTTGTTTTTCGGATTGAACCGATTGCTTGTGTCTCGTTATTAAATTTCATTCATTCTCCTTTTTATTATCCATTCAATACATCCTTTACAGCACTAGTTTTTAGGAAGTTTTTAGGTTCTTCCTTCTTTGGTTCAGCAGTTTTTCTTCCGTTTTCTTTGGTTCAGCCGGTTTCTCTTTTTCTTTATAAACAAACTTAAGTGTCTGTTTATCCGAAGAAACCTTCCTTCAACTCTTCTGGAACTGCCTTCAAAACATAAGTTGTATCTTTAACTGTAATTTCTGTTTCAACATCACGATCAAATTTCCAGTCTTTACCTACAAGCTCTCCAGCTTTGGAAATAACTTCAGAATTCTTGATTTCCTCGCCCTTTTCGTTGACAAAGATAGCTTTTAACTTCCTCGCCTTTTTTTCATGTGCCAAGTAAGTCAGCAAAAGGTCATTTTCAGCAAACTTCCCTTTCTCTTCGCCTTCTTTAAGGGTAACTTCAAATCCATCAACAGTCGAGACTTTGATATCATAATCATCTCCAGAGAATCCCTTAGCTACAAGAATATCCTGATCAATCTGCTCATTCGTTAAAGCATTCAGAACCTTGACTGTTAAAGAATAAACCTTTTTTATCTGCTGGTTTCTTTTCATACAGATAATGTAGTTTAACAGTGTCCTTAGTAACTTTTTCAGAAGATTCTTTAGGCTCACCAGTCAATACATAGGTTTCACCATCAACGGTCAATTCCTTCTTAACTTCAGTTGCCTTCCATTCACTACCAATTTCCTTACCAGCTTCGATAATTGTGATATCGCTTTGCCCAGGAATTTCTTTTCCGTCCGCTGTTCGGAAATCAGCAGTAACAGCTCCACCTTCGTTTTTGATAGAATCAGATTTCTTAGCCACTTCTTTTCCATCTAGTGACACTGTACCTGTTGCAGTACCTTCTCCAGTAAAAGCTATAAACGATTGAGTAATCACCATCAGGTAGTTTTTCTGAAAAATCAACCTTCCCATCTTTGACCGGTAATTCTTTATTGACTTTACCACCTTTTAACAAAGCCTTAGTGATTTTTATTCCATCTCCACCGATGGCAACTTGAGCTGTTTGATCTGCGCCCTTAGAGGTTTGTACTTTAATAGTTGCAGTTTCCATGAACTGTTTAACCACTTCAGCATCTACAATTGACTTGTCTTTACCAGTCATATCGTAGATATTAGGATGACCCAATTCTTTCATTTGCTCAATTGAACGCATAGAGTTAGTGTCGTTATCTGTAACCTGATTACGGTTTACAACTGACATAAGGTCTTAGCCCGTCGTTTTGCCCACTCTGCGAAAAGATTTGTCCATTTCTTCTGGTTTACCTTTATCCATCCAACCATCAGTGTATTGGATAACTGAGACTGTATCAGAAGATTTAGTGATTTTCTCTACAATTTCTTCAAAAGGAACAACCACATCTACAGATTCATCAATGTAACGATGTGCACCCATTGCATTTGCCAAGCCTGGAAGTATTGACCATAGTTTTGGTAAGTAGGATCTTTTTCTGATGGTGCGTTAATTTTCAACAAGTTATCAATAATTTCAAGTGCTTCTTGTTTTGTTAGAAGAGTTGAAGAAATTCCTTTAGTGTCGTTCATAACCTTTTTAGTACTGGCATGATACGAACTTTGTCCGTAATTGTCAGGATATAATTGGATGATATGACGACTATCTGGGTTCTTATTGGCTTCGATAATCTTCTTACTCAAACGAAGTGAATCTTTTACTTTACCGGCATACGAACTAGAGTAGTCATATACATGGACAGTCGTAAGAGGAGCAATTTCATTTGTTGTGCTCGTATTTGTAGGAGCTTTTTGTCTTAAACTGAAGCTCATTAGATCCTGCTTTATCTTCACCAGTTACTACTGTATTTTTCAGTAGTTTTTGTTCTGGAGAAAAATCAGGTTGTTTAGGATCAACTGGTTCTGGATTAGGATTTTTAACCTTAGGCGCATCTTTCTTGACCTTTTCAATTTCAATTTTGGTCTTTTCCAAATCCTTGAATTTGTCAGATTTATTATTGCTAACCTTTTTTTCGTCACCCCCAGAGGATTCTGTATCCTTCTGCTCTGTTTTTCAGTCGTAGCTGATTTTACTGAAGATTCACTTTTGGATTCATCTGCTTGAGCTATTGCCGAACCGACAAGCCCAACTGCAACGAGTCCTAGTGCTACAGAACATAGACGTTTTCCATATTTTCTATAGCTAAATGTTTTTCATAGTATCGCCTTTCTAAATGTTCATTGGAATATTTTCTAACGAATATAATTGATGGATCTCTTGCTCTAAAATATACAATTATCATTTTTCCTCCAACCAAAAAGTCACCAAGAAACCTTGATGACTTTAATAAATTTAATTTTCCTTAGATTCTCGTTTGATTTTCAACAGACTTAAAAGTGAAATAGTTACCATTCCCAAAGAACCAGAGACTAGAAGATTTTTCTCCCTGTCTTAGGTAATTCGTATCTTGCAGCTGGTGCTTGATAAACTGGATCTTTGACTTTTTTGCCACTTGTTCATGCACATACTTCGCAGTCTTTACCATTTTGAAGAACTGGAGTAGATTGGGTTCCATCTTGTTCAATACTTGCTTTCTGAACAGTCAACTCTTTTTGATGCTCAATTTCTTGTTGTGCTTCTAGATAATCACGATAAGCCGACAACAACTCTTTATGAGCCTCTAATACCTTTCTTTGTTCTGCTTTTGCAATTTCTAGTTTTTCTAGTGCTAACTCAAGAACGGATTTCTTTTCTTTCAAAACTTCTTGAGCAGCTTCAAGATTAACTTTTGCCTTTTCTAAGAGTTGTGGGGCATTCTTCAAAACTTCCACTCGCTCTTTTTGATGCTTTCAAGGCTTCAGTTGATTCTGAAAGTAAAGCTTGACGATTGAGAACAAGTTCTTTAATTCGAGTAAGTTCACCTTGTTTTAGCTAATCAATGTCCTCTTTCTCAGCAGTCAAAACTTCATTCAGCGATTTCCATTCAGTTTGTTTTTCAGCTAGTTTATCTTTAGCTAACGCAAGTACTTCACGTTTGTTTTGTACGTCTGCATTCAACTGTTCCAAAGCATCTTGCGCTTGTTTATTTTCTAAACCAGCTTTTTTAAGGTTTGCTTCGCCTGCTTTAATTTAGCTTCTGCTTCAGGAGTTTTTAAAGCAATATTCTGAATGTCATTACGATTAGTCACTGCATTTTGCGCAGTAACTTCTGCTTGAGTATATTCTGTCTGTGCTTGTTCTTTTCTAGCTTGTGCATCCTTACGATTCGTTTTCCGCAGTATCATAAGTATCCTGAGCCTGTGCCACAGAATTTCTAGCTACTTGAATTCTTTCCTGAAGACTAGCTAGATTGTTCTTAGTATCAACTTTTACATTTTGATGGAAACCATTTTTCAGCAAATCAATTGTTTTAGAATCTGTTCCAACATAGTGCATCGCAATCAAACCAAGATCTGTCTTTCGGGTTGCTACACCGATATATTGTAGCGTGACTGACTTACGATCAAGTCCCTGCAAAAGTTTAAAGCATGGCCCCAATCAGCATGCTTATCATAAAACAGCATCATAATCACGTTGTTGTATGCCTGTTGTTTCAGATCAGCTAATGTTACTACATCACCTGCATTTTGAAAGCCAATGTTTTCAGCAAGCAGGCCTTGATTACCTTGATTTAAACCAACTTCTTTCGCAACAGTGTTCAAAGCATCTAGGTCATGCCCGTACTGATTAGTTGATAGCTGAGTTGCTTTCTGTGCCACTTTCTGCATATCTCGATTCACTAAAACTGGAATATCATCTGTTCCCATCAATCGACGGAAATCATTAATCAAATGTGCATTGAAAATGGCAAGTTCATCTTGAACTTCAGCAGATAAATGATTGACATCAGCAATCACAGTCTTTTTATCTGCTTCACTCTGCTTAAATGGAGAGTTTGGATTACTGTAATAAGTCTCACCACCATCTGGTGAGCTAAATCCAGCAGCAGTCATTCCTTTCTTGGCAATTTCTTGTAACTTATTTGAATTTTCTTCAGTGGGGATTATTGAAGTAAGCCTTTAAAGCTTCTACATAGCCAGCAGGATAAGTGATCGAAGTCGTTGTCAAACTATCCAGAATACTTTGAGCCTTAGATAGATTCTCTTTAGCTACTTGATACTGATTTTCAGCGTTAGTAGCTTGAGTGGTTGCTTGATCTAGCTCCTGCGCTTTCACCAACCCTAGTTGCTTCTGTACTCGTTACCTCTGCTTCTGCCTGTTTCAGTTTAGAAGCACGTTGTTCATCCGCTTTTTTAGCAGTCACCAAATCTTGTCGAGCTTGTGATTCAGCTTTTTCGCTCATTTCCAAGTTTCGCTTAGCTGCTTCAGCATTAGCAACAATGCCCGAAACTCCAGTTCCGTCTAAAAATAGCTTGTTTTTCAGCTACAATTTGTTTCTGCATCTGTAACTTCTTTTGTTTTGTCAACAAGTTTTCTAGTAGCTTCTTTGACATTTGCTTCCTGATCAGTAACATTCTTTTCAGCTAGCTTTTTGTTGCTCTCAGAAGTAGATCAGTTCTTCTTTAGCCTTCTTCTCAGCAACCTCTTTTACAGAGACATCTTCTTTTGCATCCTGGATATTTTTGGAGTAGCTTCCTTGACTACTTTCTCCGCTTGAGTAACAGTTTCTGTAGCTTCATCAACTGCTTTCTTAGCATTGTTCACCTCATTTTGAGCTGTAGTTTACAATCTCCTCATGTTTTTACAACTGTGTTTGCCTGATCCACATTTGCTTGGGAGATAGCAACATCAGTTTCTGTAACTGTTTTTTAGTTGCTGTCTTTCTGTTGGTTCCCTGAAATTTGGCTCTGAAGGTTTTACTTCTTCTGCGGAAGCTTGAGTCGTTGCTCAACTGCTGCTGTTGCGATTGCGCTAGCCAATAAAACTTTCTTAACTTCATTTCATCATTTCATTTGATTTCTCCTTTTTGATATTACTTAAAACAATGCTTATTTTGAATAGTCTTTTAGTTCTCGTGAGATTTTTATCAGACAATTTATTTGGGATAAAAGTCATATATACTAGAATCCCAGATGCTAAAAAGAATAACTGTAAATATTATCATGTATACTCATTTCTTCACCTTTTCATAACATCACCTATCTGCTTTCAGCAACAGAAAACAATTCCTTGCTCCCCAAAACAGATAGATGAGGACTCTATCTGTTAAAATTTTACCGCTGGGTCTGTGATAACCTTTACCGGTTAGCTGTAAGATGGTTTTATTACCTTGTTTAATTCGTCTGGCAACTAAAATATCTCCACGTTTAATGGTGCGTATATCTCTATAGATTTTAGAGTAATCTGCAATCATTTCAACGATTTGAAGTTTTCCTGCTACATATCCTTTTTTAGGAATAAGACCATACTTACTAGTTAATTTCATTTCTTCACCACTTGCAAGTCGTGCAGTTGCATCACCTTGCAAACCTAGTCGTCTTAAGTCAGTGAGTGTAACCTCACTAGTTGATTTTATTTGATTCATATTGTCCTCCTTTTTGAATCAAAAGGCTGATTTACAGCCATGCCGAGTTGATGCCATACATCTCTACTGTGTTTTTTACGCACGATTTATAGTTTAGAAATCGCAAACTCTTTCGTCTTACGGGACAAGTCAACCGTGACTTTACATAATGCAGTCAGCACTAGATATACTTTCTAGATACACACCGCCCCTGTTCTTCTTTTTATGCCTAGACTGCGCTAATCAGGACAGTGGGGATATTCAATTTTCAAAGAACAAGAGTAGTTTTAGGACTTGCTCAGGTCAGATATCACATATAAAAATTACTTTCTGAATAATAATGATTTTCAATACACTTTCGAGCGTTACTATTGTAAATCATAGTAACCCATTAAAAACATATTCAGCAATTGCTTCTGATGAACGGGCAAATCGCAGTATTTTCAAAAGCATATCGATAGCGTTCTTCAAATGGCATCATGATATAGGCTGCCATCGTATCTGAGTAATTTTTCTTCTAAAAGTTGAGAATAAACTAAATCATAAATATAATCCTTATCATAGCCTTTAGCTTGTATCAACTTTTCTGGAAAGTCTGTCTTGTTTATTATTTGGGGAATTTCTGAAACCTCTCCTCGTCCTCCTCAGAAATAACTAATTCAGTGTCTTTATTATTAGTCTCACTATATTCAGTATCGTTAGGGTCTAAATTTGACACCAGGTCCGTATCAAATCTAGCACCCCCTGGTCTAAATCTGACACCCCCTGGTCTAAATCTGACACCCCCCTAGTATCAGATTTGGAATCACCTGATTTATCAACCATTCTAGCAACTGTGTCATCTTGCAAGAGACCAAGGTAAATTCGGTTAGCTAGATTTCCTGATTTACTTGTAGATTGTTGAACCTCATGAATTAATCCATACTCTGTGAGTTGCTTCTTAATTCTTAATAGGGTAGATTTCGAGCAACTTAGTATCTTCATCAAATTAGAGTTGGAATAAACCAGATAAATATTTCCATTCTCATCAATCCAATTATTCTTGAAAAGAAAGATCTAGTCTATCTTTAAGCATAGCATAAGCGACTTTGCATCTAACCTCATATCCTCATAAATAGGATTTTCAAACAAAACCTTTGGTAGAGCATAAAAAGCGATCAGATGTCTGATATTGGCTAGCACTAATAAACTGAATTTGTTTCATAAATTACACCTCTTTCAGTCTAAAGTCACCATTCATGGTAAATCCTATCAACCCAAAAGGCCTCAAGTTCTCCTATACTTGCTATTATTTCTTTTCGTGTGGAACCTGTTTCCTTCATCAAAAACTAGATTATCATCTCTCTTGAAATTCTCTCCTTACTTTTTCGTCTCATAATTTTTCCTCCCAAAATACAGCAACGTGATTTTTCCGTTGGTTCAATATTCTATTTATCTCAAACACTAGACACTTACATAGCAAAATTCCTAAAAATTGCTACTAAACCACCCTAAGTGAGGTTAGAGAAAATATCTGTAAAAGATCTTCTTATCAGTTAAGAGTTTTTGGAGTTCATCATTCAAGGTTGAAAAAAAGTGGTTAGACCTCCACAGAAGCCTGTAGCAAGAATAGCATAGAGCTCTTTATCTTCTACATAATTGTAAAATAAACCAATTAAAAAACAACCTAAAAGATTTGCTAGAAGTGTTCCTAATGGTAAAACTCTCTCTTGATTGAGGGTAGAAAGGAAATAACGAACAAGCGCTCCAACGCCACAAGCAAGTGCTAAATACATGATTACCATTTCTTCCTCCCTAAACAATAAGCCAATAAAAGCCCTCCACCAATGCTCAGAACTAGATAGATTATCAGACTTGGATAAGAACCTGTATCCAGCAATTTTACTGTATCTAACATGAGGCTAGAAAAAGTGGTTAAACCGCCACAAAAGCCCGTACCAAGTGCTAAAATCAGCCCCTTACTGCTCCCCTTATAAACCAAATAACCTTTGACAAGATAGACTAAACAGAAAATTCCCAGATAGTTAGCAAAGAGAGTTCCCCATGGAAAATCTGGGCTAGCTGGCAACCATCTCGAAATCTGATATCGGACAAGTCCTCCTAGCATGGCAGCTAAAAAGATTCCTAATGGGTAAATTTGTTCTTTTTTCATTTGATATTTTTATCCTGATAATCGCGTGAACGTTTGAGAATGTCTGAAAAAGTCGCGACAATTGTCTCTTCGTATTTTTTATTGCTGACACGACTTCTGACTTTTTCAAAGATAGCTTCTTCTCTTTTGGTGTCCAAAATCGGTTTTCCTGAAGCCTTTTTATAAGCAACTACGCCTTCCACAAGATGCATTCTTTCTTCCAAGAGCTTCACGATTTGATCATCAATTTGATCGATTTCTTGTCTAATAATATCTAAATCCATAGAGTCTCCTTTTATATTTGAATGATTTTAGCAAAAATCTTCTAGATGGAATGGTACATTTTTAGGAACAACTAACAAAAACTGCACTGACAACTTTCATCAGTGCAACTTCATGCTTATCCTACTTTAGCAGCCAATTCTTCTGCAAATTGTTCCAAGCGTTCGATATCTTCTTCTTCTGCAGAGATCCACTTTGACGCACTCTGATCCCTTTTCAGCTCCTGTTGCCACAAATACACGATCAAAGTCATCAACAGCTTTACAGAACTCATCGTAGAAAGTATCGCCTGATCCTACCACACCGTAGATCTTGCCACTCAAATTAAGATCTGCTAGGTCTTCGTAGAAGTCCATCATCTCATCTGGTAACTCTCCATCACCATAAGTGTAGGTTGCAACGATTGCGATATCTGCTTCAAGAAAGTCAGATGCGTCAACAGTTGTACACTCATCAACATCTACCTCTAAGCCCAACTCACGCAATTTATCTGCTACAATATCTGCAATTTCTTCGGTATTACCGGTCATACTGGCAAATACAATTTTTGCTAATGCCATATCGTCCTCCTCAATTTATCTTCCTCCATTATATCACATCTTTTTCATTTTAAAAATAAAAACTCTTGTGCTACAATGAAATAAGAAAGAATTGAGGTTACTTATGGAAATTTGCCATCAAATTTTAGAAAAAATTAAAGCATACGATACCATTGTCATTCACCGTCACATGAAACCCGATCCTGATGCCTTAGGAAGTCAGGTTGGACTCAAAGCACTTCTGGAATATCATTTCCCAGAAAAAAAAATCAAGGTAGTCGGTTATGATGAACCGACCCTAACATGGCTTACAAAGATGGATCAGGTAGAAGACAAAGATTATCAAGGAGCGCTTGCTATCATCTGTGATACAGCAAATACTGCTCGTATCGATGATAAACGTTATATCAATGCTGAAACCATTATTAAAATTGACCACCATCCAAATGACGAAGTATACGGAGATCTTGTTTGGGTAGATACCAACTCGAGCAGTGCCAGTGAGATGATTGCTCTCTTTGCTGAAAGCAACTAATCTTGAATTATCTGACTATGCAGCTAAAATGCTATGCGCTGGAATTATTAGCGACACCGGCCGTTTCCTTTATCCGTCTACTTCTGCTCGTACCCTTCGAATTGCTAGTAAACTAAGAGAACATAACTTTGACTATGCTGAATTAGCACGTAAAATGGACACCATGAGTTTTAAAATTGCTAAACTTCAAGGTTATGTCTATGATCACTTAGAAGTTGATGAAAACGGTGTTGCGCGTGTCATTCTGACTCAAGAAATTCTAAACATATCAAGTAACAGACGCAGAAACAGCAGCCATTGTTGGTGCTCCAGGTCGTATTGATACTGTTAACCTTTGGGGAATATTTGTGGAACAAGCAGATGGCCACTATCGCGTTCGACTTCGCAGTAAATTCGTTCCAATCAATGGTGTTGCAAAAGAACATGATGGTGGAGGTCACCCACTTGCAAGTGGTGCTAACTCCTATAGCCTAGAGGAAAATGAAGTCATCTACCAAAAATTAAAAAACTTACTGAAAAAATAGATAAAAAGCTTGCCAAACTTAGCATAATCTGTTAGACTAGTATGGTAACAATCTATGGCTCGCAAAGAGACCATGGCAGAAAGGAAATATTGCAAAATGAAAAAAGATATCCATCCAGAATATCGCCCAGTTGTCTTCATGGACACAACTACTGGTTACCAATTCCTTAGCGGTTCAACAAAACGCTCTAACGAAACTGTTGAGTTCGAAGGTGAAACTTACCCATTGATCCGTGTGGAAATTTCATCAGACTCACACCCATTCTACACTGGACGTCAAAAGTTCACTCAAGCAGATGGACGCGTGGATCGTTTCAACAAAAAATACGGTCTCAAATAATCATAAAAGAACAGTTTCGACTGTTCTTTTTTGTTTCTTCAAATCAGGAGTCAACGACTACTGCTGTTCCACTACAAGTGACCATCAGCATACCATTTTCAGCACCTAAAGTTTCATAGTCCATTTTTATACCTATAATAGCATTTGCTCCACGTTCACTTGCACGCTCCATCATTTCTGCTATAGCTTCTTCTCTTGCTTGAGTCAATTCACCTTCATAACTACTCGCTCGACCTCCAAAAACATTACGGAAGCCAGCAGCCATATCTTTGAACATATTAACTCCAGCAACTACTTCACCAAAGACAATTCCTTTGTAGGCTAGGATTTTTTTCCCTTCAATTCCCGTAGTTGAAATAATCATCTTCCTTTCCTCCTAACTTCTTTTATATAATTGTAAACCCTTTCACTAACTCTGTCAAGAAATACTATAAGGGGCTCAGTGCTTGAAAATAAACTCTGCTCACCATTCTTGCTCGCTATCCATTTAGTGCCAATTGTATGGATGATGGCCTAAATCTTTTCTTTGCAAGCCTAACTTGAGATAGGCTTATCGGCTTCACCGTTCTTACCAATAGTAGATCTTAGAATCTATGACTGGTTTAGAAGATACTGTTCTCTCTTGCCCCAAAACTACAAAAAAAGCCTATCGACCAAGCTAAAAAGCTTGATACAATAGACTTTTTCTAAATTCATTAGTTAACAGCGTCTTTAAGAGCTTTACCAGCTTTGAATGCTGGAACTTTTTGAAGCTGCGATAGTGATTTCTTTACCAGTTTGTGGGTTGCGACCTTTACGTGCTGCACGCTCACGAACTTCGAAATTACCAAAACCAATCAATTGAACTTTTTCACCAGCTGCAAGGTAATCAGCTACTGCTGCAAATACAGCATCAACTGCTGCCGCTGAGTCTTTCTTTGTCAATTCTGTAGCTTCTGCTACTTTAGCGATCAAATCTTGTTTGTTTGCCATGTTAATAATTCCTCCAAATATTTTCTAATTAACAATTACAATCATATCCTAAATTCTCTTGTAGGTCAAGTCAAAAACGCTATTTCTTGCTATTTTTCTTTATTTTTTTAGGACTCATATCTTACTAAAATAGCCCAAGCATTTTCACCTGTATGGGTCTGAATAATCGAACCTGTTTCAAGTACAGAGATTGGTTTTTCAACGAATGGTTGTAGGATTTCTTTCATCTCTTCTGCCCAGTCCCTAGTTCCAGAATAGGAAATACCAATCTCAGAAACAGAACGCTCTGACAGTTTTAAAACTAGTTCATCCAACCATTTCTTAAAGGTTTTTGCTCCACGTCCTTTCACGATTGGTTGTAATTCGTCATCCTTCATCTGCATGACTACTCGGATATTTAATAGAGAGCTTAAAATACCTGTTACTCGACCAATACGGCCACCTTTAACAAGGTTTTCTAAGGTAGAAACACCGATGTAGAGCTCTGTGTTCTTCTTTACTTCTTCAACATGAGCCACAATTGTTTCTATGTTTTGTTCTTCTTGAGCTAACTTAGCTGCTTCAACCACTTGAAATTTTAGGGCTTGGTCTGTAAAGGAACTATCCAATACGGTCACATTAGCCGTTGACAAACTTGCACCCTGACGAGCTGCTTCGACAGTTCCTGATAAGGCATGAGACATATGAATGGCTAAAATTTGACTACCGTCTTTACTTAACTCATCAAAAATCTCAGCAAAGAGTCCCAACTGGAGGTTGACTTGTTTTTAGGCAGATTTTTTTACTCTCTTTCATCAAGCGAAGAAATTCCCCTTCTTCAAGATCAGCATCCGAATAAAGAACACTATCAATCATTACAGAGAGCGGAACGACGGTAATATTTAATTCTTTGACCACTTCTGGTTCAATGGTAACAGAAGAATCTGTTACGATTTTTACTTGTGTCATAATTCAAATCTTTCTATGTTTCACTTTTTTTGAGTGAGTTTTTTTCAATTTAACTATAACAATTATATCAAAAAAATGCTAAAAAAATTCATACTGTATCTATTCATTTTTTTATGATGGAATTTATAGATTTTTAAATCTTTTCATTTTTATAAAAATAGTCGCCTGCTAAGACGACTATTTTGGTATCATCATAAACGTTCATACAAATCTTGCATCTGTATGTCATCAGGAACCAACTTGAGATAGTGTTGAATCTGTTCTTTTGCTTCTTCAAACCTTCCAAGTTCGCGTAATAGATGAATGTATTGCTCTAAAAACTCAGGATTTTCCTTGAGTTCTGAAACCAATGCCTGATAAGATTCATAGGCAACATCCAAATCTTCAGTTTCTTGGTAACTCCGTGCAATCATCCACTTAGTCAAAGAGATTTTTCTGGCTCATATACTTCTAAGGCTAGAATATCCTCATACCGTTCTTGCTCCTGATACATGGTTGCTAGTCGCAAGAGGATTTCTTCTTGGTCTTCCGCATCTTCTTGAGCTTGAAGAAGATAAGCTTTCCGCCTGCTCAGGTTGATGCAATTCGTAAGATAATTGTGAAGCAAGGAGTAGTAAACGTGTTTCGAATGGATTTTTTTCCAAACCTTGTTGAGCTATCAGTAAGGCTTGCTCAGTCTGGTGTTCCTTATGTAGAGCCTGACTATAACCATACTCATATCCCTTCAAAATCTGGAGAAATAGTATCCAGCTGTTTTGAAAATATAAAACTGCCTTGTGATATTCCTCTTGATCAAAGTAAAGACTAGCTAATTCAAATGCAGTCTGATCTTCATAATCTAACTCTAAAGCTTTTTTTCTAAAAAAACTCTATGGCTGATTCAAACTTTCCAAGTCGAGCATAGGCAGTTCCAATTCGTTGATAGGTCGAAATCCCTGTCTGCTCATATATTTCACGATTATCCAGTTGAGCATAGCCCTTAATCGCTTCTAAATCATTTCCAAGTTCACTATCTAACTCTGCTATCCCAAAAATCAATAAAGGATCATCAGAGTAATTAAGAGCTTCTAATAGCTTGTCGCGAGCTACATCCGTCAATCCTTCCATTTGATAGAAATCAGCCTTTAAAACAAGAGCAGATACATAAGAATCGCTATTGGGTTGAATTTCTTCTAGATAGGCAAATGCTTCTTCAATTTGTCCGTCTTCACTTGCGATACTAGCTAGATTGAGATTTACTTCTGGAAATATTGGAGCTAGTTTTTCATAGATTTGACGAGCTTGTGGATAAAAACCAATACCCTCTAGATAATAAGCCAGTTCCAGAAGAAGATCATCAGAGTCTTCTACCAATGCTTTTTGAAAATAGTAATCAGCTCTTGTTAAATCTTGCTGATCCAAAGCTTCAAGCATTTCTTGACTATTGCTCACCTTCAACCTCCTCTTCTAACTCATACAGACCACTAACTTTTTTATACCATTCAAAAATAGCTGAAATAACAACTTTGGCTGAAGCATAAACAGGAATTCCCAATAGGACTCCCCAAACACCAAACATAGAACCAGACGTCAACAAAACAAATAGAATAGTGATTGGATGGATGTTTAATTGACTACCTAAAATCAATGGAGATACAAAACGACCTTCAATTGTCTGCTCTACGATAAAAACGATAATAACTTTCAAGAGCATCACTGGTCCAGCAATTAACCCTAAGACCAGAGCTGGTATCATAGCAAGAAACTTCAAGATAAGGGATAAGATTTAAGACCCCAGCAGTAATACCAAGAGTCACCGCATATCTCAAACCAATAATTTTTAAAGAAGATGATAAACATAATTGCCACGATAATAGCAACAGTAATTTGTCCTCTAACATAGTTAGAAAGTTGTTGGTTCACATCCGTTAGAACCTTACCTACTGGTTCTCTCAATTTATTTGGTAAGAATTGAGTGATATGATCTCTCAAACCTTTTCCATCTCTAAGGAGATAAAAGAGCATAAACGGCATGATAATTAGAGCGACAATGACTTGAGACGTTCCACTGATAAGAGCACTCACCCAGTTCACAGCCTTAGAAGATATATTACTTGCCCAAGCAGTTGCTTGTGTTGAAAACTGAGCCAGAACCTGTTCCAGTTGAGGTCTAAAGTCATCTGGCAAACGCTTAGTTACAAGATCATCAATAACTCTATCAGCATCTTCGAGATAATTTGGTACATTTTGCGCAAAAATAACTACTTGACGTTGAAGATTTGGAATCGCGACAGCCAAACCAATAATCAGAAGTATAGCAATAATGACAAAGATAATACTAATGGCTAAGACACGATTTATCTTGTACTTCTCCATCAAATCCACCAGTGGGTTTAAGAGATAAAAAAGCAATCCTGATAAAATAACAGGTAACATGACCACTGATAAAAAATCAACGACAGGGATAAATAAAAAACTAATCTTACTTAAAATAAAAATATTGAGACCTAGTAACAAGGCTACCAAAAATACAGTAACAGCCTTATTATCTAAAAACCATTTAAAAAAACCAAGATAAATTAAAAATGTTTCTCTTTTTGTTCCATATCTACTTCCTTTCCTTTGTCCTTTTCATTATACCATTTTTTTATAGGGAATAAACTGTTTTTAAAAGTGTTGAGGTGACGATTGAGAAACTTTAACAAAGCGACCTTGCATTTTTACTAATTTTTATACTTAGATGTTTCATACTTTTTTTCACTATTTTCTTCAGGTCTCCTAATTTATGATATAATAGAAACATCTTTATTTAGAGGTATAGCTATGATTGAAAACAATTTATTTCGGAACTTACACGTCGCTTTATCCCAAAGGGATTTATCAAGCTGATTTTGATACAGAAACTGGGCAACTATCCAATCTTAAACTATTTGCAGCTGAGCCAAGTCCTACCTATCTTGCATTTGATCAAGAAAATCACCTCTACACTGTCGGTAGCAAAGATGGACAAGGGGGAATTGCTGCCTATCAAACAGATGGTACTTTGCTAAATCATGTTGTGACAGAAGGTGCTCCTCACTGTTATGTTGCAGTTGACGAGAAACGTAACCTAGTATATGGTGCTAACTATCACAAGGGACAAGTTTTGGTCTATAAACGTAAAGAAGATGGTAGTCTAGAATTGGCTGATACAGTTCAACACAGCGGTCATGGTCCTCATGAAAATCAAGCTTCTCCACATGTACACTTTACAGATTTAACACCAGATCAGTATTTAGTCACTTGCGACTTTAGGGTACTGATGAGGTTACTACTTATGATGTCAATCCAGAAGGAAAACTAAATAAGCTAGCTACTTACAACTGTAGCCCTGGTGCTGGTGCACGTCACCTTGTTTTTCATAACCACTACAAGATTGCTTATCTCATCTGTGAACTCAATAGTACAATTGAAGTATTGATTTATGATGGTGTTGGTGCATTTGAAAAAATGCAAGTTATTTCTACTCTTCCTGAAGGATTTAATGACTTTAATGGAACTGCTGCTATTCGTCTCTCACAAGATGGAAAATACCTGTATGCATCAAACCGTGGTCACGATTCTATTGTAGTTTACACTATTCTAGCTGATGGTAGTTTAGAATTGTTGGAATTCGTTCCTACAAACGGGAAAACTCCTCGAGACTTTATTCTCTCACCAGACCAAGAATTCCTCATCGCTGTTCACCAGGATTCTGATAATGCAACTGTCTTTAAACGTAATCCTGAAACTGGTCGTCTTGCAGAACTTTCCAATGATTTCCACGTTCCCGAAGCGGTTTGCGTCACATTTTTAAACATAAAAAATGAACTTGATTCTCAGAATCAAGTTCATTTTTTTATAGTTTATTTCCGACATTGATTCGGTTAATAGCACGTTGTAATGCAATCTTAGCACGACGCTCTTGGTCAATCAAGTGTTTGTCTTGTGCTTCTTCGATTTCACGTTCTGCACGAAGTTTGGCACGTTCTGCACGGCTAATATCGATATCACGAGCACGCTCAGCTGAGTCTGCAATAATGGTAATGACATCATTAGCAATCTCAATGATTCCTCCGTTTACTGCTATCCAGTTGACATGAGAATCATCATCAAGACGTTTGACTTTAACTTCATCAACTGCTAATACCGCAATCATATTTTTGATGTCGTGGCAAGATCCCCATCTCACCATCCAGAGTTCGAACCGATACAAAGCTGGCATGGTGATCATAGACGAGGCCATCTGGTGTCACGATCTGGACAGTTAACTGAGCCATAGATCACCTCTTAAAATCCCATTTTTTCAGCCTTAGCGATAACATCTTCGATTGAACCTACTCCACGGAAGGCATCTTCTGGGAGATGATCGTGTTTTACCGTCAAGAATTTCCTTAAATCCACGAACTGTTTCCGCTACTGGAACATAAGAACCTGGTTGACCAGTAAATTGTTCCGCAACGTTGAAGTTTTGTGAAAGGAAGAACTGAATACGACGGGCACGAGCAACCAAAGTTTTTTCTTCATCAGAAAGTTCATCCATACCAAGGATTGCAATGATATCTTGCAATTCATGGTAACGTTGAAGGACACGTTTAACCTCAGCAGCAACTGCGTAGTGCTCTTCTCCAACGATTTCAGGTGCCAAGGCACGTGAACTTGAAGCAAGTGGGTCAACGGCAGGGTAGATACCCAATTGAACCAATTTACGTTCCAAGTTTGGTAGTTGAATCCAAGTGAGCGAAAGGCTGTTGCTGGCGCTGGGTCAGTATAGTCATCCGCTGGCACGTAGATAGCCTGGATAGAGGTTACAGAACCTTTCTTGGTTGAAGTGATACGTTCTTGCAATTGACCCATTTCTGTTGCGAGTGTTGGTTGGTAACCAACGGCTGATGGCATACGACCCAAAAAGGGCAGATACTTCTGAACCAGCTTGAGTGAAACGGAAAATGTTGTCAATGAAGAGAAGAACGTCTTGACCTTCTACATCACGGAAAGTATTCAGCGATTGTCAAACCAGTAAGAGCAACACGCATACGTGCTCCTGGTGGTTCATTCATCTGACCAAATACCATGGCTGTTTTCTCGATAACGCCTGATTCTTTCATTTCCCAGTAGAGGTCATTCCCTTCACGAGTACGTTCCCCAACACCAGTAAATACTGAGATACCACCGTGTTCTTGGGCAATATTGTGAATCAATTCTTGGATCAAGACAGTTTTACCGACTCCGGCACCACCGAAGAGTCCGACCTTTACCACCTTTAAGATAAAGGGGCAAGAAGGTCGATAACCTTAATCCCTGTTTCGAGGATTTCTGAAGAGGTAGACAACTCATCAAAAGTAGGTGCTTTTTTATGAATTGGCTGGCGCTCTGCGTCTTCTCCAAAAGGAGCTTCCAAGTCAATGGTATCTCCCAAAACGTTGAAGACACGTCCCAAGGTTTCTTTACCTACTGGTACAGAGATTGGACGACCTGTGTCCAACACTTCCATTCCACGAGTCAAACCATCTGTTGATTCCATGGCGATGGTACGAATCATACCATCCCCCAACTCTAAGGCTACTTCAAGGACGATTTTTGTTTTCTTTTCGTCATTTTTTTGTAGACGACAAGTGCATTGTTAATCTCAGGTAGTTTTTTTCACCTGCTGCAAACAAAACGTCTACAACGGGTCCGATAACCTGAGCAATTTTACCTGAACTCATCTCCTTCTCCTATTCTATATAAGATACTGTCGGTTCCTAGTATTGCTAGGTCCTAAGTTCATTCATTTGAGCAGGATGGCTTTATTCTAAAGCACTAGCTCCTGCCACAATTTCTGTGATTTCTTGTGTAATCGCCGCCTGTCTGGCACGGTTATACTGGATTGTCAAATCATTAATCACTTTTTTAGCATTATCAGTCGCTGTTTGCATGGCTGTCATACCAGCAGCATTTTCAGCTGTCTTGGCATCAATAATAGCACCATAAATCATACTTTCTGCAAACTGAGGTAATAGTTGATCCAAGATTTCTTCACGACTTGTTTTCAAGGTCAAAAGGTCAAGCTATAGTTATCATCTGCTTCATTTGGATCCAAGTCCACGATTGGAAGCATCTGTTCTACACGCATTTGACTTGTCAATGTATTCACGTGGTGGTTGTAGCAAACGTAGAGCTCATCGAAAAGTTCGTTTTGATACATTTCAATCGTTTTTGTGATAATCTTACGAACTTCATCAAAACTTGGTTGACTTGCAAGTCCACGCAATTCATAGATTGGCTGAATACCGCGTGATTTGAAGAAATCTGCTCCCATACCACCAATACAGATGACTTCAAAATCATCACCTGAAGGATGGTATTCTTGCTGGATTTCCATGACAGCTTTTAAGATTGAAGAATTATATCCTCCAACAAGACCACGGTCAGATGTAATGACGATATAGCCTGTTTTTTTGACAGGGCGACTGATCAACATAGGATTAGTTGATCCGCCAGCGCCATCTCCGTGAAGGATATCTGTAACCAGTTTACGTACTTTTTGTGCATAAATTTGGAAGTTACGTGCTGCTTCTTCAGAACGACCTAACTTAGCTGCAGAAACCATCTGCATCGCGTTAGTGATTTGACTAGTATTTTTTGTTGAGGCGATTTTTGTTTTAATATCATTTAGAGATACTGCCATCTGACACCTCTATTCTTATTGGAAGCTTGATTGATTGAGAAACTCAGTAATCGCAGCATCCAAGACTGCTTCATCTGGCAAGTCTTTTGTTTCACGAATGGTTTCCAAAATTTCAGGATGTTGAGCATCAAAGAACATATGGAACTCTTCTTCGAAACGAACGATATCGTCTACAGGAATTGTATCCAAGAAACCATGGGTCAAAGCATAGAGAATAGTAACTTGTTTCTCAACAGGTAATGGTTTGTGAACAGGTTGTTTCAATACTTCTACAGTACGACGACCACGGTTCAATTTAGCCTGAGTAGCTGCATCCAAGTCAGAACCAAATTTAGTGAAGGCTTCCAACTCACGGTATGAAGCAAGGTCGATACGAAGTGTACCAGCAACTTTCTTCATGGCCTTTAATCTGAGCAGAACCACCAACACGAGATACAGAAGAACCCGCATCAATAGCCGGACGGATACCAGCATTAAAGAGACTATCACTTAGGAAGATTTGTCCATCTGTAATAGAGATTACGTTTGTAGCGATATAGGCTGAGATATCTCCGGCTTGTGTCTCGATAAACGGAAGAGCTGTGATAGATCCTCCACCCAATTCATCCGAAACTTTTAGCTGAACGTTCAAGTAGACGGCTATGAAGGTAGAAGACATCCCCTGGGAAAGGCTTCACGACCTGGTGGACGACGGAGCAAGAGAGAAAGTTCACGATAAGCTACCGCTTGTTTTAGATAAGTCATCATAAACGATCAAGACATGCTTACCCTTGGTACATGAAATTCTTCTGCCATAGCAACCCCTGCATAAGGTGCAAGGAAAAGCAATGGTGAAGGTTGTGAAGCTGACGCTGTCACGACGATTGTGTAATCCAAAGGCTCCGTACTGACGAAGTGTTTCTACTTGTGTACGAACTGTTGATTCTTTTTGACCAATCGCTACATAGATACAAATCATATCTTGACCTTTTTTTGGTTCAAGATTGCATCGATAGCGATGGTAGTTTTTCCCTGTTTGACGGTCACCGATAATCAACTCACGTTGTCCACGACCGATTGGAACAAGGGCATCAATAGCTTTCAAACCAGTTTGCAATGGTTCTGATACTGATTTACGTTGCATAACCCCAGGAGCTGGTGCTTCAACTGGACGAGTTTTGTTTGTGTCGATTGGACCAAGCCCATCTACTGGACGACCAAGTGGATCCACGACACGTCCAATTAAGCTATCACCAACTGGAACTTCCATGATTTTTCCTGTACGACGAATGGTGTCGCCTTCGCGGATATCTGTAAAGTCTCCAAGGATGATAATACCAACATCTGTTGATTCTAAGTTTTGCGCCATACCATAAGAGCCGTTTTCAAAAATCAACAACTCTCCACTCATGGCATTTTTCAAGGCCATGAGCACGCTAATTCCGTCACCGATGTAGGTTACAACACCAGTTTCAGTCACATCAAAATTGGGTTTGAAATTTTCAATTTGTTGCTTAATTAAAGCGCTGATTTCTTGTGCGTTAATTGCCAAAAGAACACCACTTTCTATTTCAAATTTTCCTTAACAACTTTAAGTTGTTGTTTAATACTAACATCAATTGTCTTGTGATTGGCGATAATAACAAAACCACCGATTAAACTATCGTCGATTTCTTCTTTAATGCTACGCACTTTTAAAGACATCTTTTTCTCTATAATAGGAAGTAGACGTTCTTTCTGTTCATCAGTCAGAGGATGAGCAGACATAATCGTTACTTCAAAACGATTCGTTTCTCTCTCAAGACGGTTTAAACAATCTACAATCACATCATAAAAAAGATTTGAACGATGATTGTACAACAGAACTTGAATGAAGTTTTGTAATAATGGCGATGCTGAATCTTGGAAGAAACTTACTGTTTTTTCCTTGTCAGACTCATCAACATCTACCTGAGCCAAAAAAGAAGGCAAGTCTGTTTCTTCAGCGACTTGCTTAATCTGGGTCAAGTCTGAGAAGATAGAATCTTCTTCTCCTTTTTCAATCACCAATTGGACAAAAGGCATGCTGTATTTTTCAATTACCTTTACTGTCTTTTTGTCCATTAAGCTTCTCCTAGCTGATCGATATACTGATCAATGAGTTCTTTATGGGCATGACCGTCAAGGTTTTGTGAGATAATTTTTCCAGCTAGACTAACTGTCAAATCTGCTACCTCACCTTTAACGCTTTGTAAAGCCTCAGCTTTGTTTTGCGCAATTTCTTGGTTAGCTTTTTCTTTCAAGCGACCAGCTTCTAGCTTAGCTTCAGCCAGAATATCTGATTTGCTCTTTTCAGCTGTCTCCTTAGCATTCTCGATAATAGTTTTAGCTTCGGTACGGCTACCTGCTAACTCAGCTTCGCGCTTTTGCTGCAAAGTTCCTCTGCCTTTTTTTGACGAGCTTCCTCAGCACCATCAATATCTGAAGAAATCTTTTTCAGCGCGTTCATCTAAGACACTGGTAATATTTCCCCAAGCATATTTTCTTCACTAAAAAGATCAATAAAAAGGAAGGAACCAGCGATCAGAATAAAGTCACCAATAATGGTACTAATAGTTAAATCCATCTTCTAATCCTCCTCTACTTACTCTTCCTCACCATTTACCTTTTTACCAATGTACATAGAAGACAACATGGTAAATACATACGCTTGAATACATGAAATGAAAATTGAAAAGGCTGTCCATAACATGTTTGCAATAAAGGCAAAAGGATACCAATAAAAGGCATATTGTGACAAGGCTAATAGCAATCCTGCCAAGACCTCACCGGCGAAAATATTTCCGTAAATCCGAATCGCCAAGGAGGCAAAATTGGTGAACTCTTCTAAAACGTTCATCGGAGTCATAAAGCCAGGTGTAACAAATGCTCTCAAATATTCTTTAACGCCTCTACGACGAACTCCTTCTACATGAGCGATCAAAGTGATCAATAAGGAGAGGGATAAATCGTATCCAAGGTTGGCTGTTGGGGAAGTCCACAAGTTATAACCGTTTGTTGTTTGTACTTTTGCCATTAAGCCAATATTGTTGGCAACCAAGATAAACAGAAATAGAGAGAACAAGAACAAGGAATAATCCTTGATATATGAATCTCCAATGTTTGGTTTTGTAAAACCAATCACAAAGTCATAAATCATCTCAAGAGCATTTTGTTTGCCCTTTGGACGGATGGTCATTTTACGACTTGCCCAGTAGACAAAGGCAAAAACCATCAAAACAGTTACAAGAGACATGGCAAGCAGGGTCAAATCAAAGGATATTGGTCCAATATTAACGGTTGGATTCAAACTTTCTTCCATGGTTTGACACCTCCATTTCTAAATAGAGTTGTCTATTTGATGACAAATGACATCGCTAGGTTACAAAGAATGTTCCTTCGATAAAAGGCAATCCCCATGATCATCAAACTACGCAATTGTGGGATGATATCTGGTTGGCGTGCTGCAGATTTGAACAAACCGTTCATCAAAAATCCTTCTGCAAGAGATACACCCATACAGGCAAGACATAGACCGAAAAATGTTAAATTCATGACGAATTCTCCTTTTTTAAATTAAATTTACTTCCCTAGTTTAGTCCTAAAAATTTGCTTTTGTCAACTCTTTTACTAGCATTGAAAGCGTTTCTAATCATTTATTTCTATTTTTACGATTTTTCAAGACAATTATATAGAAAAATTTTTAATGTCTTTTCAGGTTATTTTTCTTATCTTTCCTATTTTTTTCTGAAAAAGAAAAATCCAAGTTTTCAAAACCTGGATTTATCGTTTCTTATTTAAAATAATAGGAATGGTGACTCTGGCAAGCTAGGATTAAAGAGTGCTGCACAATAAGGACAGCTCCCCTTTTCTCTATACTCCTCATAAGTTAGGGTCTTCTTACAGGAACCACATAAGATAGGTTTATCCTGTTTTTAGATTTAAAGGATAAGGAGAAAATGTGTGCGACTCTAGTTCATTGTGACACTGATAACAGGCATAGTATTTTCTGACACTCATAACACTGGAGCGCTACGATATCTTTATCACTATGGTAATGAACACATCTGCTTTCATCATCTACTAGTAATCCCTGAGCTTGAACCATGAATTTTTCCTTATCTAGGCACGAACTGTGACGCTTGTTCCATCTTCTTTGTAAAGATTAATCAAACCTTCTTTCAAAGCACGGACCATATCACCAGCTTCTACTGGTTGAGGAACCTTGATGGTTAAAAGTTCCATTGGATTTGGTGCACGGTCAATTTTATTACCTTTAGCATCATGAAGGTCTTCGATATAAGTTTCAAAATGGCGGAAACCTGGACCGTAAAACTCAACTTGGTCACCTTCGTTGATAACGTTACGTTGGCGAATAGTTGCTGTTTGCGTCGCATCATCATAAGCTACTACTTCAGCAACAAACTTGTATTCTGGAATCTTACGACGAGCACCGAACAGTTGTTCATTTTTCAGATGGTGTTCCATAGTAGAAACCTGTAGCCAATTCACGTTGGGCTACCTTCCACATTTCATCAATCAAGTCTTGCTTGATAGCTTCAAACTTTTCAGGGCTCTCAAGGTAGGCATCAACAGCAGCCTTGTAGCAGTTTGTAACTGTTGAAACATAGTGGATTGATTTCATACGTCCTTCAATCTTCAGACTGTCTACACCATTTTCAATCATATCTGGAATATGGTCAATCATAGACATATCAACCGCAGACATGGAGAACTCTTCAGGAATTTCTCCCTTGAGACTCTTACGTTCTTTACCAAATGGCATATCGTAAAGGTCATATTTCCAACGGCAAGATTGTGAACATCCACCACGGTTGGCATCACGCATACTCATATGGTTAGAGAGCGTACAACGACCAGAGTAGGAAATACACATAGCTCCATGTACGAAGGCTTCAATCTCTACGTCTGTACGTTTGCGAATTTCTGCCAATTCTTCCATAGAAACCTCACGCGCCAAAACGACACGAGTCAATCCAAGTTCTTTCCAGAATTCAAGAGTTTCATAGTTGGTCGCACTAGCTTGTGTTGAAAGGTGGATTTCAAGTCCTGGTGCTTCTGTTGCTGCAATCATGATTAAGGCAGGGTCAGAAACGATAACCGCTGCAATACCGATATCACGCAATTTACGGAACCATTCTCCGGCACCTTCTTCATTTCCCTCGTGCATAACCATATTGGCAGCCACATATACCTTAGCTCCATACTTAGCCGCGAACTGTACTCCTTCTTCCATTTGTTCGAAAGTGAAGTTACCAGCACGGCTACGAAGACCATAGGCCTGACCACCGATAAAGACAGCATCTGCTCCGTATTGAACAGCTACTTTAAGTTTTTCTAGTGTTCCTGCAGGTGATAGAACCTCAGGACGTTTCAAAGTTTTTTTGTCATTTTTTTCTCCTATTTGCAATATAAAAAGTTTGACACCAATCTTAACTATTTTATAGTAAACGGGGTTCAAAATCAAGCCTTGAATGATTGTTTAGACAATTTTAATTTTTAGATTTCTCTGAAAACGTTATTGAACAGTTTCAACATTCCAAGTAGTCCATCCCTTGAAACGAATGGCGCCCTTTTTGTCAGTTTTTAATACCAAATTCTCAAGTTCTTTATCTTCTTGGTTATTCTCCCCATTTTTTTAACTTTTAAATGATTTTTTTCTTGTCTATTGAAATAACAGTGATTTTAGGGTGTACAGTTTTTGAAAGATTTCGATATCTGTCTTTTTTTCTTCGATGCTTGCTGATGAGTTATCACTACATCTGCTTGCAGCCTTGGATAATAGCTCGTTAAAAACTTCTCCTCTATATTTCCAGTAACTAGAAAGGTTTGGTTTAGTAACTTTCCATACATTGTTATTGAATCACTTTTATCCTTATTTTGAGTTGCGATTACTTCCAAACTACTCCCAAAAAAACAAATAAGCTGTCTCCCGTTTTTTTAATTGAACGTAGGTTGACTTTTGCTTTCCTTCAGCTTATCCATAAATTCTCTCTTAGATAAAGTTTCTTCAGTTACTAGAATCTCTCCAAGATCGAAGGCTTTACTGATTTCTAACACATGATCTAACTGCTTAGTATCACTAGTCGTTAGAACCAGCTGATCAATCTTTGCCACTCCTCTACTTTTCAGATAGGGAATTAAACTCCGTTTGGCAACGCTCGTAGTGACTTTCTCCTGCCAGACTTCTTTCTTTTCAACTGCTAGTTTTTCACCAACATCCAGTAGTATGGTCTTTCCTGTCATGTCTCTTAGAAAAATGCTTCGCCCCTGCTCCATATCTAAGACCGTTAGTTCATTTTCCAGTGGATGTTTGGTAACTAAAAAGAACGAGATGGCAACTATGACAAGCATAGATATTTTTTTCAAATTCTTTCGATAATCATAGATCAGCGCTAAAGTAAATCAAAAAGAAAGTACCAGAAATCCCAAAGACTCGGCTGACCAAAAAAACAAGAGGGCCTATGTAGATAGCTGAGAAATATAGCGTATGATGTTTTCTAGCCATTCAAAGAGAAAGTTGAAACTGGGTGATAGGGATATATGAAATGACAGACAGAAAGAGAATCGATAAAGAGTGGTAACAAGACCATGTCAAACAAGAAATGAAAAAGACAAAAAGTCAGGAGAATAGACCACGGTTGAAATTCTGAAAAAGTAGAAAGATAAAATTGGCAAAGATTCCCAAGGAAATAATGAAACTCTCTCTGGCAATAGCTTTTATGCCTTGACCTTCTTTACTTGTCATAGTTAGGATAAAGGCATAGGCACAGGAGAGCACTCCACCAGCAGTTAGGAAGAAATTCGGCATGATAAGAAATAGAATAAGAATCGTTAAAGCAAAATTATCCAATGACTTGAAGCCATGCTGAGCCAAGATCTTTTGTAAAAGACTTCTAATCACAGAGGCTGAAAATCCTGTCAAACCTGCATAAAACAAAGAAAATGGATAAGCTAGCCATTTGAACTTCTCTTGTGTCAAGCCCAATCGCAAGAGTGACTTTTTAAAAGCATTCATGAAAAATCCGACCTGCATTCCTGACAATGCAAATAGGTGAATAATTCCGAGGCTAGAATAGAGTTCATTCATTTCCTCAAAGTCTGTGTCCAAGTGCCCTAATAACAGACCTGTCATGTAGTTGCGCATGGGGTCGGGAAAGTTCCTTTTTATCCAGACAACTGCTTTTCTTCGCAAACTAGATAAATTTTCTCCTATATCCCAACTGCTCGTGGCTTGCATATCTGAAATTTTCGAAATGGTCAAGGTTTGATAAATCCCTTGACTTTTTGAGATAGTTTACGATAATCAAAACCCAGCAAAATTTCTTGCCCCTTGAGGGCTAGCTAATTTCCCTTCTAAAGTCATTTCATAAATATCCGTTAGTTGTTGAAAGTCTTCTTTTTCTGCTTCTGATTGAAGTTTATAATAGACCTGAAAGAGTCTACCGTCAGCCTTTCCACGAAAAGAAAGACTATCCCCATTTACCTTGATGGTATCAGGTAAGATTCGGACCGTATCAACCGAGTCAACGAGATGTTTACTAGCTTCTTCTTGCTGCCATTTTTGAAATGCAAACCAACTCCCAAAAAGTCCACAAATCAAGAGAACCTTGGTCACAGTTTTCCATGGAAATTGGAAAAAGAGGCAGACCAGTAAAAAGACAAAGCCCAAAAGTGCTAAGACACTTGCTGAAAAGATTGCATAGTAAAGCCATAGCAAAAGAAAACTGAGATAGATTTTTGGAATTGGAAAGCGACTAATCCACTGTGACATATTCTTTTAGCTTTTCTATCGTTTTTGCACCAATACCTGACACTTTCTTGAGCTCATCTACTGACTTAAATTTACCGTTGGAATCACGATGGTCAATAATGTCTTGAGCACGTTTAGCACCTAAGCCTTTAACTTGTTTCAGTTCCTCTAAACTAGCTTTATTGAGATTGACTTTCTTATTTTCCTTGCTGTTGGAAGTACTTGATGGCATTTCTTGACTAGTAGCTTCTTCCTTAGTCGGAACATAGACAAGTGCTTCATCACTAATTCTTTGGGCAAGATTGATAGACTTGCTATCAGCATTATCTGTCAATCCACCAGCTTTTTGAACAGCATCATTGATACGACTTCCAACTGGCAAGTCATAGATTCCAGGTGATTTGACAGCACCTTTGACATCGACAGTAATTAGATCTTGCTCGACCGCTTCTTCCTTCTGATTTCCATCTTCCTTTTCATCCGTCGAATCCTTTGGAACAGCTGCAACTTCAGTCTGCACCTTTGTTTCCTTAGCAGGTGCTTGAGCGACTGGCTTTAGGAGGAAAAATCCGCCTAAGACCAAACCCAAACTAACACAGATAACAATGATTTTATATTCTTTAATTTTCTCAATAAGTTCTTCCATATTTTCTCCTCTCTTAGCTTATTCGTAAGAGAAAGAAAAAACAGCTGAAAAATCTTTTCAACTGCTTACTTATTTGCAAAATAATCTTCCTTGGTTAAGACATAATGGACATCTGTTACGAATCTTCCAGATTCATTTTTTTATCCATTCTAGCATATGGTTCTTCGTGAGAAAGCGCATTCCTGATTTTCTCCATGACCTTTCCTGATGCAGGATTATCCTTATCATGAAAAGGCATCTAACTTATTCATTCCAATCTTTTCAAAAGCTAGTTCAATCACGGCTCGATTGGCTTCAGTTGTCAAACCTTGATTCCAATATTTTTGATTGATAATGTAACCAATGGCTGCCTTCTTAAGAACAGTATCCATCTTGTGCAGGTCAATAGTTCCGATAAACTCTCCAGTACTTTTTAGTTCAATTCCCCATCGGCCCAATGGGATTGGCTAGATAAAACTGGGCAATATTATTCTTGGTTTCCTCAGACTTTGATTGGTTGGAAAAAGTATAGCGTATTTTTCCTGGTTTGAAGCATATTCAAACATGGCTTCTGCATCATCAAGTGTTACAGGTCTAAGTACTAAGCGTTCTGTTTCGATAATTTGATGCTTCGCTAGTTTGATAAATAGTGATTCCATGATTGCACCTCCCAAAATAGATTGCTAAAAGAATAACATAAAAGAAATAGGTTTACAAGTTTTTCTTGCAATTTAAAGCGGTTTCATATACAATAAAGTCATCACAAAAACTCTGACGAATGATGTGATACATAAATTGAAACAACTTAATAGAAAGTGAGTTATCCTATGTTAATTGGAATTCCAAAGGAAATTAAAAACAATGAAAATCGTGTTGCTTTGACACCTGCTGGTGTACAGAGTCTTGTTGGTCGTGGTCACCGAGTCCTCATCGAAACAAATGCGGGACTTGGATCTGGTTTTGCTGATGCTGACTATGAAAAGCAAGGAGCTGAGATTGTCGCAACTGCTGCTGAAGCCTGGGCTGCAGAGTTAGTTGTTAAAGTCAAGGAACCCCTTGCTAGTGAGTACCAGTTCTTGCGTGACGATTTACTTCTCTTCACCTACTTGCACATGGCAGCTGCTCCAGAATTGGCGGATGCTATGCTTGCAGCTAAAACAACTGGTGTTGCTTATGAGACAGTCCGTGATACTCAAGGACAACTTCCTCTATTGGTTCCAATGAGTGAGGTTGCAGGTCGTATGGCTGTCCAAATCGGAGCTCACTTCTTGACGAAACAAGCTGGTGGTTCTGGAGTTCTCTTGGGTGGTGTTCCAGGTGTTCCTAAAGGTAAAGTCACCATCATTGGTGGTGGTGTCGTTGGTACACATGCAGCTCGTATCGCTCTTGGTTTGGGAGCTCAAGTAACTATTCTTGATATCAGCGCTAAACGCCTCTCTGTCCTAGAAGATGTCTTTGGTCACCAAATCCAAACACTCATGTCTAACCCATTTAATATCGAAGCAAGTGTGCGTGAAGCGGACGTTGTGATCGGTGCTGTCTTGATTCCTGGTGCCAAAGCACCAAAATTAGTGACAGATGACATGGTTCAACAAATGCGTCCTGGTTCTGTCATCGTTGACGTTGCTGTAGACCAAGGTGGTGTTATAGCAACAGCTGACCGTGTGACAACTCACGATGAACCTGTCTATGAAAAAAACACGGTGTTCTTCACTATGCCGTTGCTAACATTCCTGGAGCAGTTGCTCGTACATCTACGATCGCCCTTACAAATGTGACTCTTCCATATATCGAAGCCTTGGCAGGAAAAGGATTTAAGAAAGCTATCCTAGAAGACGCAGGCTTGCTTGAAGGTGTGACAACCTATCAAGGATACCTCACCAGCCAGCCTGTTGCAGAAGGCTTAGAACGTGACTTCACTACCTATCAGTGAGCTTGTCTAATAAGAAATTCAAAAAAAATTAGAGCAGTTTTTCAACTGCTCTTTTTTTACTATTCTGTTTCTTCTTGATTTTCTTCAGCTTTGACAGGTCGAGGTTCATAGGCTCTGATAATCTGAGCAACAACTGGATGGCGAACCACATCCTTGGCTGAGAAGTGTACAAAGTCGATCTGGTGAATGTTCTTAAGTTTTTCTTGGGCATCAATCAAACCTGACTTGACATTACGGGGTAGGTCAATCTGGCTAATATCCCCATTGACAATCATTTTAGAATTGAATCCAAGACGTGTCAAGAACATCTTCATCTGCATGATGGTTGTATTTTTGCGCTTCATCCAAAGATAACAAAGGCATCATCCAAGGTACGTCCACGCATATAGGCCAAAGGTGCAATCTCAATAATTTCACGTTCCATGAGACGGGTTGTTTGATCCTTCCCAAGAATCTGGTACAAGGCATCATAAACTGGACGAAGATAAGGATCAACCTTTTCCTTGAGATCTCCTGGAAGAAATCCTAGGCTCTCTCCTGCTTCTACTGCTGGACGTGTCAGTATGATTCGCTTGACTTGTCCACGCTTGAGGGCTGTTACGGCCAAAGTCACTGCTAGGAAAGGTCTTACCTGTTCCTGCCGGGACCCAATACCAAAGGTCACATCATGGTTGCTTGACACTATCTACATAAAGCTTTTTGACCCAGGGTTTTTAACACGGATCGGGCTTACCAGTATTATCCTTTGATAATCTCTTCTTCATAGAGGGCGACAAACTTATCGATTTCATTATTCTTAACCATTGTAATGGCTGTCACCACATCCGGAGTTCCAACAGTCATTCCACGATTGACCAAGACCATCAAGGCTTGGATAACTTGACGGGCTTCCTCACAAGCCGACTCCTCCCCCAAGACTTGTACAATCTCTGTACGAGCATGGATGATGACATCTAACTCATCCTCCATCAAAGCGAAGATGGCGCTCATTGGAACCCAAAAAGATGAAACAAAGTCATCTGGATGACTTAAGCTGAATGTCTATTGAATGTTCCTTCAAACAAAGAACCTCTCTAACTCTTTTAATTTTATAAAATGTTTCGTTTGCTTTTAGTAGTTAAAAAAGTCGATTAGAAGCTAGTAAAAGTTAAACTGAATGACTATATTATAGCAAAGAGGCCGAGAAATTACTATCCCAAACCTCATCTAGTAGACTTAATGTTCTAAATATTCCTGCCAGATACGATCGAAGTCTCCCATATTAAAGGAAAAAGCTAGCATGTTCTTCTAAAAAACGACTCACTTGATCGAAATCATCTGTATGTTTCGGAAAGGCGGATTCCTCAAAGGCAAGATCCGCTAAAATTGCTTTGGGACTATTGCTTTTAGGGTTGCGCTCGGTCATCAGCCAAGTATAAAATGATTTTTCTCATAAGCCTCCCTAAATTAACTCAGTACCAAACTGGTCTTGTTTGATCTTTTTGCCAGCCTTTCATCAAACCACCGAGTGCTTTTTTGAAATTGACCTTTTCGAGATACCGAAAAGTTGCCTTTTAATGTCATCTGGTGATGATTTATCATTTCAAGGTCATGAAATCCACCATTACTTTCCAAATAAGTCAAGATCATCTGCGCATCGTTCTCCAACATCTCAAAAAGAGCGAGGTTTTAGTGAAAGATTAAGAGTTCGGTCCACCTCACGGAAAGCCAATGACACGTACATCTAACACTTGCCCCAAACGAGGTTCTGCATAACGCTCACTTGGATGGATAAAGCCCAGCATATTATTTTCTGGTAGATAGACAAAAGTTCCTGATAACTTAAGACGGTAAACAATGGCAGGCCAATTTCTGATTCTGCATGTTATTGTAGGCAGGACGTGCCAAATCGTTGGAAAGTCTTCCTGATAAGCCAAAGACTCCCCAGATACGGTCCTTTCTTGTCTACTTCTAGACGAATATAAAGTCGATCGCCCTTTCTTTAGGCCAAAGTTCTTTAAGTTCAGGTAGAATATCCAGTGACACAACGATTTCCTTGTCAGGGTAATCCTGTATCAACAAAAACACCCAAGATCCTTACGAACCTCTGTTACAGTTCCCCAACCAAATTGTTCCTGAGTTGCAGTCACTTCTGTAGTTGTCAAAGCGTAGTTTTTGCTTCATGTCTGTGTAAGCAAAACCTTTGACCGTATCACCAACTGTATGCTGACCTTCTTCCTTTAGCTAGAGCATATGTTTGACCATCCTTTTTGAACAAAGTAAAAACGGTCATTTTCATCGATGATGAGTCCAACGATAAAACTTGCAAGATTTGTATTCATGTTTTCCTTCTTTCGAATAAAACTCAGCCAGCAATGCCAACTGAGTTTTTTTCTGTTTATTTCTTAGACTTCCAAGATTTCTTTTTTTCTTTATTGGCAGTCATGTCGTCGATGTGTTTAACAGCATCGTCTGTCGCTTTTTGAATATCTTTTTTTCAAGAGTCTTCAATTCGTCTTCAGTGATTTCTTTTAGCTTTTTTTCTTGTTTTCTTAGCCTCGTCCATAGCGTCACGACGGATATTACGGATAGCAACTTTAGCATTTCTCACCAACTTTTTTTCACTTCTTTAGCGAGGTCGCGACGAGTTTCTTCTGTGAGAGCTGGGATTACCAAGCGAATAACAGAACCATCGTTAGCTGGTGTGATACCTAGGTCTGAAGCATTCAAAGCACGTTCGATATCCTTTCAAAGATGATTTGTCAAATGGTGTTACCAACAAAGACACGCGCTTCTGGGATTGTGATAGAAGCAATTTGGTTAAGTGGTGTTTCAACACCATAGTACTCAACGTGGATGCGGTCAAGCAAGCTAGCATTAGCACGGCCAGCACGAATACTTCCAAACTCACGAGCAAGTGAGTGGTGAGATTAGGGTCATTCTCTTTTGCTTTTTTTCTACGATTGCGTTTGCCATAATGATTTCTTATTCCTTTTTCTTCGATATTATTTGAAACTGTAGTTCCGATATTTTTCACCAAATACAACACGTTTAATATTTCCTGGTTGGTTCATGTTGAAAACTACCAAGTCAATATCATTATCCATTGAAAGTGTAGAAGCTGTTGAGTCCATGATACGAAGCCCTTTGTTAATGACATCACGGTGAGTCAATTCTTCAAATTTAACGGCTGTCTTATCTTTTTTAGGATCAGCATTGTAGACACCATCAACCCCATTCTTAGCCATCAAGATAGCGTCCGCTTCAATTTCAGCTGCACGAAGGGCTGCTGTTGTATCTGTTGAGAAGTATGGTGAACCAATTCCCGCACCAAAAGATAACAATGCGTCCTTTTTCAAGATGACGAAGGGCACGACCACGAACGTAAGGTTCTGCTACCTGTTGCATGGCAATGGCTGTTTGAACACGTGTATCCACACCAACTTGTTGCAATGAATCTGCCATCACAAGAGCATTCATAACGGTTCCAAGCATTCCTGTATAGTCTGCTTGTACACGATCCATTCCAGCTTCTGCAGCAGGTTCTCCACGCCAGAGATTTCCTCCTCCGATTACGAGAGCAATCTCAATTCCTAAGTTATGTACTTCTTGAATTTCTTGAGCCATTGCTTGAACAGTTTTGATATCAATTCCGACACCACGCTCGCCAGCAAGGGCCTCACCTGATAACTTAATCAAAATACGTTTATATTTGGGTTCCACCTGACTTCGCTCCTTTATTTTTATTCAAACTATTTTTATCACATTTTTTGAGAATTTTATAGTCTCATGAGTTATTCTTTTGAAAATTTTAAACGGATAAAAAGTTTTCCAAATCAGCCAAGGCACGCTCTGCAATTTTTTCATAACGAGCCTTCTTATCACGAATGCGGTCGCCTTCCAATTCCTTGATAATTCCGAAATTGACGTTCATTGGTTGGAAATGTTTGCTGTCAGCATGGGTGATGTAATGAGCTAGACTGCCAATTGCCGTTGTCTCTGGGAAAATAGCCTGACTTTCTCCCTTGAAAAGACGAGCTGCGTTAATACCAGCTACTAGACCTGATGCCGCTGACTCAACATAGCCTTCCACACCCGTCATCTGACCAGCAAAGAATAGATTTAGCTGTTTTTTAGAACGATAAGTCTGCTCAAGAAGATTTGGTGAATCCATGTAGGAATTACGGTGCATAACACCATAGCGAACGAACTCTGCATTTTCAAGACCTGGAATCATTTGGAAGACACGTTTTTGTTCGCCCCATTTAAGGTGAGTTTGAAATCCAACGATATTGTAAAGACTACCTGCAGCATTATCCTGACGAAGCTGAACTACAGCGTATGGTGTCTTAAATTCTCCGTCACGAGGACCTGTGTAATCGTCTGGATACTCTAAACCAACTGGTTTCATAGGACCATAGAGCATGGTTTTGATACCCCGTTTAGCCATGACTTCGATTGGCATGCATCCTTCAAAATACTTTTCTTTTTCAAAAGAATTTAACGGAGCTTCTTCCGCATTGACCAAGGCTTCATGAAAATCCATAAACTCTTGTTTGGTCATAGGAGCGTTGAGATAGGCTGCTTCTCCCTTATCATAACGAGATTTGAGATAAACCTTGTTCATATCAATCGTATTAACATCCACAATAGGCGCTGCAGCATCGTAGAAATAAAAACCGTCACCGCCATTAAGTGCGTGAATTTTCTCAGCAAGGGCATCACTAGTCAAAGGACCAGTCGCTACAACTGTAATAGCATCTGTTGGCAATTCTGTAATTTCGTCACGTACCACTTCAATCAAGGGATGATTGGCAATTTTTTCAGTGACCATTTGAGAAAAACCATCACGGTCAACCGCAAGTGCACCTCCAGCAGGAACACGGGTTGCTTCTGCTGATTCTAAGATAAGAGAACCTAGACGACGCATTTCCTCCTTGAGGAGACCTACAGCATTTGTAAGAGCATCTCCACGCAAGGAATTAGAACACACTAATTCTGCAAAATTGTCAGTTTTGTGTTGCGGTGTTGACTTGACACCACGCATTTCATAAAGTTTAACTGGAATACCACGCTCTGCGATTTGGTAGGCTGCTTCAGAACCCGCCAAGCCCGCACCGATAACATTGATATAAGATTGAGACACGACACTAATACCTCTTTGGGTGAAACTTAAGCTCATTCCAGAACAAGTCACTAGACTGTTTGACACCCACAAATCTTTCTATTTTTTTCTTCTTCTAGTATAACAAAAAAAGGGAAGAAGGCAAACTTCCCTGTCTAGTTGTTTTCTTGATTGTCTTCCCATTCGTGGTAGGCTGCGTAGAGCTGGCTTTTGTTCCATTGGTAAATCTTTCGCAACTTCCTTAATGGCTTGATTTTTTTCTTGATGCCTTGTTGGATACGCTCTTGAATTTCAGAGAAATAAATCCTCTTCATCCTTATCCTCTACTTCTTGACTAGCACCCTTCTACAATGAGAAGGCATTCGCCTTTGAGAGGTGTTTCAGAAATACTTTCTAATAATTCAGTAATATTTCCACGTTGGTATTCTTCAAAGATTTTAGTCAATTCTCTGACCAAGACCACCGAGCGATCACCGTAGACTTCTAGCATATTTTCTAGCGTATCTGCCACACGGTGAGGTGATTCATAGAAAATCTGAGTCTCTGGATAGCTTTTTTTCGCTTCGAAAAAAATTGCTTTTGCTGGCCTGACTTTTCGTGGTAAAAAACCATAAAAAATGTGAGGTTGTGGTGCCAAACCGCTGGCAATCAAGGCAGAAATCCCTGCACTAGCTCCTGGAACCGTGACAACTGCGATATCTTCTTCAATGGCAGCCTTGACCAAATCATGCCCCGGGTCAGAAATACTAGGCATCCCTGCATCAGATACTTGGGCAAGATTTTTGACCTTGCTTTCAACAAACTCAATCAAATCAGGAATTTTTTTCCTTGGCATTATGCTCGTGAAAACTGATTTGTTTGGTTGAAATCTCAAAATGCTTGAGCAAAAGTCCCAGTGTTACGAGTATCTTCAGCCGCGATCCAGTCGACCTCCTTTCAAGGTCTGAATAGCGCGAAAAGTCATATCATCTAGATTACCGATTGGCGTTGCTACTAGATAAAGCTTGCCGTAGGGAGATTTGTCCCTTAAAACTCTTTTTGAATCTGCATACTTACTCCCTAAATAACAACTCATCACAGAAACATACATTCTGCATCCTGCTCTCGACGTTGACCATAAAAGTCACGGCAAACATGAAAAACCGTCCTCATAAATGCGACGGATATTTTTCCCTTACATGTTTCGTTTTGGCTGGAGCAGTCTCCTCAACCTCTCCCAAACGTTCTCTCAGTTTATCATTTTTCTAAACGAAGAGCTGTATTTTTCCTCTACCAAACTCTTGAGATTTTTTTCTTGATAGCTTCGACGTCTGCCAAGGTTACCAACAATTGCTGTGAAAAAGTCATCTAAAGCATCAAATAATTCTTTTTTTATTCATTACAGCCCTTTCTATAATCTATCTTCACTTTAATTTTTTTGTAAAACCAGGTATTCCAAAGCGTTTTGAAAGCTAACATTGGCCCGCCACATTTTTCGAGTTTGGACGAGATTTTTGCAAGATGTTCCGCGCAGAAACATTGAGAACCTCCTGGCCAGCTAATACCTCTAAAAATCCTGAGCACGTGATCTTGCTTTTTCTTTATCATCAGCCAAACTCGTTAATTTTGCAACTTGCAAGTAAGATTCTTTTTTATGGGCTAAAAAGCCAAGAAAAGAGGCGTTCACTTTCATCTACTAGTGTCCAAAAATCCTGCTTGATGGACAAGCTTTATCAGCCTCCGCCTGAGATTGACTAAACTGAGCTAATAGCTTAGCTTTATTTTTTACTAAACCAGCCTCTTCAAGCTGTGACATTAAAGTAGAGACTTGTTTCTTAAATTGGAAAATCTGTGTCCGACTTCGAATCGTTGGTAACATCTGTTCCTCATCATCAGTCAAAAAGAATATGTAGATTTCGCTCTGTGGTTCTTCAATAACCTTTAAAAGAGAATTTGCAGCATTCACATGCATTTTTTCTGCTTGTTCGATAATAAAGACCTGACGTTGATTTTCAATACCAGACTGGGAAAATTGACCAACTAATTCTCGAATACGCTCCGTCTTAATGACTTGATTCAGAGGTTTAATTATGGTCACATCAGGAAACTCTTCCTGCTCAATCAATTTACAATTCCGACATTTTTTTCACAAGGAAAAATACCAGTTTTTCTCACTACAAAAGAGACTTTTTAGACAAGAAAAAGGGCCATCTCTAAACTTCCAAAAATTACCTGAAAAGAGATAGGCATGATTGAGCTGCCCTTGCTCCAAGATATGAACAAAACGTTCAAATTGTAGAGGTTGACAAGCTCTTAATTGCTCTTGTTTCATCTCCTTAATCCCATCCTGTCAAAAAGTAGCTGCTGCGTATTTTCAATCACTTGATCAAGTGGTAGACTAGCATCGATTTTTACAATGCGGTCTGCTTTCTCTTTCAAAAGAGATAGATAACCTTGACGAACTTTTTCGGTGTAGATCCAGACCTTCCATGTCCAAACGATTGACTTCCCGATTACTGTTGGCAGCAATACGTGCCAGTCCCTCTTCGACCTCAATATCAAAATAAAGAGTCAAATCAGGTTTCAGTCCATCAGTCGCAAACTCATTAAGCCAATCAATGGCATCGATATCTAAACCACGCCCAAAGCCCTGATAAGCAACAGAACTATCGATAAAGCGATCCATGATAACCAGTTTTCCAGCTGCAAGTGCTGGTAAGACCTTTTCCACCAAGTGTTGTCGACGACTAGCAATATAGAGGAGAAGCTCAGTCTTAGGATCCATTTCAGTATGACTAGGATCTAGGATAACTTCGCGAATTTTTTCTCCAATTAAGACCCCACCTGGTTCGCGCGTTGTTAAAACTTCTACTCCCCTATCCTCTAATATAGGGATTAAGGCTTCAAGAACGCTTGTTTTTCCTGCTCCCTCTGGTCCCTCAAGAGAGACTAAAAATCCTTTTGACATGTCTGACTCATTTCTATTTTTCTCTCTTCTATTCTATCAAAAAAATGGGGATTTGTGAAAAGCTTTTTTCATTTCCTTCTTTGTAAGAAAAAAAGAGGTTGAGTTTTAACTCTCACCTCTTATTTTCCTAATTCTTGAGTTCTTTTGTATGCTTGGTTAACAGCGTCCATAACGGTTCCTCTAAAAGCATGTTCTTCTAGACTTGCTACACCAGCAATGGTCGAACCACCTGGGCTACAAACTTGATCTTTCAAGACTCCAGGATGTTGTTGACTTTCTAGAACCATTTGACCTGCACCAACTACTGTTTGAGCCGCCATTTTCAATGCCGTTTCTCTTGGTAATCCTGTTTGAACTCCTGCATCTGCCAAAGCTTCGATAAATAGATAGACAAAGGCAGGACCACAACCTGCAAGTCCTGTTGCTGCATCTATTAAACCATCACTTATTTCAACCAACTGCCCTGCATTGGCTAAAAGTTGACAAAAAAGTTCACTGTCTTCTGGATGACAATTTACAGACAAGGCATAACTAATCACTCCTTGCCCAATAGCAACAGGTGTATTAGGCATGATGCGAATAATCCTATGGTGACTTGGAAGAAGACTAGCAAGTTTTTCCAACGTCAAACCAGCTGCCATGGAAATCAAAAGAAGACTTTCTCGTTTCTCAAGGATTGACTGATATTGAGTAAGCACTTCTGAGAATTGAGCTGGCTTTACTCCTAGAAAAATCACATCTGCTTCTGCAAAGATTTCGTCATTACTAGAAGCCTGACCACCATAATTGGCAATAAAAGCATCCACCTTAGCTTGACTACGATTAGCAAGAAGAATCTGATGACTCGTTTTTGCCTGCAAGACAGCCTTAGCCAAACTAGCTCCCATATTCCCCAAGCCGATAAATCCAATCTTCATCTCTTACTCCCTTATCTGTCCATCACCAGTAACTACATATTTGTAGCTGGTCAATTCCTTCAAGCCCATTGGACCACGCGCATGTAGTTTCTGAGTAGAAATCCCCATTTCACAACCAAGACCAAATTGGCCACCATCAGTGAAACGAGTCGAAGCATTGACATAAACCGCTGCAGAGTCTACTTGATCTGTAAAGTAAGTTGCCGCCTCAGCATTTTCAGTCACAACCGCATCCGAATGATGGGTACTGTGGGCCTCAATATGGGCAACCGCTTCTTCTAAACTGCTCACAACCTTAACAGCAAGGACATAGTCTAAAAACTCGGTGTCAAAGTCTTGGACCTCAGCTGCTTGACCTGAAACAAACTGGCTTGCTTTGCTATCTAGGCGGAATTGAATTGGTTCCAGACCAGCTTCTTTTCGATCTGCAACCAGCACTTGCTCCAAGCGAGGAAGGAAGCTTGCCGCCTTGTCTTGATGAACAAGTAGCACTTCCATGGCATTGCAGACTGAAGGACGACTAGTTTTAGCGTTATTGATAATAGACAGTGCCTTGTCTTCATCCGCATCTTTGTCAACGTAGACATGAACAATCCCTGTACCTGTTTCGATAACTGGCACAATAGCATTCTCAACGACAGCATTGATTAACCCGGCACCTCCGCGAGGAATAAGAAGATCTAAATAACCCTTAGCCTTCATCATGGCATAACTACTTTCACGGCTAGTATCTTCTACTAATTGAATGACATCTGGATGAATAGTCGTTGTCTCCAAGCCCTTCTTCAAGGCTGTAACAATAGCATGAGCTGTTTGGTAGGCATCCTTACCACTACGAAGAACAACCGCATTTCCACTCTTAAGAGCTAAAGTAGCTGCATCAGACGTCACATTTGGACGGCTTTCATAGATAATACCGATAACCCCCATGGCTACACGTTTCTTGGTGATGACCAGGCCGTTTTCAAGCTGACTAGTTTCTAAAACTTCACCGATTGGATCTGGTAAAGCAACTACTTCACGAATCCCAGTTGCCATAGCTTCTATACGCCCTGCATCCAAATAAAGACGATCCAGCATCACATCTGAGATTTTACCCTTTGCCGCTTCCATATCGAGGGCATTTGCCGCTAAAATTTCCTCAGTAGCTGCTAATAAGTGATCAGCCATGGCTAGCAAGGCTTGGTTTTTCACCTCTTCACTAGCTGTGTTGATTGATTTTTTAACAGCCTGTACCTGTTCAAATTGTTCTTGTGTACTTACCATAGTTTACCTCTAAAATTCTGTAAAGAGTAGTTGGATTTCAGGAGTAATGGAAATCCAGTCATCACGGTGAATCAAGACACCCTTGGCTTTTTGAGATCGAAGGACATCTTTCAGCCCCGATGCACCTAGTTGTACTCTACCTTTTCCGAGTGATTTTCCACTTTCCTTATCAAAAACCGTAACAATATCGCCATAAGAAAAGTTGCTCTCAACATCTACAATACCTGATAAAAGTAGACTTTTACCATGTTGGGAGAGAGCTTCTGCAGCCCCTTTATCAACCCAAATAGCCCCCTGACTTTTGGCATAAAAAGCTAGCCATTGTTTCTGGGTACGGAGCCCCTTCTCCTGTGCAACAAAGTAGGAACCGTCCTTGGTCTTCTCTGCTGCCTCTATCATAGCATCAGCTTTCAAGGATGAACAAATATAAACAGGTACTCCTGACTCTGTCGCAATGGTCGCTGCCTTTATTTAGTTAGCATGCCACCAGTTCCATTAGATGAGCCTGCTCCACCAGCCATATCTATAATTTCTCGATTGATGGTCTCAATTCTCTCCAGACGTTTAGCTCTTGGATCTGAGTTAGGATTACCATTATAAAGACCGTCTACATCTGTTAAGAGGATCAAAAGATCTGCCTGCACCATTGCAGCTACCTGAGCACTGAGCGTATCATTATCCCCGACCTTGAGCTCATCAATAACGACACTGTCATTTTCATTGATAATAGGAATCGCACCACGATTAAGCAGGACTGACAAAGCTTGATGGGCATTTTTATAACGTCGCTTATCGACAAAATCATCCTGAGTTAGCAAGATTTGCGCTGAAACAATCTGTCTTAAGAGCAAATTTGTTGTATATTCTTCCAAAAGCAATCCTTGACCAACCGCTGCTGAAGCTTGCTTATCCGCAATCTTTGTTGGTCGTTTTTTAAATCCTAAGGCTCCGAAACCTGCTGCAACAGCCCCAGAAGACACCAAAATCAGCTCATGACCTGCTTCATGTAGCATTGCAAGCTGCTGTGTAATAGCTTTTTACTTTACTGCGAGATAAACTTCCATCTTTATGAGTCAAGGATGAAGTCCCTACCTTAAATACGATACGCTTGTACTTCATATTTTTTTCTCCAAATTTAATATTTAACCATTTTACCATGATTTTATGAAATTGTAAAAAAAGGAACTCTCTCACTTTTTGATCGAAAAAAAGAACCTTGCATAGCAAGATTCTTTTTAGTGTCTGACTTAAATAATTGTTCTTCTGGGAACTAAATCGAATTAAGCTTCGATTTCTGTAACCATACCTGAACCAACAGTACGTCCACCCTCACGGATAGAGAATGTAGTACCTTGTTCTACGGCGATTGGGTGGATCAACTCAACGTCGATTGTCACGTTATCACCTGGCATTACCATTTCAGTACCTGCTGGAAGTTCGATTGAACCTGTAACGTCAGTAGTACGGAAGTAGAATTGTGGACGGTAGTTGTTGAAGAATGGAGTGTGACGTCCACCTTCTTCTTTAGTAAGGATGTAAACTTCACCTTTGAATTTAGTGTGTGGGTTGATTGAACCTGGTTTTAGCGATAACTTGTCCACGTTCGATTTTCGTCACGTTGAACACCACGAAGAAGGACACCTACGTTGTCTCCTGCAAGACCTTCGTCAAGTTGTTTACGGAACATTTCAACACCAGTAACAACTGCTTTTTTTAGTTTCTTCTTTGATACCAACGATTTTCGATTTCGTCGTTGACACGAACAGTACCACGGTCGATACGTCCTGAAGCAACTGTACCACGTCCAGTGATTGAGAATACGTCTTCGACTGGAAGAAGCAATGGTTTGTCAGTGTCACGTTCTGGTTCTGGAATGTACTCATCAACAGTGTTCATCAATTCCATGATGATGTCTTCGTATTTAGAGTCACCTTCAAGAGCTTTTAAGAGCTGAACCTTGGATAACTGGAAGATCGTCACCTGGGAAGTCGTATTCTGAAAGAAGGTCACGGATTTCCATTTCAACCAATTCAAGCAATTCTTCGTCGTCAACCAAGTCGATCTTGTTCATGAAGACGATAAGGTGTTTAACACCAACCTGACGTGAAAGAAGGATGTGCTCACGAGTTTGTGGCATTGGTCCGTCAGTTGAAGCTACTACAAGGATAGCTCCGTCCATTTGAGCGGCACCAGTGATCATGTTTTTAACGTAGTCCGCGTGTCCTGGAGCGTCGATGTGAGCGTAGTGACGTTTTTTTCAGTTTCGTACTCAACGTGCGCAGTGTTGATTGTGATACCGCGTTCGCGTTCTTCTGGAGCAGCATCGATAGACGCATAGTCTTTAGGTTGGTTAACTGCTGAAGGCAAGCGACGTGCCAAAACAGTTGTGATAGCTGCAGTTAGGGTAGTTTTACCGTGGTCAACGTGTCCGATAGTACCAATGTTAACGTGTGGTTTACTACGATCGTATTTTTTTCTTTTTGCCATTTGAGTAAAAAGCCTCCAATAAAATATATTTTTATAGATAGACAGTAGGCAATACAGTCTAACTTTTCCTTACTATTTTATCAAATTTCAGCTAAATTGCAAGTGTTTTACAAAGTTTTTTTGTGAATTATTCTTATTCTTGCTCTACTTCCTCTACCAATTTATTTAAAATATCTATAAATAGGCTTTATTTTTAGCAAAAGGCGATAGACCATAAATCGATAACCCAAGTCTGAATTTCCTATTTCCAGCCCTCGAAAGACTTTCAATCATTCAGTTGTTTTGTAAAAAGTATGTATAGAAAAAAATTAAAGTTTCATCATAAGAGATTTAGAGAGTTTTAAAAACCAATAAAAAGTTTGATCAACTACAGCGCCAAAGATACAATGATCAAAAAAAGATGTCGGGATCTTTTTATCCCGACATCTTTATTCTGATAGATGCTTTTTCAACTTCTTGTGCTTCCTTATGATTTTTCATACAGTCGCGCTAAGAATTTAGCAATCTCTTTTAAAAATGGAATAGGTTGGAACAGCAACAATCATCCCAATCACACCATAAATATTACTTGATAATAAAAGCAAGACTAAAATAGTAATCGGGATGAACCTTCATAACCCCACCCACAATACGTGGATATAAAATATTTCCATCAACTTGCTGAATAATCAACATATAAATGACAGCAATAATCATTTTTATGAGGATCGGTGAAGAGATTTGAGATAATCATTGGAATCAAGCCAATGCTTGGTCCTACATACGGAATCAAATTAGCCAATCCAGAAAAAAATGGCGAAGACCAAGGCATATCTTAGACCAATCACACTATAACCGATAAAAAGCTAAACATCCAATAATAACTGCATCTATAGACACTCCACTAATGTAACGAGAAATAGTTGTATTTAGGTTTGTCAATAAACCAGATATGTTCAATTTATCTCGTTTTTAATATCAGTTCTTTCTAGCATGGGTAAAAATTTATGTCCCATCAAGTAGGAAGTAAATCAAGAAAGACTGGTGTCATGATGATAATCAATACAGTGCTTACGAGTGCAGAGAGAACACTACCAACACTATTTGTCACACTGTTCAAGATATTTTGCAAAATATCAACATATGAGAGATTCAGTTGCTGAATAGTTTGTTGAATATCTAGATTTTGCAGGGCTGGATGTTTTGATAACTCAATGACTAAATCTTGAAGACGACCATAAATGTTTTTGACTCGAATAGATTAGGCTACTCAACTGATTAATCAAAATCGGTAGCAGATAGACAAAAACTAAGTACGAGTGCACAAATTAAGGCACAAAGGGTTAACAAAATCCCAATGATGCGATTGATTTTGCATTCCTTCTCTAAAAAGATAACAATTGGGTTGGTTAGGTAATACAAAAATCCTCCCAATAAAAAAGGAATCATGATTGTATTTGCAACACTGACAAAGGGTGTAATAATAGCACCCATTTCTTTCCATAGAGTAGAAAAATTAAGGGTTATTAATAATATCTCAGTGGTCCAGAAGAATAATTTATTTCTCCGAAACATAAGCCACCTCCTCTTTTTCCTATTTTTTACCATATTTCAAAAAGATTGATAACCTTTCATCATAAAAACAAGAATATCTTTTTTTGTCTTTGTGATAGAATAAAGTTACTATGAAGAAATTATTTTTAACACTTATTAACCCTTATTTCATTTTGGTTCAGCAACAACTGTTTGCTGCCCAAGATTTTTGATGTAGCAGCAAAACATGCCATTGCTGTTGAAGCTAATAGCGGTAAGATATTATACGAAAAAGGATGCTACTCAACCTGTTGAAATTGCTTCTATTAGCAAATTGCTTACCGTATATCTCGTTTACGAAGCCTTGGAACAGGGGAAAATCTCTCTTCTACTCCTGTAGAAATTTCTGATTACCCCTACCAGTTGACAACTAATTCTGCGGCAAGTAATGTTCCCATGGAAGCTAGAAATTACACTGTCGAAGAGTTACTAGAAGCTACTTTAGTATCTAGCGCTAACAGTGCTGCTATCGCTTTAGCTGAAAAAAATTGCCGGTTCTGAGAAGGACTTTGTAGATATGATGAAGGCCAAAACTACAAGAATGGGGAATTCAAGATGCTACACTCGTCAATACAACTGGGCTCAATAATGAAACTCTTGGAAACTAATATCTATCCTGGGATCTAAAGAAAAGATGATGAAAACAAATTGAGCGCTTATGATGTTGCTGTCGTTGCTCGCAATCTCATCCTCAAGTATCCTCAAGTTTTAGAAATCACAAAGAAACCTTCTTCTACTTTTTGCAGGGAATGACCATTCATTCTACCAACTATATGTTGGAGGAATGCCTGCCTATCGTGGTGGTGTTGATGGTCTTAAAACTGGTACGACTGATAAAGCTGGAGCATCCTTTGTAGGTACGACTGTAGAAAAAAAGGAATGCGTATCATCACTGTTGTCTTAAACGCTGACAACCAAGATACTAATCCATATGCACGCTTCACAGCTACGTCTTCTATTTTAGATTACATCTCATCAAACTTTTCTCTACAGACAATCGTCAAGCAAGGAGAAAGTTATGAAGATAGTAAATCGCCTGTATTAGATGGGAAGGAAGATACAGTTACGGCTGTTGCAAAAGAAGATATCAAAATCGTTCAACGTCTTGGTAGTCGTACACAATCAACTATTACTTACACATCGGACACGACTGAACACACTGCTCCACTAGAGGCAGGAACTGTCGTTGGACATTTGACTTATGAAGACAAGGATCTAGTTGGTCAAGGATACATTACAACTGACAAAACCGAGTTTTGAGATGGTCGCAGAAAAAAATGTCGAAAAAGCCTTCTTCTTAAAAAGTTTGGTGGAATCGCTTCGTTCGTTTTGTTAACGAGAAGTTATAAAAATCGAAAAAAATCGCGATAAATTTCGCGATTTTTTTCTTTATTCATTTTTCAGCTACAGTCGAATGGTTATATCCATAAACAAAGTAAATAATAACTCCTATTGCTAAAGCTAATACAAATGCTATCCAAGTTTCAAGAGTATATTGAAGCATAAAGGACAGACAAATCAGAATCGATAAGATTGGTAGAAAAGGAACCAGGGGTGTTTTAAATTCTCCCTCTTTTGGCATCCCCTTATCTTTTCTCAATTTGATGATCCCATAGGCTAGGAGAATAAGATAGGCTAAGGTGCAGATATTGAGAAAGGCTGCGATACTTGCCAGTGGGAAAATTCCCGCTGCAATCGCTGAAACAACACCTGTTAAAATGGTCGCATTCTTAGGGACACGACTGGTCTTAGTCACTTGTTTGAAACTCTGAGGCATGAGCCCATCACGTGCCAAACTATAAATCATTCGAGACAAGGCATAGGTCATTGAGATACATACCGTAATCAAAGTAAAAATTGCAACGAGTGAAACATAATTAGCTGCCCAACCAATACCAATACTTCTAAGAGCAAAAAGCCACTGCATCATCAACATTGAGCTTTGCTATAATGAACGATACCTGTCAATATCAAGGTAACCAAGGCATACAGAATGGTTACAATGGTTAAGGATAAAACAATCCCACGTGGAATATTCTTTTGTGGACTTTGAATTTCATCAACTGCCATAGAAATGGACTCAAACCCTAAGAATCCAAAGAACATGAGTGAAGCACCTGCCATAATTCCAGTAGCTTCCACCATAAATTTGACCAAAAACCAAATGGTGCAAAAATCTGACCAATTTTTCAGGTTTAATGTACCAAATACCAACTAGGATAAATAAGGCAAGAGCAGAAAATTTTTAAAACAACAAGAATAGAATTAAAACGAAGAGCTGCTTTCGAATTTAAAAGTACAACACCTGTAACAAGTAGAATTACTAAAATTGGTAAAAAATCAATATAAGTACCATGTTCAGGATTAAAAGTTCCATTTAAGGCTTGTGGCAAGGAAATTCCATAATGGCTAAGCAAACCCCTTAAAATAGGCCGCCCAACCAGAAGCAACACCAGAAACAGCTGTCATAAATTCCATGATAGTCAGCCAACCTGCAATCCAGGCTGGGAATTCACCCAAAATTGCATATAAATAACTATAGGCTCCACCCGTTGCAGGAACACGAGAAGCAAATTCTGCAAAAAAAGAGTGCAGATAAGGATACGCAGATAGCAGAAATTACAATCGATACCACAAGGGCAGGTCCTGCTAATGTTGCTGCAGCAGTTCCTGTAATCGTAAAAATACCTGTTCCCACCATAGCACCAATTCCCAAGAGAATTAAGTCCCATAGTTTTAAATGGCGATGCATTTCTGTCTTACTTAGACTAACGTCTTTGGTTCTAAAAATATTCATCATTCATCTCCCAATTTATAAGATTGTATTATTTTATCATATAAAGACTTTTTTTGTGAATATTTATTAGCATCTTTTCATCAAAAACTGAGAGTGGGACAGAAATCGGTAATTCGTTAGAATACGATTTCGTCGTCCCACCTCCGCACAGTTGAGTAGGGCTGTAAAAGCTGATGAAATCAGCGTAGTAGAGCCCACTCAACCACTGCGTCTTGCTCGACAATCCAAAGACAATTGAGAGGCTAGGACTTTTGTCCCAGCCTCAGTTTCTGTTCATAAAGTTTATCCGACTGATCCTTCCATTTCATAGCTAATCAAGCGGTTCAGCTCAACTGCGTATTCCATTGGAAGTTCTTTTAGTGAAGGGCTCGACAAATCCCATGACAATCATCTCAGTTGCCTCAGATTCTGACAAACCACGGCTCATGAGGTAATAGAGTTGTTCTTCTGAAATCTTAGATACTTTGGCTTCGTGTTCCAAAGCTACTTGTGAGTTGTGAATTTCATTAAATGGAATAGTATCTGATGCTGACAAGTCATCCATGATAATAGTATCACACTCGATGTGAGAAACAGATTTCTTAGAGTTTTTGTTAAAGGTTACTTGTCCACGATAGTCCACCTTTCCTCCGCCTTTTGCGATAGATTTGGACACGATAGAGGAACTTGTGTGTGGAGCGTTGTGAATCATCTTGGCACCCGTATCTTGGTGTTGACCAGCATTAGCAAAGGCGATAGAAAGCATGGTACCACGCGCACCTTCTCCATCTAGGTAAACAGATGGGTATTTCATGGTTGTTTTAGCACCCAAGTTTCCATCAATCCACTCAACTGTCGCATCTTTCAACGCTTTGGCACGTTTCGTTACTAGGTTATAAACGTTATCTGACCAGTTTTGAATAGTCGTATAACGCATATAAGCTCCGTCCAAGGCAAAGATTTCTACAATGGCAGCGTGCAGGCTATTGCTTGAATATGTTGGTGCTGTACATCCTTCTACGTAGTGGACGCTTGCTCCTTCATCAACGATAATCAAGGTACGTTCAAACTGACCAGTATTTTCATTATTGATACGGAAGTAAGTTTGAAGTGGAATATCCACTTTAACTCCTTTTGGTACATAGATAAAGGTTCCACCTGACCATACTGCTGAGTTGAGGGCAGCCAACTTGTTATCAGTCGGAGGTACTAACTTCGCAAAATATTGTTTAAACAAGTCTGGATACTCTTTGAGGGCAGAATCTGTATCTGTAAAGATAATTCCTAACTTCTCAAACTCTTCCTTCATGTTGTGGTATACCACTTCTGACTCGTACTGGGCAGAAGCTCCAGCTAGATAAGCACGTTCAGCTTCTGGAATCCCGATACGTTCAAAGGTTTCTTTGATTTTTTCAGGTACATCATCCCAAGAACGGGCTGGTTTATCAGATGGTTTTTTTGGTAGTAGATCAAGTCATCAAAAGTCAATCTCTGACAAGTCTGCTCCCCAAGTTTGCATAGGCATTTTTTTGAAGGTTTCATAAGATTTCAAACGGAATTCTAACATCCACTCAGGCTCTCCCTTAGCAGCTGATAGTTCACGAATGACATCTTCATTCAATCCTTTTCCTGTCGATAGGACAGGCTCTACATCGTCATGAAAACCAAATTTATATTCACCAAGGTCAATTGGTTTTGGTTCTACTCTTTCTTCAGCCATAATATCCTTTCTTTCATTCTTCATTTCTAATGATTCGTAAGACAAAAGAAACTTGTCTTACTGTTTTTCTTGATTTTCAATTGTTTTCTTAAGGGCGTTCCAAGCTAGGGTTGCACATTTGATTCGTTGCGGAAATTTGGCAACTCCTGACAAGAAAGCTGCATCTCCAAGTTGATCTTGACGCTCATCATTTTGACCTTGCACCATTTCAGAAAAAATGGTCGAAAGCTCTAGGATTTCTTGCTTGGTCTTTCCTAAGACTGCATCTGTCATCATACTAGCAGAGGCAGTTGAAATGGTACAACCAGAGTTTAGAAAAGCGATATCTTCCAAACGATCATCTGCATCAAACTTAACAGAGAGATTGATGACATCGCCACAAGTCGGATTGTTGAGGCTAATTTGCTCTGCGTCTTCCAACTTTCCTTGATGATGGGGATTTTTCGAATGGTCCGCTACCACTGCCATATAAAGGCTATCTAGTTTAGAAAGTGCCATTGAAAAACTCCTTTGTCTTTAGTAAGGCATCGACTAACTTATCACAATCTGCCTTGGTATTATAGATATAAAAAAACTTGCACGAGCTGTTGCTGGAACGTCCAAATACTGGAGCAAAGGTTGAGCGCAATGGTGACCGGCACGAACTGCTACTCCTTCGTAATCCAGAGCAGTCGCGAGGTCGTGAGGGTGAAGATCACCTAGATTAAAGGCAATGACACCTGAACGTTGAGCCAAATCTTGTGAACCATAGATAGTCAGTCCTTCAATGGCCTGCAATTTTGGAAAGACATATGCGATCAATTCTTGTTCATGAGCTTCAATGGCTGCCATACCAAGATTTTCAAGATAATCTACTGCAGCAGCAAGTCCAATTGCACCTGCCATGTTTGGTGTTCCAGCCTCAAATTTCCAAGGCAATTCCTTCCAACTAGCAGATTGTTCATAAACGAAATCAATCATCTCGCCACCAAATTCAACTGGTGACATTTGCTCCAGATACATTTCTTTACCATAAAGGACACCGATACCAGTCGGACCAGCCATCTTGTGACCTGAGAAGGCAAAGAAAGTCCACATCCAAGTCCTGGACATCAATCTTCATATGAGGTGTAGATTGAGCCCCATCCGCCACCATAATAGCACCAACTTCATGAGCCATTTGAGTAATTTCTTTGATAGGATTGACCACTCCAAGAACGTTGGAAGCATGTGCTAGTGAGACAAACTTGACTCTATCAGTCAATTTAGCTCGCAAGTCATCCATATCCAAGGCTCCATCCTTTGAGATAGACATAAACAAGCTCTGCTCCCAGTCTTTACGGCAAGCTTCCTGCCATGGAATAATATTGGAATGGTGTTCCATGACAGAAATCAAGACCTGGTCTCCCTCAGTCAGAACTTCCCCAGCAAAGCGTGCCACCCAGTTAAGACTGGTTGTCGTTCCTCTAGTAAAGAGAACTTCCTTTGTCGAACCTGCATTGATAAACTTACGAATGCTTTCACGAGCGGCTTCATAGGATGCTGTTGCTCGCTCAGCCAAGGTATGAACACCACGGTGAACATTGGCATTGTCCTGCTTATAGTAGCGGTTGATTATTTCCAGAACTGCTAGTGGTTTTTGTGTCGTCGCAGCATTGTCCAGATAGACCAGAGGTTCATCGTTGACAATCTGGTCTAAAATTGGAAAATCCTTTCGAATCGCTTCTACATCTAACATAGGCTTCCCCTTAGCGTTTTGACAATTTTTCTTCGATAGTTGCAATCATTTCATCGCGAACTTCTTTGACTGGAATCTCAACGATAACAGATCCAAGGAAACCACGAACAACCAAACGCTCTGCAGTTGCCTTGTCCAAGCCACGGCTCATGAGGTAGTACATGTCTTCTGGATCTACTTGTCCGATAGAAGCCGCGTGACCAGCAGTAACATCGTTTTCATCAATTAAAAGAATTGGGTTAGCATCTGAACGAGCTTGGTCAGAAAGCATGAGAACACGGCTTTCTTGTTGGGCATCTGCTCCCTTTGCACCCTTAATGATGTGTCCGATACCGTTGAAAGGTCAAAGGTTGCTTTTTTTCAAGGATAACCCCATGTTGGAGGATATTACCGATAGAGTTGCAACCATAGTTAGTCACTCGAGTATCAATCCCTTGTACCTGACGACCACTTGAAAGTGCTACGACCTTGAGATCTGCATGGCTACCATTACCAATCAAGTCACTAGCAAAATCTGCAACGACGTTTCCTTCGTTCATGACACCGATAGCCCAGTCAATACTTGCATCGTTGCCCAATTTACCTCGACGGCTAATGTAGGCTGTGACGTCTCTCCTAGACGGTCAATCGCGGCAAACTTCACTTGCGCGCCAGAGCGGGCGATGACTTCTACTGTGATATTGGCAGTTGCCTTAGCACTACCTTGGCCACGTGACTCTAAACGTTCAAGGTAACTAATCTTACTGTTTTTACCAGCGATAATAAGGATATGCTTGTTAAATGGTACATCACTGTCGCTGTCTTGGTAGAAAATACCTTCGATTGGTTCTGTGATTTCTACGTTATCAGGAATGTAGAGAACTGCACCACTGTTAAAGTAGGCTGTATGGTAGGCTGCTAATTTATCATCATCGTATTTAACAGATGACATGAAAAATTCTTCTACGAGTTCCGGAATTTCTTCTAAAGCTGAGTGGAAGTCTGTAAAGACCACTCCTTGTTCAGCCAACTCAACTGGTGTTTGTTCAAAAACAGTCTGAGTTCCTACTTGCACCAATTTCAAGTGATTATCTAAAGCAGTGAAATCAGGAACATTTGCTGATGGCTCACTTTCTGTAATCGTTCCATCACCCAGATTCCAACGGTGAAATTTGACACGCTCAATGACTGGCAATTCTAGGCTCTCAATCTTGTCAAAAGCTTTTTGACGGAGGTCAGCCAACCAGCTTGGTTCGGCGTGCATTTCTGAAAAGTTTAATAGTTTCTTTAGTCATTTACTTCTCCTAAAAGATACGAGGGAATTACAATTCTTCCTTGTAGTCATAGCCAAGTTCTTCAGCTAGTTTTGCGTATCCTTCACGTTCCAAACGCGCCGCCAATTCTGGACCACCTGAAAGGACAACACGACCTTCCATCATGACGTGTACCACATCAGGTGTGATGTAGTTCAAAAGACGTTGGTAGTGAGTAATGATCATAGCACCAAAACCTTCACCACGCATAGCATTGACACCTTTAGAGACAACTTTAAGGGCATCGATATCAAGACCTGAGTCAATCTCATCAAGAAGTGCAAAAGTTGGTTCCAACATCAAAAGCTGAAGAATTTCATTGCGTTTTTTCTCACCACCAGAGAATCCTTCGTTGAGATAACGCTCTGCCATTTCTTCTTTCATGTTGAGCAATTCCATTTTTTCGTCTAGCTTAGTGATAAACTCACGCACTGAAATCTTCTCATCATCTTCTTTACCAGCATTCATAGCTGCACGAAGGAATTCTGCATTGGTAATTCCTGGAATTTCTGATGGGTATTGCATAGCTAGGAAAAGCCCCATACGCGCACGCTCATCAACTTCCAATTCAAGGATATTTACACCATCAAACAAGACTTCACCTTTAGTGACTTCATAGTTTGGGTTTCCCATAATAGCAGCTGAAAGAGTAGACTTACCGGTACCATTTGGGCCCATGATAGCTGCAATTTCTCCTGTTTTAAGAGTCAGGTTAACCCCTTTTAAAATTTCTTTTCCTTCGATTTCAACGTGAAGATCTTTGATCTCTAATACTGACATGATAATTCCTTTCTTTTCAATCCGTTTTACCATTTTCGCTAGAAAATTGTCCTTAGTTTTCTAGTAAAAAAACGATAAAATATCAATAAATATACTTTAATAGTATAACAAAAAAAGCCTAAAAAGGCTTTTAATTTTTGTCTAGAAGCTGAGGGTTACTTCTTTCCTCGAAAATGGTCATCTATAGCGTTGACAATTTTACCCATAATATAGCTGACTCTAAAATTTCTTAGGATTAAAATAGCCCAAAGCAAGGCCACGATATACCGTTGCTCCATGATGGATTCATTAAAGAAATAAGTCTCGGCAGCAGTAAATAAGGCCATAATTATAAATTGTTGTCTGTTCATCGTATTATTTCACAAAAATCCTTTTAATCTTCTGCAATGGTTACTTTATCCGCTAGAAATTCAAATCCTTGAGGAAGGACAGATTCTTCAACTTCTTCCTTAACGGGTTGACCTTGAGACGATTTAGCCTTCGCTGAGAAATCGGCTCTGACTTCTTTCCACTCTTCCATGGAAATAGCAAGAATCTCTGGTGAAAATCCCGCTGCTTGACTGAGTATATTACCAAACATGGTGTTGAGATTATCACGTTTCATGGTCTGACCAGCATTGAAGTTAGACTCAAATGCAAGAATCGCATGGTGCTCATTAGCCGCAACAGGTTGAGAACCAACTAAAAGTGCCTTATCAGGACCTGACAAGCTTTCAATAACTTCTCCCCAAGCATTTTGTAGACGAATTAGATTTTGACGGGCTAAATCAGGATTTTCAACAGCTTCTTGAAGAATAGACTGAACCTTATTGCGATCTACGCGATAAATTGACTTGCTGTTAACTGGACGACTCGGTGTTGGTGTAGTCTGCTTAGGACTCGTGTTAACATTTGCCAGAGCCTGTTTCAATCGCGCAACTTCTTCTCTAAGTGAGGCTAATTCTCCACTTGTATCATCTGATAATGTTGGTTTTGAATCTATCTCTGCCAAACGAATGGTCATCATTTCAGCATAAATCTTAGGCTGTAAGCTAGCCTTGATATCAGCTAAACTACTTGTCGCAATTCCAATCATTTCAAACAAAACAGCCTGTGAAAGACCTAGGTTATCCTTAAAGAGATCACTATGGTGAGTATTCTCCCCACCAGTTTGGACAATCAAAATATCCCGTAGATACTGCAACAAATCCGTTACAAATCGTGTCATACTTTTTCCGTTATCAAAAATCAAATTAAGATTTTCCAAAGCACGAGTCACATCTTTTTGTGCCAAGGCAGCCACATAATTATCCAAAGCACTTAGACTAATAGTCCCAGTAATTTCCTCAGAAACAGCTGTTGTTAATCTAGCATCTTGAGTCAAGCTCAATGCTTGGTCTAAAATGGACAAAGCATCCCGCATACCACCTTCTGCTCTACGAGCGATAATCTCAACAGCTTCAGTTTCATAAGCAATCCCTTCCTTTTCTAAAATATGGAAGATATGATCTCGAATATCCTGAGTTCTAATAGATTTGAACTCGAAGCGTTGAACACGAGACAAAATGGTTGCAGGAATCTTATGAAGCTCTGTCGTTGCTAGGATAAAAAAACAACATTAGAGTTGGGTTCTTCGAGAGTTTTTCAAAAAGGGCATTGAAGGCTCCTGTTGAAAGCATATGAACCTCATCAATGATATAGACCTTATACTGAGCTATACTTGGAGCATAGGTTGATTTATCACGGATATCACGAATTTCATCCACCCCATTGTTAGAGGCCGCGTCCATTTCGATAACGTCTTCCAAGCTACCGTCTGTCACCGCCTGACAGATATAACAGTTATTGCAAGGTTCTCCTCCCTCTTGATTAGGGCAGTTCATAGCCTTGGCAAAAATTTTTAGCTACACTGGTTTTTTTCCAGTTCCACGAGGCCCTGAAAAAAGATAGGCATGGCTGATCTTTTTCCTGCTCTACAGCTTGTTTCAGAGTTTTTTTGCAACAATTTCTTGGCCTACTAACTGTGAAAATGTTTGACTTCTATATTTTCGATAAAGGGCCTGATACATTACACTTTCTCCTCAAACATTGAAAAATTCCATTCGGTTTTCTCTAACAAAATAGCAACATACTCTTCTAGATATTTCTGATCCAACTCATCATAATCATCAACAAGAGATGAATCTAAATCTAGAACGCCCAAAAGACGTCCCTCTTTAACCATCGGCACAACAATTTCACTACGAGCACTACTATCGCAAGAAATATAGTTTGGATAGGTTTTTACATCACCAACAATAACTGTTTGACGGCTAGATGCCGATTCACCACAAACACCTTTTCCAAGAGCGATTCGTACACATGAAACTCCACCTTGAAAGGGTCCCAAGATTAGTTCATTTCCATCAAATAGATAAAAACCTGCAAAAACAGTATTGGGAAAGCTTGTTTTTAGCAGAGCACTGGCATTTGATAGATTAGCCAACACATTGGGCTCTCCTTCTAAAAGATAAGAGAGCTGTTCATTTATTGTTTGATAAAGTGATTCTTTTTTCTGAATATAACATAAAAACCATTATATCAAAAAAATGCTAGTAGAAAAAGAAAAAAATCCCTTGTTTTTAAAAACAAAGGATTTTTATTCAAATTCGAATGGATTAAAGTTCGATGTCTCCGAACAAGTCAGCCATTGAGAATCCTGTTTGAGTTTCAGGAAGTTCAAAATCACGTTTTTTTCTTGACGTTTTTGGACGACGTGGACGTGGAGCGCGTTTTTTCTTCTTTTTTTGTCCTTCTTCTTGAGCTGGACGTTCTTCAAGAGCTTTTGATAGAAAGAGATACACGTTCTGCATCAGCGTTAACTTCAAGAACTTTTAACAGTAACTTCTTGACCAACTTTAAGAGCTTCTTTTGGATTTTTCAATACGTTTGTGTGAAATTTGTGATACGTGAACAAGTCCATCGATACCTGGCAATACTTCAACAAATGCACCGAAGTCAGTCAAACGTTTAACTGTACCTTCTACAACATCACCTTTAGCCAATTTTTGCTCAACGCCATCCCATGGTCCAGGTGTTGTAGCTTTAAGTGAAAGTGATACACGTCCTTCTTCTTCGTTAAGATCAAGGATTTTCACTTCAACTTCTTCACCAACAGTTACAACTGATTTTGGTGAAACGTTACGTTCGTGTGACAATTCAGTCAAGTGAACCAATCCGTCAACACCACCAAGGTCGATGAAAGCACTGAAGCTTGTGATACGTGCAACTTTACCAGTTACAACATCACCAACAGCCAATTTACCAAATACTTCAGCACGAGCTGCTGCAGTTGCTGCTTCTACAACTTCACGACGTGAAAGGATGAAGCGGTTTTCTTTAGGATCAACTTCTTTGATTTTAGCATCAAACTCTTGACCTACAAAACGCTCAGTGTTACGTACAAAACGAGTATCCAACATTGAAGCTGGGATAAATCCACGTACACCTTCAAATTCTACTGAAAGTCCACCCTTAACAGCGCGAGTTCCTTTAACTGTAACAACTTCTTCTTCGCGTCCTACAAGTTTGTCCCATGCTTTGCGAGCTTCATGCGTTTTTTTAGATACAAGGTATGTTACTGTATCAGTATCTTTACCAACTACTTGACGAAGTACAAGAACATCCAATACTTCACCTACTTTTTACAAAAGTCATTGATATCTGCATCGCGATCGTTTGTCAATTCGCGAAGAGTCAAGACACCTTCAACACCAGTTCCAGAGATTGCAACGTTAGCTTGAGTAGCATCAACTGTCAATACTTCAGCACTAACAACATCACCTGGCTCAACTTGGCTAACGCTATTTAGCAAATCTTCAAATTCGTTCATCTAAAAATCCTCCAACAATCAAGTTTTTTTCTTAAACTTGACATACTTATAATTTTTTTCCTAAGCACCCGCAAAAGACATGTTATATCGTTCACGTCCTTCAATTATAAAAAAATAAAATACCCTAAGATATTTTTTTCTTTTTATCCTTGAATTTATTACCCTAAGAACTGGGGTAGCTGGATTCGAACCAACGCATGAGGGAGTCAAAGTCCCTTGCCTTACCGCTTAGCTATACCCCCAAAAAGTGAAATGGAGAGAGGGATTCGAACCCCCGAACCCGAAGGAGCGGATTTACAGTCCGCCGCGTTTAGCCTCTTCGCTATCTCTCCAATGTTCAACAAAAACTATTATATCATGAAAAATTTACAAAAAAACAAGCTTTTATTTTTGCTAAATTATAGTTTTTCAATCAAAATTTCCACAGCTTTTTTTCAAGTTTTTTTATAAAAACTATCGACATTTCCATTCTTTATGATCGCAAATTGATTATCTAGTTCAGCAATTTCACCAATAACCTTTTTACCAATCGTTAAAGTATACCCTTCATACTTTTTCCTTACCAACTAAAAACAGTTGCGTCTGTTAATTGAATTTCAATTTTTTTATCTTTTTACTCATACGATACCTCTTTTTCACTCTTCCTATTGTACAAGAAATTTAAAAACTGAGAAGAAAAAAACTCTTTATCAAGACAACCTTGATAAAGAGTTTTTTTGTGACAAAAATCTAATTTTTTTAATCTAGGGAAGACTCATTGTTAGTGGGTTGTCCCCACCCACTAATTTTATGTCCTTATCTTTATAATCTACGATAGCACCAATCGCAGCTTCGATACCTCTGACGATATCAGTTAAATTCATAGAAGCTGTATTAGATTTATTGATCACCTGTTCTGTCATATAGGGAATATGCATAAAGCCTGCTCTCATATGTGGAAACTTTTTTATCCGCTAAATAGAGAGCCTGGTACATCAAAATGATTACAAACAAAGGTTCCTGCTGTATTGGACACTGTAGCTGGCAACCCTTCCTCTTTAATCGCTTGAACCATTGCCTTAATAGGTAGTGTGCTAAAATAGGCTGCTTGACCGTCTAGGCGTATAGGTGTGTCTATCGGCTGATTTCCTTGGTTATCAGGAATTCTAGCATCATCTTGGTTGATGGCAACTCGTTCAGGAGTTAGACTAGCTCTTCCTCCTGCTTGTCCGATGCAAAGCACCGCATCTGGCTGATAGCGGATGATTGCTGTTTCTAATACCTCTGCTGCTTTATAAAATACTGTCGGGATTTCTACCCAATGAATTTCAGCTCCATGAAACTCAGATGGTAATGATTTAACAGCTTCCAGAGCTGGATTGACCTTTTCACCACCGAAAGGATCAAAACCTGTTACTAATATTTTCATTTTATTTCCTTTGCTAAAATGCCATAAAGTACATCAAAAATATATGTAGGATAATCATGATAACAGCTACTCCTACTTGCGCTTTGATAACCCCATTTGGATCTTTTCATATCCAGGAGAGCTGCCGGTAAAGCATTAAAGTTAGCCGCCATTGGAGTCAATAAGGTTCCACAGCAACCTGCCGTCATTGCTAGAGCTGCAGCCACGATTGGATCAGCTCCCAAGGCAAATACAAAGGGAACTCCAATTCCAGCAGTAATAACAGTAAAGGCAGCAAAGGCATTTCCCATTATCATGGAGAATAGAACCATCCCAAGGACATAAGCTACTACACCCATAAAACGACTACCTGAAGGAACTAGACCACTTATCAAGTGAGAAATCAGGTCTCCAACTCCTGCTACGGTAAAATATTGCTCCCTAAAGCACCCTAAAAGTTGAGGCACAATCCCACTGGTTGAAACTTGTTGAACCATGCGATTGTTTTCTGCTAACAAACTTCTAGGAGAACTCTTAGTAATCAATAAAAGAGAGATGGTTGCAAAAAATGCTGCAAGACTGATAGCAATCTTACTAAACTCAGGGATCATTTTTGCTAATACCAAAAGCAATCAAAGCCATTAACATGACTGGAATAAAAAAATTTTATTCTTTAGTCGTTTAGCTTCAATATTTGCCTTGACTTCATCCAGAGACGGTAAGGTTCCGATACGAACCTGTTTAAAGAGAGTTAGCAGGGCTAATAGCACTACGATAACTCCAATACAGACAGAAGGTAGATAGGAACCACCGATAAAACTGATGCTCAATAAAGCCCCAAAAACCCAGCTGTTCCAAAGCGAACTGGGTTTGTTTTATCTTTATAGCTACAATAAGCTGTATGAAGGAATTGACAACCAATCACAATATAGGTCAACTCTAATAACTGTCTTGCTAGATTGGTCATTCTTCTTTTCCCTTTACTAAGCTTATTTGCTAGCAGTTTTTCTATCAAACAGGTAATTGTAAATCCCAACCATAAAATAGGGCAACTCCTGCAACTATAAGCGAAGCTGAAGCGATTCCTGCATAATTACTTTCGTAACCCTAATTGGTCCAGTGTGCCCCCTATCAAGAGGACACCACCTGCACCAACGAAAGTGTTTCTGAGCAAAAGAAATTTGCGAAAATTATCATTTGCTGCTGCACGCGCTTTTAGCGCTTCGCTCTCCTGCTCCGTTAATTTTCTACCCTAATTGAGACTCTGCTGCTGCTTGTCCCATGGGTTGAACCAAAGGCCTTACAAACTGCGGATGTCCTCCCTAGACGAATGGCAAAGAAAGCCATCGAGTTCCCGAAAAAAAGAAATACACTGTATAAAAACTTCCAACTGTCAGTCCCTTTTAATCTTTTTGAATCAAGTCAATCGAACGTTGCTTGAGGCCAAAAGTTTCAGATAAACCTACCAGTGGCAAGGTTACCATAAAAATCGTCAGAACTCGTTGATTACTAAATTCTTTTTCCCCAAAAATTTTCCAAGAACTCAACAAGAGAAACTCCAGAAACTAGAGCTGTAACTAAACTAGCTAAGACTACCGTTGCAATGGTATCTAACTTTATAGATAAAAACCAACCACAATGATAACTATCCCTATTAGTTTAATCCATTCCATATAGGCCCCTTTTATTCCAAAAAGTACTAGTCTGTTTTATTTGACATGACTTTCTAATTCTTTTTGGTATTTATTGTTTGATTCCAATTTTTCTTTTTGCCATTTTTCAAGAGCTGCTTGATATTCTTTAGCAGTTACAATCTCTTTTTGCAATTTCATTCCCTTGAAGATGTATGGATCACCCTTAATACCTACTTGTGAGTATGGTTTAGAGAATGGAACGACATTGCTGACAACTGGTGAACCACCTGATGAAGCTGTTGGCATCAAGAGAGAACTATCAGTGAGCCAAGCTTGCGCTTTAGCATATTTTTCATATCTCTTATCTAAGTCATTTTTCTCAGAAACTGCATCATCCAAGAGTTTCTTATATTCGTCCAAACCTAGTTGAGCTACTACTTCCTTGTCTTTTCCTTTAGTAATACCAAGGTGTTTCATAGCGGAACCGGTCTTAGGATCCATGATATTGAGATAACTTGCTGGATCTTGGTAACTTGGAGCCCATCCAGTACTGTTCAAGTCATAGTCTTTTTGAGCAGGAACACGCGCTTGAGATGTAATGCTTTCCTTTTCATTGTCGGTCATCTGAAGGACATCGATCACGACATTTTTCAGAACCAAGAGTTGACTCGATTGATTGTTGAAAGGAATTGCTTTGTTGAACGGCAATGGTATCTGTCTGTTCAACTGGGACATCCAAGTGAATTGGGAATGTTACACCTTTTGCTTCCAATTCTTTCTTAGCTTTTTCAAATGAAGCTTTGGCTTTGTCAGGATTGTAGATGGTATCTTTTCCGTCAACGAGCTCAACACCTTTCCATTGGTCTCCATAGTTGACCAATTCTTTTTGAGCGATATCACCAAAGTTTTTTTACCACCAGATTGAACGAGTTATCTGGTACTAAGCTGTTACGAATAATCTTGTCCGCACCATCTTCACCATTGAGCTGGGCAGCATAAGAATGACGGTTGAAGGCAAAGTTGATGGCTTTGACGGAAGTCCTTGTTCAACATTGCTTCTTTTGTAGAAGTTTTCTGTTCTTCACTTGTTTTTCGCTGTCTTATTGAAAGATTGACGGTTTACGTTAAAGGTAAAAGTAGTAACTAGTTGAATCCTGTGGACTATATGTAATTTTATCCCCGTATTGTTCCAAAGTAGAAGCAAAGTTTGAGCTACTTGGGAAGAGGCGAGCTGTTGTGTAAACACCCGAAGAGAAGCTACGGATCAAGGATTCTTGGTCTGATCCATCATAGTAAGTTAATTTAACTTTCTCGATTTTAACCTTCTCTTTATCCCAATAATTTGGGTTCTTTTCATATTCGATTAAAGATTTTGAAGTCAATGTCTTCAAAATATATGGACCGTTATAAAGAATACCAGCTGGACTGACCGTTCCATAATTTTTACCAGAAGCTTTGAGGAATTCTTCATTTACTGGCAACATAGTTGCTGAAGTTACTTTGGAATTCCAGAAAGTTTCAGGTGCGTTTAGAGTGTACTCAACAGTATAATCATCCACTGCCTTAACTCCAACTGTTGAGAAGTCGTTAGTCTCACCAGTCATATACTCATTCAAACCCTTGATTGAGTTTTGAATAAGAGTGACACCGTCTGATTTGCCATCAGCTACGTGTTTCAACCCAGTAACAAAGTCATGCGCAGTAACTTCAGCGTATTCTTCACCTTCTGACGTGTACCATTTAACCCCTTTACGAAGTTTATAAGTATAAGTCAAACCATCTTGTGAGACACTCCAGTCTTCAGCTAGTGAAGGAATCAAATTCCCATATTCATCGTTTTCCAACAAACCATCAACGACGTTACCGATGATATCAGTTGTTGAAGTACGAGTTGCGATACTGTAGTCCAAAGATGATGGGTCTACTCCATAGACATAAGAGAAAGTTGTAGGCGCATCTGCTTCCTTGTCAGCTTTACCACAAGCTACAAGAAGAACTGCTGTACTCAGGACCACTCCTGCTGTTAACATCCACTTTTTCGTTTTCATAAAGATCTCCTTTAATAATTTTTAATCTACTTTTACAATCCAACCTTCTGGTGCTTCAATGTCACCAAATTGAATACCTGTCAATTCATCGTATAGTTTACGAGTCACTGGACCAACCTCTGTCTCACTGTAGAAAACGTGGAAGTCATCACCATGTTGGATTCCTCCAATTGGTGAGATAACTGCCGCAGTACCGCAAGCACCTGCTTCTACAAATCGATCCAGACTATCAATTGGTACATCTCCCTCAACAGGCTTCAAGCCCAAACGATGCTCTGCCAAATAAAGTAATGAGTACTTGGTAATCGATGGCAAGATTGACGGACTCAATGGGGTTACAAACTCATTATCAGCTGTAATTCCAAAGAAGTTTGCTGAACCGACTTCTTCAATCTTGGTGTGGGTTGATGGGTCTAGATAAATAACATCTGAGAAATGACGGGATTTAGCCATTTTCCCTGGCAAAAGACTAGCTGCATAGTTCCCACCGACCTTGGCAGCTCCTGTTCCATTTGGTGCAGCACGATCATACTCATCTTGAATCAAGAAGTTTGTTGGAACCAATCCACCCTTAAAGTAATTTCCAACTGGCATAGCAAAGATGGTAAAAATATACTCCTCAGCTGGTTTTACCCCAATGATATCTCCAACACCAATCAAGAGCGGACGAAGGTAAAGAGTTCCACCAGTTCCATAAGGGGGTACGTATTCTTCATTTGCACGAACAACGGCTTTACAAGCCTCTACAAACATTTCTGTTGGAACTTGTGGCATCAAGAGACGATCACAGGTACGTTGCAGACGTTTAGCATTTTCATCTGGACGGAAGAGTTGAATACTGCCATCCTTTGTACGATAGGCTTTCAATCCTTCAAAGGCTTGCTGTCCATAGTGAAGGCTTGGAGATGATTCTGAAATATGCAAGGTTGCATCTTCTGTTAATTCTCCTTGAGACCATTGTCCATTTTTAAAATTAGCGATATAACGATAAGGTAGTTTCTATAGGAAAAACCGAGATTTTTCCCAATCGATCGTAACTGTCATGACAATCTCCTTTATTCTAATCAAGCTTTTGTGTTCTATTCTACACTATTCTCCCTAAAAAAATTCAAGTATTATTTGTAATTTTCTGAAAATTTTATTTATAAAAAAATCAGTCACTAGGACCGATTTTTAATTTTCTTTGATTTCTTTAAAGATTTCTTTGAGATAAGCATCAAAAACTTCTTCATCAGAAATGCTATCTGAAATGAAGCTTCCATTGCTTGTGCGCTCCGATAGATTCAAATCTTGTAGGATTGCTTCGTAAGTCGTTCCATTATTTGATTGAATCACAAGTGTTTGCTCTCCATCTTCTACTTCTGTACTAAAGAGATCTCCAACAAATCCTTGTTCTGAGACCGCTCCAGCCAAGAATACGCGATGGGGTTTACTCTTTAATTCTCTCAAGACTTGAAGGCCACGATTGGCACGACTGGTTGCTGGAATTTCCTCTGTTGAAACACGTTTCAAACTTCCACGTTGCGTTAACAGATAGAAGGATGACGTATTGCAGATAAAGGCTGATTGTATCACATCATCTGCTTTCAAGTTCATGGCTTTGACACCTGCAGCTTTGGCACCGATAACTGGCACTTCTTCGATGTTAAAGCGGAGGGCATAACCGTTTCGACTGATCAACAGAACATCATCCAATTTAATCGGAGCTACTGCTACAATCTGGTCAGTATCGTCTTTCAACTTAGCGTACTTTGACAGATTTAGAACGATAGGTTCTCCATGGGGAGAATTCTTTGCGTTCTACGCGTTTGATTTGTCCAAGTCGTAGTTGCTGCAAAATAAGTTGTCGCATCATCAAATTGATCCACAACTTCTACATAGAGCACTTCTTCATCGGTTTCAAAGTTTGTAATAGACTGACTCAAATGCTCTCCGATATCCTTCCAACGAATATCTGCCAACTCATGGACTGGTCGATAAATGACGTTCCCAAGCGTTGTAAAGATTAAAAGATGCTGGGTAGTTTTCACATTTTGAACGAATAGCAATCGGTCATCATCCCGTTTACCAATTTCTTCCAAGGTTGAAGCTGCAAAGGAACGAGGACTAGTCCGTTTGATATAACCTGCCTTAGTCACGCTGACGTAAGTATCTTCTTCAGCGATAAGACTTGCTGTATCAATCTCAATCACTTTTGCTGTATCTTCTAAAGTACTCAGGCGCGGAGTCGCAAATTTCTTCTTGACCTCACGAAGCTCTTTCTTCATGAGATTGTACATAGTTCTTTCGTCACCGATGATAGCCGCAAGCATAGCAATCTTCTCACGAAGTTCTGCTTCTTCTTCCTGCAAGACAACCACGTCAGTATTGGTCAAACGATACAATTGCAAGGTAACAATGGCCTCAGCCTGTTCTTCTGTAAAATCATAGCTGACCTTGAGGTTTTCCTTGGCATCAGCCTTATTCTCAGAAGCACGGATAAGGGCAATGACTTCATCCAAAATTGAGATAACGTGAATCAAACCTTCCACGATATGGAGACGTTTTTCAGCCTTTTCCTTGTCAAAGCGAGAACGCGCCAAGATAACTTCACGACGGTGGGCGATATAACTAGACAAGATTGGCACAATCCCAACCTGACGAGGGGTGAAATTGTCAATCGCCACCATGTTGAAGTTGTAGTTGATTTGCAAGTCAGTATACTTGAAAAGGTAGTTGAGAACGAGCTCCGTGTTCGCATCTTTCTTGAGTTCAATTGCGATACGAAGACCATCACGGTCAGACTCATCCCGAACCTCAGCAATACCTGCCACCTTATTATTGACACGGACTTCATCGATTTTCTTGACCAAGTTAGCTTTATTAATTTCGTAGGGAATCTCAGTGATAACGATTTGTTCCTTACCACCTTTTAGCTTTTCAATTTCGGTCTTGGAACGAACAACCACGCGCCCTTTTCCAGTTTCATAGGCCTTTTTGATTTCATCACGACCTTGGATAATCGCACCAGTAGGGAAATCTGGCCCAGGCAAGAATTCCATGAGCTTTTCAACCTTAGCAGTTGGGTGATCAATCATGTAGACTGTAGCATCAATAACTTCAGCCAAATTATGCGGTGGAATATCTGTGGCATAACCAGCTGAAATCCCAGTTGAACCATTGACTAAGAGGTTTGGAAAGGCTGCTGGTAAGACAGTTGGTTCTTTCTCGGTATCGTCAAAGTTCCAAGCAAAAGGAACTGTCTTTTTCTCGATATCCTGAAGGAGATAACCTGCAATCTCAGACAAACGTGCCTCAGTATAACGCATAGCAGCAGGTGGATCTCCATCCATAGAACCGTTATTCCCGTGCATTTCAACTAGAATCTCACGGTTTTTCCAGTCCTGAGACATACGGACCATGGCATCATAGATAGAATAATCTCCGTGTGGGTGGAAAATTACCCATGATGTTCCCGACAGACTTGGCTGATTTACGGTATCTCTTGTCAAAGGTATTGCCATCTTTATTCATCGAATAAAGAATACGACGTTGAACCGGCTTCAAGCCATCCCGAATGTCTGGCAAAGCCCGGTCTTGAATGATGTACTTTGGAGTAGCGACCAAAG
>BNJU01005546.1_pt1 | contig 90005 bp, 143 predicted proteins | sample 8539281 | NCBI WGS metagenome assembly BNJU01 (sample SAMD00202456, study PRJDB9452) | human saliva metagenome | isolation source: human saliva | place: Japan
AACACACACACACACACACACACACACACACACACACACACACAATACCAGCAATGAAGAGAAAATGAACTCAACGATGGTTTAATCCAAGAAGGCAACTGCCTATCGCTCAGATTGTTTGATGGCACATATGAAATTTCAATTTACAACCAAAGCACAGGATTTCATTCATATGGTAAATGAAATGCAAGATGATGGTAGAATAAATGATGCACCGTTATTGCGTCTAGCAACACACAAGCAGTATTCAGAACTTTTGACGATGCCTTTGAAGCAGCTCAGACAACTTTGCATGCTGCTGCGACACTGCAAACAGCAAGCAACAAAGAGTTCAGCAACTGTAAATGCAGAAGTATTTGTGTTAGAGTCAAATGCACGACCTTGATGCTTATCTTAAAAGATACATCAAGGAAAACTCAAAAGGATGTGATTGATATTTCGTTCTATGATTTTGGTTTTCCAATATGACTGGATGGTGGTTGTCACGATACTGACAGGAAACATCACATCATAGTCAATAACAAGGAAGAAACTTGTAGCACTTTTACGTTTGATACATCAACGACATGCTGGATTCACTCAAATCCACTCATGATCACACACATCCTGAAAGGAATTCTTTGTGGGTTTGATCTCAAAAGAATCAACGACTTCAATCACTGTCAGCATCCTGGATGGAAGTTTCAGTTCAATGTTCAGGAATATCCCTTTGAACAATTATGATGTCGCGTTGAACTTGGACAAAGAGTTTGAAATGGTTTGAAGGTGCAATGGGAAACAACATCAAGAATCAGTGGTCCATGTGACACTGACAGACTACACTGACAGAAGCAGAGAGATTGAAGACACACTAAATACTGCACACATGATGTGGAACAGACAGTTGACGTGCTTGTGCAGAAGAAATTGAAGAGTTGAATGGAAAGGCTTGGACTTGTCAATTGGCTTGTGAAAACTTTTGGATCTAGTCCTTGATCAGCAAAGACAACAGTCACAGTTGACTGCAATCATCTTGGATGCACACAGACAAAGTGACAGGAATGATGAATTTGACACTGGCTTTCCTAGGCCACGAGGAAGAAATATCAAAACAGTATTGGAATTGGTCTAGAAACCTGATAATAAGGTGGTATTACAGACACATTCCAGGGAAGAAACAAACCTGGAAAGGAACAAACTGGATGTGATGAGTTGCAGGTTGTTCACACACTTTGCTTGCGGTGTGCATGGAGCGTTAGAAAATGTCATGGTGAAGATTATTTCGACCAGGCATGGATGTGCTTCTTTTATCGCATCACTTGTATGAGATGCAGCTTCTTCACAGTCCGCAGCATTAAGGAATCCTGAGGGGTGTGGACATCAGCAATCAAGATTGGAACTGCAAAAGAAAAGGCATCCATTGCGGAAGGTTCTGAAAATCGTGTTGAATTCCACTATGGTGTTTTGAGGACAAAACAATGAATTATATGATCCGCTGGATGTGTCCACAAAAGTTTGTGTATATGGTCACGATTCTTCTGTTGGATCTGATTGAACATCTTGAACCACATTGTCAGGTCATCCAGTCAGATAACGCGGATGGTGCTCGGACCCAAATACTGTCGACGGAGTTCGGATCGCTAAAGATGACGTGGTTTCGCCCGCCACTGGACAGATATTGTGCTTTTGAAATGAAGGACAAGAGACAGGACCCGAATCTTGAATTTGAATGAACACAGAAAGAAAGCAGTTCCAAAGGATGTCAACAACTACCATCGTGACTTGCTGCTGATGGTCACCACAAGTCAAAAAGGTGGATATGCCAGGAACTACGCCAATCTTTGACTGGCGGTGATTTTCTGCTGTGAATCATGCGCTGGAGCGAATACATGGTAAAATGGAAATGTTTCCAGTGAAAAATGTGTCACGACAGTGTGATGATGATCTGAAAGAATTTCAGTTTGTCGCAAAAATAATAGCATTCCACTATTCGTCATGGTGACAAAGGAAATTCAAGGAAAAATGCATCAGCGTTTGCATCCAAGACTGATCTGTCAGATGCAGTGTCATAAGTTAGTTTCTCAGAACAGGAAGAAGACACGAGTTTCAACAGTCCTGGAACACATTGCTTCATCTCCACTGATGATGGGTAACGGCGTGAAATGCGCTTCCAAACTGGACAAAAGAGTCGGTATGTGGCAATGGCAGAAACAGATTGGAAAGATCTGTGATATAGTGCAAAGATTTGAAAATCACATACAACAATGAATGTGTGAAATTGATCATTCCGCATGAGTCACTCTTTCAACATCACAGGCACACATTCTGACTGTTGAAGGTGATGACATGATTTTGAACACAAGGGAAGAACACCATTCAGACATTGGGTGCATTCTCAAGTCAAACTGGAAAGCCTGGAAGAAAAGAAAAGGCATGAGAAAGAAACATCTTGATTGTATAGCAGCAAAGTAACGAATCAAGAAGAAAGACTGAGTGAATAAATGACGTGGTAACGGACACCAACAAAAGAAATTTCAAGCAGGCAAAAGGAAAGTACTTGGAAACATTTCAGAAATGGTCAGAACTTGCTTGTATCAACAACCAAATCAAGCGCAAGGAAGATTGAACGATTCAAAGCATCTTGAAATATTAGAGCAAAGGAAGTGATTGAAGGATGTTTTCAAGGTTATGTGAAACCAAGGACAGTGCATAGAAAAATTCAAAACAGAAAACCGACTTCAAGAACTGTAACAGGTTCAGCCACTTCCTGAACTGCAGGAATCCTTACCCAGAAAAACAATCCTCGTGGATGATGAGTAACTGATCAATCTGAAATCCTGTTCAGATCGTGCAGGACAAACAGTTGAAATGCAAGTATGTAAACAACCAGGGAAAACGCACGTTTCACTAATCCTGAAATTGTTAGTAGTTACCTTTTACGTCCACCTTGCTTGTGGAACCAGGCGAACATCAAACCCGGAGCAAGAGATTCCTATTCGGTGAAGTACAAGAAAGTGCAAGAAAAATCATGACTATGCACCAAATGAGGAAAGCAGCAGAAGTTCATGATGGATGCACATGCTACCAGCCATCATCGATTTCATGATCTAGGGATGCAGGTGGATGGAAGGAACAATGCACCGTTTTCATAGGCATACTGACTACAACTCTAAATGACTTTTGCAGTGGAAGAAGCAGGGTAAACAATCCAGAATCATCAGTGATCGCTGGCCAACCGTGATCCACTGTCGGGTGACGAAATCTGGAAGTGATCTTGCGTGACGATCTGCATTGCAAAGACCAATCTGTCTTCAAAAGAAGGAAACTGCATTCCTTTGCAACTGGAAGTTTGCAGTCTTGAGAAGGCTAATCATCATCATCGACTGATGGGCAGTTGCATGTAATAAAGATGGAAGCTATGTGTCAGGTCGGGAAGATATTGAATGATGATGATTTCATCATATTCCAAACCTGAACAGTGCGAAAAAGACAGGAAAGTTTGTGAAGTATTCGAACATCCTGATCAGAGAGAGACACGCGACCTGCACTGCAACAACCGTGCATTCAAGTAGTCTTTACAATTACGCAGCAACTGATGTGTTTCTGATTTCACACCTGATGTTGTTATAACAATAAAATTCCTTGGGATTTCAACAGATATGCAACCAGTGAGGCAGGTGATTCTGTCTTGACAATGTATCTTGTAGGGATGCAGCAATTAGGATGTTATTGGAAGAAATAGTTGGTGCTTGTATAGATCAATACTGTAGCAGGCAGTAAAGCATTTATTTTGACAGGAACAGGAAGCAATGGAAGTCCCTTTCTGAAAACGTGTCAAATTAGATAAATCAACACCAGTTCGCACTTGATTTAAAAGAAGTTGGAGTGATAGATTCCAGCACTGTCATGATGTTTGGTAAATTGGCAAACATTGGTGATGATATTTCAATGAATTTGTTGTGGACACAGCAGTCTTCAAGAAGGTGGTCACTGGTGAAACTATAGATGCGGAACAAAAGGTCAACCAAAGTTTGATTTCAAGCTCTTACCAACCGTTATTTTAGTGCAAACAGTGTTCCAAGAATGGGAAAAAGGCGGGATTCTGCTGCAATTATGAAGACAGTCATTGTTCATCTCAATGCAAATTTCACTCCATCAGATCCAAACTTCAAACCTGAAATTGAAGATGATCTGAAAGGTCAGGAATCAATGGAATATTTGATCCAGTTAGAATTCAAGGATTGAAAAGAGTGCTTGAAACAAGAAAGTACACAACATCATCCAAGGTTCAGGAAGAACTGGAAGAATATGAAGAAAAACATCCCCTGATGCGTTCGTGAAAGATTGTGAAGATGAAGACCTTGATTGATTCAGAACCAACATCAAAAAGTGTATGAAAGATACAAAGAATTTTGCCTTGCAGAATCGTGCAGGCACTGTCTAGGATCGAGTTTTCAAGACAGATGGTCAGAATCTTTTAGAATTGAAGATTATTGACAAAAGAATTGGATCCAAGAAATACAGAATATTTGTGAAGACGGTGAAGATTGATGAAAATATATTAGTTTGTTCAGTGATTGGAGACGGAAAAGCTCTTGAAGAATCAAAGCCCTATTTGGAACTAATTTGGATATAGTGAAATAGACAAATATGCATCATGTTATTCAGTGATTCATGGTGTTCTGAATCACTGAACCTGGTGACATTAAAGATTGATGAGCACTTCCAAAGATCGATTTCATCACTTATGGATTCCTGTCAGGACATCAGTCTTGCAGGAAAAGCAGAAAAGGACTGTTCACTGCAGATGGATCCAAAGACAAGATCAGGACTTTTCTTTGATGCTTTAAGAATAATTGAAGCAACACACCCACTGGTTGCTATTGCAGAATGTGAAGAATATCACTTCAAGAAGTTTGAAAAGCAGTTCAACATTGTTCTGACTTCCTGAAGAAGCAGGATATAACAATTATATAGTTGTTTGAATGCAAGGACTTTGGCATTCCACAGAATAGAGAAAGTGGAGTTCATTGTGGGCAGTTAGGAAAAGACATTGACAATGGAAGATTCCAATTCCCTAAAACCTATACAGTTGACTTGTAACATGGAAGATTTCTTGGAAGATGATGCACAAGGGATGAAAAATTCTACTTGTCAGAAGAAAAGATTCAGAAGATCACATTCAGCACTTTCCAACAGGAAAGAAGCATGATCCAAGATAGAAGTGTAGTACATTGTTAGCAAGAGATTATAAAAGATCCAAAAGTGTGTCCAGGTTGCAAATCTGAATCATTATGGAAAATGATCAAATGAATAGGGTGTATTCAGCAGAAGTTGAGTCTGCACCCATCACTCTGACCTGTCAGTGGTGCGTCGAGAAACAAAATTCTGTACTGACAGGCAACCAAAGAAGGTCAACCATTGAACTAAACCAGGTGGAGTTGCTGGACCTATCTTGGTCAGGATCAACAACAACAACAAGAAGGGAAGGGTCTCAGGACGTGGAAAACATCTGTCCAACACTTACCACTGCAAACACTGGAATCTCGCAAGATCGATACGGAAACCATTATGGTTAGGAAAATTGACGCAAAGGAATATTTCAGATTGACGGGTTTTGATGATGAAGACTTTGAAACAGTGCTGCACAGGTCTGACAGTAACACATACAACCATATAAGCAAGCAGGAAATCTCAATTGTTGTTGATGTGTTGCAGAAGAACTGTTGTGCATGATGCTCTGATGAAGAATAGAAATATATATAAAAATGTATCTTTGATAAGATATTAGAAAGGCGATGATAGTATCTTGAAGGAAAGAGTTAGTTGTGGACTTGGGGAATACTGTCAAACTGATTAAGTGCATCCAAAGCAAATGCAGAAAATGTGAAGCAAAACCATAAAAAGAAATTGAAAGTTATCTGGCATATTTACGTGCGAATAACGACGGATCAGGGTCTTCCAATTGCGATCACTGATTGAAGCAGAAGATGGAACTGTTCAAATCTACAAGAAAGGATAGGATACCAATGATACCAAAATCAAACCAGTGGATGTTGTGGACAACTGGGGACAGAATATTGTCATGTGGGAATTGCATACAGCTGTAATATATATATATTTCCCACTGGTATGATCACAAGAAGCTAATACACACTGCAAGATGTGTAAAGTAGAAATAGATTGGTCAGCAGACACTAGTCAAAACCTGCGACATAATCAACGTCATGATGTTGATGAAATGGATTGAGTTGATGCAAGAACCTGAAAGTGCTGGAAGACATTCACAGCGATTTTGTCTGAAAGGATGGTGTGAAAGCTCTTTTTGGTTGAAATAGTGAAATGAAAGAAGGTGAAAAAGAATGCTATCAGAAGCACTGTTTAGTAGCAAAACAGATCTGCGGGAACACCACAAAGTGATGAATCTGAACAAAGAATTCCACTTCACCCTGGACCTTGTGCAGACAGAACACAATTACAAGTGCAAGAGTTTTTCACCAGAGAACAGAATGGTCTTCTTCAAGACTGGGGATTCGTGTTTGTCAATCCACCTATGGAAAAAGAAATTTATCAGTGGGTTGATGTTATTGGGAAGGACACAAGGAAAATACAGTTGTTGTCTTGTTGATTCCTGCAGAACAGACTCAAAATATTTTCATGATTTCATCCCAGACAGTCAGAGTCAGATTTGTGAAAGGAAGATTGAAATTTGAGATAGTATAACAATTCAGCACCATTTCCTTCCAATGGTTGTGTTTTAGGAAAGTTGAAACTTAAAGAAAGGACAGAATGTGATAAATAACAATGATACATCCAAATCATTGCAACATTCCTGGAAGGAAAGAATAAGTGAAGAAATAATAGATGTCCTTGACAGGGAAAAAGACAGAAAAGTTTTTGTGAAGGTAATACATACAAATACAATTATCGTCACGAGAACAGAAGAATGGACAGGAAGACTGGACAAAGCAAGGAACTATCAGAAGATAAGGTCTGACATTATAAGTAGGGATCCAGGTTCAAGATTGCAAATCATTATGGACTGTGAAGCCCAGTTGTAGCAGTTGATTGAAGAAATGGCAGAACTGACACAGGCAGTCTGCAAAGCACAGAAGAATCAATGGTGAAGGTCAACTAGTTAGCCCTGATCTGAAATCATATGATGTTGCTGGAAAATCTGATTGAAGAAATTGCAGATGTGAAGTTGGTTCTCGAGCAGGTCATTTTCCTGATGGAAATTGATGAAGATGTCAAGGAATGGATGGACAGAGATTGAAAAGGACACTGGAAAAGGATAGGTGAACAGATACTGCAGGCAATGAAAACATAAGACACAGATGTATAATGACTTAATGGACAGGGACATCTTGAAGACAAATTGAAAAGGGATTGCAAGAACCCGTTACAAGTCAGAAGGAATAATTAGCATAGTTCAGCAGCAAAGATGGTTGCTGCACTAATCATGCATGGACATGAAGCAATGATTGAACATGCTTCCTGACGATCAAGTTTGTTGTGATCGAGGTGTTTTCACATGAGATTGTTAGACACAGAATGGCATCATTTGCACAGGAATCCACAAGATATTGCGAAATTATTCTCAAGGATGACTTTGGAAGTGAATGACATTCATCATTCTAGATTATATCCAGTATAAGTCAAGGAAGCTTTGGGATATGTGGGGTGAAACAGATGAAAATCAGCAGAAAAGACCTACTTTTAATTTATTGGACTTTGGGTCTATCACTACAGGAAGCAAGATGTGTTCTTCCAAACAGCACCAAGACTGAATCATCATGACTGCAAACCTTAGAGATGGCGACATCTTCTTCAAGTTACAAGGAGGAACACATGGAAAGCACAACCATCCACAACATGTTGAAGTCGCTGTTCACCTTTACTGGCAGAACTGAAAGAACTTGTTCCAGTCATTTTTGTTTATGACATTGAAGTGAAAAGGGGTGAGGAAAATGCAAGAATCTAAAGTTCAATGCAGAAGGATATTCTGATCCAACTGCATACTATGGAATAAAGGAAATAATCAAACAAGAATCAGAAAATGGACAAACAGTTGCATTCCTTGGTCATGTCATCAGAATGTGACAGACCTTGCAGGATTTCGAAGTGGTTGGAAGAATTGCATTTAGACATGAAAGAAAACAGGAAAGGAATTCAGATGATGGAAGATAGAATCAAGAAGTTTGATGAAAGCATTTTGCAGTATAAAACAGGAAAAGGTGATCAGTCCTGAATTCAGATAGTGGTTGATTGACAATGGTTTCTTTCATGAAGCCCTGCGCAATCAGTCATCATGGTAAATCATACAGGCGGTCTGTTTGAACATTCCCTTTTGAAGTCATGGAAGACCTGGTTGAAATTACACGTAGTTGGATATTAGTGTCAAGATCAGAATCACCTGGCTTGTTGGAATGTTCCGATCTTTGCAAGATGGATGATTATGATGAAAATGCATCTGATATGGTAATCATGGGGAACTGGTTCATGATTCCAAAATCCAAAGTGATTCATAATCAAAACTGCATCCTGACAGACATGGTGATAAGCCAGTGATGATGCTGTCACAGTGGATTAATCTGACAGGAAGAAGAAATTTTCGTATTCGCTTCACACATGGGAGCATATGAAACTGCTTGCCCGGAATCAGTATGATGCAGCAATCAAGAAATATGAAACAGTTCTTTGGACACACAGTGAGATATGTATGTATCAAAAAGTGAAAAGGTGTCTGATAGGAAAACACAAAGAGAAGACCAGGAACAGTTAGAGTGGTTAAGAACATATCAACAGAAGCAGTGGAAAAAGAAGTTTTCATAGGTGTGTGCTCAGGTTACACAAAAGTAGCGTTGATAAATTAAGATTGTTGTTCAAGATGTTTTGATGTTAGTTCAAGATTTGTTCAAGATAAATGTTGAACACCAGAAAGCTTGAAAAATAAAGGGTTTTTGTGTTTGTAGTTCAAGATGTTCAAGATGTCTTTTATTTATTAAGGGATAGAAGAAAAATAATAAGAAAATTACATAGGTGTATAAAGCAAATCTTATAAAGAGAAAAAGATATCTTATCTGGACACGAACATTAGAAAAGTTGTTCAAAGTCTTGAAAAATAAAGGGTTTCTTGAATGTTCTGAATATCTTGTCCAACATCATGAAAGAAATTGAACAGAAAGAAGGTGAAGGATATTGTTTGCAAAAGATTATTTGAATCAGATTAGGTTCAAAGACAGAAAAGAATTGTAGAACAGTGAAGAATATATCTTTAGATGCAAATGGCTAGTATATGCAGGAATTGATTATTCAAAGGATAAGATTCAAACATCACCAACAGACAGAACCAGTGAAATCATTGCATTGTAGATGAAAGAAGTCAAACTTAATGAAATGAAACAGAACTTAATGCAGTTTAGGATTGATGTGATTGATATCGATTAGACAGTTAGACAACGAGAATCACAAGAAGATTCTGAACACAGTCTATGTTGATTTGCATAATCTGAAAGAATGTTCAAAGGTTGTAGGGTTCAGTTATGACTATACAAGGAACTTCATGTTGATGCATTAAAAGCATTTGAAGAAAGTTCTCACAATATCAAGGTTGAATCCTACATTCATTATATAGTTTACTATATAATGACCTAAGTCATAAAAAGACATTTGTCAAGGGCAGGTGTCTTTTTAATGTAGAAAATTATCAGAAAGGCAGGTGACAGTCCTGATGTTGAAAGACAAAGAAAAGTCTTTTGCAAATGAGTATATCATAAACAAAGGCATGCATACAAGGCTGCACTTGGCAGGATATTCCCAAAACACAGCAAAGCAGGCTTATCAATGGTTGACTGAAACCAAGACAAAACCAAGACGAAAGCAGAAGACTTCCACTATATAGGCAGAACTTGTAACATACATCAAAAGAAAAACTTGATGAGCAGAATCTGCAAAAACAATGTCGTAAAGGAAGTTGTTGAAATGTGTCATCCATTGCAAGGGGTGAAGTTCAGGATTCAACAGTTGTGGTTGAAAGTGTTGGTGATGGATGCAGTGAAGCAAGACTGATTGAAACACCTGCATCATTAAAGGACAGACTGGCTGCAATCAAAAGAATCTTTGCAAAGATTCATGAAAGGAATCAAGTACCATGAACATAAACCTTGAACCAGTTGTTCTTGTGAATGACCTGACTGAATAGGTGGTGATGTCTGATGAAAGTATCACTGCAAGAAGTAGTTGGAAAGAACTATGCTGATTTTTGGAACACCAAGAAAAGATATAGGGCAGCATGCGGGAAGCAGAGGATCCAAGAAATCAAAGACTGCCGCCTTGAATATGATTCATAGGTTGGTATGAATACCGAAAGTAATGGTTTGTGTCAGAAGATATTTCAGACAGATTGCGTGATTCTGTTTATTCAGATCTGAAATGGGCAACGCATAAACTTGGTCTTGATCCATGATTGCACTGTTTCACCAATGCAGATCATCAGAAGTCCACAGGACAGAAGATTTTGTTCAGGGATTGATGACGGTTTAAGATCACATCCATTTCAGTTGACAGGGCACGTCTATTGGGTATGGATTGAGCATATGAAATCACTAATGAGAATGATTTTCAACAAACTGGACATGTCCATCCGTGTGAAGTGTCTAATGGATATTTCAAACAAATAACATTGATATTCAATCCTTGGTCAGCAACTCTGGTTGAAACCAAGGTTTTTGATGCACCTGATGAAGACACATTCACCAAGACAACCACTTGGAAGTGTAATGAATGGTTGGATGAAGTAGACAAAACATCTTCTTGAGATGCCAAAAAGAACAATCTAAGCAGAAGATGCAGAATTGAAGGTGATGTGGTGAATGGGGCATTGCAGAAGGTCTGATCTATGAGAATGTAGCATTTGAAGATTTTGACATTGATGCAGTCAGGGCAACACCAGGAATCAAGTCAGTATTCAATCTTGACTTTGGTTCACGTGATCCAAATGCATTTGTGTGTGAAATGGTTGATAACACCAATAGGATCATCTATGTGTTTGATGAATGGTATAAAACAGGTGTGACAAAACAGAATTATTGCACAGGCAATCAGAGAAAAGGTTGATGGTGGACAAAAGGATTGTCTGTGATAATGCAGAACCAAAAGTCCATTGTAGAATTGCAGGATGAAGGTATTGATGCAGTTCCTTCCACGAAAAGGAAAAGATAGTGTGAATTTTGGAATCCAGTTGATTCAGAATCTATAAGATCATAGTTCATGAAAAGAACTGTCCTGAATTCAAAAGAAATACAGAATATTGTGGGAAAAGGACAAGAATGGAAAACCAACTGACAAACCTGATCATGAATTTTTCACATGGTATGGATTCAATGAGATATGGAATCAGCAAGATCCTTGTTCCCGATACATTCAGCTTTGATTAAGACATAAAAGGAAGGTGAAAACAATGACAGTTGATGTGTTAGCACACCATACAAGATAATTGAATCAAACAGAGAACAGGACAACAACCTGGACGCTGATGGATATTGTGAGTTTCAGCACCAAGAAGATTACTCATTGACACCTTCAAAAACAGACCTGGTGACACATGGAAGATTTGGAAACATACTAAGAAACAGGTTATCAGACATGAAATCATTATTATGCATTCCTGCATGAATCAGGTCTTGATGCTAATCTGGCAGGCAATGAAGAAATTGTTGACTGATTGCAATTCAATTTCTAAAGATGGCAGAAGCCTTTTGGAAAGGTGGATGGCCCTATGATGAAGAAAGGTGGTGAAAGAAGATGTTCAATTTTGCTGAATCTTGGAAACAAAAATTAGAAAAATCTTGTCAATGTGGATGCATCAACAAAACTGACTGATAAACAATTCATTGTGAAGGAAATCAACAAATTCAAACTGTCGCTAAAAGAAGACATGAAATGCTTTGATGGTGAAAGATATTTTGGGTAGTTCATGATATTATGTTTAGACAAAAGAAATGGGATTGGTGAAGGTGGTGAACTGAAACAGTTGAAAACCTTCCAAACAACAGAATTGTTGATAATCAGTACAAGAAAAATGGTTATTCAGAAAACAAATTATCTTCTTGGTCAACCATTCACCATCCAGTCTGACAATGATGCTTATTTTGCAGATATTGAAACAGTTCCTGAATAAGAAGTTCATGCGAACACGGAAAACAGTTGGTGAAGATGCATTGGAATGTGGAATTGGATGGTTGTTTCCAATGTATGATGAACAAGGCAACTTCATTCTAAAAGATTGCACTCTTTGGGAAAATCATTCCACTATGGAAAGATGCAGAACACACAGTGCTTGACATTCATCAGAGTGTATGAAGTAGTTGGTTATGTTGGAAACACTGGAAAAATCATTCAGAAGGTTGAAGTTTACGATGAAGCAGGGTGTTTTACTTGAATTTGGACTGATGGTGGTCAGTTGAAAATAGATGGTGAACAGAACCTTATGTCAGCATTGAAGACCAGGATCAACTGGACAAAGATTCCTGATTCCTTTTAAGTATAATTCAAGGAAATCCCACTGATTAAGATGATGAAGTCGCTTGCAGGATGATTGAACCTGATTGAATCTAACTTCCAAAATCAGATGGAAGAAGACACCAGAATACAAATTCTTGTTCTTGTGAACTAGATGGACAGAATCTTCAGGAATTCCAGAAAAATTTATCCCACTTTCATGGTGCTGTTATAGGGTCGAAGTGTTGATGGTCAAAATGGTGATGTCAGAACATTGAGGTTGAAGTGATCCAGAGTAATCAAGACCATCATTGAACTGTTCAAAAGGCAATCATTGAAAATGCAATGGGCTAGTGATGCAAAAAGATGACAGAATGGGCGGTTCTACCAAAATCAGATGAATATTCAGTCCATGTATTCTGGACATTGGACCCTAGATGCAATGGAATGGAAACAAATTCCAAGCATCTTTTGAAGATTTGCTTTGTTTCATTAATTGTCACCTGTTCAACACTGACTTGGTGATTTTAGGTGAATCAGTGGACATTATCTTTAACAGGGATAATGATGTTGAATGAAGGAGAAGTCATTGACAACATCAGCAAATCTGTTGGAATTCTTAGTGATGAAACACTGATTGCACAGCACCCCTTTGGGTTGATGATGCAAGGGCAGAACTTGAAAGACTGGATGAACAGAAACAGAAGAACATGGAAGAATATGGTTTTTGTATTCCAGGGTGGAGAGAATCCAGTCCAAGATGATGACGAGTCAGAAGGTGATGAATAATGAAAAATCATCAACCTATTGGAAGAAACGCTTTTCCGATCCGCTGGAAGTATCATCAACATGCCTTTGCACAGCAGACTTTCAGAACTACGAAGAATCTTTTGATAAGGCACAAACAGACAGATTCAGTCACAGATTGAAGCCTGGTATGCAAGATATGCTTCCAAACAATGGAATCAGTATGATGAAAGCAAGGAAAACATTATTCGCTGCTGATCTGGAAAGAACTGAAATGGGATGTGCAGGAATACATCAAGTATGGAAGACAAAATCATTGACAGGACAATGGATGCAGCAGTTGGAAAATGCATCTGCAAGATTCATATCAGCAGACTGGAAGCCTTGAAATTAAGGACACAGCAGCAGTTGGAGTTGCTTTTGGAAATCGAGTTGATTCTGTTGATGGACTGATGAAAGAATTGTATCAATCAGGTTATTATCACACCTGTTTTGAGATTCAGAAAGGTTTTGGACTTGGTTGGGAAATAGGGTCAGATTGATGAAAGGAAGCTGTCAAAGGTTGTTTCAAGACCTTTGGGCAGCAGATGGAAAAGAATTTCGGTGACAGAATATGGTCACAGAAGATTAACATGATCGATTCCTTTACGCTCAGCAACTGACCAGGACAATCATTCAGGGAAAAGCACCTGATGAAGCAATCAGGAACTTTCAAAGTATGTGACAGACAAGACACACAATGCAAAAGGTTGCAGCAGGAGACTTGTGATGACTGAATCAGCATTCATTAGTTCTGCTGCACAAAAAGATGCATTCAATGATTTGGATGTGGAAGACTTTGAGATTGTCGCACAACATTGACAGTCACACTTCTGAAATCTGTCAGAAATGGATGGTACATCATGAAGGAATATGAACTAAAGTGTCACAGCACCACCTTCCATCCCTTCGTGTAGATCTACAACTGTTCCTTACTTTGATGATGAATTTTCACTTGGTGAAAAGAGTAAGCAAGGGATGAAAATGGTCAAAACATGTTATGTTCTTCAAATATGACATACAAAGATTGGTCAGAATCATTTGTTCAGGGCAAGTACAGAAGAGTTGCAACCTGTTGATTCAGATGATACATTGAAAGTGAAAGATGATGTGGGTTATCGAAAGACGTTGGACGAGCTGAGCAATCAGAATGTCTGATTTAGAATGATACTGATTATCTTGGAATCATAAATAATCATGAAAATCCTGATGTTAGAAGATTGTATTCACATGCTGATGAAATCACTGGTGGTGAAAGATGACATTCAGATGGTGCTGCATATTCACAAGGTTCAAAATAGCTTAACATTCAATTGTGACAATGCTTTCAAATATCCTGAACTGCACAAATATGGAACACTGCACATGAATATGGACATTTTTGACTGCAGAAAGTTGATTTTGATGGATTGCATTATTCAGATGGATGTATCAAAAAGCAACTGGACTTCAAAACAATATTTGCAAAAGATTCCAAGTTCCAGTGATGAATTCCTTGCAGCAGTTAAGCGAGACAAAAGAATTTCTTTAAGAATGCACTGACAGATGAAGAAAGAAAGATTTGACTACATATGCAAGTCATGGTGTTCAGGGATGCAATTGATGGTCTGTTCCTAAATCAAGATTGCATTAAAGGATGGTGAAAGATAATACAACAGAAAATATGCTGATATTGATTGATGGATAAACACTCACATCTTCAAAGAAGAAAGCATTTGCGCGGGTTTATATAGATTTAAGGACTTGATGCAACAATCAGACAAAAACAAAACAATTTGGAACAGTATGAAGCAGCATCTGAAATGTGGGCGAATATAATGAGTGCAGAGGTGACTGGTGGTGAATCACTTGAATATGTGAAGAAATATCTTCCAAAACAGTTATGAAGCAATGTTGAAGATTTTGAAAGAGCAAAAGTAAATGAATGAACTTGATAAGGCATGTAAAACTTTATGAAGAAACATTTGTGATGATTCACTTTCTACAATCCATTATTGATGGAAAAAGTCTGATGAAGAAGGATTCAGATCATTAATAAAAGTGTGGAAGAAGATAAAGATGTATGAAATGAAGATACTTTTCTTTAGATGGTGACATTGTTATTAGTATCATGATTTTTCATACCTATGTATCGTGTTAAGACACAAACCATTTGGAAAACCTATGAAATGAAAATGTGCAGAGGTGACACAGAAGTAAGTTCTTTTCAATGGTTCTGTTTTTATATTGACCTGGTGGAAGTCGAGAAAAAGACACAAGTCAAAAATCTGATGCTGAAAAGAACAGTGAAAACAAACTGAAAGGATGGTTGAATTATGAAACGCAAATTTTTGGAAGACATGGGTTTAGAGAAGGAAACAGATTTGACAAGATTCTTGATGAAAAATAGTCAGGACATTGGAAAGGTAAAGGGAGATCTTGACAAGGTTCAGGTAGACCTTACAAATGCAAACAAGGAAATTGAAAGCTAAAGACACGGGTTTCTGACAGGGATGATCAGTTAGAATCTTTGAAGAAGTCCACTGGTGATGTAGATTCCTTGAAGAAACAGATTGAAGAGCTTCAAGCAGACAACAAGACCAAGGATGAAGCACATGTGGCAGAAACAAAATGTTACAGTTGATAGTGCTGTTCTTACCGTACTTATGCAGGTGCAAAGAATCTGATCTGCTGCAAAGGCACTCTGAAAGACCTTGACAAAGCAGAACTTGCGAGAAGATGGAACAATCAAAGGTCTTGCTGAACAGATTGCAGCAATTCCAGAAGTCTGATGCATACCTGAATCTAAAAATTCCAAGCCTTCTGTTAAAGGCGCAAAGCCTGGTGAAAAGTGGCAATGAAGATGGTGACCATGGTGTTGACACATCAAAGATGACCTATTCAGAACTTGCTGCATATATGGCAGAACATCCTGATGCAGAAATTTAACAATTAAATTGAAAAGAAAAGGTAAAATGGTGAAGAAAATGAAGTTTGATTCTAAGTCTTTAATCATGCAAGCTTTTTGGTAAGTATGTGGAAGGATCCCAAATGTAACTAAAAACGAGTTAGCAAAAAGTGGTGCAGTTGGCACAAATCAGAATGCACATGATGCACTTTCCACACAGAGTGGAAGCCTTTATGCAAGAGATCCTTTATTTTGGAAGAATCAGGTGCAGGCACTTCACAGAACAATGATGGTGCAACAATATTACATCTACAAAACACAACTACTTTTTGAGCAGGGATTTGTGGTTGCTTCAAGAATGGATAGTTGGACTGAAAGAAGTTTCCAGCAAAGAACATCACAGCAGGTGTTGATTTCATGGACAATGTTGCAGCATAGATTGCTGACTACAAGTTAGGTGTCGTCAGAATATGCCTTTCAATTCTTTCAGGTGTATTCAGCATGAGGACAAGTGGAACTGGTGTTGCCAGTAACTTCTGCAAAGGAATTCCTTGCAAAAGCATGTCTATGACATTACAAAAGAACACTGGTGATGATGCTACTCGTTGGTGCCACTACTTAACAAGGCAATTCAACAGGCTGTGCAGACAACAAGAATATCTTCAAACTTGTTATCATGCATTCAGAGGTTGCAACAAATCTTAAAATATCAAATTGTTAAAGTACATGACACAGACGGATGCAGATGGTGTTGAAAGAGAACTTGCACTTGCAACTTGGAATGGAAGACTTGTTCTTATTGATGATGACATGCCTGTAAAGGATGTTGCAAAAGAGTGGTGATGTTGAAGCATACGCTTTACACAACTTATATCCTTGGTGAAGGTTCTATCATCCTTGACGACATTGGAGATGCAGTTCCTTATGAAATGAGTCAGGATCCTAAGACAAATGGTGGTCAGGACACACCTTTATGTTCGTGACAGGTACATTTGTGAGTGTTGATGGTATTTCCTTTGAGAAGCCTGCGACAATCACTGCTTCTGCATCCAATGTAGACCTTGCCAAATGGTGAAAACTGGGCAGTTATCAATGATGGTGAACAGTCTATCCCACACAAAGACAGTGCACTTGCAAAGATTGTTTCTAAAGGTTAAATACTGAAAGGGTGACTGAATTTGGCGTTGACAAATGAACTTTGCATGATCATTCAATCCACAAGTTACTGCTTATTTGAACGGTGATCTGGTTAAAGATGTCCTGAAAAGGCTTGATTCTTTTGGGTACATCATCAAGGATACGAGATTGATTGGTTGATTGGATTTTGCAATTGAAAAAGGTGCGAGACACCATTCAAAATGAGATACAACACATCAGGCATCCCTGAAGGACTTGGAAAGATTGCGGTTGACATGGCTTGTGGTGAATTCCTATTCACGAAAGAAGCAGACAGGACGGTTGGAAATTAGTGACCTTGGCTTGGTTGGTGCTGAATCAAGCATCAAACTTGGTGATGCTCAGTGAATTTCTAGTGGGAATCTGATTCACAAAGTTGAATCTTTTGATTGATTATCTGCTGAATCATGGAAGGGTGATTTTATATGTTATCGAAAAATGCGTTGGTAAGGGCAAGAAAAAGCCTTTGAATCAATGTGCCATGATGGAACATGCACAATCACTGAACACCAAAAGGTGAAGATGGAGAAACAAGTCCACTGGATTCCAGGATGTAGTGGTTCTTGAAAATCAATCTTGTGGTTGTCATTCAAGACCATCAACAACTGAGTCAGAATGAAAAATGCTGCATCTTCTGTTGTCCAAGTAACAAAAGTATTCCTTGCACCTGAAATCCAGGTAAAACCTGGTTCAAAGTTAGACATCACACAGAATGGTGTTCAGACATCATTCAAATCAAGTGGTGTTCCTGCTGTTTATGAAAACACCAAGAAATTGTTGTTGACTTTTCAAGGGTGGTCTTAATGGCAAGGAATGGAAGGGTGGACATTGAAGACCTAACGATTTCAACAAAGGGTTCAGGAATCGCGTGAGATGAATTGGTGAATTCTTCATTGAATCATGTGCAAAGGAACTTGCAGCAAAGACTTCTTGCAAAAGGTCATCAAAAGGACACCTGTTGGACAATACCCAAGCAGCCTCGAGGGAAGATGGGTGGAACATTAAAGAAGGGGATGGACAAATGGAAAATCTTCCAATGCATCATCTTATGCAGATCATTGAAAGTGAATCGCACTTTGGGGATACTATGTGATTGAAATTGTAAACCCTGTTGAATATGCTTCTATGTTGAATTTGGACATAGAACCAGGGGTGGACAAGGATGGGTTGAAGGAGAAATTCATGTTGACCATATCAGAACAAGAAATCAGGTCTGCTGACACTGCAATCTTTGAAAACAAATTGAAAAAGAAATTAGTGAATGTTTCAAATGATAGATTATTGATGGAATCAGCACAGCACTGGATATGAAGTGTTTGGTGATGATTATGAAATTATACTGAATCAGTCTGCAAGGTCTTCAAGAACCTTGCTTTTCTGATTGTTTGCCTGAGAGCAAAATCAAATCAGGTGCTTGGGAAAGAGGTATCTGTTGCGAAACCAATTTTGTATTCACTATTTCTAAAAGTCTGAAACCAAGAACCAGGAAAACTTTGCAGTTATTGAAAAATTATATGACTGTTTGGCACTTATCATAGTGTGATGGTGATTTGGTCTGAGGAACAGAAATGGATGCAGAAATTGTTGATGATGTGGTCAGTTTCATGGTGAACTATAACATGCCATGTTTACAAAGAAAGTGAAAGGATCAATGGAAACATGATTCGGTTTGATACTGATGTGAAAGGATGATGAAACATGGCAAAAGAAAGAAAGTGTTCAGGAAGAAGTCGAATTTTTAAAGGCTGAAATCCTGAAATCAAGAGAAAGTATAGCAATACGAAGGATTTGGTGATTGCAGTTCTTCCTGACAACTTTGTTGGAACAGTTGCAGAAGCAGATTCTGAGGTGAAAAATATTTGAAAAGGGAAAGGTGAAGTAAAATGGCTTTGGGCGGTGGGAACATTTTTGATACAGAACAAAGCTCTTCCTGGTGCTTATATCAATTTTTGCAGTGCTGCAAATGCTTCTGCTGAGTTATCTGATAGAGGTATTGCAACAATGCCTATGAACTTGATTAGGGGTGTTGAAGGTCGAAGTGTTTAAAGTAACAAGTGGTGATTTTTCAGAAGAATTCACTGAAAAATCTTTGGTTATGATTACACACATGAAAAAAGATGAAAGGTCTTCGTGACCTGTTCAGGAACATTACACACACTGTTTGCATATAGATTGAATGGCGGTGGAACAAAAGGCATCCAATCTATATGCAACTGCAAAATGTCTGCAGAACAAGGGAAATGATCTTAGTATTGTTATTAAGAAGGCTATTGATGATGAAAGCAAGTTTGTTGTTCAGACTGTTCTTGGAGACGTTGTCATGGATGAACAGGTTGTTGCAACATCAGCATTCCTTATTGACAATGATTGGGTTGATTTCAAGACCACTTCTTCCCTTGCTTTACAGCAAGAACTGCACTTGAAGGTGGTACAAACAAGGATGTCACAGGCACCCAGCACAGTGAATATCTTGCAAAGGTTGAAGCATTCACATTCAATGCACGGGTGTTATACAACAGACAAGACCACAAAAGCACTTTATGCTGCATTTGTGAAAAAGAATGCGTGATGAAGTTGGTCAGAAGTTCCAGGTTGTTCTTTACAGTCAGGATGCAGACTACATGGGTGTTGTAAATCTTAACAACAAGGTCACTGATGAAGGTGCAAATAGAAGCATCCTTGTGTATTGGGTGACTGGTATTTGTTGCAGGAACTGACTATCAACAAGTCAGCAACCAACAAACTATATGATGGTGAATTTGCTGTTGATGTAAACTTACACAGATCACAGTTGGAAGTAGCACTGAAAGCAGGTAAGTTCACAATGCATCAGGTTGGTTATGATGTTCGTGTACTGAAGACATCAATTCCATGGTGACAACTTCTGACACCCAGGGTGACATTTTCAAGGAAAAATCAGACTGTCAGAGTAATTGATCAAATTGCAAATGACATTGCTTATTCAAGAACAAATACCTTAGGGTTGTTCCTAATGATGTGGCAGGCAGAACTTCACTTTGGGCAGACATTGTGAAACATCATGAGCAGTTGCAGGATATTCATGCAATTGAAGATTTGCAGATGAAGATGTTGTTGTTTCCCAGGGTGACACAAAAGAAAGTGGTTGTTGTGACAGATGCAGTGACTGTTGTGAATGCAATGGTTAAATTATACATGACTGTCACAGTTGCATAGGAAGGGGGATGAAGAAACATCATGGTGAATAACATTACAATGAAAGCAAAAGATGCTGTTTCTGCACAGTTAGCAGAATGTTTTGTCACAATTGGCAATAACAGATATAACTTCATGCAGAGCAATCAATCTTGAAGCAAAGTTTGGAAAGACCAAGACAAGTTCCTATCCTGGAAAGACTGGAAAGGGCAACAAGTCAACTGGTTGGAAGGGAACAGGTTCAGCAACTTTTTCACTATAACACATCTATCTTTAGACAGTTGATGCAGAAGTACAAGGAAACAGGTGAAGACATCTATTTTGAAATCCAGGTTACCAATGAAGATCCAACATCAAAAGCAGGAAGACAGACCAGTTGTCTTCATGGACTGTAACATTGATGGTGGTGTTCTTGCAAAGTTTGATGCAGATGGTGAATACCTTTGATGAAGACTTTGACTTCACTTTTGAAGACTTCAAGATGCCTGAAACCTTCAAGATACTTGATGGTATGCAGTAAAAATCTTGATCCACATGTCTTCAAAAGAAGATGTGTGGGTCTTTTTAATTAAAAATATATTCAGAAAGGTGGTATATACCATGTCAAATCTTAGTAGATTCTTAAAACAGAACAAAATTCAGAAAGAAAATGTAACTTATGCTGCAACAAAGTCACTTGTTGATGAAAATGACCCTTTTTGGACAGTTAAGCCTTTAACCACAAAGGAAAATGATGACATCAGGGATGAATGCATGATTGATGTTTCCTGTCAAGGGAAAAACCAAATGTATTCAGACCTGAAACTGAATACATCCAAGTATATTGGAAAGATGCTTTGTGCATGTATTGTTGAACCAAATCTGAATGACAAGGAACTTCAAGATTCCTATGGTGTAATGACACCTGATGAATTATTGAAGGAAATGATTGATGATTGAGGTGAATATCAGGATTTTGCAACTTTTGTTCAGAACTTCAATGGGTTTAATCAACACTTGAAGACAAGGTGGATGAAGCAAAAACTAATTGAAGAAGGGGATGCAGAAAGCAGAAATTTTGCACACTTTGCATTGCAGAAACTTCACATCTTACCTTCAACATTTGCAAATCACCTATGGAAGAAAAAGCCTTTTATAATTGCATCCATTCAAAAGAATTGATGCAGAAAAGGAAACAGAAAAGAAAATGAAAAAAGTAAGGGTGAAGGTTGGTTCTTCACCCTTTTATACATACCAAGAAAGGATATTGAAGAATAATGGCGAGCATTCAAACATCTATTCAGTTAGTTGATAGAATATCAGCACCAGTCAACAACATGGTGTCTGCACTGGATAGCATGTGTCAAGCATTTGAAAATGTGGAAAGGTCAATGGACAATTCCTTTGATACTGCCAATTCATGCTGCAAGACAGTCAATTGAACGAGGCTGCACAGCAGGTGAATCAGTTAGGTCAGGAACAGGACAACTACACACAAGCAGTTCAAAGAAAGTGCTTCAAGTGCAGAATGGTCTTCTTGGAAAGATTGGTCAATTGATTGCTGCTATGCAACCATCCAAACCGCAGGAAAACTTCTTGACATGTCTGATGAACTTGCTTCAACAGCAGCAAGACTTGACATGATGAATGATGGATTACGGTCAACAGATGACCTGGTGAAAATGGTTTATGCATCAGCACAAAAATGCAAGGGGTTCATTCACAGACATGGCAGCAGTTGTTGCAAAGTTTGGAAACAACGCAAAGATGCATTCAGTAGTTCAGAAGAAGTTGTTCAGTTTGCAAATCTGATTCAGAAGCGAGATGACCATTGCAGGTGCATCAACAGCAGAAGCATCCAATGCAATGTTGCAGTTGTCACGAGCTTTAGGCTCAGGTGTTTTACGTGGTGATGAATTGAATTCCATCTTTCGAACAAGCACCAAATCTGATTCAATCTATTACCCCGATTATTTGGATGTTTCCAATTGGTCAAATTAGGTCAATGGCACAGAAAAGGTCAATTGTCTGCTGATGTTGTAAAACAAGCAATCTTTGCAAGTGCTGGGATTCAATCAATGAAAAATTTGAACAGATGCCTATGACCTGGTCACAGTTGTGGACTTCTATGGGAAACACAGCACTGATGCAGTTCAACCATTATTGAACCAACTGAGATGAGATTGCAAATAATGAAGATTTTCAGATATTTGCAGCAAATGCAGTTGGAGCGGTTGCAATGATTGAAGTGCTTTGCTTGGTGTTTTTGAAGTTGTTGCATCCATTGCAGGTTTTGTCAGTGACAATTGGTCAGTCATTGAACCAATTGTCATCGGAATAATTGCTGCAATTGGTCTATACACAGCAGCACTTCTTTTGAACAATACCATCCAGGCAATCAGTGCAATGGTCACAGGTGTTAAGGCAGCAGCAGAAATGATGTCCACAGGTGCAACATTTGCAGCAACAGCAGCACAGTATGGATTCAATGCAGCACTCATGACTGTCCTATCACTTGGATTGTTCTTGCGGTCATTGCCCTTATTGCAGCACTTGTTGCTGTTTGTGCATGGATTGCAAAAGACTACAGGTGCAACAAATAGTGCTTTTTGGTGTCATCACTGGTGGAATTAATGTGGTTATACAGTTCTTCAAGAACCTTGGATTAATAGTTGCAAACATTGCCCTTGGAATTTGGAATGCATTGGGGCTTGTGCATCCAATGTTGGAACTGCATTCCATAATGCAATTTCAGGGTCAGTCCTGGTTCTACAACCTTTATCAACTGCCTTGAAGGTTGTTGAAGGTATTTGTGCAGCATTGAACAAACTTCCATTTGTTGAATTCGACTATTCAGGAATCAGCAATGCAGCGAGTGATTATGCTGCAAAAGGCAACAGAATCAGCAGGAAACAAAGAAGATTATAAGTCAGTCTCTGATGCATTCAGTGCAGGAATGTCAACATTTGATACTTTCCAGAATGGTTGGGCATCAAAATGCATTCAATGTGCAGGTGCTGCATGGGGTGATGGTGTTGCAAATTCAGTTTCCAACATGTTCGGTACAGATGGAATCGGCGTTGATACTTCAAAGCATGTTTAAAAGTGTGGGATATGATGCAAGTCAGATCCCTGGTAACAATGCAAGCACGGCAGACAACACTGGAAAAGCAGCAGATTCACTGGAAATCACAAGTGAAGATTTGAAAATATCTGAATGACATTGCAGAAAGGAAGTTGTAAAACAGATTCACAACAGCAGAAATCAAGGTTGAAATGGGTGGTGTACAAACAATGTGACAAACAGCACGCGATCTTGATGGAATGGTGGACTGCTTTAACAACAACCTAAATGAGGCAATGAGCGGCAGCGGAAGGAGTGCATAACTAATGGCATATTATTTTTATCTTGGAAAGATGCTTTGTCTGTTGCACCGTCCAAGGTGCAAATAAAGAGTAAAGAATCAGAACAAAACATTGACGCTTATCAATGAAGGGAAATCAACATGTTGAAGCAGGCAGGACTGACAGAAGTCAGTTTGACTCTGCTTCTTCCAAAATGTGAAACATCCCTTTGCACATTACAAATCAGGATTCAAGACTGCAAAACCATTTTTGGAACAGTTGGAATCCATGAAGACCAGGAAGAAACCATTTCAGTTTATTGTGACCAGAACACTTCCAAATGGAAAGATGTTGTTTCCAACAAACATGAAGGTTTCGCTGGAAGACTACACTATCAAGGAAGATGCAAAGAAAGGTTTTGATGTGGTGATGACAGTCAAAACTAAAACAGTATAGAGGTATGGAACAAAAACATGCAATATCATTTGCATCTACTAAAAGCAAAGGTTATTCAGCAACCTGCAAGGGCTGCAGAAAGTTCACCTGCACCTGCTTCAAGTCAGACTTACACAGTTGTGAAGGGTGATTGCCTGTGAATATTGCAAAAGAAATTCTATGGGAATGGTTCAAAGTACACAGTCATTTACAATGCAAACAAGGACAAAATCAAGAATCCTAACCCGAGTTATTCTGGACAAGTGCTGACCATTCCTGCTGCATAAGGAAGGGGTGAACACATGGATGTAAATGCAGAACTTCTGATTCAGCATGGAAATAAAGTGTTTGCCCCTGCAGTTCAAGAAGGAATCACCTGGTCAACTGAAAGAAAAGGTTCTACCAGGTGAACTTACCGTCAAGGTGATAAAGGATGATGTTCTCAGATTCACAGAAGGTGATGCAGTCAGATTGAAAGTAAATGGAAGCAACATCTTTTATGGTTTTGTCTTCAAGAAAAAGAGAAGCAAAAGATAAAATCATCACAGTTACGGCTTATGATCAGTTGCGATATTTGAAGAACAAAGACACTTATGTTTATGAGAATAAAACAGCAGGTGAAGTGATTCAGATGATTGCAGCAGATTTTCAGATGCAGTGTGGGTTCATTGAAGACACAAGATTCAAGATTGCATCCAGGGGTGGAAGCAAACAAGACCTTGTTTGACATCATCCAAAGTGCTGGACTTAACCTTGCAGAATCAGAAATATATGTATGTTATGTATGATGATTTTGGAAAAATCACCCTGAAAGGCTTGGACAACATGCGGTTGAATATTCTGATTGATGAAAGAAACTGGTGAAAACTATGATTATACTTCATCAATTGATTCAGATACTTACAACAGGGTGAAATTGACTTATGACAATGAAAAAGACAGGAAAAAGAGTTTATATTTCCCAAGATTCAGACCCACATGAACACATGGGGCGTCTTGCAATATTATGACACATTGCAGAAAAGGTGAAAATGGAAAGGCAAAAAGCAGATGCTCTTCTTGAACTTTACAATGTGAAGACAAGAAACCTGACCATCAAAAAATGCATTTGGTGATGTTCGTGTTCGTGCAGGTTCAATGGTGATTGTTATCATGGACTTGGGTGACATGAAGTTGAAAAATTTGATGCTTGTTGAAAAATGCAAAGCATGAATTCAAAGAAAGTCAGCATTTTATGACACTGACATTGAGAGGTGGTGAATTTGTTTGTGATGGAAAAAGATTTAATGAGATGCAGTCAAAAAGGCTGCACAGGAAGCAGTTGAATCAAGTGAACCATCAGGAATCTGTTTTGGAAAGGTAATAAGTGCAGCTCCATTGCAGATTCTTGTGGAACAGAAAAATGACACTTGGTACTGCACAGTTAGTGTTGACCAGGAATGTGACAGAATATGTGACAATGGTGACAATGCAGACAATGCAGTGGGAAACTTTGAAGGAAGATAAAACCCACACACATCTTGTGGAAGGTGTAAAAGTCTGAAACCCAAAGTCAGAAACATACACATGACATTAAAGGAACAAAACAGTTGACCATTCACAATAGCTTTGCAGGTTGGTGATGAAGTTGTTCTTGTCAAGCAACAGGGTGGTCAGAAATACCTGGTTGTGGATAAGGTGGTGAGTGCATGATACCGTCAACAAATGCAATTCTGACAATTGATTTGGAAGAAAAACTCTTCCATCTAAAAAACTACAAAATGCACTTCAAAAGAATTCATCAGTGGTTATCGTGATGAACTGGAAGCAATGAAGCAAGTGATTTTTAAGATTCTGAATACTGAAAGATACCAGTATATTATTTATTCATGGGAGTATGGAATTGAATTGAATGATTTGTATGGTGAACCTGTCACATGGGTTTGTCCTGAACTGGAAAGAAGAATTAAAGAAGCACTTCTTCAAGATGACAGAATCAAATCAGTTGAAGATTTTTAATTTTGACATTTCAGAGAAAAGAACAATCAAAAGCAACCTTCACTGTCAAAAACAGTGTTTGGTGACTTGCAAGAAGAAAAAGGTGGTGAATTTCTTTAATGTATGAAAGTGTAACATGAGAGACATCCTAGCAAGAATGCTTTAAAAAGTACCTGATACCATGGACAAACAGGAAGGTTCTATCATCTTTGATGCACTTGCACCTGCTGCTGTTGAAATTCAGTTGATGTATATTGAATTTGATGTCATTCTGAAGGAAACCTTTGGTGATACTGCATCCAGGGAATACCTGATCAGAAGGGCAGCAGAAAGAGGAATCACATCTGAACCTGCAACTTATGCATGTTTGAAAGCAGAATGCACACCAACAACTTTGGATGTTCCTATTGGGTCAAGATTTTCAATGAATGATTTGAATTATATCGTTCTCGAAAAATTGGCAATGGTCAGTACAAGATTCAGTGTGAAACAATTGGTGCAGTTGGAAATAGTTATTTTGGAAATCTGATTCCTATTGAATACATTGATGGACTGGAAAGCATTGAACTGACAGAACTTTTGATTCCTGGTGAAGATGAAGAAGGCACTGAATCTATCAGAAAAAGATATTTCAATTCTTTTTGATTCCCAAAAGCCTATGGTGGAAATGTGAAAGATTATCTGAATAAAACAAATTCCATTGCAGGTGTTGGTGCAACCAAAGTCACACCTGTTTGGAATGGCAGTGGAACAGTTCTTTTTGACTGTTCTGAATTCAGAGTTTTCAAAAGCATCAAAGCACCTTGGTGAAGAAAGTCCAGAATGAAATTGACCCAACACAGGATGGAACAGGATTGGAATTGCGCCAATTGGTCACATTGTTACAGTGCAGACAGTTAATGAAGTAACAGTCAATGTTGCCAGCAATATTGTGTTTGAAGAAGGTATTCCTTCACAAGACAGAAAACTGCAATAGAAGATGTAATCAAGGAATATTTGCTTGAAATCAGAAAAAGACTGGGAAAATGAAAAAGAATTCTGTTATCAAAGTGCACAGATTGAATCAAGAATCATGGCATTGAAGGGTGTTGTTGATATTTCAGACACCAAAATCAATGGTTCTGAAAACAATCTGACCTTGACAGCATATCAAATTCCAGTGTTTGGGGGTGTGACAAATGGTTAGGGAAGTTAGTCTTTTGTCATACCTTCCACAATTCATTCAGGAATACAAAGAAATCAAGCACATCATGAATGTTGAAACCTCTGAAATTCAGTCACTTGAAGATGAAACAGAAGTCTTGAAAGACAACCAGTTCATCCTTTATTGCAATGAAGATGGAATCAGCAGATTTGAAAAGTTGCTTGGTATCAAAGCAAGCGGTGATGACACCCTGAAATCAAAAGAAATTTCCAGGGTGACCGTTCGTTGGAATGGCACAATTCCTTATACATGGAAGTATTGATGCAAAAACTGAACATCATTTTGTGGTGCAGGTAATTATGAACTGCTTGCAGATTTTGACAATTACACATTGACTGTCAAAACACATTTGAACCTTTATGGTGCAACAGATGACCTGGACAACATCCTGGACTATATGATTCCATGCAACCTGGTTGTCATCAGTCAGAATGAACTGGATAGACCTTCTGTTGGAACTATGGGTCATGTTGGTGTTGTTGCCAACACAAAAAAATCACCATTGAATCAAAGGTGAACAAAGAACACAGTGTGACTGCTGTTGTTAGTGTGAAGAACAATGTCACAACAAGCAGACACAGAACAATCTAAATTGAAAGGTGGAAAAAGAAATGCAAGGTTTGGTTATTACAAATAAAGGTCAAGAACTTATTTCAAAACTCATTGCAGGTACAGCAAGAGTGACTTTTACAAAGATTGCTACATCCGATTATGATTATTCAGCAGCCCTGGAAGAACTTGAATCACTGTCTGAAATTAAGCAGGAAGCACTTGTTTCAAGTGTGACTGTCTAAATACTTCGCTGGTTGAAGTTCTTGCAAGAATTGATAACAGTTCCCTAACAAAAGGTTATTATGTGAAGATTGTGGGTCTTTATGCAAAGGACTCTTCCACAAGTGAAGAAATCCTTTATGGTGTAAGTCTTGCAGATGAAGTTGCTGACTATATGCCTGTTTTTGGTGGAAAGACTGTCACTGGTATCACATACAGATTAAATGTGAAGGTGGACAACAGTGGTTCTGTTTCGCTTGTCATCGATCCTGCTGCTGTTCCTACCATGGAACAGGTTGAAGCACTTGATGTCAGAATTGGTCAGGCAGAAACAAATATTGCAGGGGTGAAGAAAATCCTTGGTGCAAATGACATCAGCAAGATGAATGATGGAACTGTCACAGGAAACATTAAAGCATTTTTATGCTTATATGAAACACATTCAGGATGGTGCAGCAGCACACAATGGAATCTATGTCAATGAAGATATCACTGACATGTGGAATGATGGAACTTTCAGCAAGAATGTCCAGAATGGAACATTTAAGACATCTTCCTGGAATGTACATTACAAAAGAAATATTCACAAACTTCCATTCAAATGTGACAGAAGATTTTGTGGTTGGTGAACTCAATTATCACCTTCACCATGGTGACACAGAAACAACTGCACATCATGCACTTATGGTGATGAAGAATGGTTCACCAACAATTCATCAGATGAATTCATCAATACAAGTGCAAAATGGATATGTTGGTTCTACAATGTGAGGGTTCTGTTGTTCCTGCATTTGCAACTGCAATGAAAAGAATGCATTTGGTGCTGATCATATTTTTGACACACAAAAGAACTGCTTACAAAATTCATGGGTTCAAATCTTCCTTCTATGGCAGGCGTAGGACTGACTGGTGCTTCAAACAATTGGGATTGGTATGATGTTATTTTCAATCTGATGAACAATGCAATGCTTTTTGGTGTAACACCAACAAGTTCTTCTTTCTATGACATAGGTGACTGCACAAAGCAGATTGCACTGTTCCAGTTAGCAAAATGAACTGAAAATTGCACATCAGGGAAAAAGGTGGTGCAAGATATTGGTATTGGTTGCGAGATGTGACTTCATTCACTGACTTTTGCCTATTGCGGACTCAATGGTGGTAGCGCCTACGGCAGTGCTTCCAGTTCAGTGTTGTGCGCGGCTATTTCCTGCTTCACTAATCTTCCATCTGCATCACCTTGTGAGGGTGCAGTCATTTGTCAGAAAAGGGAATTGAAAAGAAATATCAGTTGTTAATAACAAAAGAGACACTTTCAATAATTTATTCACTGACTATATGTTGAAAGGGGGTGAAACGGTATGACAGAAAGACAGTTAATTGAACAGGAAATCAGAAACCTAGAATCAGATCTTGCAGCATCTGACTATAAGATCATCAAGTGTTCTGAAAGTAATCTTCTTGGTGAAGCAAGTTCTTGTGACATTGATGTAATCCACAAAGAAAGACAGAAATCAGAAACAAGATCAATGAGTTACAGTCAAAACTGGAAGCACTGGAAGATTAAACCAGTGCTTTTTCTTTAATGGAAGGTGGTGATGACAATTGAAGTGTCAATCATGATTTCAGTCGTGTCTGTTGCTTTTTGCTTTATATGCAGGGATTTCAAATCTGAAAAGAAACAAGGCAGCAGATGACAAGAATGATGCAACACAGATGACAACAGTCATTGTGAAAATTGGAAAGCATTAGGGGATGGTGTTTCAGAAATTAAGAATGACATGCGAAACATTCGTGCAGATGTTCAGAATCTTCATGAAAGGGTGGTTGCAGTTGAAGCATCAACAAATTCCCTTCACAAAAAGGATGAGACAGAGTTGAAGGAAAGGAAAATTGATTCCAATAGAACAAAACAAAGTGGTTATGGAATTTTCACTTGTTCTGACCTGTTCCTGCTTGTATGTATTTGGATTCATTTATTCTTGCATTGTCATGTGGCGATTCAATGATTTTTCAAACCTTGGGATTTTCATTGAACAGTCCAGTGACATTCTTAGAACTTGTGTCTTTGGGTACTTTGTGAAAGCAGGGGTTGAAAATGTTTTCAAGATTAGAAAGAAAGATGAAGGTGCAGAAGAATGATATTAGAAATTTTTGATGCTGCTTCTTATTTGTTCCACTTTCACAGCACTTGGAACAGAAGCAGTGAAGAAGTTATTGGATGAACACAAAGTGAAGTATTATTCCAACACCCTTGCAGGTGTGGTCGCAGTACTTATGTCCATTTTGGTTGCAATTGCATATATCATCATGGTGGGGGCGATCCTGAATAGTCAGGTTTTAGTGTGCATTGTTGCTTTGGTCATACTGTCATGGTTGTCAGCAATGGTTGGTTATGACAAAGTGATTCAGAGCAATTGCACAGATTAAAAAGGGGTAATAATATGGCAATCATTGTTGGTTCAGCAGAATTGATGAACATGGAAATATTTCAGGCGGTGCACCAGGTGACCAAACTGGAAAAGAAGTTGCAACTCAGAACTTTTATGTGCATCCAAAAGGATGGTACATCATCAGACCAAAGTTCGTTGCACATGCAAATTCAATTGCATCAAAAATGGTGGCTGCATGTGCAAATAACAACATTGGATATGACCAGGGGAATAGACTTGGTGTCATTCAGAATGGAATTGACACCAAGGTCAAAACAAACAGACTGTTCTTCCCTTGTTCGTGTTTGTGTGAAGGAAGCAACAGGGAAAGACCCTGGTGATTTTTCCACAGCAAATGAAGTTTCTTGTCTTGCTACAACAGGTCTTTTTGAAAACAAGGTGCAATTTGTATCACAGGCACAGACACCAGTCTATAATGGTGATATACTTGTAACATGCACAAAGGGTCACACAGTCATTGTTGTAGCAGGAAATCCAAGCAGTGGAACACCTGCAAACAAGCTTGCACAGCAGACTGCAACTGAATATGCAACATATTCAGGCTCTTACAAGGTCACGACAAAGCTAAACATGCGACATGGTGCAGGAACTGGAAATGGAATCGTGGTTGTTGTTCCAAAGGAACAGTGGTCGAGTGTTATGGGGGATTATTCCATGAGTGGAAGTACACCTTGGTTATATGTTCAGGCGATAATTAATGGTGTGACATACACTGGATTCTGTTCAAAGCCTTACTTACAGAAGGTGTGACTCTGTTTCCATTAGTAACCAGTTAGTAACAATGCATGTTAAAAGTGCATAAAATCAGGGCTTGGAATTATCTAAAGAGATAATTTAAGCGAAATTTCAAAACAACAACAACCCCGAAAAACATTGTGTTTTCAGGGGTTTCATCTCATGGACTTTAGCCGGTATCAGAGTTGACATTTGAAAAATGTTGGTTCTGATACAATAAACCACCCGCTATGCAGGTGGGGAACAATAGTTATACAAAAATCACCTTTCCTTATACAATAAAAGTTGTTCAAAGCCATATTGCAGAAAAGGAAGGTGATTTATGGCAAAGAAAGAATATGTATTAGCACATACTAAATGGAAGTGTAAATATCATATTGTCTTCACACACAAGTATAGGCGAAAAATAATATATTATCAATACAAGGCAGATATACGGGACATAATAGCCCGGTTGTGCAGATATAAAGGAGTGAAGATAATAGCAAGACATTTAATGCCTGACCATGTACATATTTTAGTTAGTATTCCCCCAAAGATAAGAATCTTTTTCATTTGTAGGGTATTCAAAAGCTATATAGCTTGAATGGAGCTGCAGGAAGTCAAACTTCCCACAGTCCCAAAACAGTATCGATGTGTGAAGCTCGCGGAATCTCGCCTGATTATATTGTTGACTTAAATCAACTGAAATTCTTTTAAAAAGAGATTTTCTAAAGGACTTATCTTTGGATGCCTTAGCCAGGTCATCGATTCTTCCTTCTTCTACTAAGATACCCATCAGTCTAGCCATGATATCTTCGCTTTTTCCAGTCCTTCCGCTAGACCCATAGCCATTCCTTTAGCCATTCCTTCTCTGTTCCTTCTTTTTCCATTGCTTCTTCAAACGATCATAGTATGTAGTCATGGCTTTTTCGTCTCCTTTCTCTAAGTTCTCGAGCTATTTTTAGCCTACTCACTCTTTTTGCCAGTATTTTTGAATGCATTTTTAGGATTTGCGGTATAAAAATCTTCTATCAACTTACCTAGGTCGTTGCTGCTACTTTTACTGGTATTCACATAGATAATATTCGTTTTTGGTCGGAAAAACTTTTTCCGGCTTCTTTTATGATTCTGGAAATGTGATAGATTTGTTTATTTCCTTTTTAAAATATCTCTGCTACAAATAAATATAACATAGCTTTCGGTAAATCATCAAAAGATTTTCCTTTTTTGAAATATTCATATCTATAAGTCGGAATGATATCGAGCCCGTTTCAGATCGCACCTTGAGAGTTATTTTGTATTTCTATATTATAAATGCTACCTTCGTTATCTGTGCAAAGACAATCCAGTACCAAAGAGCGCCCTTCAGATTTTTAAATCCTTTGGATACTTTGACTTTTTACTCTGAGTTCAGGTTTTTCTAAAAATAGTTTGAGAATAAATTCCGTGCATTTAACATCCTTTAACACAATACGCATAAAAATATCATCCATGAGAATGAGCTCGGATAGAAACCTTTTGTTTTTCGTCTAGTTTTTTAGATGGCTTGGAGAACTTTGTTTATGGGCATGGAATGCTCCTTTCAAAAAGGAAATAGAATGAGATTTTATTAAGAATAAATTGAAGATAAAAATGGAAAAGGAAGAAAAACGTATAGAGAGTGGAATAAAAAGAATAGGAATGGCCAGAGAACGAATAGCAAAAGCAGTGAAACAGTTCAACTGTTGCTAGTATGAAATCATTTGTATTATACCAAAGGAGTCTGGAAATCTCTATACTCAACATTCGGATATGGTTTTTGGAGTGAGAGACATTAAATGTTTTAAACTTTAGGATTTTATTTTTGATTTGTCCCGCGTATGCGAAAACGATCCAGATTGAGGAATTCAAAGACGGAGACAGCAAAGATGTTCCCGCGTATGTGGGAGGGTGATCCTCTTTCTGCTGAATAAGACATCACCAGATGTTTTAGATAGCCCGAGGCAGACTTAGCCTCAATCAAATGTATAGTGTGCTTTAGTTCCATTGATTTTTGCTGGTATCACAGAGCCAGATAGAGGCTCCGGGAAGTTTGGACAGCAAGGCATACACCGAAAGCCATATGAAGGCTGGGGACGAGGTTTTTCCGGCTCCGGGAAAAGGATGTTTACAAGACGAGCTACGGAAGATTTGAGTTTGCCCGATCCTGAGACCTTGTCAGAAACGATAATGAGTTAATGACTTAAGTTCTTCGCTATGATATGATGTGTCTGAGTAGGGGCTTGAGAGTCTTATTAGTCATTAACATCATAGCAATCGAACGGGCGTCGACTTTATCCGTTTTTGTCTTTCTAAGGCTTAGACCTTTCTGTAAAGATTTGTATGTAACGGTTGATAACGCAGGTGGGTGGAGCCTTTATCAATGAGCGATCCGAGAAGATTGAGTGAGTAGTGACCGGTAGCTTCAAGACCTACTTTTATTTTGGTCTTATCATCAGTCAAAGAGAATATCTTCAATTAGAGTTGCTTTACGATAGGAATATTGTAGTAAAATTGTAGAATGTATTTGCTATCGGTTTTTATTAACTGGTTTCCAGCCGCTTTTTAGTTGATAATAGTTGTAAAGAAAGTAGGAGGTTCCTATGTCGAGATTTGCTTCTAAATTTCAGAAGGCATTGATGTCATTTTCCTATCGGGGAAGAAATATTCAAAGCCCTTAAACACCGGGCGTATTGATGAAAGAGTAAGTGCTGTACAGGGAGTGGGTGGCAAATGTCTTTTTTCTATACGAAAAATGGTAAGACCATCATGATTGATGCGGGCTATAACTATGAGCGTTTGGTGGAGAAGATGAAGTGGTTGGACATAGAGCCGGCTTCCATTCAGCATATCCTGCTTACCCATTTGGACACGGATCATGTAGAGGGCGGTGGAAAAGGGATAGCGGAGGGTTCTTTCGGAATGCCAAGCTCTACCTTGGAGATAGAGAATCAATATTTAACAGGAGGCTCGTCGGAGAGTTCTATTTGGGCATTATAAGCTTCCTATGGTGAAGACGGACAATGAGAAAAGACTCCTGCAAGACGGAGAAGTTTTCTATATCGAAGACACCAAAGTGGAAGCTATACTGGTGCCAGGGCACCTTCAGACATTTGGTATACCTTATTGATGATGCCTATCTTTTTGTAGGAGATACCATCTGGTTTGGGTCGGATGAGGGGCTATAGCTTCTTGAATTCTTTGGCCGAGGACAATGAACTGGCGAAAAGCTCCTTGTTAAGCTGGAAAAAGATCTTGAAGGAGAGAGGATTACGCCGAAAAATCATCAGCGGACATACCGGTTGGACAGATGATTTGGAATTTGCTTTTTCGACATAGGATCAGATTTGTAACTCCTTAAAGACAAAAAGCCTCATGCAGTCCCATGGCTCCCTATGAGTGCCTATGATGAACGGGGAGGATACCGAGGAAAAGGCAAGGGAGAATGGCTTCGAAAGGCTAGAGAAATAGTGGAAGAGAAATAGCGGAAGAGCAATAATGTTTTCATCTCCGCTGCTGGCCGGTAATCCGTAATAGTTTTCTTGCAACAGAACAGTCTCAAGAGGAATATTCCTCTTCATGGACAGCACAACTAACATAAGCATAAGGAGCGACAGCATGGTAGTTGTTTTTGAGATTTCTTAGCCGAGCCTATTGAAAATCTCATTACCGCAATGAACTTTCAGGGTGGACAAGCTGGTATTTTTGGAAATCATGAGGACATTATTTCTCAGAAGGAAAAAGACGGAGGAATTTTTCTGAGAAAATACTGTGCTGTACAAAACATTGTATTTTGCCCTTATCGGGAAGCAATTTGAAGTCAGTGTTACAAACCATGCGAAAGGAAATTGAGCTGGAACTTAGCAAAAATGCCAAGCTTTTTCGACATCACCGGAGAAAGCCTGATGCTTATGGCCTTTGGGATGCTGTCTCGAGAATATGAAACACCTATGCATATGTACGACATATATAAGGAAAGCTTTTGAGTTAAATGCTGATGAACTTGATGAAGAGAAGCCAAAAAGCAACTTATCTAAGTGGGAAGAGCATACAGGTATCAGCAGTGTAGCCACAAAAAGGCATGTTCCTATGACTCTGGATAGGCTGATTGAAATGCATGGCGGCGTTATTAACTACAAATTACAAAAAGAAATTAAAGAAATTCAGAACGAAGAGAGTCGAAGACATTTTTCAAAAATCCGGAAGGTGATGAAAGCTTCATTCAGGACATTGGAATCCTTTTTCCGAATTTTTGAGAAAACATGAGCCCTGATGAAGAAGGCCAAGTGTATCGAAAAAGAAAGTACGGTGCTAAAGGCATTGGCGGAATCTTCCAACAAACTAAAGTCTGCCCGGAAGTTTTATCAAATCATGGAGGATTTGGCTCGGGCAGGAGCGATTCTTGATTTAAAACATTCCGAGGAAATACCGATTTCGCTTTTAAAAACAAAGGCTATTAAGGGATATCTTTTGGGATGGTGGCAGCATTTAGAGCTCTATAGCTATTTGCAGGAAAAGGAGCATAGTGATGAGGTGTCGAGTAGGCGTGCATCTGGATTGGGATGGGGTGCTGGAAGGCCTTCCCGGGATTGATGTCTTAAATGAAATTGATGTTTTTGTCTCTTCAGGGCTATATTCCCAGCTTTATTTCTTGTAAGAGCGGGAAGCTGTCGCCTCAGCAGTGCCTGCATGCCCTTTACGAACTGGATACGGTAGCGAATCGTTTTGGTGGAAAATATGCCAAGAAGCGACTGGTGGTAACAGCGGAGATGAATGAAGTCTATCAGGAAAGAGCTTTAGAAATGGGAGTGAGCTGAAAGTGGAATAAGAACTGCTGACCAATATAAGGTTTATAGGAAAGACATGCGAAATCTGTCCAAAGATTTAAAGACTATTTATACTGGGCTAAATCGGCAACAGGACACTTGTATTTGTGAGGCATGTCAAATCGCTAAGGTCATTTTGGCGAATAGGACTGCTTTGCTCTCCTAAATAAGACCTTGAAACTCCGAGTGCCCGTTGCAAAATGTGGTATCGAGATTTTTTTATAAGAAACAGTGTGTTTTTCTATATAAAAAGTCCTTGAGAAAAATGCAAATCCTTGCTATATTGTGTTGGTGCAATTAACGGACACAAGATTTTTGTATTTTAGGGATTACTTCCGTATTAAAAAGATGCCTTTTACAGCCCTGTTTATTGCTTAAAAGCTGTATGCCATTCTACCGACTTTTTAGAAAATATTTTTCAAAAACTGCTCAATCAGTTGAAAGAGAACAAGTATTTTTGAAGTAATTTGGAGGAAAATAATACAAGGAATACTGCACAAGGCTCATCACCGGAAAATCGTAGGCCAGCTTACAGAATGGATTACAAAATCCAGTGTACATCAGATAAAAGGAAACAGTTCAAATGAAACCGATCATTAAGAGAGGACTCGGAGAAGAGGATTACAGAGGAGAGAAGATTGAAAAAGCCATGGAAAAGGCCTTTCTCTCGGAGGGATAGAAGTAGAAGCGAGAGCTCCATTTTCTTCTGAGAAAGGTGGAGGAGGCCTAGAGGATAAATTCCGTGTTTCCGTAGAAGAAATTCAAAATGCAGTAGAAGAGTCCCTCATGCAAAATGGGGATTATCGTAGCTAGAGCTTATATTCTCTATAGAGAAGCGGACTCTGCTTCGCCATTTACGGCAGAGAATCAGAGGAAATTGGAGAAGAGGTATTGAGGAAGTTTTAAAGAAGATCCAGAAAAGATTTTTCCGGATTATGACCTCTCCGTCTTTCTGCAAAGTATCTTTCCTTAAGTAAGGGAGAGCAGGAGATTCCGAAGCGCCTCGCCCTTCTTACCAGAGCTGCGGCAGAGCTTACCACACAGGAGGAGCCGAACTGGGAGAAGATTGCGGGAAGACTGCTTTCCTACCATTTCCATAAGGAGTTAAAGAGAACGGAAGAGGCACGTACTTCACGGCTTCTATGAAAATCAGGTATTTAACTGAGCAGGGACTTTATGGAAGCTATGTTTGGAGGCTTATACGAAGGAAGAAGTGGAAGAGCTTGCGAAGGTGATTGATGAGGGAAGAAAATGACCTCTTCACCTATTCCGGACTGGACTTACTTCTTTCCCGCTATGTGATTCGAGACAGGCAGCATATTGCGCTCGAGTCTCCGCAGGAAATGTATCTCGGCATTGCCATGCACCTAGCAATGAAGGAGGAAAAAAACCGTGCCTTCTATGTAAAAGAATTTTACGACATTATGAGTCTGCATCAGGTCACTATGGCGACGCCGACGCAGTCCAATGCGAAAAGCCCTACCATCAGCTTAGCTCCTGCTTCATTGATACGAGTGGCGGACTCTTTGGACGGCATTTACCAGAGTATTTCCCGCTTTGCCGATGTATCGAAGTACGGTGGCGGTATGGGAATGTATTTCGGAAAGGTGCGCTCCGCGGCGGGAAAGATTCGCGGTTTCGAGGCGCAAGCGGCGGTGTGATTCGTTGGATTCTTGTGGTAAATGATACTGCAGTTGCGGTAGACCAGCTTGGTATGAGGCAGGGTGCCGTGGCAGTTTATCTTGATGCTTGGCACAAGGATTTGCCGGAATTTTTACAGCTTCATTACCAATAACGGCGATGACCATATGAAAGCCCATGATGTTTTCCCCTGCAGTTTGCTACCCAGATCTTTTCTGGAAGAAGGTAAAGAAGACTTAAATCAGGAATGGTATCTCATGGATCCGCACGACATTTTTCCTGATTAAAGGCTACTGCTTAGAGGACTTCACGGAGAAGAATGGAAAGTCGCTACGAAGACTGCGTGCGCGATAACCGAATCAGCAAGAGAGTTTACGTGCTAAAAAGATATTGTGCGCCTGATTTTTAAAGTCTGCGGTAGAGACCGGCCACCGTTTGCCTTTTACAGAGACACGGTAAACCGCATGAATCCGAATAAACATAAGGGCATCATTGTCTCCAACCTCTGCACGGAAAATTGCGCAGAATATGAAGGAAGCGGAGATTTTTGGAGCGAAAGGTCGTTACGGAAGAGGGCGATGAGGGTCATTGTCAGCACCGTAAAGCCCGGTGATTTTGTGGTTTGTAACCTGGCATCTCTGCCTTGCGAAATATTGATGTGGAAAAATAAGGAAGAGCTGCAGAAAAATCACGAAGACGGTGGTTCGAGTTGACAGACAATGTGATTGACCTAAACTTCTATCAGTTAAGGAAGCAGAGCTGACCAATAGAAGTATCGTCCATCGGGCTCGGTGTTTCGGCTATCACCACATGCTTGCGAAGCACTACATATTGCGTGGGGAGTCCGAGGAGCATTTGCGCTTTGTGATACCGTTTTGAAAATATTAACTATGCGGCGATTAAGGCAGGTGCAGAGCTTGCCAGGAGCGCGGAAGCTATCAGAGAATTTGCCGGATCCGAGTGGGGAAAGCGGAGAGTATTTCCGTAGAAGAGACTATAGTTCTTCCGAGATGGAAGGCGCTTGAGAAGGAAGTGCACGAAAGGAATCCGAAATGTGGATTTTGGCAACGGCACCGACCAGTTCCACTTTCTATTCTGATCGGAACAACAGCGGGACTGGATCGATTATGAATCGTTTCTTCTTAGAGGAGAAGAAGGGAGCAATCTTACCGAGAGTTGCTCCGGAGCTTTCCATGGAGAGCTACTGGTACTATAAGTCGGCGCACCAGATTGACCAGACCTGGTCGGTACGGGCTGCAGGACTTCGTCAGAGACATATTGATCAGGCGCAGAGTGTAAACCTCTGGATCACCAACGATTACAAGATGAGTGAGCTTTTGAACTTATATACTCTTGCTTGGGAGTCCGGTGTGAAGACGATTTATTATGTGAGATCTAAGGCATTGGATCCGGATGAATGTAGTCTTGCTCCGCATAGGGAGGATGATAATAAAGACCATAGATTACAAAGACCATAGATTACTCTGCTGCGTTCGTGTGGCAGGAAAGGAAATATACAATGGATGAAATTAAGCGTAAGCCTTTATTTAACCCGGAAGGGGATATTGATGTTCGGAATCGTAGGATGATCAATTTTAATACGACAAACATCAATGAGTTTTAACATATATGAAGTACGAGTGGGTTTCAGACTGGTATCGACAGGCAATGAACAATTTCTGGGTGCCGGAGGAAATTAACTAAATCAGGATAAGAGTGATTATCCAAATCTCACGGCTCCGGAGCGGACTGACTTTATGACAAGATTTAAAGCTTCCCTCGTATACCTGGATTCCTGCAGTCTGCAGAATCTGCCGAATATTTCGCAGTATGTTACGCAAATGAGGTGAATCTCTGCCTTTCTATCCAGACCTTCCAGGAGTGTATTCACAGCCAGAGCTACAGCTATATGCGGATACCATTTGCAATCCGACAGAGAGAAATGACATCCTCTACCAGTGGAAGACGGATGAGCACTTGCTTCGCAGAAATGAATTTATCGGAAACCTCTACAATGAGTTTGTGAAACGCAAACGAAGGAGAGCTTCCTCCGTGTCTGCATTGCAAACTTTTATGTAGAGGGATCTACTTCTACTCGGCTTTATGTTCTTCTATAACCTCGGAAGAAACGGAAAGATGCCGGGATCCGTGCAGGAAATCCGTTATATTAACCGCGATGAAAATACGCACCTTTTGGCTGTTCCGAAATATTCTTCTGGAGCTGAAAAAGGAAGAACCGGAGCTCTTCGATGAAAAAGCATATCGAGAAATTACCGCCATGGTAAAAGAGGTGTGAGGCAGGAAAGTTGGCAGGGACAGTATGTTATCGGAGGCCATTCCAGCCCAAACGGAAAAATGGTGGAGGATTATATCAGTATCTAGGGAAAGTTACGCTATAGCTCATGAGGCTGGAGACCCTTTATTCGGGCTGTGAGAAAGAGCCTGAATCCATGAAGTGGGTATCGCAGTATGCCGATGCCAACATGGTGAAAGACAGAACTATTCGAAGCACGCTCCACCGCTTATGCAAAGAGCACCGCAATTGAAGATGACCTATCAAACGAGATATCGCATGCTTTTCGCATGATACTCGTTAAGAATGAGGATAAAGACAAAAATCCGCGACAAAGCTTGCTTTGTTGGCGGTTTATTCATAATGAGTATTGTGGATAAGGAGAACAATATGATTAACTTTAATGAAATGAAGGGTTTTATTTCCGATATGGACAGTGTACTTTACCATGAAATACTTTGCTTCCAGGAGTAAAGGAGTTTGTGCAGTGGTTGCAGGAGGAAGGAAGGAATATTTATTTCTGACCAATAATTGAGGGCTTACCAGACGAGAGGCTGAAGCAGAAGTTGGAAAGAATGGGGCTGGATGTGCCGGAAGAGCGTTTTTATACCAGTGCACTTGCTACTGCGGCTTTTAAAGGAGCAGAGTCCCGGATGCTCGGTTTTATGCTATCGGGAAGCAGGACTTCTCAATGCGTTGTACGACTGGGAATTACCATGAATGACGTCAATCCGGATTATGTGGTTGTGGGGGAGGGAAGAACCTGTTCACTGGAGACAGTAGCAGAGCCAGCAATTTAGTCTTAAGCGGGGCAAAGTTGATTGGAGCAGAATACGGATGTTTCCAGATATACAGAGGATGGCATTTCTCCGGCATGCGGTGCTCTGATTGCACCTATTGAAAGTGCTACGGGACAAAAAGCTTTATTTCTGCGGGAAACCAGAACCCCATAATGATGCGGAAGGGACTTCGAATTCTAAATTGTCACTCCGGGAAGCCGTTATGATTGGAGATAGAATGGATACGGACGTGATTTCCGGGTTAGAGAGCGGAATGTCTACAGTATTGGTACTGTCAGGAATTTCGGATGAAGAAACCGTGAAACAATATGCCTACAGACCCTCTATTGTGTTAAACGGAGTAGGGGACATTGTCAAGAAAGCAAGGAAGATTTGGGGTGATGCTATGACAACATATCAATTTGCATTAGTGGATGCACTGGAAAAGGTTCTTCGAATCAGGAACCGGAGAAAATGCACCATTCCGTTTTTAAAAGGATATGCAGGGAACGTCTCTCCTTCAACTGCTTACAGTTGCTAAAATGATGATAGGGGACACAGTGGCAGACATTTTCGGATAGAAGTGATTTCAGATTTGAAAGCTGCAGATACGGCTTAGGAAGGTAGGATTGGTGCCCTATGCCTATCTCCTGTCATGGGGTAGCGGATGAAAACTATCTGTCCAGAGAGGCGGGACTGTATCCGGATGTTCTTTTGCCACTTTCAGAGAAGAGAAATAAAAAGCGGTTCAGGGACAATGGAGAGTCTGTGGATTGATCTTGATTTGGACGAGGAAAATATTCATCCAGGGAAATATCCAATTCAATTAATCCTTTTCCGATGTGCAGGGGAATCGGCTGCAAGAGTACGGCATGCTTGCAGAAGTTTTGGAAGGAAATCTCCCGGAGCAGACGCTTTTGCATACTGAGGTGGTTCCACGCGGATTGCCAGCAGGACTATTCATAGAATTCCCGTTTTTAGTGAAGAGGCATTGGAGAATCATTGAAGAAATTTTATGAAGACTGCAGTGCGCTGCGGTGTGAATATGCTTCTTACTCGATTTTACGCCGCTCTCTCGATACGGCAATGGGAGGGGAGGACTACGATTCAGTTGGCAGACATCCTATGCCGAGACGGAATATACAGCTTTAACTTTGAAAAATTACGCAGGTGGATTTCGCTTTGCAGGAAGTGCGGAATTACGCACCTTGAAATTTCCCATTTATTTTCTCAGTGGGGAGCTGTTGCGGCACCGAAAGTGATGGCTAAAACGGAAGAAGGGAAGGAATATAAGCTTTTCTCTTGGAACAGCCCGGCTGTAGGGAGAATATACAGATTTCTGAAAATCTTTCTACCGGAATTAAAAAGCCTTTTAAAAAGAGGAAAATATGCTTGAAAACAGCTATTTTCCATATCTCCGATAGCCGAATGAGGACAATATGGACAGTTTCGGTGCAGCAGTCGAATCGGTAAGAGAGCTTTTGGCGGATTGCAAGGTCATGGATGCCTTAAGCAGCTTCGAGATTTATCGAAGAGGCTATGTACAACGTCCGGTTGTAGCGGTAAAATCATATCGAGCCCTTTGTGTGAGGCAGGGTAAAAATCTCTGGGCATACTACTGCACAGGACAGGCTGTGGACGTTCCCAATCGCTTTATCGTAATGCCCTCCGCAAGGAACAGAATCCTCAGCGTCGCTGCTATATCTATCAGGTGAAGGTTTTCTGCATTGGGGTTTTAATTTCTATAATTCGGAAGAGTCTAGTGAGCATATTGATCCTATGCGGTTACCGATGCGGAGAGAGCATTTCCTTCTGGAGACCTTTATCGTTTATCCGGAAAGGATGGGACTGCTATGAGTCGATGCGTTCTGTGGTTTTGGAAGAGCTCTGTCGGATATTCGGGTATTAAGATGGCTGAACAAAGTCTTGGTAGAGATAGAGTTCTAAAAGAATTGAAGAGGCGCAGGGATGAAGTTGAGCTTCACGCATTATCCTAAAGATAAAGGTTTCTTTACTGCACTTCGTGAATGGGTGGATAAGAGTTTGCAGGAAGATGCGGGCTGCTAGGAATATCTTTTTGTTTTTATAAAAATATTCATTGCCTATTAAAAAGCAAAAGTAGTTTATGCTGATTTTGCACTAGATGAATAAAAGGCTTATAAAAATAGAAATTATAGACGATAGGAAGGTAACTGTATTTTGGAAAATGTCCATTTTACATATAGTAATATTTAAATGAAGGAAATAATGCTGTATGGATTGGAAGAGATGGAAGAAAAAGTATTTGTCCAAAGAGAAAATAGAAGTGGGGATGCAACTCGGAGAAAGCATCAAAGACTCCATGGAAGAGTAATGATCGAAAAATGGGGTTTGTTGGATGAGTATCAGATTCGCTATATTAAAGAAAAGATGTATCCAGGGATTTACACTTATCGCTTTGTAGATGATAAAGGGTTCCGATTCCGCCTACTGAAAATTATCCGCCAACAAAGAAAAACCCGATAGAGCAAAAGATCAGCTTTCAGCGCCAAAGTAAAGCAACAGTTGGAAGAAAGAATGAATCATATCTTTGAGCATACGGAAGATGAGAGTTTTCGCTTCGAATTCATTGGATATTTTCAGGGGTTGGAATCAGCAATTTTTAAAAATGAGCGCAGTGGCTATCGACGTTAATTTGATTAAAATCGGCGATGAATATGCCTTTAAGCATAGTGTGGACGTCGCGGCAATTTCCATGATGATTGGCAGAGAGACTGGGATGGCCAGGAGAAATCCATCATCTCAGCATTACCGGACTCCTCCACGATGTGGGAAAAGCAAAAGATACAACGAGATTTTGAATAAGCCCGGAAAACTGACCGATGAAGAGTTTGAAACGATAAAGAACCACAGCCTTTATGGGTACTGGAAATCTTGAAAGAGAAAATAATTTTTCCGCTTTAATTTTAGACGGTGTTTTTACATCATCGTGAAAATGAGACGGTTGGGCTATCCGGATAAATTGTCAGGGAAGGATATTTCCCTCTTTTCCAGAATCCTGTCCATGGCGGATATTTTTGACGCGTTGGTGACGAAACGTCCCTATAAAGGACCGATTAGCGGACGGGAAGCGATGGAAATAGTCTTGGCTCTTGGATCCGAGCTGGATAACCGGTTATTCAGAGCTTCATAAAGCGTCATTCTTTATCCGGTGGATTCTGTCGTGGAACTTTCTAACGGAGAAATAGCGAGGTTGTGAAGAAACAACAAACGTTATCCTACTCGACCAAAAGGTCGTAGAAGTTCAGACAGGAAAGATTTATAATCTCGGTGAAGATTATTCCTGTAATAATATCGTAGTTTATAAAAAGAATGCGTATAGACGAGGTTTTCAGAATGAGCTTACCGGACATGAAATACCACTCTGCGAGCGATACTCGTTAAAAAGTAAAAAGGCTTCTTTACCCGTTCAGGGTGATACTGCCTCTCGATATGCACTCTATCTATTGTAAAAATGTTGCAAAGAGTAATTTGGATATAGTTTATCCTGATCCATGATGGGTGACATGCGTATATTTCAGGATAATTTTTCATCATAGAGGTAAGAGTATAGTGTAAATCAATGGATTTAGAGAGCAGGGAGTGTGCTTTGGAAAATATTGTTGTAAAAGATGTGTCCTATCCAATACACGAGACGGAATGAAAAACGAGTGAGAGTGATTGAAACATGTCTGCTCTTTTCCACCTAATTTTTCGATAGAGACAGGGAGCCTTGTCTGTATTCTGGGGCGTAACGGCTCCGGAAAATCGACCAGCGAAAGCTCTTCAATGCGCAGCTTCCGACGGAAGGAACGATTTTGGTTTCGAGGAATGGACGAGTCAGGAGGAAAGAACATTTTTCCCGATCAGAAGAAAGTAGAATGGTCTTTCAGAATCGGACAATCAGATTAGTGCGTCCGTCGTGGAAGGGATGTCAGCTTCGGATAGAAAATATCGAGCTTCCCACCGAGGAAATCTGGCGGAGGGTGAACAATGCTCTCTGCGGTACATGGAGCCTACAGATTAAGGTCCCCGAATCACTTGTCCGGCGGGCAGGAAGCGGCGTGTGGCGATAGCGGAGACTCTTGCCATGGGCCGAAGACCATTGTGCTCGATGAGCCGACTGCCATGCTCGATCCGAGTGGAAGAAAAGAGGTTTTGGAATCGGTTTTCAGAGCTGAAGCGGAAGAAAAGGCATCAACGTGTTTGATTACACACTATATGGGGAGGCGGTCGATGCGGATCAATTCTCCTATATGGACGATGAAAGCTTTGTTATGGACGGAAGTCCCCGTGAGGGTTTTTCAAAATGTGGGCAGCAAGGAATATCGCATGGATGTGCCGATTATCACGGAGCTTGCGCATAAATTACAAAAGGGGCTTCCCCGATGGCGAGACCATTCTAAAGAAAAGAGGCTGGAGGAGAAGCTCATAAGCTAAAAAGAGCTTTGTTCTGCAAGAAGGCATGACAAAAAAGGGCTTCCGGACTTGAGGATAGTTTGAGAACAAAAAGAAGAATCGGATACAGTATCAGTTTCATGAGAGATCTCGAGGTAGAGACAAAGCAAAGCTACAAGACGAGGCAGCCTAAAAAGCAGATGAGTATATTGTTGAAGTCAATCATCTTTCCGCGATTTTCCAGGAGGGCACGGCTATGGAGCTTTGCCTTAAAGTTAAAGTATGAAAATACGGAGGAAATCTCGCAGTCATCAGGGCACACCGGCTCAGGAAGAGTCACGCTGGTGCAGCACTTAAAACAGGCTCATTAAGGCGAAGTCAGGAGAAATTTTTCGTTTCCTTCCAGGAGAACCGCCCCTTGCTGAAGACCGGAAAATCCTTCCCTCTTTTCAAGGGAAGAGACGGTCATAGAGAAGGCTTTCTCTTTCGGAGGACTTTGATATCGTGCGCTCCGCTTTGGAGTGAGGGCTGGTGTTCAATACCGGAGTATCAGCTTTTTGAAGAAACGGTACTGGAGGATGTGATGTTTGTCCCGCTAAATCAGGGGAAAGAGAGAGAGGCGGAAGCTCTTGCGAAAAGAGGCCTTGGCGAGTCTTGGAATCAGGGAAGAGCTCTACGCAGAGTCTCCTTTTGAGACTTTCAGGGCAGAAGCGGAAGGTCGCGATTGCAGTATGTGCCATGGGATACGAGCTTCTTATTTTGGACAAAGCCGACAGCAGGGGCTTGACCCTGCCGGAAGAGATGAACTTTTTAGAAGAGATAGCAGAGACTGGAGGCTTATGCTATGACCATCCTCTCGTTTCCCACTCCATGGATGATGTAGCGCGTTACGCGGACGAGGTTTTGGTTTTGCATCAGGAGAGCTGAAGATAGAAAGGTTCAGTAGAGGTATTTTCCAAGAAGGAAGAACTGGAAGCTATGGGACTCAGTCTTCCCAGATTCATGCTTCTTTTGACCTAAAGCGGAATAGCATGAGTTGCAACTTGGAAATACCGTGTCGGAGGCAGTCTCTGCCCTTTCCACTGCTATAGAAGAAAAGAGGAAGAGGTAAGCCATGCTTAGAGAAATAACATGAGACAGTATTATCCGTGGTTCCTTTATTCATAGACTTGATCCGAGGTAAAGCTCGCGGTGCCTTCTTATTTCTAATCGCCCTAGTTTGTGTGAGATTCTGGACTGCTTACGCGGTGCTTGCTCTTGTGCTTTTTCACACTTTTATTCTTTTTATCGAAGGTGCCTTTCTCTTTTTGAGTGGTGAGAGCTTAAAGAGTGTGGTTTTCCTACTTCTTCTTTCCGTGAGCTTTAATCTCTTTCTTACCCAGGAGAAGAGTTGTTTCGGATTTTTCTTGAAAATGACCAGGAAGAGCTTACAGATTGCGAGACATGATGGCCTTTCGTCTTGTGATGCTGATGCTTTCCAGCTCCATTTTAACCTATAACCACTACGCGAACTCTCTTACAGACGGTATGGAAAAGGGACTGGGAATTTCTGAGTTTTTCATTTTCCGATGTGCATGAAATTGCGATGATGATGTCCATTGCCCTTCGTTTTTATCCCGATTTTTAGTGGAAGAGACGGATAAGATTATGAGCCAGATGGCAGAGGTGCAGACTTTGAGGCGGAAGCATCTTCGATAGGGCACCAGCTATAGTACCTATCCTTGTGCCTTTTATCTCCGCCTTCCGAAGAGCCTATGACCTTGCGATGGCTATGGGCGCGCTGCTATCAGGAGAGGAAGATAAGATAGACCTCTCCATTATACCAGGGGCGGATTACCTTTTCCTACCTGTTCTGTTCCTTATTTTGGGACTGGCTATCAGAGCCGGTTGTCAGTCTTCCCTAAGTAGAAAAGGATGAGCTAGGGGCTTCGTGCATGTCTTACTCTATGGAGAGCAGGAGGAGGCGTAAGACTCGAGAAAGAATTATCAATAGAAAATAAGAAAGGGTGCGTCTTGCATCGTTTTTGTATTGAAACGGCCTATGAGGGCACAAATTATCACAGTTTCAAAAGCAAGAGGAGCTTCGAACGGTCTCAGGGAGATAGAGGAGGTGCTTTCGCGTCTTTTTCGAGGAGTGCAAAACTTTATCAGGGCAGCCGGACAGACCAAAGGAGTCCATGCTTTGGGAAATATTCTTTCCTTCGATACGGAAGCGGGCGAAATCCGAAGAGTATGAGAGAGCTTTGAACAGTTATCTTCCGGAAGATATTCGCGTTCTTTCCGCTTGGAAAAAGACGGAGGATTTTTCACCCTCGTTTTACAATACATACGAAGGAATATCGTTACGAGTATAGATAGGGCGCGAGTGGAAAATCCGCTACCAAAAGGCTGTACTACCATTACACCTTTCCGCTGGACTTGGAGAAAAAAATCAAGAAGGATTGAAGTTTTAAAAGAGGGCATGACTTCACTTCTTTTGCGAATCTGAGGCGCAGATCCTGCTGCAGGGGAGGCTCCGCGATTGCGCTGTATCACAGATTTTCACCTTGAAGAAGAGATATCTGCATTTTATGTATAAGGAAATAGTTCTCTATCACATGATTCCGGATTCTTTGTGGGACTTTTGGGAAGTCGGAAGAGGAAGATTTTCTCTTCTGCTCTTTCTCAAATTCTTGCCGGAAAAAGACAGGCGCCTTGTACCCGGCGAAACAACTCCAGCCAGAGGACTGTCTACTGCATTTGCAGACTATGGCGATGCTTTAGTGAGTCGCTTTTTCCTAGAGGGAATATAAGCTATAATGGGAGACCAGGTTTTCGGATTTTGGATAAGGAGCCATAGACGGAGGAGATAGGGAAAAAGATGAGTCGAAAAATCAGAAAGTATCTTTTGGATTTACAAAGGTGGCTATCAGGAGACTTTCCTGATGGAAGAAGTACGAGTAAGCTGTTCTCCTTTTTCTCTTAGGGAAGCCTTAAAGGAAGAGATATTATCGCCCTATGGCTTTACATGATTCTGATGACTACCATTTTCTAACAAAAATATTTTTAGACAGCCTTTCTGAGATTTCCTGCTTCTTCTTTTCGACCATCAGGCGGATTTAAAGAGAGAGAGGAAAAGACTCAGTCATCGCTCCTGGCTTAGGGAAGTCATGGTGTCTGTTACACATTGTGAGGATTCTTCTTCTGGGAACACCGGAAAAGGAAAAAGTCGAGATTAATGATCTTATGAGCTTAAAGTGACAGTACCGCCGAAAAGGGAGATAAAGCGGGAGCGGAAACAGATGGCTTTGAATAGGGAAAAGGAAGCGTTGCGAGATCCCATTTTTAAGTAACAGCCTGCACTTTTGCTTTTGGATGGAGATTTTTCAAAAGCGGAAGGGTAAAGACGCATTACCAGGCTCTTAAAGATCTTGATCTTCCCGTTTACTGCTCCATGGACAAGAAAATTTTTAGGGAGACAGCTTTACAGAAAAGATTTGATGAGGGCATTTCCATATATTGGAAGCAGGGACAAAGATACTCGGCATGGATATTTTTGAAGAAGAAACGGGGAAAATAAAAGCGAAGAGAAAAAAGAACGCTCGCTTGTTTAATGAAAAATTAATGATAATTATCATATCAATCACCATGGCTTATTTTAGAGAGGAAGGATTAGGAAATGGAGAAAAGACTAGCGGACTCATTGCGGACAAATTGGTGGAAGCGAGGGATTTGCCGCTCCTTCTCTGTGTTGGAGGAGGCGCAATGCACTTAAATGATGCGCTTGGGCACAATAAAGGGATTCAAACTTCTACCAGCATCATGAGCGAGCCTCAGTGCCATGGCGGCAAAAGCTATGCCAGAATCACAATGTTCCAGCCATTCTTTTGCGTGACCTCCAGCTCGGCGGAACGAACACAGATTACCGGTGTTTTGGGAGCCCTATCTGGACTCTCTCCCATGATTGTTTTATCCGGACAGGTGCGTCACGACAATACCGCCCGCTGGTCTGGTAGAGCGCTTCGTGCCATGGAGACCAGAGTTTGATATTCTTAAGTCTGTATCCTGTATGTGCAAAATACAGCGAGATGCTGATTGACCGTACCGTGTGCGCTATGCGATGGAAAAGTCAATTTACCTAAAGCCAAACCGGTCGCCCCTAGCCTGCTAGCTGGATATCCGGTGGATGCAGGGGCTGCATGATTGAGACCGAAGCTTTGCTGGGTTTTGATGTTTCGATTTTGAAAATGGAGGAGACGGATGGAAAAGAGAGCCGTGAGAATAAGCATCCGGAGTTCGCGACAGCACTCGAAAGTATTTTTCGGATGAGGGAAGAAAAGGAGACGCTCCATGCCTTGTATGCAAAGAGAACCCGCATGTTTTAGCCGAGGATTTAGGGAGGCCAGGAAGACGCAGCTTAACCGAGTGGGAGGACTTCCTTCCCCTGCTAAAAGCAGGTTTTAGAGAAAAATCAGAGAAAGTAAGCGTCCCATTTTCTATACACGTAACGGCATTCGTATTGCCGGAGCGGAGACGATGTTCTAGAGCTCTGAGACACTCGGCATCCTGTGGTACTCGGCTGGAATGCGCGACATTTTCCCGACCAAGCACCCTTAAAATGCGGGACGCCCGGAGGAAGAGGCGACAGACCCGGGAACTTAGCCATACAAAATGCGGATTGCATCCTAAGCATCGGATCGAGACTGAATATCCGACAGGTTGGCTATTCCTTCCGCGACTGGGCACCGGAAGCCTATGTGATGCAGAACGACATTGATAGGGAAGAGATTTGCAAAGCCCTCCGTGCACTGCGATTTACAGCTTCACGGCGATGCCAAGGCTTTTGATTCGTGCACTACTCGAGCTTTAAAGAAAGAAAAGAGCCTTCCCTTCTTTAAGGGTGGAGAAGGAATCGTTCGTGCTGGGAAGCGCGGAAGTTCATTCGAGAAAAAGGCGGCAGAGGCCGTTTTGGAAGAGGATAGGCAGAGCACCTTACTTGGCTTGATACCGTGCGCTTCTATCAGGCCAATTATCCGACAGTTCTCCCGGAATATCGTTCAGAAGAGACTACGAGTCAATGTCTATGCCTTAGTGGAGAAGCTTTCAGAAAGGGCGGAGGAAGACCAGATTACCGTTGTAGGAAACGGATCCCCCTGTGTTGCCGGCGGACAGAGCTATATCATAAAAAAAGGAACTCGTTTTATTAGCCAGGACGGTGTAGCATCCATGGGATACGGCCTTCCGGCGGAATCGGCGCCTACTGTGCGGCGATTGACTTTACAACGGAAGAGGCGGAAAGACTGAAAGACGCTATACTGGCAGGAAAGGAAAAGTGCTATCCGCCTTACAGGAAAAAGGATATTATCGTTCTCACGGAGACGGCTCCATTCAGATGAACCTGCAGGAGCTTCAGACCATAATTCACCATAAGATGCCTCTAAAGATTTTTCGTGGTAAATAATGGTAGGCTATCATTCTATTCGTCAGACACAGAACAGCTATCTTCGGAAAGCCTTTGGTGGAATCGGTGGATTCCGGTATGGACGGAGAGGAACAGACCTTTCCTTCCCGAGCTTAGAAAAGCTTGCGTATGCCTACGGCTACCCTATGTTTCCATTCACAGCAATAAGGAGCTTTCCGAGGGGATAGAAAACAATGGCAGAGGAGGGATGGGGTGCTTGCGAAAGTCTTTGTGGCCTTACAGCAGTTCCTGCCGAAGTCCAGCGCAAAGCGGGATCAGGAAGAAATCTCTTCAGCCCGCCTCTTCAAGATATGGATCCCTTCCTTCCGGAAGAGGTGGAAATGCTTATGCTTATAAAGAAGAGGTAATCCATGCGGATGCTCATCAGTGGCATTACGAGTTTTAGGGCTTAACACAGGAAGGAGCTGCTTAAAAAGGACATAGGGTTTACAGGGATTTTGCGCCCGAACAGTATGAATAAGGGAAAGACTTAAGGGAGAAGGGGATTCAGCTCTCCCTGACATGAAAAGCTTTCTCTTTGGAAGAAAAACTGCAAAAACTTCACTTTGATGCCGTTCTGCATTTTGCTTGGGACAGTGTCGCTCTCTCGGACGCTCGGATCATTCCATACAGGAAAAATCATGGCAATCAGTAAAGCCTCCTGGGCTAAGGCACAGGGCGTAAAACGCTTTTTCTTTGCAGGATCACAGGCTGAAATGGGGAGGCACAGAGAAGAGCCTCTTCGGCAAGTCCCATGGAGAGAAGCTCGCCTTTTTCCAAATACGGCCTGAAAAATCACGGAGATATGGAATTTATTGACCTTCGAATTTATTCTATTTACGGAAGGAGATCATGCGAAAAGAAGTCTTGTAAAGACACTTGTTAGAATACCCTAAACGGAAGAGAAACCGAGCTGGGGCTCAGGAATAAAAATGGAATTTTATGGCGGAGGGAAGACTTCGGGCGGGCATTGGCCTTTCTTACGGATTTGGACGTTCCGACGCGGAAGGGAGAAAGCAGAAATCAGGGAAGTAAAAATCGGAGCGAAATCCGGAGAATCAGTCTTTGCGATAGACATCTGTAGCAGGGAAAAGCCGTCTTCTTTCCGACTATATTAAAAGAAATTGAGCAAATCGACTTCTCTTTCCTGAAGAGGGATAGAGCATAGCAAAGAAAGTCTCCTGCACTGGTCTTCGTCCGCCCAATGTAGAGGTCGATTATGACTTTACAGCGCATGGGGAACTTCCTGCTTTGGGCTTTGAAGAGAAAATCAGTTTTTCCTCCGAATAGAGGACTTGTACGAATGGATTTATGAAACGGAATACTTAAAAGTGTAAAAAGCTATATCGGGAAATAAAGCTATATCAAGAAATAAAAGCTATATCAAGAAATAAAAGCTATACCAAGAAATAAAGCTATATACATCTATTTAGAAAATAAGAAAGGAAATCGATGGCAAACTGTATCGTCTGCGGAGAGAAACTCACGGAACTTGCCGTTTTTCATAATATGCCGGCCTCTGCGCAGGATTTTTCGAGAAAGAAGATTTGGAGCGAGAAAAGCCGGTGGACTTACCGCTTTGCCAATGCCTGCACTGCGGTCTGGGTGCAGTTTGATACCGAGCCTGTTCCTTATTATAAGGATGTGATTCGTGCAGGAGGCGGAACAACAACCATGCGCCGTCTTCGAGAAGAAGAATACACAAAACTTCTTTTCCTATTTGCAAAATAAAGGACAGAGGGAGCCCGTGATTTTGGAGCTTGGAAGCGGACAGGGAGAGTTTCTTAAGATGTGGGATAGCGTAGACTGCGGAGAGTTGAGCCCCTATCTTTTGGGAATAGAACATAAGAAAGAGCCTTGTGGAAAGGGGGAGGGCAGCAGGTCTTCCTCTATGAGGGCTTCCCGGGAGAATTTTTCCATACATGGCTTAAAAGCCCTTTCTCCAAACGGAAAACAGGAAAAAGGAAGTCGGAGAGGAAGTCGATGCCATGGTGCAGTTTCAATTTCCTCGAGCATCAGAAGGATCCGAGGGATGCTGGACTACGCGTATACGCATCTTCAGGGCGGGCGGCATTTTCCTTCTCACGGTACCGAGTTTTCATTATATTTTTGGAAAAATAAAAAGCTACTATGAACTGCTCCGTGATCATATCAGTAATTTCTTTCGAAGAGAGCCTGCAATACCTTTCTCAGGAAGCCGGCTTTTCTCTTCTCGAGAGTCGCGTAATCAATCGGGATACCATTGAATTTGTCCTGCAAAAGGAAGCAAAGGAAGACTAAGCATTTTTCCGCTACATGGGCAGAAAATCGACATTTCTCCTCTTCTTGAAAAATGAAAAAGGAGATTCAAGAGGATATAGAGGCTCATATTGCAAAACTAAAGGGAAAAGGAGAAAAATCGCTATCTGGGGCGAGCCATCAGGTCTCACCCTGCTCTCACTAACGGCACTAAAGGATGCGGTGTCCTATATCAGTGACTCTGCACCTTTTAAACAGGGGCTTTACAGTCCGGCTTCCCATATTCTGATTGTGCCGCCTAAGCATTTTCAGGAGGAGCCGGTGGACGAAATCCTCATTGTGGCACCGGGCTATACGGATGAGATTGCAGGAATCATCAAGCGGGATTTTCAGCCTTGTCCGAGGATTTTGGCACTTCGGGGAGAAAAAGATAACGGAGCTTTTAAACGAGATATCGCACGCTTTGCGCACGATACTCGTTATGAACAAGATGTCTCGAGGCTTCGCCTGCGCCACTTGTTAGAATTCTTAACGAGAACCGCTCGCAGAGCGTGTGATATCTCGTTGAAACGACTATCGCCTGTAGGCAAGTAATATCTTTCGCGAACTGTGAAGTTGTCCGATACGAAAGTAGAATAAAGGCGAAGTGCTTTTGTGGAATGATAATAGCTCACAATGAGTATGTACATGAGCTGCAAAAGTATTTTACAGAAAAGAAAGGAAGTCGCTGTGCGAGCATTTGTCTTAGAGGAAGAGGAAAAGTGAAATGGATGGAAAAGGAGAGACCGCGTCTAATGAGAGGAACACGGTGTGCTCATCATGCCACTTCTTCTTGCGCCTTGCACAAGCGATGTACATACCATCTGGCAGGATCTCCGAAGAGAGAATCTCACCCTGGGGCATGAGTGCGTGGGAAAAATCATAGAGAAAGGCAGTGCGGTAAAGGATTTTTCTGTGGGAGAAAGTGTAGCGATTTCTGCGATTACCCCGAACTGGGACAGTGAAGAAGTTACGGAAAATGAGTCTCATGCGGGCTCCCCTTTTCCGCTCATTCTCTTGAAAATCCATAGACAGGGCTTTTTCAGGAATGCTTTATCTTACCTCATGCGGATAAAAACTGCGGAAAAAAATTCCGGAGGGCTTTCTTAGAAGATGCGCTTCTCTGCACGGATGTTCTGCAAACCGGCTTTACGGTTGCAGAAGAGGGAAGAGTGGAGCCGGGAAACACGGTTTGTGTACTGGGAATCGGCGCGATCGGTCTTGCGGCAATCTGTGGCGCAGTGCTGGGGCAGTCGTATTTTTGCCGTGGGAAGTCGGGAGAGAGTAAAAGACTGGCTCTTAGTATGGGGAACAGAGGATTGCCCGGTCGAGGTTTTTGGACTATGAGAACTTAGAACTCCCTTCCGGAAGGTAAGCATCCTCTGGCAAATTCCACCAATTCTTACGTTGTGAACGAGATTTGAAGAGGACAGACGGCAAAGGCGTGGACTGGGTGCTTCTTTTGCGGAGGAGACGAATATGCTCTTTGTGAAGCCTCCGACATGGTAAAAATACGGTGGCGGCGTGGTCAGCAATGTGGCCTATTTCGGAGCGGATGAGGCTGTTGTAGAAGAAGAGCTTTCGGAAGACCGCTCCGCTATCGAATTAATGGAGAAGAGAGAGAAAGAAGGCGGTAGACGCTCTTTAGTTTACCAGAAATTTTCCTTAGGAAAGGGGATGGCGGGAAGAGCTTTGTCTTCTCCTCTCCAAAAGTGCGGAAGAGCACATCTTGAGAAAATCATGGAAGGTAGTCCGAAAAAGGATTTTTCACCCGGAGTGTATTTTTCTCGAAAAGCTACTGCGGTATGGAAAATATAGAAGGGCACTGTATGATATGGAAGAACAGAGAGGCTGTAAAAGTCCTGGTATATACCGATTTAGAAGGGATAGAAAGGCCGTAAAAATTTTTATATGTGCCGATTTAAAGAGGATAGAAAAGAGGTTGGAATTTGAAGAAGACCATCAGTATCGTTATTCCCTGTTATAACGAGGAGGAAAATGTCATTCCTCTTGCGAATGCACTTAGGGTTGTTTTTCAAGAGAAGCTTCAGAATTATCATTATGAGCTTCTCTTTATTGACAACGACTCACAGGATAAGACGAGGAGAACTTAAGAGCGCTTTGCAAGGAAGATAAGGGGATTAAAGGCGATTTTTTAATGCCAAGAATTTCGGCCAGTTTAATTCCCCTTACTATGCCATGCTGCAAAAGTACGGGTGATGCGACTATTCTTATGGCGGCAGATTTTTCCAGGATCCGGTGGAAATGATTCCCCGCTTCGTTCATGCTCTGGGAGGGGCTACCGTATTGTCATCGGGGTAAAGACCGAAAGCAACGAGTCTAAAATTATGTACGCCCTTCGAAGCCTGTACTATAAGATGATTCGGAAAATGTCTTCCGTGGATCAAATCAGTCAGTTTACCGGCTTCGGTCTTTACGATCAGGGCTTTATTTCCGTGATGAAATCTCTGGATGATCCCACTCCCTTCCTTCGGGGCATTGTGGCGGAGCTTGGCTATAGAAGAAAGGATATTCCCATACCTAGCCCAAGCGCCGGGCAGGAGTGACCCACAACAACTTCTATACCCTTTATGATGCGGCCATGCTGAGCTTTTACCAGCTACACCAAGGTGGGACTTAGGGATTGCGGTATTTTTCGGGGAATCTGTGCCGGCCTTTCCATGCTCTTTGGCTTACTGTATTTAATTATGAAGCTGATTTGGTGGGATCGCTTCCCGCAGGAATGGCTCCCATGCTGATAGGAATGCTTTTCCTGGGTTCTGTGCAAAATCTTTTTATCGGCCTTTTGGGAGAGTATATTTTATCCATTAACCAAAGGGTGATGAAACGTCCCTAGTGGTGGAGGAAGAACGGCTGAATTTTTCGGAACAGCCGGAGCAGACTATCGATGAAAGCAGTTCTTCAAAACAGCCGGGGCAGAATGAAAGTTCTTCGGAAGAGGTGTAAGAGAAAATGAGAGCAAAGATTGATATTGCCTTAGTAAGAGAAGGAAGAATTGCATATTCAGGCTGGTATTCGAAGAGATCCGGAGACTCCTGTAGGGAGATATCCGTTCAAGGAAAAATCGGGGAAAAGAGAGAATTTTCCTATGAGGAAGTGGAGCGGGAAACTGTAAATGAAGCCTATTTTCCGAAGTACGAGGAGGAAAATGGGAAGAAAATCAAGAGAAAGTTGGGCTTTTCATTAGACACCCCTATGCGCTTGGAAAGGGCGAGAGGGTGGAGCTTTTTGATTCAGGTGGATCAGCAGCTTCGCTTTAGTTTTGATGATAAAAATCGAGGTCCTTTAACTCCCATGCCCACAAGAAGATGGAGAAATTCCTAGCTCTTTTCCAATGGGAAACCGTGGAGGCAGTAAAGGATACCCTGAAAAAGGGCGGTCTTTCTGCCTTTGGCATAAAAAGCATTCGAAGCTAAAAGTATAGAGGCAAGATTACGACTATAACGAGGTGGTATAAAAAGAAAGAAAAGACCGGAGCGGAAGAGCTTTTCGAGACAAAGGGCGGAAGTTTGGGAGAATCCTCTGCTTTTTTCTATTGTGATTCCGGTGTACCGTCCCAAGGAGGCTTTTTAAGAAGACTCTTAGACAGCATTTTAGCCCAGACCTATCCGCATTTTGAAATTTGCCTTGCGGATGCTTCCGAGCTTTCGAGATTCCTTGGAAAATGGAGAAAAAGTCCCCTGTTTCGGTTTTTAAAAAGAGTATCAGGAGAAGGACAGCCGCGTGCGTTTTACCGCCCTTCCCACGAATCTAGGCATTTCCGAAATACTCAATGCCGCCATCGCCATGGCTAAGGGTGATTTTCATTTTCTCCGACCATGATGATGAACTTACCGAGGATGCCTATATACCATTGCAAAAACCATCAAGGAGCATCCCAAGGTGGAGCTCCTCTATAGTGATGAGGACAAGATCGACTTTGCCTCCGCCTATTATTTTGAGCCCCATTTTAAGCCGGACTACAGTCCGGAGCTTCTCCGTAGTGTGAATTATTTCTGTCATCTCCCTGACTGCTATGAGCTCTTTTTGGACGCGGTAGCGAAAAGTGGGAGAAGATGGAGAGAAGATTTACGAGCAGAAGGAATATGACGAGTGCGCAGGACTATGACCTGATTTTTGCGGCTTTGTGAAGAGGCGGAAAGAAGAGAAAAGGCGGCAGGTCTTAGCGAAGAGGATAAAAAGGCGCAGGAAGAGGCGCTCTTCACATCTTCCACCATTATCCATATCAGGAAGGTTCTCTATCATTGGCGCTCTCACCAGCTTTCCACGGCGCAAAATCCGGAGGCAAAGCTCTATGCCTTTACCGCCGGGGAACGGGCAGTTTTTCGACTAGCGCAGAAGCGCCTCGGCCTTCCCATAGAAAAAGGTGGAGCGGGGCATTACCTACGGCTACTATCATTGCCACTATGCTTTGGAGAAGAAGGAAGGGGAGCTTCCGCTTATTTCCGTGATTATCCCGAGTAAAGACCATAGCGAGGATTTGGATTTGGCCATTCGTTCTCTCTTTGCCGGAAGCTATCCTTACCTGGAAGTGATTGTGGTAGAACAATTCCGTAGAGGAAAAGACATTTGCCTACTATGAAAAAGATTCAGGAGGAATTCCCGGCAAGGTACCGGAGAGTTTCATACCAAGGCGGTACGAGTGGTGCGCTGGGAGAGAGAGTTCAACTACTCCGCCATCAACAACTTCGGAGTGGGCTTTTCCCACGGGGAGTACCTCCTCTTTATGAACAATGATATTGAGTGCTTAAAGAAAGATTCTGTGGAGGAAATGCTCCAGTTTGTGCAGCAGGAGGAAGTGGGCATCTGCAGTGCAGAGCTTCTTTACCCGGATAAAATGATTCAGCATGCCGGCGTAGTCATGGGCTTTGGCGGAATTGCCGGAGCGAGCTTTATCTGTACCCATGAAACGGAAAACAGCTATATGCATAGGGCAGCCTGCATTCAAAACTATTCTGCTGTAACAGCCGCTGTGTTAATGACTAAGAAATCCCTCTTTGATCAGGTGGGCGGTTTCCGAGAAGAGCTTGCGGTAGCTTTTTAATGATGTGGATTTTTGTTTAAAGATTCGTGCCCTTGGAAAACGGGTGGTGTATACCCCTATGCCTTATTTACTCACTATGAGTCCAAGTCCAGAGGCCTCGAGGACAATCCGGAGAAGGTAAAGCGCTTCAACGGAGAAAGTGTCTGCCTGGCAAAAGCATTGGCCGAAGATTTTTGAGACAGGAGATCCTTACTATAACCCTGGCACTTACTCTTAGAAGTCAAACTTTACTTTAAGAGACCTTTCTGTAGAAGGTAGGGAGAGCCGTTTTCCTTTGGAGATTTTTGAAGGTATTAGTGTAGATGGGGATGGCCTAAGTATCTATTTAGCTACCTTTTTACTGAGAATATGATGAATAAAAATAAATAGTTCAAAAACCATAGAGATAAGTAAAACAAGAAAAATATTGATACCATATGCGATACCATGCATAATAGAAACAGGAGGCATAAGAAATGTCTAAATGGGATAAACTGATTGTGCGTATATGCAATTTATCGAAAGACCTCCGGTTTGATGAGTTACGAAAGGTATTGATTAGCTATGGATAAGAAATGCATGCTGAGGAGCGGAAGCAGTCATTATACATTCAGAAAACAGGATGTATGCTAATTACGATACCAAAGCACGAACCGATTAAGAAGGTATATGTAGAAATAGTGCGGCAGATTGTAGAAAGCGAGGCGAAAAATGAAGAAGACGCTGAATGATTATTTGGCAATGTCTTATCGTATGGAAATTGTAGAAGATAAGGATGAAAAGCGGATTCGTTGTTTCTTTTCCGGATCTACCCGGTTGTATTAGCTGTGGTGAGACTGTAGAAGTGCAGTAGCGAGATGCGATGGATGCAAAAAGAAAATGATTTCGCAGCAGCATTGGAAGAAGGTGTGAAGTTCATGAGCGGATAGTCTGGAAGACTATTCCGGACAGTTTAAATTGAGGATTCCCCGGAGCTTGCATCGATCCTTAGCGGTGCATTCAGAGAGAGAGGAATTAGCATGAACCAGTATGTGTATATCTGCTTTCTAAAAATGATGTCTAGTATAAAGATGAGTGGAAAGTAGAAGAAAAAGGAAAATAAATCATGAAACTAGGTGAATTCCCGTATGAGAGGGTGGATTTACAAAAATGGAAAAAGAGCTTTCGGATTTAACGAAGGCCTTGGACAAGGCAAAGTCCGTAGAGGAGGTCTTTTTCCATTCATAAAGAGTATTACAAGATGCAGGATGATGTGATGACAGCTATGGATGCTTGCGAATTTCAGGAACAATATCGATATGACCGATGAGTTCTATGAAAAGGAGAAGGACTACTATGACGAAAAAGATGCCGGGCTTTTGGAATGCTATGGTGGAATACCAGAAGAAGCTCTATCACTCTCCTTTCCAAAAAGAGATGGAAGAGAAAATCGGGCATGTGGCCTTCAAAAACATTGAACTTGCGATGAAAAGAAGGGATGGACGAGAAACTTATTCCCCTTATGCAAAAGGAAAATGAGCTGACAAGCGCTATGGAAAACTCCTTGGAACAGCCAGTATTGAATGGGAAGGAGGAGTTAAATCTTTCCCTCATGCGCCCCTATCTTACGAGTGTCGACTGCTCTGTCCGAGAAAGAGCTTGGGTAAAGTATAGTGCTTTTTGAGGGAGCATGGGAGGAACTGAATTTCCTATGATGAATTGGTAGAATCGTACCGAGCAGGGATGCCTGCTCGGCTATCCTGATTTTACCGAAATCGGCTATGCCAGAATGAATCGTAACTGCTACGGGGAGAAAGAAATCGAGAGTTTCCGAAATCAGGTGAAGCGTGACCTTGTTCCCTTTGTGGAAAAGTTACATGAAAAAGAAAGAAAGAGATTGGGAATCGAGCACCTTTATTATTATGATGAAGATGTTTCTTCCCGGAAGGAATCCCGCGCCGTGCGGAAGCCCGGAAGAAATCATGGCAGCAGGAGAAGATGTACGATGAGATTTCCCGAGACCTCTACTTTCATGCGGAAAATGCGGAAATGGAGCTTTTTGATGTTCTCGGCAGAAAAATAATAGAACTGGAGGCTACTATGGATATGCTTCGAACTACAAAATGCCTCTTATTTTTGCAAACTTCAACGGAACGGCGGGAGATATTGATGTTATTACCCACGAGTGCGGGCATGCCTTTCAGGGCTGTTGACTGCAAATCTTCCTGTCAGGGAGCATAATGACTTAACTTCCGAGACGGCGGAAACCCATTCTATGTCCATGGAATTTTTACGGAGCCCTGGATGGAGCTGTTCTTTGGGGAGAGACAGAGGACTACAGGAAATGCATTTGAAGATACGCTGATGTTTATTCCCTATGGTACCATGGTCGATGAATTCCAAAATATCGTCTACAAACATCCGGAAATGAGCCCCGAGGAAAGAAAATGAACTTTGGAAGAAGCTCGAGAAGGAATATAGACCCCACCTTGACTATAAGGACAATCCTTTCTTAAATGAGGAAGACTTTGGCGAAGCAGAGTCACATCTACGAAAATCCTTACTACTATAGTTGATTACTGCCTTACGGCAATCAATGCCCTCCAGTACAAAGCGTGGATGAAGGGAGGTTTCAAAGAAGCCTGGAAGAGACTATATGGAATTTTTCCCAGCTCTCCGCATCCCTCTTCTTTACCGAACTCGAGAAGAAGGCAGAGGCTTCATGAGTCCCTTTTGAGGAAGGAAGCCTAAAGAAACTTGTGGAAGGGCTCAAGGACTAAATTCCATACAGTGATTCTTTACTATGAAATCTTGGAAAAGTGTCAAAAATCCGACTCAAATAATATTGGAAAAGTGTCAAAAATCGACTGAAAATACCTTGGAAAAAGTGCCAAAATCGACTTTGAAAAATACCTTGGAAAAATGTCATTTTCCAATTTGAGAGAAATAACTTATGGCGCTGTTGTGCCGGATTTTTGGAGAAACAATGCTGAAAAGAAAAAAATTGAAAAAGATCTTTTGAATTGGATTACGAGTGGAGAAAAAGCCTTATTGATTTATGGTGTTCGTCAGGCGGAAAGACCTATATTATTCGAGCAATCCTAGAGCAGTCAGGCTGTGATTATGTTGAGTTTAATCTTATTGAGACAAGCGGAAATAGTAGATATTTTGCGGGAAGCGAATAGTATTGATGATCTTATTTTTAAAGCTGTCTTTGTATAGCAGTAAGAAGATAATTCCCGGAAAAACAATCATTTTTTGATGAAATTCAGCGTTACAAAGAAATTGTTACTAAGATAAAGTTTCTTGTAGAGGATAAGCGTTTTCGCTATGTCTTATCAGGATCTTTACTAGGGGATTGAACCGGTGAATCTGAAGTCAGCACCGGTAGGCTATTTGCAGACTCTAAAAATGTTTCCCTGATTTTTGAAGAGTTTCTTCAAATCTTTAATGTTGAGGATAAAGTATTGAGAGGCTTCGCAGTGCTTTTTTATCCAAGACTTCGGTAGAGGAACTACTTCATCAAAAAATAATGGAGATATTTCATTTGTATCTCATTATAGGAGGGATGCCTGCTGCTGTGGAGCAATATCGTAAAACAGAAAATATAGATAATGTCATAGAGGAACACAGAGCCATTATCGAGCAATATAAGTTAGATTTTACACAATACGAGGAAGAGAATCGAAAATTATTACTTACGCAAATTTATGAACTGATTCCTGCGGAATTAAATGAAAAAAATAAGCGTTTTAAGCTTGCGGATCTTAAGGCGAATCTTCGATTTGAACGAGTTTCTGATAGTTTTACATGGCTTTTGGAAGGCAGGAGTTGCACTGGCAACTTTTAATACATCGGAACCAACCGTTCCACTTTTGCTAAACGAAAAAAGTACCTTATTTAAACTGTTTTTGTCCGATGTGGGTTTGCTCACAAGCTTGTATGGAAAGTCCTGTAAATTAAAAATTGTTCGTAAAGAAAAAGATATCAATAAAGGCTCTGTATATGAAAATGTGATTGCTCAGGAGCTTTGTGCACACCATTATCCCTTGATTATTATAGTAATAAGAAGGAGAACTGGATTTTTTATTATTGAGCATGCAGGGAAGTAGCTTCTATTGAAGTAAAAAGCGGAAAGGATTATGAGAAACATTCCGCTTTGGATAACGTATTGCGTGTTCCTGAATATGGTATAAAGAATGCCTACGTCTTCAGTAATGATAATGTCAAAACGAGGGGACAAGTCAGCTATTTTTCCAATCTATATGGTGATGTTTTTAGAAGAGAAATCTATTGACTTTGTGGATATATCTTTGGATAAGTATAAGCTGTAATTAGTGGAGCAATGAGAATGTATTGGGAATTTCCCCGTAGAAATGTTATGCTTATATCGATTGTTTTACATTGTGCTTTATGAATTGGAGAAAATATGACATTTACCGAATTCCCTATGAGAGAATTGATTTTTGATAAACTGAAGGCGGATTTTTTGGAGCTTTGTGAAGGGGTAGATAAGGCTCAGTCCGGGGAGGAAGTTTTTGCCCTACATCAAAAATACTATAAGCTGGTAGACAATGTTATGACAGAAAGCGTGATTGCCAGCATTCGAAACGACATTGACATGACCGATCCTTCTATGAGAAGGAGAGAGCCTTTATGATGCCAATATGCCATTTTCCGAAATCTCTAGTAGATTACCAGATGCGGGTGTACCATGTCTCCCCACCAGGGTCTATATGGAAGAAAAGCTCGGACATGTGGCCTTTAAAAATATGGAACTGGCACAGAAGGCGGTGGACATTTCCCTTATTCCTCTGATGCAAAAGGAAAATGAACTGACCACTGAATACGGTAAGCTTCTGGCTTCTGCAAAGATTCCCTGGGAGGGAGAGAACTAAACCTTTCTCTGATGACCCCCTATCTTACCGCAGAGGATAGAGAGGTGCGTAAGAAGGCATGGAAGGCGTATACCAAGTTTTTTGAGGATAATGCAGAGAAGCTGGACTCCATTTATGATGCCTTGGTAAAGAATCGTACCGAGCAGGGACAAATGATGGGGTATCAGATTTCACGGAAATCGAGCTATGCCAGAATGAATCGAAACTGCTATGGGGAGCGGGAGATTGCTTCTTTCCGTCAGCAGGTAAAGCGGGATTTGGTGCCCTTTGGTGAAAAGCTTCATGAAAGAAGAAGAGCGCCTTTGGCTTGGATAAGCTCTATTACTATGACGAAAGGGGTATTTTTCAAGGAGGAAATCCTGCCCCATCGGAACTCCGGAGGAAATCATGGCGGCAGGGCAGAAGATGGATGATGCGCTTTCTCCCGAAACCGCAAAGTTTATGCAGGATATGATGAAAATGGAGCTTTTCGATGTGCTGGGCAGAAAGAACAAGAAGAACCGGCGGTTGCATGGAAATGCTTCCCAACTATCACATGCCCTTTATCTTTGCGAACTTCAACGGAACAGCAGGGGACTGTGATGTGATTACCCACGAATGCGGACACGCCTTCCAAGGGCTATATTACAGCGGATTTGCCCATCCATGAGGCACAATGAATTGACTGGAAACGGCGGAAACCCACTCCATGTCCATGGAATTCTTTACCGAGCCCTGGATGGATTTATTCTTCGGAGACCGGGCAAAGGACTACCTTTCCATGCATTTTGAAGAGTTCCTAATGTTTTATCCCTACGGCACCATGGTGGATGAGTTCCCAAAACATTGTCTATAAGAATCCGAAAATGACCCCGAAGGAGAGGAAGCTGCTTTGGAGAACTCTGGAAAAGGAGTATAAGCCTCATTTGGATTATGCGGACAACAGCTTTATGGAAGAGGGTGGCTTTTGGCAGAAGCAGCACCATATCTATGACCTGCTTACTACTATATCGATTACTGTATTGCCGGAATCATGCTTTACAGTACAAGGCTTGGATGGATAAGGACTTCCAAGGGGCTTGGAAGAGCTATATGGAGTTTTCCAAGTGCTCCGCATCCCTTTTCTTTACCGATTTGGAGGAAAAGGTTGGCCTGATGAATCACTTTAAAGAGGAACGATTAAGAAGATCGTGAGAGTTTGAGAATCTGTAAAAGGATATGCGAACGAGATACCGCACGCTAGCGAGCGATACTCATTATGAATCAAAATAGTTTTCTAAGCAATATGGGTCTAAATTTGGGGCACTCTCACTCAGCTGCCACGTAGTGATACTCAGCGAAAAACTTCGATCTCTTGTTTTTCAGCAAGTACCGACAGGCTCAGACTACCCCTCATTTAGACCCTATATTGCCAAAAATCTCATTGATGTTTTGATTCATAACAGTATCTTAGGCTTCGCCTGCGCCATCTTGTTTTTACAGCTCCTTTTAGCGTTCAATTGCTTTTTCTTCTGAGAAATTATGCTCTTTCTTCTTCTCCTGTAATGCCCAAAACACAGAGCTGCAGCACTAAAGCAGAAAGAGAAGTAGAATAGGTTTGTAGAGTCTTCCGTATTCACATAGCCTCTTCCGCCCCTTCCGCGCCAAGGACGGTGGGGAATCGGTCTATCTTCCCTAAAACTTCTTCGGCATTGGAGAGCAGGCTTTCTGTTTTCAGAAAAGGACTACCAGGTTCTGTTCTGCTCAACTATCGTGTTCGAGAACCTCCTCCGTTTCTACCGCCATTTCCTGTGCCCTAGATTCACCGGATTTACAGGGTTCGTAGGATTTACAGGTTCAGTGGGATTTACAGGGTTCGTAGGATTCACCGGTTCTGTAGGATTTTCCGGCGTTTTTCGGATCTTCCGGTCGTATAATTTCCCCACCGCAAATCCTGCTACTTTCTAATTTATAGAGCAGCTGCTCTCCGAAAGAAGGGAGGCTCCAAATTGCCTGTGAGGTAAAGCCAGGAGTTCTTTACTGCTTCCATCAATAAAATGAAGCGTCGTTTTCACATAATTCGAGCCGTAGGTAGTCCGGGAGACTTTGTCTGCATTAGGGAATTCTACAGAGGCCAGATCCTTACCTAATTCTGTGCAGAGGACTTTTTCGATATCCTTTTTATCTTCCTCAGTAATCAGGATTACGGAATAGCGTCTTCAGTTTTGTCCCAAATCATAATGCATGTTTTTGGCAAAAAATATAGTTATGATAAGCGTTTTTCTTCGACATGGCATCGTTCAGATTCAGCCTTAAGTTCCTTACAAACTCGCCGTCCTTGTAGACAGGATAAAGATTTCCTTTATTGTATTTTACAAGATATACCCTCATCCGGTAAGGTCTTATTTTGCAATACGGGTGCATCGAGCGTTCCCTTCTTTTAAAGAACTCTTTAAGTAATCTTTCAGGGATTGTCCGGCGTTTTCCGCTCCGCGGTTTTGATAAACATAGTTTTTATCTTGAGAAAGTTGCAGGTTCTCCAAGTCGGCCTTTTCCAAGGGAAAGACGGAGCTTACGTTTAATGCAGTCCGATAGGTGATGGGAAGAGTGACTTTCACCTCTCCGTTTTTCCGTGCTTACAGTGAACTGAATACCGTAATCGAATGCAAGTCTCCATGGGTGAAATCAACCATGCCTTCTTCCACATTACGCACAACCTGCGGGTTTACCTCTACAGACAGCACGCCGGTCAAGGCATTATTAATAATGCGGTTGAACTTCCCTTTAATCTCCTTTATTTCTTCTTTCGTAAGAGTATCATTTCCTTCAAGCGCCCTTCATCAAAAGGAAAATAGAGATTCTTACTAAGGAAGTTTATCAATTCTTCGGGAAACTCTCCAAGATTTTGCAGACTCCCGACATTCACTCTTGCAGGCTTCCGGTTTCCGTTTTCATCCGTATACTCACGCTGTAGTAGTACTGCTTTTCCCGGCCTTCTCCTTCGGACTGAATGTTTTATTTGTAAAATGAATCTCCTTTATTTCCGGATAATTCTCTTTCAAAAGGAGAGGATTTCTCCCATGTTATGATCACAGATTTCCTTGTTTTTCGGGAGGTTAAACTGATTTACATTTCCGCTATCTATGAAGTTAAAGGTTTCCGCATTGGTGCCCTTTAAGGGGATAAGATATTTTGCCCGGCTCTTCTGCTATCTTTGTCGTATTCTTGCAAACCAAGTGAGCAAGCTTTTCTCCGTCATCGAACTTTTTAAAGCGAATGGCAAAAAGGACTTCCGCCCGCCATAACGCCGTCAGAGGGCAAAAAGACCGCCTAAAGCCCTATCGTCGTCATCCAAAGAAGAATCGATCTTCTCCCGAATCGTCTTGGCAAGTTTTGCGAGAATCGGATTGCTGGTTGCATTGCCGGAGAGTTCAAGTAGTAAGCTCTTCCGTCTTTACTTCGCATAATACTTATCGTTATCGAGATTTGATGAAACCGGAATCGGATCCAGTTTCTCGTCAAAATAGCGATAGAATTCCTCTTTTTATGTCAGCTGCTCAAAAGCAAAAAGATCCTCAGATTCCTCTCCTCCGGGAAGAGTACTCAGTCGGAGTCGCTCTCCGCTATACCGCTACTATGCGTGAGTTCATATTGCTGTCGCTTGTCACGGAAGAGCTAGTTTCTTGTCCGGTCGAGAAGGAATTGCCGGATCCGTTCACAGAGCTCGCCCCAAGTCGGAACGAAAGTTAGGGTTAAGGGTGCTAGAGAAGCGTAAAGCAGTAAGGGAATGAATCGTTTCCTTTCTCATATTTTCTCCTTTGCGCTCTTGCACAATAAAACCGGAATTTTATAGTGATAAAACCGGAATAAACTATTCAACTATACTATTCACACAAAGAATTGTCACATAAATATTTTTATGTTTATAGAAATCAAGAAAAAGAATAGCAATCCTCTCCGAAGAAAGTCCCATAATGACGATACCGACTACAGCCAGGGCAACAGCAAAGTACTACTTTTTGCTGGGTCTTTCCTTCAGAAGATGTGTGCCCAGAGGCGGAGAGAAAATGCAGTAGCTGAAATCAGCGGAGCCGAGGCAACAGCGTTTGCGGCAAGAGCAACAATACTAAGCCGCCTGTCCCGCGGTTTCACTCATGGCTCCAATCAGTTTTGCTCCGTCATAACTCGGGAAGAATTTCGTTTTCTTTACAAAGACAAGATGAAAGTAAAGTGATAAAAGCGCTACTGCAGGAAAGGTATATTCGTATGCCACGTTAGCGGGTCTTCGGAAAGACGATGCACAAAAAGAGAATCCATAAGGGTTCTTTCTGCAGGATTATCCGATATCGGAGATAAAACGACGGCATCCATATAAAGGTTCCGGACACGTCGATTACGCAGTAAGCAATAGAAAAGAAGATGGCAAGGAGGCTGTTCATGTGCTTCATGACCAGGGTTCTTCACCGGATTCTTTAAGTTCCGCTTCTTCCTTCTGCTTTTAGCAAAATAGGATAGTAGAACGATCAGCAACAATAACGAGCAGTCGCGATAAGTTGTGGGAAGCTCAGTGTCTGCTTTAAGAATGAGAAAGATAAAAAGGCCGCTACGAGCTCCGGAGGTATTACAAATCGGAGAAGTACGGAAACTCTATATATCATGGCCGATATAACCGAGAAGCATGGAAGATATAGAGGAAAGACACGGGAGGTGAGACCCAAACTGTCTGAAGATTAAAAGTCACTCCGTTTAGCAGAGACATGATATGTCGCGTGGGAACCCATCACGGAGGTCCTACGGCAACGACCATTTCAGATGACTGTTCGTGTCCTTCTCGGAGAACGAGCTTGGATCGGAACCGATTAAGAAAAACACGGCAACCAAAGAAAGAATAAACCACATAAAAACCCTTCTAAAATACTTATTTTTAGTTTATAAAAATCTGTATAACTATAGCATGTAGGAATCTGAGTTGACAAGCCAGATATTTTGAGAAGAATTAAGCTATAAAAATGCTCGGCCTTCTAGGTGAGCATTTTTATAACGACTATTATCTACTATATCTGAGACTTTCTTCTTCCCCTTCTTTCTGCACCGAGAACATCTGGAATCAGCTTTTGTTTCTTCATGGAGCGTCTCTCTGGCCTCTCCTAAAACCTCCGGATTCCGGAAAGGACTGCTTTCCTATTTTCGGAAAGAACGACAGGAATTCTGTCTTCTCAGAGAATCAGGAAATAGAAACCGCCACCACTATTTCCTCATCCCGGACTACTTGGGATAGTAGGATTTTTGTGGCTGTGCAGGCTCTTCCGGATTTTGTGGCTGATCGGAGTTTGCGGCTCTCCCGGTTTTTCACCGCTATTTAGCTTGGTCTTCAGATACTTCTAAAGCTTCCCTTTTCCCTCATTTTCACTATTTTTCCTTAGGAAGATAAATATATTTTTATCTGTAGAAGAGCATCTTTCTAAAATCATTTTTATCAACCGCAAATAAGGAATCTTGCAACTCTCTGGAATAATGGATGAGCATGAAATATCAGTAGCTTGTTCCGTCTTCGGTTCTACAGTAACTGCCACGCCATAATGCTTGTCCAATTCTTCATCAGGGAAGCTGTCAAGAGGATATGGGTTACCTTAAAATCTTTATCTAAATCGGAATGTACCGCAACCGATGTGATTCTGGTAAGAACATTTTCTTTTGAACGGTCAAATTGTTTTTCCAATTCTGTGATTTCGCCAGAGTAAGAGCCTGATTATCATCAAAACGCCCTTCGGAACTGAAAAATTGACGTTATTCTCTATCAACCTCTACGTATAGCACTTTTTAGTTTACGAATAAAAGTTTTCACGACTGTTTACAAAGAGCTTGCTTGCTTTTTATTTCCTTCCGTATCGGTATATTCTACCTCATAATAGTATTCGTTTACTCCATTCACCAGCTCTGACTGAACACGGCGGTTTGTAGGCGGAGATCCTCGATTCCCGTTACTAAAGGTAGTAAAATAAATGGTTGGACTGATGTTTTCAACCATTTCCATTGTAGAGATTCCAGATGATCTGCTCGGTGATAGAATGTCCGTCAACTTCTAGTTCAGGATCAATACCTGCTTTTTGAATAGCCTTTGCGATTTTCAGAGAGCTCGGATTATCCGGGTTAATCCTAAAAATATTTACAGACCCGTCATTTTCATCAAAAATAGGTTACAAAATCAAAGATATTCCGAGATTTCAATTGGATCTAAGATTCCTGTAAACTTCTTTTTAAAACGCTTCTTCATCCTTTTCTTGCGCGTCAGGCATGGAACATATTCCACCTCAGGATACATTCCGCAATCTCCTTCCGGATTAGAGCAAGCGGAATCTCCTTCCGGATTCTCTTCTTCCTCTGTACGGCCGGCCTCCGGATGTATTCTCATCAGAGCTTGACCCTTCCGATAAGTCAAAGCCTTCTTCGCCTGATGAAGCCCCGGTCTCCAGTACGGGTTATCCCAAGTGGGGCACTAAAACCGTACACAGAGGTACTTAATGCGATTGTTAAAAACAAAGGGAATAAATCGTCGTCTTTTTCATACATGCTTTCCTTGCTTCAAGCTTAAATAAAAATTAAGTGTTTAATAAAAATCCCGCATACTATAGCACGCAAGATTCCCACCTTGACAAGGCGGATTGCAGAGCTGTGAATAAGTAAGAATCTTTGAAAAATATTAAGAAATCATATATTCACTCTTTCTTTAAGGATGCAAAGATGGGAGAATGGAGCATCGAAATGAGGCAGGACAATTTATCGAAATCTGAGTTTTAAAGAATCCTACCGCATTTTTCCTTTGTGGTATCACGAAGGAGTATGGTTTTCGTCCGCATTTTCCATCATGCTTTTTGACTAAACCTTGAGAGTCATCGCCCTCAAAAATGCCCTTTTCCTGAATGGCTTTACAGGATAGAATGGCAAGCTCTGCATGAAAGTTCTTGATAAATTCGGAGGTGAATTCTCCGACAAGGGAAAGACTCTTGTGCTTCAGTGCGCCGGGACAGAGAAAGCAGGTCAGATTTTTGTGCATGGGAGAAGTTCATTGGCTATATTGATTCCGTTTGTAATGACCGTGATATTTTTGTTTTGTTTTTAATATGGGGACTAACTGACAAACTGTGGAAGAGGAATCCAAAAAGAACCATACCGTCTTTTATCAGAGACTTCCGTTTTTCTGGCAATACTTTGCTTTTTGTCCAGGTTCTCGATTTGCCGCATACTGAGTGGGGCTTTCTTTAGCTGATTTTTACAATAAGAGAAACATAGCCGTGCACTCTTTGATTATACCGTCTTCCTCTAAAGACATAAGATCTCTTCTTATCGTAGAGCGAGGCATATAGCTTTTTAGAGAGATAATTGATACTGGCAGTTTCCGTTATGCTGATTCAGGTTCTCTATGATTTCCTTTTTCGCTCATGGATATCCATCTTACTACTCCTTTATTTTTGAGAGGTCTATGCCGTCCACAATGCACAATTTGAAAAAGTGTACGCATTTATTCTTCAAAACTGTCCACTGTAGATGCAAGACAACTCATTTTGGCGAGTCTCTTGCAGAAGGCATACGATGAGTTTTTGAACAAAATTGTTCATATCTGAACAGTATAGACAGAAAAGCAGATTATTTTTCAATAATATGTTCAAGGATACAATTAGTTTAGTTAATATGCTATATTTCGCTTATAGGTTGGGGATAGGCAATATGAAGAAAGTTCTAGCTTTTGATATGGGCGCAACATCTATAAGAGGAATACTTGGCTATGTGGAGAATGGGCAGTTCTGCACAAAGGAGTCATGAGGATGTCTCCATAAGATTCAAAATAAAAACGGAAGACTTTATTGGGACTGGGAGAGTATCATAAAAAGATTGAAGAAACGATTTTTAGAGAACCCCGATGTCTCTACGATAGGAATTGATACCTGGGGCGTGGATTTCGGTGTAATCGATAAAGAGGAAATCTTTTGCAGGCGCCTCATTCCTATAGAGATGGAGAAATTTTCCGAAGGAAGAAGAAGCAAAGGCGTTGCTGGACGAGTTTGAACTTTTCCAAAACAGCGGAAACCAGATTATGACTATCAGTACGGTTTATCAACTTCTTAGCCTAAAGAAATTGGAACAGAGATTTACGATAAAGTGGATAAGCTTTTAATGATGCCGGATCTTCTGTTCTACCTTTTGACCGGAGAGAAAATCGGAGAAGAAAGTATTTTGAGCCCACAACAGGGCTGTATGACTTATCGAAAAAGCAGGTTTCAGAGCATCTTTTGAGAAGCTCAAGCTAAAGAAAATTGGTTCCTGGAAATTGTGCGGGCAGGAGGGCACAAGGGGAATACGAAGAATTTCCAGACTGGAAAGCTTAGAGTCTTATCCATTGATGTCATTCCGGTTTTAGGACATGATACAGCAGCGCGTTGCTCATGATTGAAGATACAAAGGATTCGCTCTTTTTAAGCTGCGGTACTGGTCGTCAATCGGTACCTCGGTACCGGAAGCGAAGGTGAGTAGAAGGTTTGTGAGAAGAATCTTACGAGATGAACTTGGCTGCAAGTCCGAGACGCTTTTCTTTTAAAAACATCACAGGTCTTTACTTGTTGGAAGAGTATGGGAGCGGAGCTGGAGGAAAGACTTGGAAGAAAGATTCCCTTCCAGGAGATCACCGACTTTGTAAAGAAGGACAAGAAGTCGGATGCCTCCTTGACATGGATGCGGAGGTTTTTCGGAAGAGGGAATAGAGGTTAAAAAGAAATGGATGCTATTCTTTCCACGGCGGCACCGTACCGAAAGAGGATTTTTCCTACTTCACCCTGATTTGTGAAGTATGGTGGAAAAATATCGAGAGGATAAAGAGATATTGAACATATTCTAGGAAGAAGCTTCACGAGCTCCACTTGATTGGCGGTGGCGCAAGGTCGGAAGTTCTTGCAGAAGATTGCAAAAGAAAACTGAAGGTTCAAGTTAAGTGATTCTATGAGGTTCTGCCTTGGAAACATTCTTCTCTGTCTTTCTTCATGAGGAGAGAAGTAGGGAAGTATAGAAGAGGGAAGGAGCTCATTTATGCGGCTTCGGAAACAAAGGACTACTCCTAAAAGCAGGGAGGTCCAATAAAGGAAATTTTTCCATAGATAGAAGGCTTTCAAGAAATAGAAAAGCTGTTTTACCTGGCAATTTCAAGCATTTTGCTTTGAAAATCATATATTAAGTTTTATTTATAAAGGAATGTATGAATCATCCAGAATTGGTATCAGACCGACAATCGACGGAAGATGGGGAGGATGAAGAGTCTTTAGAAGGGCAGACTATGAGTATATGGCGAAAAGTGCTGAAAACTTAGCTAGAGAATCTCGTTATCTGACGGAGAGCCTGTAGAAGTTGATTCTCCGACAACCATCGGCGGAGGCGGAGAAGCAGCCATCTGCAGTATTTTTCTAAAGGAAGAAATGTGTAGGAACTCTACGTTACTCCTTGCTGGTGCGGCGGAACAGAGACCATGGACTTAATCTGAATACCGTAGGCGGTTTGGGCTTTAACGGACAGGAGAGACCGGGTGCGGTATATCTTGCATGCAGTTATGGCGGCTTATGCACAGAGAGGCCTTTCCTGCTTTCTCTATCTATGGAACAGAGTACTGGGATAAGGACGGCAGCGGAATTACCGAAGATGTCGAGAAGAAGATTTTAGATTTCTGCCAGAGCTGCAGTCGGTGTCGGTATTATGGAAGAATAAGTCCTATGTCATTATCGCGCGGTTTCCATGGTGTACGCAGGCAGTGTGGTGATGTGGATTTTCTCCAGAAGTACCTCGGAGATGAGAACCGAGATAGGTGGATATGACAGAGGTTCTTCGCAGAATCAATTTGGAGATTTACGATCCTGAAGAATATAAGAAAAGCTTTAGCTTGGGTTAAGGAGAACTGCAAGAAGGTTACGATACCAATGCAGGAAAGAACTTCCCCGAGGTGATCACAGAAGTCCAGATTCATTCCGGATGACAAGCAGTGGGGAGTTTGTGTAAAAACATGCCCTTATCGTTAGAAATATCCTTTATGAAAATCAGTTGAACGATCTCGGCTGGCATGAAAGAGACACTTTGGCGAAATACTATCACTCGCCCGGTGGTTTCAGGGACAGAGAATGTGGACAGACTGGCTTCGAATCAGGATTTTACCGAGGCAATCATGGCATCCGGTTTTAACTGGAATGGAAAAGAAGATGCCGACACCTTTGCAACGGAGAACGATACTTTAAACGGCGTGGCAGTGATGTTCGGCTGGCTTTCCACAGGAAAGGCGCCTATCTTCTCCGATGTAGAACCTACTGGTCTCCCGGAAGCGGTGAAGAGAGTCCAGCGGAAAAAGAGCTTAGCGGATACGCAAGGACGGTATTATTCACCTGATTAACTCCCGGGTGCAAAGCTGTCTGGATGCCGAGTGCTGCGGCAAAAGGATGAGAAGAGCAACGGCACTATGAAGGAGTGGTGGAGATCTGGCAGAGGGCACGACTGACAGGCTTGCTGTGAGGCTACCGACTGGTGCAGAGCGAACTATGAGTGCTTCAGAGGCGGTGGTTCTCCTCTCATTTCAGAACAGCTGCAGAAATGCCGTTACCATGATTCGTATAAATATCGTTGAAGGAGTTGGCTGAACCTTACAGGTTATTGAGGGGCATACCTGTGTACTCGATAACGATGTACATAAGATTTTTGGATGAGAGAACAGACAGGACCCTGGCCGACCACTTGGTTTGCTCCGAAAGATTGGCGCAGGTGCAGCGGATTCCGTTACAATGTTATGGCAGAGTGGGGAGCAAACCACGGTGCAACTGTAGAGGACATGTGGAGACAGACTCCTTACCTTAGCTTCCATGCTGAGAATTTCCGGTGGCGTTCCACATGTGGAAGAGGAGAGAATACTTTCAGACCTCACTCTTTTAACGGCTTCGGTACAGCTGACTTAGAGGACAGGATTAGAGAGCTTCGTGCGTACTACAGATGCTATATAAGTAGATTTAATTAAGCGGGAGGCTCCCGAGTAAAGACGAGGAGCTCCATATCTCAGAGCAAATAAAGTGATATGTCTATAGAGAAATGGATTTTAGGGCTTTGTAGAGCAAGTGGAAATCCTTCTCTATGTATTTCAGTAGGAAAAGAGGAAGACTTATGTTAATGGAAAGGAAAAGACTGCTTCTTATCGAGTACGGAAAGAAACTGGTGACAAAGCAGGACTTACCAAGGGTACGGGAGGAAACTTAAGTATCTTTTGACAGGGCACATGGCCATGTGGCAATTACTCCTTCCGGAATCGATTTTTGAGAATCCAGCCGGAAGACATCGTGATTATCGATTTAGACGGAAAATGTAGTGGAGGAAAGCAGAGTACCGTTTCTTCAGAGTGGGCTATGCATATCATGCCCATCAAGTATAAGGGATGACATCGACTGCAGTGATTCACGCGCACACCATGTATGCCACCGTTTTAGCTTGCATGAGAGGATTTACTGGCTACTCATTATATGATTGCGGTGCATGAGATGAGCGAGTAAGAGTGGCAGAAAGTATGCGACATATGGCGGTAAGGGAACTTGCAGAAAATGCTGCTTTGAAGCAATGAAGGACAGAAAGGCTGTTATCCTCACAAAACCACGGTGTCCTTGCAGGACCAAGAGGATCTCCTTTAATGCCTTCAATATTATCGAAGAAATTGAGTACTGTTCCGAGTGTATACCAAGGCGAGGCCATAGGCGAGCCTGTCGTTCTTCTGAGGAGAAATGACAGCTTATGGCAGAGAAATTTAAGACCTACAGGCAGAGAGTGAGCACGAAAAAGACGCAGGGGAATTTTGTGAGCTTTTATTATTAATGAAAAATATAAAGAAATCTTTCTCCGAGTAGCAGCACTTAAGAATGCCGAGTTGGAACTGAATAAGGGAGAGTGAGTGGCTCTCATGGGAGAGAACAGTGCCAGGAAAAATCAACTCTTATGAAGATTTTTGAGCAGAATATATTCCAAAGGACGAAGGTACAATTCGCTGAAGGAAAGAAGTGAGAGTATAAAAATGTTTCGAGTCGGAAGGAGCCGGAATCGCTATTGTCCATCAGGAATTAAATATGATGAATACGACGGTAGCACAGAATCTTTTCATCGGACAGGAGACGCATGGACGGTTTTTCTTCATTAACGATAGGAAGATGGAAAAGGATGCGGAAGAATCTCTTCAAGAGATTGAATGTAAACTATCAATCCCGGTGCAAAAATTGGAGAGCTTACCGTAGGGAAAGCAGCAAATGGTTGAGATCGCAAAGGCGATATCCACCAATGCGAAGGATTGTTGTTTTTGATGAGCCTACAGCGGTGGTGCTTCCGAGATTGAAGAGCTCTCTAAGGTTATCCGTGATTTACGGAAAAGGAACCGGATTATTCTATCTCTCACAGAATGGATGAAATCAATGTCATTTCCGATAGAGTTACGGTTATGCGTGACGGAGAGTATGTAAGACTCTGATTACCAAGGATTGTACGAAGGATGATATTATTAAGCTCATGGTAGGAAGAACCGTATTTATGGAGCCTAAAACCCATTCAGCGGTTCCAAAAAGATGCGGAAAGTGGTTTTGAAGTGTGAGAACTTAAGTCGGGGAAAAAGCGGTTAAAATGTTTCACTTTGAACTAAAGAAAGGAGAAATCTTGAGGCTTCTCCGGACTTATGGAGACAGGACGAACAGAGGGTGGCAAGACTGCTCTTCGTGCGGATAAGAGGATTCAGGAAAAATTTACATTCACGGAAAAGAAGTGGACATTCAGTCTACAGTGGATGCAGTAAAGGCCGGAATCGGATATCTCTCCGAGGACAGAAAGCGTTACGGACTTTTGGTTGACAAGTCGGTGAGGAAAATACCTGTCTGGCATCCTATCGGAAAAATTCGATAAGGACTTTTCATCGATGAGAAGAAATGTAAGGAAGTCAGTGAAAAGTATGTAAGAATTAAGAACTAAGACATCAGTGTTTCCCCAGATTATCAAGAAGCTTTCCGGCGGAAACCAGCAGAAGGTAGAGTTGTTGCAGAAGTGGCTCTTTAAAGGATTCGGACATCCTGATTTTCGATGAACCGACAAGAGGAATTGACGAGGGTGCAAAGAAGCGAAATCTATGAGCTTATGGAAAACTGGTATCGGAAGGAGAAAAGTCCATTATTATGATTTCTTCGGAGTTACCTGAGATTTTTAGAATGAGTGACCGAATCATCGTAATGTGTGAAGGCAGAGTGACAGGTTGCTTGGATATTGCAGAAGTCAATCAAGGGAGACCATTATGACTTGTGCCCACAGACAGACAGGGGGCTAAGGTGAAGAGTTAAAAAGACTTTTTCAAATCAGCAGGCAGTGGTTATGGCTGCACTCATCGTTACTATGCGTGGTTTTCTCGCTGCTTACCGATGAAATTTTACAGGAACCACCTTTACCAGCATTTTCAAGTCTTGCATACTATGTAGCATTTATGGCAATCGATTGTAACCTTTGTTATCTCTACCGGCGGAATCGACTTTGTCCATAGGAACCGTAGCCATCTGCTGTGCACTAATTGGCGGAACACTTATGGAGAGGCTCATGCCACTCGTAATCCTTGTGATTCTTGTATGCGGTTCTTTATTCGGATTAATTAACGGAATTTTTGCGTGTCCCGCTTGGAATTACCTGCATTTATTGCTACACTGGGAACGATGATGGTTTCCAGAGGACTCAGCTCTATCGTTTCGAAGCAAAAGACCATCTCTCCTTCCCGCAGGGAACTGCAGGAAAGGCGCTTGGTTTGAGAAATCTTCATGGTGACAAAGGAAGGGGACTCTTCCCGAAGAACTTCCCACAGGCTTCCTGCTTCTTGCCTTCTGTGCAGCCGTTATGGCAGTAGTTTTAAATAAGACTAAGACAGGAAGATACATTTTTATCCATCGGTTCCAACAAGAGGCTACCAGACTTTCCGGAATCAATGTAAAGAAGTATGAAACACTGGCTTATGTGTTTCGGATTTTTCAGCACTTGCCGGAATCAGCTTATGTACGGTATTCTCTACGGCACAGCCTAATACCGGAAACGGGTTTGAGCTTGATACTATTGCCGGCGTAGTAATCGGAGGAACATCTCTTTCCGGAGGTGCAGGCTCCATCTTAGGAACCATCATCGGTGTATTCATCATGACGGTACTAAAAATCGGCTTCCCCATCGGGGTGCGTCAGTCACACTACCAGCTCTTTTATCACAGGAATCATTTTAGTGTTTGCTGTATGTGGATATCCTAAAGTAGGAAAAAGAAAGGTTTAAGGAGATGAAAAAGAAAAGAATCGCATGGCGGTTACTGGCGGGCGTAATGGCTCTGTCTCTCTCACAGCATGTGGAGGTTCCAGCTAAGTCTAGAGGAACAAAGGCGGCAGAGGAACAACTGCAGCAGCACAGGAAGAAAGGCTGAGGAAAAAGAAAGCTGACAGCGAAGCAATGAAGATCAATGTTATCGCTAAGACTTCCAGCACCAGTTCTGGAAGGCAGTAGAAAGAGCTATGCAGGCAGGAAAGGAAATGAATGCGAAGTTTCCTTCCAGAGATGAGACAACAGAGTCGCTATCGCTCAACAGGTTGAGTATCTGGATGCAGCGATTGCACTGAAAGCCGACAGCAATCTGTCTTGCGAGCTCTGGACACCAAGGCTGTGTCGGATCCATCCAGATACCTATGGATAAAGGAATCCCAAATTATCGTTTGACTCCGGTGTTCCTGATGCTCCGGAAGGCGCTATCAAAGCGAATGCTTCCACCAACTGCTGATGAGGCAGGAGAAGCTTGCTGCAAAAGAAACTTGTGCTTTAATCAAGGATAGATTGATGGTGCAAAAGATGTTGTGAAGAATCGGTGTAGTAGCACGGAGTCCAACTCTCAGTCTCATCGTGAGAGAACAAAGGGATTCGTTGAGGGGCTATGACAGAGCTTATCGGCGCTGATAAGGTTTCCGTAGAAGGACACGACAGCTTAAAAGAACGAGAAGTCCGGTGCTAAGGTTATCATCGATGTAGGTATCCTGCTGAGGTTGAGGATGCAGACGACGGCAGTTGCTTCCGCTATCTTAGAGAGTCCGACCTTATCGCTATCTACGGTTCCAATGAGTTCGCAGCAAACGCTATTATCACAGCTAACGAAGAGTCTGGACAAGATCGGCGAGGCAAGGTTGTTGCAGTTGGTTTCGACGCGGAAGCAAGCAGTTACAGGCTACTCAGAGACGGTTTATTCGTCAGGTTCCGTACACAGGATCCATGCAGATCGGCTACAAGGCGGTTGGAGCTTGCAATTAAGGCAGCAAAGGGTGAGTCCGTATCCGATGTAGAATGCTGGCGCTCTCATTTTGGTACAACAAGGACAATATGGAAGACAGGAAAGATCGCTCCATGTCTTTATGAGTAAATAAGAGATATCGTTTGCTTTATAAAACGATGTTTTGTTCTGAAAAATGAGTGTTCATGGTAGACGAGGTATTGCATTTCTAGTGATACCTCGATTTTATCAAAAAGAAGAATATAAAGATGTTAAAAGGGATACCTGCCATTCTCTCTCCGGAATTATTGAAGCACTTATGTGAAAATGGGACATTCAAACAAACTTCTCATTGCAGACGAGACTCCCAACACATACTGTAGGAGAAAAATGCGCATATCGTAAGAATGGACGGACACGGTGTAGTGTGAGATTTTTAGATGCTGTCCTGCAGCTCTTCACTGAATGAATTATGCTAGATTCTCCGGTAAGCATTATGGAGAAAGTACCCAGGAGATACGGTGGCAACTCCCATCTGGGATGAGTTTAAGGAGATAGTATCAGTATGATTCCAGGGATAATGTAATTGGTAGTGTCGAGGCGCTTTGCCTTTTGTGAAAAAGCAAAAGGGTTTCCTATTGATTGTGCAACCTCGGAAAAGCACTTTATGGAAACATTATGTTGCAAAAGGGCGTTGTATAAGGAGGATAATTATGCTAACAAAATCGTACTGAATGAAGTATCTTATCATGGAAAAGGTGCAATCTTAAGATGTTACAGAGGAAGCAAAGGACGACTGGCTTTAAAAAAGACTTTCGTTTGTTCCGAGTCCGGATTTGATTAAGTTCAATGTTACCAAGAAGGTAACAGACTTACTCGATAAGGAGGGCTCGTATGATCTATTCCGATATTAAGGCGAGATCAGACAATCGAGAATGTGCAGAACAGGCGTGTGACTCAAAGGTCCGGTGCGAGACTATATTATCGCTATCGGTGGAGATCCTCTATGGATACTTCAAAGCCATCAGTATCATCATCGCAAACCCCGAGTTTGAGGATGTGAGAAGTTTAGAGGACTTTCTGCGACAAAGAAGCCGTCTGTACCTATCTTTGCTATTCCGACAACGGCAGGTACCGCTGCAGAGGTTACCAGTAACTATGTAATCACCGATGTGGAAGAAGAAGAAAGTTTGTATGTGGATCCCATGACATTCCTGTGGTAGCTTTTGCAGATCCCGACGCAATGTCCAGTATGCCTAGAGGCCTTGCGCATCTACCGGTATGGATGCTCTAGCACGCATGCTATCGAGGATATACCACAAAAGAACCGTCACCATTACCGATATGTTCAACTTAAAAGCAATTGAGCTGATTGCGAAGTCCTTCATGCGGTGCAGTGGATAATACTCCGGAAGGAAGAGAGGAATGGCACTCGGACGGTACCTTACCGGAATGGGCTCTCAACCATGGTCTTGGTATTGTGCACTCCATGGCTCACGGTTTGAGGTGCTCTTTACGATACTCCGCACGGTGTGCAAATGCTATCATCCTTCCTACGGTTATGAGAATACAATAGGGATGCTGTATGGCGAAGTTAGAGATGTAGCTAAGGCTATGGGCGTTTCCGGTACAGAAAATATGAGCAGGAAGGTACCAGAAGGCAGCTATCGACGCTGTAAAGAAGCTTGCTGAAGTACTGTGGGTATTCAAAAGGATTTAAAAAGAATATCGTAAAGCTCGAGGATGTGGTTTCTTATCCCAGTCCGCTATGGATGATGCCTGCAGACCCGGAGGCCGAGAGAAGCCGAAGTTTGAGGATATCAAGGCGCATCTATACAGTTACTATAAATGAATGTCGAGTTCTACCAAGGCTCTTAATACTTGAGAGGCTCTTAACTTAGGCGCATAAAAAGCCAATAAAATAAATATTGTTGAAGTGCTTATGAGAATAGGTCTGAGAGGGGTGTGTGCTCGATTTTCAGGCCTATTCTTATCGAAGACAGTTTACTTCAGGAGACTGCCTATAGTTCTTATGCAAAGTAAATAAATTATGATAAACTAAGTCGTGATTATAAATCAGATTCGTGTTTAGTGGCAGGGAGGGAAAATGAAAAATTATGATGTCGCAATCGTCGGTGCGGGTGCGGCAGATTTATGCGGCGTATGAGCTGATAAAGAAGAACCCGCTCTTTCTGTTGTGGTTTTGAGAAGCAGGGCACAGCCTGGAAAAGCGACACTGTCCGATTGACGGGAAGATAAAGTCTTGTATTTCCTGTAAGAGTTGTTCAATCATGAGCGGTTTTTGGGGGAGCAGGGCGCTTTCCGACCGGAAAAATACAATATCACAAACGATTTTGGCGGTACCCTCTATGAATACATCGGAAAGGAAGAAGCCCTTTTCCCTCATGAAATATGTTGATAAATCAATATGGAAAATGGAGTGAAGGAACTCAGCTCTTTTTCCACGGCAGGCACCAAGTTCAAAAGCTCTGTGTGCAAAAATCGCCTAAAGCTTCTGGATGCTTCTGTTCGCACACCTTGGCACGGACATTAATTATGTTGTACTGGAAAAAGCTTTATGCGAAAGCTGAGAGACAAAAGTGGATTTTTATTCGGCACTCCGGTGGAGAAAATCGAAAATTCTCGGAAGACGGGAAGAGAGTCTTCCATAGACGATACAAAAGTGTGTTGTAGCTATCTGCTACATACCAAGAAGGAAGATTTTTCCGCAAAAGATGTATTGTTTCTGTCGGGCGTTCCGGCGGTAAATGGATGGAGAAAGTTTGTGATGATCTAGGAGATTCCACGAGAGTCCAATCGTGTGGATCTCGGTGTGCGTGTGGAACTGCCTGCCGTGATTTTTCTCATCAACCGATGAACTTTATGAAAAGTAAAGTGTTTTATCGAGACGGAACTCTTTGAAGATAATGTACAGAACCTTCGTGTGAACCCGGAACGGCATTGTGGTAAATGAGAATAAACGGAATCGTCACCGTTAACGGTCCACAGCTACAGAGGGCGAAGACAAACATACGGAAAATACCAACTTTGCGCTTCTTGTCATGAAGCATTTTTCGAAGCTTTCAAGGACAATGTAACGGCTACGGAGAAAACGTGCCCGTCTTTTCCAATATGCTCGGAGGCGGTGTCATTGTGCAACGCTCGGAGACCTGGTAAGAGGAAGAAGAAGTAATCAGAAGCGGATTGAAGAGGGAATGGTGCAGCGACTCTTAAAGGCAACTTCCGGGGATTTAAAGCCTTGTGCTTCTAAGCGCATCCTGGACAGGATTATGGAAATGGTTATGCTCTGGATAAAATTGCTCCCCGGTACGGCAAATGAAGAATACTTGCTCTATGGGGTGGAGGTGGGGAGTTCTAATATGGAAGTGGCTTTGGATGAACATCTGGAGACGAAGTATAAAGGATTTTTATGTGATTGGAGACGGATCGGGCGTAACGCATTCTCTTTCTCATGCATCGGCATCCGGTATTTTTGTAGCAAGAAATCGCTGAAGCGGGAAGAATTGTAGTGGAAAAGGGGTAAAAGAAAGACTGTGCGCATGGCTCGTCATGGAGAAACGGAGTTGGAATGTAGAGAGACGAATTCAGGGGAGTACCGATATTCCTTTAAATGAGAAAACGGAATCGGCAGGCACATTCCTTGAGCAGCTATTTGGATAGACTGTTTCATGCCGAGGGAGGATTTCTTTCCTCTATTTTTCACTAAAGCCCTCTCATGAGAGCCAGAGAGACTGCGGAAATTGTAGGAAGACGGCTTGGCGTAGAGGTGGAAACCGTGCTTGGTCTGGAGGATAGATTTCGGGTTGCGAAGGGAAAACCTGGATAGAATCAAAAAGCCTTTATCCGAGAAAGAACTGGAAGAATGGGAGCAAAACAAGCGTGACAAGAGGATTTCAGGGAGAATCCTACCAGGATGTACTGAATCGTCTCCGCCTACTCTTTAATAAGATGGACTGCCTTGGACATGGATGCCCAGAGGGGATATCTTAATTATGCACACATGGCGCGGTCATTATGCTGCTTTTGTCCTTGCGTGACGGCTATGCTATGTCGGACAGTTTGTGCGTGTGCGAGTGGAGAATGCTGCGAGCATATGTCCCTTTAAGGAGGAGGAAATAGAAGCAGTTCGAACAATGCTCTAGTTTATCCTCTGTCTTTCAGGGATTGGAAGAAGAAAGGAAAAGAAAAGATGAATAAAAAGAAAAATGCTGGAAAAGAAATTCTGCAGGAAAAATAGACAGGTGAATCGTAATCTCGTTCATTGCAGAACTTGATCAGCCTTTGCAATCCTTCTGGAAGGGATGAAAGAAGGAAAAAGAGAGAGATAAAGGCATGGTCAGGATTGCAAAACTCGGTCTTGTTCTTATCAGTGTACTGGAGACGATTTTAACGGCTCTCAATATACAGGACATTTATACAAAAGTACAAAGAGGAAAAAGAAGAGGACGAGTCTGTGGGGATAGAGCGTTTGTTCACACCGTTTGGAGCCTATCGATTAATTTTACAACATTCTTATTTTATGGGGCGGATAAGTATAAAGGGCTATTCATCATGCGTGGCGTATTCCGGAGAGGGTATTCTACTGACGGCGCGTGATGGGCGCTTTTCGGCTCACTTTTGCGATGTATTTTTCCATCGTCAAAAACGAAAAACTGAAATTCAAATGGAGTATCCCTCTGTTTTGCCTGTTATGGGGATATGGACTCTTTTTCGATTAGTTGAGCACAGGCTCAGGATAGATATTTTTAGGGGATAGATATTTTTAGATTCACCTTCAAAATGCACAGGAAATTGTAGATTTTAAAGTCTTGCCACTAGCAAATACTTAGCCTTCGAGTAAAGAAGGCTTGTGTTTTCTCTTATAATTTAATAAAAATCAAGTTAGTTTAATATATATTGTCAAAAGAGGGCTTCTCAGGAAAGGACTATACAGAGACGCGTGAAGACTTTTGCTTTACCGAGAATCCGGTTTTTAGAGGATATGTCAAGATGCTGGAAAGTTTGAAAAGAAAGAGGTTTTTCAGGCAAACCTGGAATTGAAGAGACAAAAACGTAGTGATTTATACCTGGGGAAATGTAAGCAGAATTACGGAGGCAGAAAATATATGGTGATTAAGCCGTCGGGGATAGCTATGAAGATGAAGGTTGAAAGATATGGTTGTTGTTGAGTTGGAGACGGAAAAGTGGCGGACTGAAAATGGAATCCTTCCCGACACGGAAACACCTGTTTTATACAGACATTTCCGACTCTTCGCGGTGTTGTACACTACCCACTCCACCTACGCTGTCAGTTTTGCACAGGCGGGGAAAGCGATTCAAGCTCTGGGGACCACCCATGCGGATTATTTCTACGGCGATATTCCCTGTACAAAGACTCTTCCGGGAAGAAGAGGTCAAAAGAGAACTTATGAGAGAAATACGGGAACGTTATCGTGGAATGTATTGAGAGTTAAAACCTGGATCTCTGGCAGTCCAGGCATTGTTGTGAAAAACCATGGTGCTGCACAGGAAACTCTCTCGCCAGGCGGTGAAAATGCGGTTGTGTTGGAAAGCGGCGGAAATGGCTGCGAGACCCTGCTTTTAAATCCAAATGCATCCATGGAACAATATATACTTGATAAGCATTATTTCCGGAAACATGGGAAAAATGCTTATTATGGGCAAAAAAGCCAATAAAACAAAATAAGGAGGAGCTATGTTACCAAATGTGAAAGCGGTGGGGACTCCTACCAAAACAAAAGTATTGGGGCATACAGAGAAGAGCTGAGCACAAAGAGAGCTTGGTACTTTCTCCCAATGTGGCTGACAAGGAAGTTGCCACTTTGTCAAGAGACGGACAGACTGGCCTTGTCTAACAAAGCGACTCGTAAAACGGAAGAAAAAGGCTCTTTCGGTGGAAGAACAGCTTTCCGACAAGGCAAAAGGGTATCTTGCAAAAGATTGCGGAAGAAAGTCGTAAAAATGTAGATTTCCGGATTTCAGAAGGGATGGAAGAAAAAGTATCTGGATAAGACGACAGCCAAGGGAATTTACCGTTGCTACTCACAAACGAAGAAATCGAGAAGATGGCAACAGACAAGAGCTTTTGAAAAGAAACAGCTGGCAATCATTGATAAGACCATGCAGGAAATGCTGAAAAGCCTCTCTGCGGACTCGGAGAAGGAACGAAATGGAAAGACAATGCACCTCGATGTGAAAGATATTGCCTTCGTATAAAAGAAGACGGCAGTATGGAGATTCATGGCAAACTTGGAAAAATCTTTCAAAATCTTTAAGACAAAAGCGCAGAGCAGGCAAAAGAAAGAGGAGACGGAGAGGCGGAAGCAAAGCGGTTGGAAAAGAAGCGGGAAAGACGAGAAACGAGAAGCTTAGCTGAAAAACGAGGAAGCCAGAAGGCGAAAAGAAAGAGTCAAGAGAGGTGGAGGTCAGCCAACAGCATCGCAGAATTAATTGAAAAAGATGAAGCGATTGACTGGGATAAGATTCCGGAAACAGAAAAGTAGAAGTACAGAAAGAATCAGCTGTCCGGGTTATGTTTCGGATCAGCCTTTTCAAAAGAATAAAAGAAAGTGTCTCAGAAAGCCGGACACTTCTTTTTGCAATATCTTACTCTAAGGTGCATAACAAACTTTATAGCTATGCCCCACAATTTCAGCAACTTGCTCGATTTCACCGTGAGGATCCTTGATGGATCAGGTCTCACCTTTTCGTTATCCTCTACGTAAAAATGAACGGCATGTACCGCAGGAGGAACTAAGGTCTCTGGGAACAGGTTGCAGATAAAGCCTTTCTCCCTCCTTCACCTTTTCCTTATGAAAACGGACTGCCGATATGGCTATGGAGATGTAGCAATATATTCTCTTAACATCTGCTTCCTTGTGAAAGTTACTAAGACTCCCTCCTCATTTTTCTTTCTTATACTCCGCTTCGATATCCGGCGCTCTTGGCAAAACGGCAAACATTCTCCACACAGGGCATATTGTCGGTTGAAGAGTATGCTGGGCTTCGTGCGTTTTTCAACAGCACTTTTTAATCAGTAAAACCGATTTGCGACAGGAAAGTCTCTGGCATCTATCATTAGCTCCTTTCTTCCTTCTTTCCAAAAGTATTCATAGGCGATGCAAACAAACAACAAGACCATGATGACGGCAACTTTTCCGTTTGGTGGTGGATGCCTTTCCGGATGCGGCAAGACCAAAGTTGTGACAGGAATGCAGCACCGACTCAAAAAGCCGCTGAGATAGCTGACTGCAGGTCGGTGTTCCCTTCTCTGCGCATGACCATCTGTCTTAGAGGACATCCGCCGAGCATAGTGCATCCCAGGCCGGCAAGAACCATGCGAGGAAGTTCCAAAAGAGAGTCGGCATGGGCAGCAGGCTGCTCTGTAGAATCAAGGTGGAACTTACCAAAGATCAGGTTCCCACATCAGTGCCATGAAAAATCGCACAGAACCCGATTAAGAAGCTTCGGCTCGCGGAAAAGAATGATGTCACGGAATCCGCCAACCATGCACAGCCTGGTATACTGTGCCAAAGCACCTGCGATAAGCCCTGCACCGAGAGGTAGGGGACTGCGGCGATGGCAGCACCAGGATATTCGGCTGTAAAAGAAGATAAAGGCCGGGCAGCGGAGATAGAGAGAGGATAAAGAGACAATCTGCACAATCGGAAGGACAGGCCTTCCAACATGGTTTGCTTATAGGTTCTCTTTAGGGGAATAACCGTTCTTTAAAGAAGAACATCGCAACTATACCGACTACAAAACCGACAGGTCCGACTACACGCATTTAAGTCACCGCCTGCCAAGACGAAAGAACCCGTATGGAAGGACAGCCAAAAACATCAGGGCACCGACCATGACGAAAGAAGGCAATAAAGGAAAAACGAGTAACGAGGGCAGAACCGCCGCGCGGTGCAAACTCTCCTCTTATCATAGAAAGAATCATGGCGCCTAAAAACCAATCCGATTACTTCCGGGCGGATGTGCTGCACCGCTTCAGCCCGATGAAGACCAAGACCGCCTGCCGTGTCTCGGATAAAAGCACGCCAGACAGAATCCCATGTTTGCAGGGTTGCCCAGCAGTACCAAAAGACGGAGATAATCCGATGATTCCTCCGGCAATGGCGATGTGAATACGTTCCGCTTTAAAAACTCATCTTCCTCCTCCTTCCTTGGTTGCGGGCTTCCGGTTCAAATGAGTGTCGCAAAAGCGCGAAAATCCCCTCTCCACAGTGATAGCGATGCCTAAAAATATGTGACGGCTCCTGTAAAGCCTGTCTCCTACAAAGTATGCGACGGACTATTTATAAAATCTTCCAAACAGTATAACATGGAGGCAAAATGAAAATTTATTGCAATATTGGAAGAGTGATTTTATTTATAGAAAAGTGTAGAGTATATATATATAATCGGTATATAAACACTTGGGATTTAGACGATTTTTGTGCTTAAATAACAAAATATTAAAATTTAAGAACAGGCAAAAAGATTCATCATTTAATTTTTGCTAAGGAGACCGTATGCATCGCTTAAGAATCAAGCACAATCAGAAAAAGACTTATAGCCTATAGTGATGAACCTGGTTCTTTCTCCTCTCTCTTCCTATGCAGTGAAGAAGGGCGAATTGAGACAGAGTGAGAAAGCCTCACGGAAGGTCCGACACCGGAAAATGGAGGAATGTACACTCCAACGCCAAGTATTCCGAAAGAATCAGAGTCATTGAAAAACGGATCGGAGAAATACTCGGAGGAGGCTCGTAGCGCCCGCTTACGCCGGAAGAGCAGAAAAGAACTGAAACAGCGGGAGAAGTTCTCGGAGCGCTTCGGAGGGAGCAATCAGAAAGGTGAATGACGGATACATCCGGATGCTCTGGTATGCTGTGACAAGTAGCCTGAGTATTAGTACTTGCTTGCTAGCTTACAGCTGAAAAACAAAAGAAAAAGATAAAAGGATATAAAAAGAGGGCTGTAAAATCAAACAATAAATAGATTTTTACAGCCCTTTTTATGAAGTCAAAATCCTTTAAAGCAAAGAAGGTACGAGAAACCTTACCATTTCCGTAAAAGCAACACTCTACCCATGCATCGTAAAGGAAGGAGCAAGAATGAAAACAAGATAGATAACAATCATGGAAGAGTGGAGTAAGATGCCGGATTGAGATGCTGTCAAAGGTCTCTCGAATCCGCCCGCAATAAAAATAACAATTACTTCCGCTATGATAAAGAGGATGAGTGGATCGAAACCGCTCAAAAACCAAATGATATACTTTCGAAAAGCTGGAGTGCGGAACCGTCAAACTTCAAGCGGCGTCCTTCGATATAGTATGTGTGCCTCATATAAATCATGGTGAAGGCTATGGAATGCAAAGCCCGAGGTGATTAAAGAAACCAGCGTGCCTAAGAAGCGCCAACCGATAAGCTGTAAGGTGCTTCCGTCAAAGTAAGACTTACCCTTGGTTTCTACAGGGTATACCGGAACATTGCCGGGGTTCTCTGTACATTTTGTGTAGAGGGGCGGGACTTCCCACATAAATGGGCGTTCCCTGAGCAGCATTTCCTGTCAGTACCGTTTTGCACCCAGCTCCGGGATGCTGTGCAGTACTTCCCTGCGCTGTATTTGTCGACGTTGTACTGTTCATGTACTACGTTTCTGCTTGTAGTTTCTTCCATACAATCCTCCTTATGTGAAAGCTTTTAACTCATTAGAATTTAATCATAATTTTTATCTTATCTTCAAAGAATAATTTAATTCAGAGATGGAGTGAAAGCTTACTGTCAGTTAGCGAGCTTCAAAATACACCTTGATAAAAGGTCTTCAACTTTTTCATTTATCTTATTATCATTTTTATGTCATGTCAAAATTTTATAATAAACGGAGGTGGTTCCGTATGGAGAAAGTTTTTCTTAACTCGTTTCTCCCGGAATTGATGCATGGAGTCCGTCTATATATTTCTTTGACGCATCATAGTGCTCTTTTAACACATCTCTAAGCCTTATTTCTTTTACACTTATCCCTTCTGTTCCGGTCGCTTCCAGCTTCCTTTCTTCTCGACCTCTTTTCACCAACTGAAGAAGCTTCTCTCTTCCATGGTTTTCTTTCATAACACCTTAACACTCATCTTGTCAGCGCCTTTTTGGCTCCATGATAAAGGCCTTGAACTTAAGCGGTCAGATAACACATGACTTACATGACTCTCTGCACTACAGCCTTGCACAAGTTTGTTTCTTAGCGTTCTTCTGATAGCTGCCCAATTCTCTAACACATACGTCCGATAAAGCTTTTCTATTCTCTGTATTTCTCCCTGATGCCGCCATACAATCTATATATTTTGAGAATGAAGCCTTCGTGGAATGCTTAGAGTATAGTAAATGCCATAATTCTTCTTTGGCGATATCCTTTTCATCTAACATCTGTGCTGCAGCCTGATTAATATATTTCATCAAGTGAAATTTATCTGCACAAAAGACTGATTTTTCAATAAACTCCGTCCCATTCTTTATCCACTGGGCTCCATCTCCACTAATGAATACTTTCTTTAACTCTCTTTATCATATGTCTTTTTCAATGTAGTCAGAAACCTTAGCCCAAAGACATGCATTCCCTTCTTTCGGGATAAAAGGCCGGCAAAATAAAAACTATTTTTGAGTTCTTTTCTTCCTTTACAGCCGGATTCAAACTTTCCTTCGTGTACGTAAATCAGTTTAGAAATGAAGCTCTTATTATCCTTGGACTCCTTACCATGCTGTTCTGCAATGTGATCTTCATCTGCTTCGATAAAGAGATACTCCACTTGCTTCTTGCCGGAAAGACCCTCGAGTGTAACACTCATCTGTTAGACCATGTATTTTTATTCATTACTGTGGTTTTGCTAATTCTTTGCTTGGATGGTAATACTTTGTCAGTCCCTCACGATAGCTTGTTTTTAATCGCCTCCGTGAGCAGCATTACACTCAGCTTCTTCACTAAACCGCTCATGAGAATCCAAAGCCTATAAGTTCTTCAAGCAAAGTAGAGTGACCTCCTTGCTCTATTATCTCTTGAAATACATACAATCAAATACAACATCCCCTAACAGAGGTAATCAGCATCCCGCTTATCGACTCTCTGAATGTTGAAACGTTCTTTTCTGGCTCCACACTCACTAAGCATAGAGTTCATTCTTGATAGGACTTCCCCAAGAAAGAAGCAGAAAAAGCCTCTGTGAGAGCTTTTTATAGACCTCTCCAAAAGAACTAAAGTCCTAGGATTTTTCAAAAATTTATTTTTCTGCATCAAAGTAAACCTTTTACCAAAACCTCTAATAGTGCTACAATACCCATAGAGTAATCTCCTTTGCATAGTGTCGAAACCATTGTATCAAAGGATTATTGATTACTCTCTTTTTATTTCTTTATCAACTGACAAAAATCTTTACTCTATTTAATTACGAACAGTGGCTAGGCGAAGCCTGAGATATCTCGTTCTTAAAAGCTCATGCTTTAAAAAGTCTGGACTGTGCTTCTCATAACATCATTCCCTTGGCGTGATTCAATTTCCGGAATGGAGGGAGAGGACAGGAAGGCAAGCGGAAGGAGGATCCGTGGCAGTAGCAATTCCCATTTCGTGCAGTTTTTCTTTCAGTAGTCATACTGTTCTTCCACCTTTTCTTGGCGAGAGAGAGAAGCGAGAGAAGGCGAAGAGAGGGAGGAGGAGGTGAGGAGGCGGAGAGAGAGAGGAGAGAGAGAG
>BNJU01003567.1_pt1 | contig 89995 bp, 148 predicted proteins | sample 8539281 | NCBI WGS metagenome assembly BNJU01 (sample SAMD00202456, study PRJDB9452) | human saliva metagenome | isolation source: human saliva | place: Japan
TGTTACGTATGTTTTTCGAACTAAGGAGAACAGGCGATTCGGAGAGCAACCATTTAGAGGTTGAGTATTAGCCAATCGAACTGGCGTAAAGCCAAGTTTTCAAAGGTTAGAAGGTCAAAGGTATGGATATTCTTTTATATATTCACGAAGTTAGTAATCAATCAGCATAAAGTTCTGTAAATGGAGGAAATTGAAATCACGTTTAATAATACTGCTGGCGGGGAATGGCAGGTAGTCGTTGATAGTATCAAACCACACAGTACTTTTACTGTTTCACCAAATTGAATCAGGCACATGATATGCCCTTTATTTTTATTAAATGATTCTCTTCTAAATCCTCCACAACTTGTAAAGCGCAGAACAAATGTTCTTCGTCGTCCAGAACAGTAGCCTCACATCTACTGACCAGCAGACTGATAAACGTGATTGATTATAAATATTCACATTCAACAAATACAACCGCTTCGTAATAGTATTTAGCACCATTCCAGTTAGAAGCACAACAGAGGCGAAGAACTTAAAACCCGCACATAGCGGATTCTCTGTGTTACGTAGTTTTACAGCTTCTTCAGTAATAAACCAGAGCAAACAAAGCCTCAAGATCATTAAATAACCAAACGTTCAGAAAAAAATGTCGAACGGCATTGTTAATGATGAATGAACCAGATCAGTGGTGTTTGCCCGCCTAATGAAGATGTACCGCAAGTGGATATCTTTCAGCGGCCGGATCAAATTGAGTAACGAGCAGCTCCTCCCGCATTTTCACCCAATTTCGAGCCAAGAACTGAATCGCATTATTTGACGATACACCAGCAACCATCCACACCGACGATACTTAAGAACCCCAGAACCTTGTGTACACGACATTTTACACACTGGCGCACCAGCATAGATCAGATTATTTAGAACCACCATTTACCTCTGCAGTTGGTTTGCTCGTACCAGAGTTTACCTTCCACCACATTTACCTCTGTGGCTTGTTCTGTTTCCATGCCACATTTCTGCCTTCTCCGCATTTACCTTCTGCAGCCAGAGCCACATTTATCACCCACACAGAAGCACTGATCATTCATGTCATCGTTAGCCTCAAGACGCTAGTGATAATCAGAATTTGAGTTATTGATAACTTCCAACCAGCTTTAGTTGACAAACCTTCTGAATAAGCAAAATAAAGAGTTTCTGTCCTGAACACAGACCAAAGTCACATAAACAGCAGAATATAATCTGTTGAACCAACGAATACACAGAGATTGAATCAAACTTAATACAAGAAAATCTCAGTCAAAATATGTAACACCAGTCTTCATTGCAACGTGCCACCAGAAACACTCCTATTTCAGTAAACCAATTTTGACCATTCCATTTTTCTAACTCCCGTCAAAAATCTGAAAAAAAGCGTAAAACTACAAACCCAGACACCACCACACACCTCATTTTCCATCATCACTCATTGCATAAACTATTTAGTTCACGTGGCGGCAGGAATATCCAGTTATTCTGGGTTAGTCGGTTACGTTTCTTTCTGGTACCAAAATTAAACACGGTTTAAATGCAGATAATAAAAGATCCGCCAACCGCCCTTTATCTTGCATCATCACAGAAGACCAGCTAATTCAACAGTCCCCGATAGGTCGCGAAAGAAACAGCGCCAAACTTATCAGAATATGATGGAACAAAATTGTAATACATCACATAAGCTCACGATCAAGACATCCTTCTCGGCCCAAGGTTAGAGAATGTTCTTCTGCACCCAGTCCATATTAAAGTTGCGAACCAGCCCATTGACATTATCTCAACAGCACCAGACTCAGCACTTTGAGTTGCCAAACAATCATTGGAAAACAAACCACAGGCAGCTGAATTTGAGGTAAAAAAAGAAATGCCTTCAGAATCATTCCAGAATTGAAGACACCACCTGACCTTATGTAACCGTTAAGACATTGACATAAATGATATGAAGTCTGATAAGATGAAGTCTCAGATAGCGGTCGGATACAGAGTTGAGAAGGAAAGCAAAAGAAACAAAATAAAATGAAAAGGTCGAAGAAAAAGCAAAATAAAACAAACGACTTAATGAAGAGCGTCATCAACGGTTTTGCACAACGACGATACGCCAGGTCGTGCCGTTAGCGCCATCTCTGTTATTTCACGCGGTGCCCACGCGAGCAGCATCAGCAGCCCAATTCCAGCCGCCAAATGGTCATGCTGTTTAATGACGCCCAACTTTTGGCACCACCATCGTCAGAACCTGTCAAAGAACACCGACTGAAGTAAACCCAAGACGCACTTTTTAATCATAACGCAAGCGCTATTGGCTTTTTCTGCATCTTTCAGTTTTCAATTTATTGACCGAGTTTTAAATAACATTAGAGCAGCACTGCGCAATCATGGTCACGGGAAGGCTTCCACAAAATTTTCACCTGAGTTCAACCGCACTTTGATCGGTGCCACGTAAAGCAGTATTACAAACGTTCTAATGCACCTTGTGCTAAATTAAGGTTTTCTTCACTATAGTTAAGCTGGCTGCGATAGTGTGCCGTTAATAAGAAATAACGCACCGCTTCTGCATTGTAGTGGCTTTAATACATCACGAATAGTAGAAGAAGTTGCCGAGGGATTTCGACATTTTTCTTTATCTACCATGATCATACCGGAATGGATCCAATAATCTATATTGGCCACCATGAGCACAGCAAGATTGCGCAATTTCATTTTCATGGTGTGAACATTAAATCAGAACCACCGCCGTGAATATCAAAATGTTCACCGAGTTGTTTGCAGTTCATCGCCGAACATCTGATGCCAACCTGGACGACCTGCGCCCATGGGGATGGCCAGCTGGTCTGTTTTCTTTTGACATTTTCCAAAAGCACGAAACCATTGATTTTTCTTGATTTCATTAATTTCACACGTGCACTGGCTTGTAAATTGGTCGAGATCTTGGCGTGATAATTTTGCCGTATCTCCTTAAAGCTTTCACATCAAACATCACATCGCCATTGTCTGCAACATAAGCATGACCACGCGCAATCAGTTTTTCCACAATCTCAATAATTTCTGAATATGATGCGTCGCACGAGGCTCAAAATCTGGACGTAGTACGTAACGCATCAAAAATCTTTATAATTTCTTGCACCATGCGATCTACAAGTTGATCTGCAGGTTTCTTTGTTTTCTAATGCTCGCTTAATGATTTTATCGCCCACATCAGTGATATTACGCACATAAGTCAAATCGTAGCCCTAAAGAGCGTAAATAACGAGCAATCACATCAAAAACACACAAAGGTACGGCCAGGCCAATATGGCATAAATCGTAAACGGTCACGCCGCACACATACATACCCACTTTTCCTTCATGGATAGGTTTGAACACTTCTTTTCACGAGTGAGGGTATTAAAGATCTTAACATATCTCTTCTATTAGAATCCGACCGCACTTTTTCTGCTCATGGTGGCACTTTCTCACCATTTGTGAATAATGAGACGCCTTAATTTTCAAGAGGAAAACAACATGGTTACATTACACACAAATTTTGGCGATATTAAAATTAAACTTGATTTTGATAAAGCGCCAATCACTGCAGAAAACTTTTTAAATTATTGTAAAACGGTTTCTATAATAACACAATTTTCCACCGTGTTATTGATGGATTTATGATCCAAGGCGGTGGTATGAAGCGGAATGCGTGAAAAAGCAACAAACGCATCGATCCAAAATGAAGCTAACAACCGTTTAAGCACAAACGTGGCACACTGCTATGGCACGTGCCCTCTGATCCACATTCTGCAACGGCACACTTCATCATTAACGGCAGATAATGACTTCAAACTACCGTTCAAAAGAGATGCTTTGGCCGTGAAGTGGTACAAGAATGGGGGTTATGCCGTATTCGGTGAAGTGGTTGAAGGCATGGATGTGGTTGATAAAATCAAAAAGTAAAAACCGGTAATAAAGGTTTCCACCAAGATGTTCCAACAGAAGATGTCGTGATTACATCGGTGTCTCGTAGAATAATTAATTCGGTGTGTGGATGCGCAATCTACACACTTTTTCTTGCGAAATAACGCAATGCCTTTCTTCGATACCATACCCACCTTTCGATTATCTTCATCATAACACGGAGAGCCATTAGCGCAGCTTGTGGAGAACGCTAAGCAAGCTGATGTGCAAAAATCTGATTGTGGCGGTAAAGAGAATCGGATTTTAAAACGATCCAAAATATGACCGCACTTTTTCCTGAGCATCTTTATTGTGGGCTTAGGGTTGCATCCTCTTTATATCAAAAGAACACCAAGAGAATGATTTAGAAATGTTGGATACGGCGTTATCCGTTCGTGAGCAGAATTGTCACAGCGTGGCAGAAATAGGCTTAGAATGTGCGATTCCAGATTTATTGACGGATGAATTATGGCAAAAGCAACAGCACTTTTTGGAAAGTCAGCTTTATTTAGCGAAGAAATACAATCTGTCGGTCAATTTGCATAGTCGTAAAATCCCACGAACAATTATTCCGCTTTTTAAAACAAGCCAATTTGCCTAAATGTGGTGTGTGGTGCACGGTTTTTCTGGAGTTATGATCAGCCAAAACGATTTGTGATTTAGGGCTATAAAATTGGCGTGAGGTGGTACCATCACGGCATGAACGCGCGAATAAAACACGCCAAGCGATTGCGAAGTTGCCACTAGAGGCGTTGGTGTTAGAAACGGATACACCAGATATGCCGGTGTTTGGCTTTCAAGGGCAACCTACTCGACCAGAACGGATTGTTCATGCCTTTTGAGCGCGTTATGCCGTTTAAGAAGTGAAATGCTGAAGTAATTAAAGAAACGCTTGGCAGAACAGCTTAACCTCATTCGGTTAAACCTAAAACGATAAATCACTTTTGATTGGCTGAACCACGCCAAACTAAGCTTAGGTCAGCCTGTTCTTGTATAAATTTTCCATCAATGAGCACGTCAATATAGGCAACATTTGACGTTGATAATCATCCAGTTCATCCAGTTTATAGCCCGTCCACACCCAAATGTCCTTATCAGGCATATACACGCTGTACAAAAAGGTAGTAAGGCTTCAACATCACGAGGATGTCATTGATCCCCCACCGGAAAGGGTGAGCTTGACGTTTAATGCGCGTATCTTTTAAATCATTGATAATCTGTTGTTCCATTGCCTCATCAACAGTACGCCATTATCAAAAAGACCAGCTCTTTTGATTGTAGCAACCACGGCAACCATGCGTACAACCGCTCACGAAAAAGGGTACAACGGGTGCCTTCGCCATTTACAACATCGGTAGGGTAGTATTGGAGATAGTTCATGGTTTTACCCTTAAAAGTGCGGTTGATTTTCTCGTCAACTCACTCGAATTGATAAAATTAACCTTTTGCATGCCGCCAATTCCTGCATAATAGCTCCACCTAATCGCATTGCGATATCAATGGAAATCTTTCTCGGTCTCTCGCAACGTGTCCGGTTTACTCGGTCAGGTTCGGAAGAAAGCAGCCAAAGTCGGAATTTCTAGAGTGCCGAGAATAAGCTGGGAAGATTTCCACCCAACTTATCCTTCTTATGTACACTCGCTCCACTAATTGTTTAAAGAAGCCTTTTTCTACTGTGCAATAATTCTGCATAAGCACTCAATTAGCTTCGCTTCATCAATCACATAAAGTTCATCAAATTGCTCAATCGCCGTTAAGCGGTGAGTCACCATAATTAAGGTTTTATTCTCAGCATGGGCAAGAATCAAACGCAGAATTTGGCGTTCCGTTTCGCGATCTCAAAACCCTCCGTTGGCTCATCTAATAATCAAAATTGGTGCATCATTAAGCAAAATACGCGCTAAGCCTAAGCGACGTTGTTCTCCACCCGATGTGGACGGCCGCCATCACCTAACCAAATATCTAAGCCTTGTTCTTGTTCCAACAATTTGCCTAAACCAACCTGACTAACACTCGAGCATCATCTGAAATATTGACCGCACTTGCGAATTGCAGATTTTTGACGAAGCGTATCGCTAAATATATGAACACGTTGCGTTAAAAAGCAGAATTGGCTGCGTATGTGTCTTCTGCATAATCAGCAATTGGCTTTAGCCAGCAAGGCGTACTTCCTTGATTGGCATCATAATTACGTAACTACAGATGCATTTTGTCAACGTGGATTGACCTGTTTTACCTAAAATCGCGACTTTTGCCTTTTTGAATGGTTAAACTCAAATTTTCAGCACGATTTTTGACGCTCAGTGAGTAAGTAAAGAAAAGATCTTTCTGGCTCACTCAATGTTGTGGTGTTTTTGATCGAACCTGCTTTGCCGCTACAGCGTTACTAACGGTTGCTGTTCGATAATATCTGTCACGCGTTCAGCTGACGCAATTACTTGCCCGATATGTAAGAACGCAGAACCTAGTGGCATTAAGATTTCAAACGATGCAAGTGGCGGCAAAAGTGAAGAGCGCAATAAATGCCATGCGATATTCATCGTTACCAAACTCCGCTTGTGAGCTAAACCACAGCATTGCGGGCAATAATCAAACCATTTAAGAAGAGTGAAAGTGCGGTTGAAAAATCCGCTTAAATTGGCTTCTTTTTGTTGATCTGCTTGCCAATTTGCTTCGGTTTTAGCACATATTATCTTTCAATTTATCTTCAGCATTAAGAGCAATAATTTGCTTGAGCTTGACTAAATTCTGAGAATTGTGTGCGATAAAGTGCGCGAATACACGAGTTTATCGCCAAATTTTACCAAGTTGGTAGAAAACGGTTGAACAACCAATACCAATAAAAGCAGGTTAATGCCCTAAAACTTAAGGCTAAAGGAGTATTGACGAAACTTAGGCCAATACACATAGCTAGAATCACAAAAATAGCCGTAATAAATGGCGCAATTAAGCGAAGATAAAGGCCATCGAGGGTATCCACATCAGACACCAGCGGTTTAATAAATCGCTGTTACGATAACGATTTAACACCGCAGGCTGAGATAATCTTCAAAACCTGTACTCGTAATTTAGCCAAGATGCGAAAGTCGCATCGCGTGACCAACTTTTCGAAACAACGGGAAAAGTAGATGGGTAGACAGGACATTAAATAACGTGCCAAGCCCAGCTGTTGCCGCTAAAAACCAACCAGATGTGTCAGCAAAGCCTAGCTAGATGCAAGACCTGCGATCGTTGAAAAACTAAAGCTAAAAATAAAGGCAACTGCTGAATTTAAATAAAGCGTAAAAAGGGAAGTAAAGCCCGCATTATTGAATATCCTTTTCGTTGAGTAATTCAGCACAAAAGCCTTGATCTTTTAATTACGAAAGTGCCCATGTTGAATAATTTCACCTTCCACACACAGAAATATGTCACGCATTGTTTTATGATCTTCAATACGGTCGTGTGATCATTAAGGTCGTTTGGTTATAGCTCATTTCTGCACGGGCTGCAAGTACCAGATTCTCTGACTGAAGCATCCAGGCTAGCGGTTGACTCATCGAGTATAATAAATTGCCTTTGCAGTAAAAGCGCGTCGATAGCTAAGCGTTGAGCTTGGCCTACAGATACGCTAATCCCACCATCTTTTAATTTCGCTATCTAAGCTCAAATTTATCGGTGAAATTCTTTTGCTTGCAGCAAACAAGGCTGCTCAATTTGCTCATCAGTTGCTTGAATATCACCTGTGCAGATTTTTCTTTGATGCTACCTTGTAGCAGTAATGGGTTTTGACCTACCCAAGCACGTTTGTTTACGCCAGTCGCTTAAACGGCTGATTAAGTTCCTACACCGTTAATTTTAAGTTGCCTTCATAGGGCAAGAAGCCGAGTAATACGTTGATTAAAGAGGTTTTCCTGCACCCACTTGGCCGACAAGAGCAATATGGCTTTTTCGGAATATGGAATGAAAGAGGCTTAGTTAATGGTTGACCTTGTGAGAAAAGCGCCACCAAATTTTCAGCCTGAATCTCGACCGCACTTTGTGCTGAATTTTTCATTGCCTTGATGGGCAATTAAATAATCTGCTTCTAAGAAATCGACACATCGCATCAGCACCAATACCGGCAGCACGATCGTGATAGTAAGTCCCGAGATCACGCAATGGCTGATAAAAACTCTGGTCAAGAATTACAGAAAAGCCGGTAAGCTAAGGTCAGCGTGGTGCCATAAGTACCAAATTCGACTTGGCCCAAATAACTAAAAACCAAAATACACTGCCATTAAAGCAATGGAAATGGACGAAAAACTCTAACACAGCGGGAAGGAGAAACGCCATTTTAAGTACTGTCATAGGTCGTTTACGGAAGTCTTCCGTTTTGCTTTCAATATGTTGTGTTTGTTCTGAAGTGCGGTTGAAAAAGACGCAAGGTTTCTAAACCGCTAAGCGATCCAAAATTGGGCACCTAAGCGAGAAAAGGGTGGCCATATGGCTGCTATCTGCCGCCGCAATCCCTACCAGAATCATCAAAAATTGGTACAAGCGGTGCAGTGACCATTAAAACATCAATCCGCCGCCCAGTTGAGTGGGAATACGGCAATTAAAATCACCATTGGGACAATGGCCGACAAACTCGGTTGTGGTAAGAAAACGCGCATAGAAGTTATGCAGATTTTCCACTTGTTCAAGCATGATACTTGCCCAGCTTCCAGCAGGTTTGTTTGATTGATAGTCGCAGGGTCCTACTTGGTGGATTTTTATCTAAGATCTTTTGGCGCATATGATTGCGTAGTAATCGACCCGCTTTTATGCCAATTTTTCGCGCAGCCAGACAAATCACTGCCAAAGAGTAATGATTAATGCAATAAAATAGGGAGCCAGTCCCGCACGATCGACATGTTGCATAATGAGCTTGTCGAGCAATGTCATAAAGATAAATGGTTTGAGCCACCAGAATTAAGGGAGACATTTGGCAAGGGCAATATTGGTACGCATTAATTTTTAACAGGTTGTTGCGGTGCACGAAGCCATTTTTGTAAATATTTTTGGCGAAGTTTGTCCATAGATTTGTAGAATTAGTAGACTTAAAGTTCTCCCTCTCAATTGAGAGGAGTTTGAAAGGCGAGTTCATTGATACAGAATTGATTCTTTGAAATCTCCTAACCCCTCTTTGTTAAAGAGGGAAACAATAAAGGAAATTTATTTATTCTTGTGCATCTAAATAACGTTCAGCATCTAATGCAGCAGCCACAGCCTGTACTGCTGAAGTAATGGTTGGCGATAGTTGTGATCCATCACATCACCCGCAGCAAATCACGCCTTCCACAGAGGTTGCTGTTGCATTGCCTTCAAGACCTGATTTGACAACGATATAACCGTTGAGTTCAAGCTGACCTTGGAAGATTTTCAGTGTTTGGCGCATGACCGATGGCAATAAATAAACCGTCTCAATTTCACGTCTTCTTTTTCGCCGGTTTTCACGTCTAAACGTACACCGGTTACGCGCATGTTATCGCCTCATACATTCAAAGTGCGGTCAGTAGCGAAGAACAATTTTTGCCTTCGACTTTTTGTATAAGCGATCGATTAAGATTTTTCCGCACGGAAACCATCGCGACGGTGGATTAAATGTACTTCAGAGCAACATAGCTAGCAAAGCGCCTTCAACGGCAGTATTTCCGCCACCGACAACGGCAACTGGTTTATTACGACAGAAGAAACCATCACAGGTAGCGCAAGCTGAAACGCCGTGGCCTTTACAAGCGGTTTCAGATTCTAACCCGATATAACGTCGCTGATGCACCTGTTGCGATGATTAATGCATCACATGTGAAGGCTTTTGTATCGCCATAAAAGTTTGAATGGGCGAGAAGATAAACCGACTTTATTAATGTGATCAAACACGATTTCCGTTTCAAATTTTTCAGCGTGTTGCAACATACGCGTTACAACCGCCAGTTGTCATTTCAAAATCACCCGGCCAGTTTTCAATTTCATCCGTGGTAGAGTTGCCCGCCTTGTTGAGAGACCGGTCAGCTAAAACAGGTTTTAAGTCTACGTGCGGCATAAATAGCGGCGGTATACCTGCGGGGCCTGAACCTAAAATTAATAATTTGCTGTGTTTAACGTCTGACATAAAAGAATCCTTGTTTTATAAAATAAAGCATGAGGCTTGGAATCTGTCCATTATAAAGCCTTCATGCATATAGTTGATCGTATTAGTAAAGCAATGAATACAGCAATCGGCGTATTTGATTGCGATAGGATCCGCATTGCCAATGTGCTGATAAAACAGATAAAAACTGTTGTTTCCTTCACCATTTTTCTGCAGAAAGATCTTGCTTAAGAATGCTAAATAATAAATCCAATGCTTCTTCGTTTCGATTGGCTTGATGTAACGCTATCGAACGCAATTTCAGTCGTTGTTGATTTTTCGCATAATCCGCTTGCAGTTGTTGAATTTCTGGCGTATCAGCGGCCTAATTAAAAAGTTCGATCTGCGCCTGTAATCCATGCCAACGGCTGTCGCGATCCTGAATAGGAATTTGCGCTAAAAATATCTGCCGCAGGCTCCGTTTTCTTCATGGCAATGTAAGTTTCCGCATAAAGTAATGCCACATCGCTGTTTTTCTTATCCGAAAGTTCCCAGGCATCTTTCGTAATGGAAGGGCTGAGTCGTAATCTTCCACTTGTAAAAATCCAAAGCTTTTTGGAATTTTAAATCTTCTTCTTTTCGGCAAAAATTGCCTTAAACGTTGTCATAAACTGGCTTCATCTAATGTACCAGGGAATGCATCTATTGCTTGAGCCTCTTTGAAAAGATAGGGTCGTGGTGCAATGCTTGAATACGAAATTGAGCAGCAATCATTTGCTCTGTTTCACAAATTGACTAAGCCGAGGATAAATTGTCCTGATGTTGTTCTGCAACACGTTGTAGGACTGTTGCAAAAATCCGCGATTCTTTATGGCTTGGCGCATAAAAGTTAATGACAAGTGGCGTTTCAACAGAACGTTGCAAATGTTTCAGTAAGATTTTGTTCGTTGAGCTCAACTAAAGAAAGGTAAATCTGCCATTTTTATTCCTTGATAAATGAAAATGATGAATGATTTTTAACAAAGTGCGGTCAGTTTTAGAAATATTTTACAGGAGAAAAGAAAAGGGCAGTGTTAATCCGCCCTTATTCGCTATCTATTATTCTTTTGTTTCTTCCACTTTATCTTCTGGAAGGACACGAGGTTAAGAATTAAGGCAAGTAATGAGCCTACGGTGATGCCCGAACCGAGCACTTTGAAAAAGTGCGGTAATTTATCAAGCAATTCAGGACGAGTCGTCACGGCTAAGCCACAACCAATAGAAATGGCGATGATTAAACCATTGCGTTTGCTACGTGCGACTTTATCCAACATTTGGATACCGGCAGCGATAATCATCGCGAACATCATTAAGCCTGCACCGCCTAATACGGCAATGGAATTGAAACAATTAATGCACCGAATACAGGGAATAAACCCGCTAAAGCTAGAAGTACACCTGTTAGTGCTACTACGTGGCGGCTTGCCACACCAGTTAGTGAAATCACGCTGATATTTTGTGAGAATGAAGAGAATGGTGTAGTGGACATAATGGCGGCTAAGAGCTGATCCTAAACCATCGGCTAAAACCCCGCCGCGTAAATGTCTGCCGGTGATTTCTGGTTTTGGTCGGCATTACCTAGGGCAAGAAGTTCACCGCTTGATTCAACGATTGTCACTCAACAGGCAATGGACATGCCGATAATACCTGAAATTGGGAAAGCTAAGCCAAAGTGCAGTGGTTGCGGAATCGCGAAAGTTTGTGCTTGTTTTACACCTTCAAAGCTTACCCAGCCCATCGCCAAACAGACGAGATAACCTGTCATCATCCCTAATAACGATGGCGGCTGCAGAAAATACCCTTTTACCCCATTGCACGAGAGCGACCACGATCACTAAGACAAAGCTCGCCATCATTAAATTTTCTGGCGTCGCATAATTTGCATCACCACGTTGACCCACCCGCAAACCAGTCAACGGCAACTGAATCAGGCTAAGCCGATCATCATAACGACAGTTCCCAGTCACAAGTCGGTGGGAACAATTTACGAATATACGGCATAAAAGAAAAAGCTGCCGATAATCATCACTAAGTGAACCAATGAGAGAAGAACCCTATAATATACCAGCGATGCCATATTCACTAAAACCAATGGCAAGTGCAGCAGCAACGAAAGCAAAACTGGTCCCCATCACACTTGGTGAAACGAATACCAATAGGCCCTCAAGCCTTTACATTGATAACGGTTACTACACCAGAAAATTAAAAGTGCTGCATTAACTAATGTAATGGTATCTTCAGTCGGTAATTTTAAGACGTTACCAATGACCAATGGTACAGCAATACTCCCCTAGTGCAGCAAGTAAATGCTGTGCGGCAAGGAGTCAAAACTCAATCCGAAAGGTGGTTTGTCTTCCACCGTATAAAGCAAGTTGTTATTCATTTGGTTTCCCTAAGTAAAAAAATTGTGCGAATTATACGTTAATTTTTATTTCAGGCAAACGTTTGCGTAAAGAAAATAAAAAGTGCGGTTAAAAATCATCTTGTTTTCAACCGCACTTATTCGATTTAAAGGTTACATCCAGAAGAGATAAGCAATTGTCCCGATAATTAGCATACAGGTTAAATCAATAAATTTACCCACGCGGATCATTTCGGATTGTTTAACAAAACCAGTGGAGTACACAATCGCATTCGGTGGTGTACCAACCGGCATCATAAAGGCACAAGATGCACCTAGGCCGATAATCATCGCAAAGCCAAGCGGTGGCATATTCAGTGCTTGTGCGATGGAAATAAAGATTGGAACCAGTAAAGCTGCACTTGCTGTGTTTGACGTAAATTCAGTCAAGCAGACAATAAAGGCTGCAACAATTAATGCCATCACATAGTAGTGACCGCCTTCAATAATGAAGACAATACCATCTGCCATGATTTTGCTTGCACCAGAATGGGTCAGTACAGAACTTAAGGTTAAGCCGCCACCAAAGAGGAATAACACGCCCCATTCTGTATTTTCTTGCACTTCTTTCCAGCTTGCGATCACGGTTACACAGATGACAATTGCTGCTGAGAGCGCAACCATACTGTCAAAGCTGCCAATGGGTTTTGGTAAACCTAATAATTGAGAAAGAATAGGGTTGATGTAGCCACCAAAAATCCACAGAATTGCTACAGTGATAAAAATGATAGGTTAAAACACGTTGTTTTCGTCATGTGAATTTTTGGCAAATTCAGCAGCAAAACGAAGGCCTAATTTGGGTTTTAAATACAAGATATAACCAACCAATAATCAGGGGAATAAAATCAACATGACTGGAGTGCCATACATTAACCAGTCTGCAAAACCTAAATGAAGTTGAGATGCTGCAATGGCATTCGGTGGGCTACCTACAAGGGTTCCCATACCACCGATGGTAGCACTATAAGCAATGCCTAATAATACGAATACGTAAGTATTGTGATTTTCATTACGAGTCTAACTGACTCATAGTCATTGAAAGTGGGATCATCATTGCAGCCGTGGCGGTATTACTCATCCACATAGACAAAAATGCTGTTGCTGAAGAGATACAGAGTACAGCAACAGATAGGACGACCTGTCGCTAACTGCATGATTTTATTCGAAAGCGATCATTTTGGTCAATCTTTTTGTGCACATTTTAATGCAGTAGCAAAGGGCAAAACCACCAAAAAGAATAAAAAAGATGGTCGGATCCGCAAAGGCTACGAGCGCTTCGCGACTCATCAGCCAATCCTAACAGGACAGATAGAATTGGAACGAACAATGCAGTGATGGTTACACTGACTGCTTCAGTGAGCCATAGAATAGCTACAAACGCGAGTAAAGATAATCCTTTGTCTGCCGCAGGTTGCAAGGAAGTGTATTGAGTAGAAATAAAAAGAGAGCGACATCAGAAAGGAATATAATGGTTTGTTTATTCCATGCTTTTCGTTGAGAGTTTGTGACGGGAGATTGACTTGCATATTTTCCTTATATTTTTAAGGCCGCCGATTTGTAGCACAAGAGTCATCAGTCAGGAAAATAATGCATACTAAAAATTGATTAGTATTAGCAAAGTGCGGTCAAAACTCATGATTTTTGACCGCACTTTATGAGTGGAATATTGCGAGATAAATTAACGAGATAAAATCGCTTTCACTTGCTTTTTGCAATGTTGGGCACTATCTCTTGTTCAAACCATGGATTTTTCTTGAGCCAAATTTGGTTGCGTGGAGATGGGGTGAACAAGCGGAGAAAGTGAGGAAGAAAATCACGAAAATGCTGAACTGTCTCAGTGACATTAAGGTTATTTTCTGGCAAATAGTATTTTTGTGCATATTGTCCAATAAGAATCGTTAGCTCAATATTAGGCAAATTAGCGAGAATTAGCGGATGCCATTTTTCTGCAAAAGCCTTTGCGCGGTGGTAAATCACCGGATTTGCCTTTTTGCCTGGGTATAAAAAGTCCATCGATGACTGCAAACAAACCAGAATGATAGAAGGTATCGCGATCCACACCGAGCCATTCACGTAGGCGATCACCGCTTTTATCATTCCAATATAAACGACTTTCTTGGGCTTTAACTCCAGGGGCTTGTCCGACGATGTTAATACGAGCTGTCGTTGGTGCGGCAAAAAGCGGTTCAATGCCTTGTGACGTAAAAGATTGATTGTCGGGGTCTTGCATAATGGATTGAGTGATTTGACTAAGTGTTGGCATGATTCTTCCTTATTTATTGAAATAAAAATAGCTCATTTCGATGAGCTATTTTATCATAATAACGAAATGACCATTATAGATGTTTTTCACTCGGCGTTTTTACTTCTTCCTGTTTACCCGCATTGAATGGACGAGCATCAGGACTGCCGAGATAACCGCAAACTCGTCGGGTTACAGACACTTTTGCACTGTCATGGTTGCCACATTTCGGACAAACAAAGCCTTTACTTGTGCAATTAAATTCTCCTGTGAAACCACATTCGTAACATTCATCAATTGGCGTATTAGTGCCATAATAAGGCACGCGATCGTAGCTATAATCCCACACATCTTCGAGTGCCTTTCAGATTATGTTGAATATTTGGGTATTCGCCATAACAAATAAAGCCCCCGCTTGCTAATTCAGGATAAGGCATTTCAAAGTCTAATTTATCGTATGGATTCACTTTTTTCTCTACATCTAAGTGATAGCTATTAGTGTAGTAGCCTTTTATCGGTAACGCCTTCAATGACTCCAAATTGTTTGGTATCTCAAACGACAGAAGCGATCGACTAGCTTTTCACTTTGGTGTGGAATAAAGGCTAAAATGCATAGCCAGTTTCTTTTCTGCCATTGTTTGACCGCTTCGCTTAAACGACGCACAATCGCGATGCCTTTTTCGCGTAGTTGTTCATCGTCAAAAATATGTCCCTTGTTTTATACAGCGCATTGATGGTTTCGTGAATGCCAATATAGCCTAAAGAAATTGATGCTCGGCCATTTTTGAAAATATCGGCAACGTTATCGTCAGCGTTTTAATCGAACGCCGCAAGCACCTTCCCATAGAGAATTGGCGACACGAGCTTTGGTATTTTCTAAGCGAGCGATACGTGTAGCAAGGCTTTCTTCGCAGGGCTAAGCGTTCATCTAAAGTACGGTGAATTTTCTTCGTTTCCTTGTGCTTCAAGAGCAATACGAGGTAGATTCAAACTCTCACCACCTAAATTATTGCGACCATCATGCACTTCATGACCATTTTCTTCATAGGCTCCCAAGAAGCTACGACAACCCATTGGGGCTTTGAATGAGCCAGTGACTTTAACCACTTGATCATAGTTTAAAATATCCGGATACATGCGTTTTGATGCACATTCTAATGCCAGTTTTTAATGTCATAGTTCGGATCTTGTTCGTTTTGGTTCACACCTTTTTAATAGTAAAGACCAGTTTAGGAAGACCGGTGTTTTATGATTTTACCCAAACCACGAATACGGTTTTTCAAAATCGACTGTTGAATTAAACGTTCTTGCCAACTTGTGCCTAAACCAAAACCAAAGGTAACAAACGGCGTTTGACCATTGGACGTATGGAGCGTGTTAACTTCATATTCAAGGGATTGAAACGCATCAAAACATTCTTTTTCAATTAGTGCTTTTGCATAACCTTCAGCATCTGGAATTTGCCATTGTGCAGCATTTTTTAAATGTTTCTCAAAACTGAGTTGAACATAAGGCGCAAGCACTTCATCAATGCGATTAATGGTTGTACCGCCATAAATATGGCTGGCTACTTGAGCAATAATTTGTGCAGTAACCGCTGTTGCTGTGCTGATAGATTTAGGCGGTTCACTTCGGCATTACCCATTTTAAAACCAGTGAAAGCATACCTTTTTGAGATCAACCAGAATGCAGTTAAACATTGGGAAAAATGGCGCGTAATCTAAGTCGTGATAATGGATTTCGCCTTTTTCATGAGCTTCAACAACATCTCTTGGCAGAATGTGACGTTTGGCATAATGTTTTGCCACAACACCGCCAGTAAATCACGTTGGGTGGGATCACTTTCGCATCTTTATTTGGCATTTTTCGTTAAGCAATTCGACGTTGCTTTGTTCAATCAGTCCTTCAATTTCTTTGGTTACTGACCGCGTTTTTCACGAGCAAGGTCGCGATCGTGACGATATTCAATATAAGCACGTGCAATTTGGGGATACTTGCTTGTCATTAAGTGATCTTTCAACGATTTTTGAATCTGGTTGATATCAATTTCATGCTGATAGTGACTAAAAATCTCGGTATTAATTCGCTGGCTCAGATCATGGATATACATTTCATCACAATATTGACCGCACTTGCCGCTTTTCTGATGGCATTAGTATACGTTGTAGGTCAAAGCCACACTCGTGAACCATCACTTAATCACGAAGAAAGCATTCATTTTAGACTCCTAATAGGCTACTGACGAAAAAGCACTATATATAGTTTTATGTTAATAGATCACATCACAATATGTAGTGTGTATTTGTCGGTTTTTGATGGTGGGAAATTGAGTCGAAACCTTGTTAAATCTGGCAAAGCAAAGAGTGTTTTTGTTGAGAATTATTCTCAAATTATAGATAAATTTGATCTAAATCAAGTAGCAATACGGACGAAAAATCGTCCGCTCTTTAAGTCATAGAAAAAGAAATTAAGCTGCAACCATTACCATAGCTGGGCGAATCACACGACCATTTAAGGGTATAGCCTTTTTGTAAAACGGTGGTGATTTGGTTGCTTTCAAACCCTTCAGCTGGTTGCATAGAGATGGCTGGTGGAGATCCGGGTTAAAGGTGTCACCCACTGCGCCAACAGGTTCAACACCAAAGCGAGCCACTGTTGAGAGTAACTCTTTTGCGTTAGCTCCACACCATTGAATAACGCTTTGATGCTTTCATCTTCCTTATTAGCAGGTGTTGGCGCGCGCTCTAGAGTTATCAATGGTATTTAAAATGTCTTTTGAAAATTTTTCTAATGCAAATTTATGCGCTTTTTCAACATCTTGTTCGCTACGGCGACGCATATTGTCAATTTCTGCACGAGTACGAAGCAATAAATCTTGTTCTTTTTAGATGTTTCTTCTACTTGTGCTTTTTAATTGTTCTTCAAGCTCTTGTACACGAGCGATCGCTTCTTCTAACGGATCTTCCGTTGATGTGGTTTCTGCTGCACTTCTTCAACAAGTTCTTCATTTAAGTTTTGTGCTTGTTCTGACATCTTTTTCTCCATTTATCAAAAATTAGTGCTATTTTAGCAAAACTGAATTGCTATGTAATATAATGGCTAAAATTTTAAATTCAGTGCGGTCAGAAATCGATGAGTTTGCACTTGGGAGCAACTCATAGTTATGGATGAATTGGTCAAATCATTGAAACCATCGCCTCTGATGGGAAAACCACGTCGCGACATTAATTTGCGAAATGCATAAAAACTTGTATCAGTGGCTGAAAGAGCGAGATATCAAGTTTTAGTTGAAAAAGAAGTGGGGGAAAAATTTCGGTTTACCCGGAAGAGGTGTTAGCGACGGTTGAAGAAATTGGAGAGCAAGCTCAACTCGTGATTGTAATCGGTGGTGATGGCAATATGCTAGGGCGTGCTCGCATTTTGGCTAAATATCATATTCCAATGATTGGTGATTAACCGAGGTAACTTAGGCTTTTTGACCGATATCGACCCGAAAATGCTTATGCACAGCTTGAAGCTTGTTTGGAACGCGAGTGAGTTTTTGTCGAAGAGCGTTTTTATTGGAAGCTAAAATTGAACGCAATGGTCGAAATTATTTCTAGTGGTAATGCAGTAAATGAGGCGGTGATTCACCCCGCTAAAATTGCGCACATGATTGATTTTCATGTTTATATCAATGATAAATTTGCTCTTTCTCAACGTTCAGACGGTTGATTGTTTCTACTCCAACAGGTTCAACGGCTTATTCGCTTTCCGCTGGCGGGCCTGATTTTAACGCCAAATTTAAATGCGATTGCTCTTGTGCTGATGTTCCCGCATACGCTTTCTTTCTCGACCATTAGTAATTGATGGCGACAGTAAAATTTCAATCTCGCTTTGCAGAACATAACACTTCATGTTGGAATTAGGCTGTGATGGTCAAATTGCATCTGATTTTTTGCCCAGATGATGTGGTGCATATTGAAAAGTCCGCATAAAGCTGCATCTATTACACTGAAGAATTACAATTATTACAATGTATTAAGCACGAAATTAGGCTGGCTTAAAAAATTTCTAAACGAAAAAGTTAAAAAAATCTCTTTACTGTATATTACATCAGTTATAATATATGGATATACAGTTAAGGGAGATTATGCTAACCCAACTTACCATCAATAATTTTACATTAGTCCGTCAATTAGAGATTGAATTGGCGAAAGGAATGTCTGTGATCACGGGGGAAACCGGCGCAGGAAAATCTATTGCTATTGATGCGTTAGGGATTATGCTTGGGACAGCGTATTGAAACTTCTATGGTTCGAGAAGGGCAGGAAAGAGCTGAAATTTGCGCCACATTTTTATTGAACCAACTAACCCCGCTTATCAGTGGTTGCAAGAGCAAGAATTGCAAGATCCTGATAATCCTCTGATTGTATTCACGTCGTGTCATTAATGCAGATGGGTCGTTCTAAAGCCTTTATCAGCACGCCCGTATCGGCTTCCCAATTAAAAAGAAATTGGACAATATCTTATTCATATTAATGGGCAGCACGCTTCACAGTTATTATTGAAAAATGACTATCACTTCAGTTGGTGGATACATTTGCACATCACAATGATTTGCTTGTCAAATGCGAGAAGATTATCGAGCGTGGAAAAATCTTCAAACGCAAAGTTAAAACCTTCCAACAAAAAGTCGCTGAAAATGAAGCGAAGAAACAACTTTACAATATCAGGTCGAAGAGTTGGATGAGTTTGCCCTTCGTCCAAAATGAATATTTAGAATTGGAAGAGGATCAACGTCGTCTCATCAAATAGCGAACAGCTGACACAGTTATCACAATCAGCCTTACAGCTACTCAGTGAAAATGAGACCGTGAGTATCGATTCTATGCTTTATCGTGCGACACAGTATATTGATGAATTAAGTGAGTTAGATCCTCGATATGTTTCCGTTCAAACAATGTTGAATGATGCACTGATTCAAGTGCAAGAGGCAACAAGCGAAGTGCAACATCTTGCATCTCATATTGAGCAAGATCCGATGTTATTACAAGAGATTGAGCAACGTCTAGGTCAAGCTTTGCAACTTGCACGCAAGCACAATGTGAAACCTGAAGAGTTGGTGGAGTGGCATCAAAAATTAAAAGCAGAATTGACCGCACTTTTAGATTTTTCAGAAAGTGAAGAGCGCCTGATTCTGGAAGAAAAAGCTGCCTTTGAGAAAATGCAACATACAGCTAAACAATTACATGAAAGCCGTAGCCAAGCTGCAGGGAAATTAGCACAACAGGTTACACATTCTATCAAAGGGCTTGCAATGGAAAATGCCGAGTTTTTCATTGAAGTGAATTCAGATTTAACTAAAGTGACGGCAAATGGGGCAGATAATATCGTCTTTACTTTACGCAGTAATCTAGGACAACAGGCACAGCCGTTAGCAAAAGTGGCGTCAGGTGGTGAGTTGTCTCGTATTTCATTAGCGATTCAAGTTTTAACATCCGATCAATCGGCGATTCCAACGTTAATCTTTTGATGAAGTGGATGTTGGTATTAGCGGTAAAACGGCGAGTCGTGGGTAAATTATTGCGCCAATTAGGCGACAAATGCCAAGTGCTTTGTGTGACCCATTTACCACAAGTGGCATGTCACGGACATCATCAATTTAATGTTGAGAAATTTACCGTTGATGATAAAACTGAAACCAAAATGACCGCACTTTCTCAAGAAGAGAGAGTTCCAGCTATTGCAAGATTGCTCGGAGGCAGTGAAATTACAGATCTTGCCTTGGCGAAATGCGACAAGAGATGTTGGATTTGAAGTAAAATTAGGTAAATGACATCTTGCTGTCGCCCATTTAACTGTATTAATTCTGCATCGTAAAGCTCATCATTCTTGTCGCATCTCAAAAATACTTGATAGGAAATGCTTACTTATTAGCCAAAAAGCGTATTATAGCCGTCTATACGTCAATACATCCAAAAGAAGAGAACTTATGTCTAGCTATTTATTTACTTCTGAATCGGTTTCAGAAGGACATCCAGATAAGATTGCCGATCAAATTTCTGATGCGGTACTTGATGAAATTTTTAAAACAAGATCCTAAAAGCTCGTGTGGCTTGCGAAACCTATGTAAAAACAGGGATGGCGTTAGTCGGTGGTGAAATTACTACATCAGCATGGGTTGACATTGAAAATCTTACTCGCCAAGTCATTTTGTGATATTGGTTACTAAACACTCAGAGATGGGGTTTTGACGGCAATTCTTAGTGCGTATTAAATGCGATTGGCAAACAGTCATCGGATATTAACCAAGGTGTAGATCGTGAGAATCCATTAGATCAAGGCGCGGGTGACCAAGGGATTATGTTTGGTTATGCGACAAATGAAACCGAAGTCTTGATGCCAGCGGCAATTACTTATGCGCATCGTTTAATGGAAAAACGCAGAAGTGCGTAAAAAGCGGCAAATTAGCCTGGTTACGCCCTGATGCGAAAAGCCAAGTTACTCCTTAAAATACGAAGATAACAAAATCGTGGGGGTGGATGCAGTCGTCCTTTCTACACAACACAGTGAAGAAGTGTCACAAAAAGAAATTTACGAAGGCGTGATGGAAGAAATCATCAAGCCAATTTTGCCAAGTGAATGGTTATCTCAACAAACAAAATATTTCATCAACCCAACCGGTCGTTTTGTGATTGGCGGGTCCTATGGGCGACTGTGGCTTTAACAGGTCGTAAAATCATTGTCGATACTATGGCGGTGCAGCTCGTCATGGTGGCGGTGCATTTTGCGTAAAGATCCATCAAGAAGTAGACCGTTCAGCGGCTTACGCCGCACGTTATGTGGCAAAAATATCGTTGCAGCAGGCCTTGTGAATCGTTGTGAAATTCAACTTTCTTATGCAATTGCGTGGCTAGAGCCAACTTCATCATGGTGAAACCTTTGGTACAGGAAAAAGTATCAAACGAAGTATTGGTTAGGTTAGTGCTGAATTCTTTGATTTACGTCCTTATGGTTTAATTAAAATGTTAAATTTAATTCAACCAATCTATCGCCAAACTGCTGCGTGTGGACACTTTCGGTCGTCGAACAGTTCCCATGGGAAAACAGTAGATCGTGCTAGAAGAATTGCTGAGCAGCAGGTCTTAAATAAATGCAAATAAAATGTATATGATAAAAACCGCTAATTTAGCGGTTTTTGTTTACTTAGCATGATGATGTCATCTCAAACTCAGTTTCGCATTTAAAAATGCAGGTGCAACGCAAGCTTGCAGAAACATTACAACTGGCTGAAAATCACTTTCAAACGGAAAGTTTCCTAGTCCGACAATCAGTTATGACTTGCGAGGTGTAAAGGCTGGCGTGCATACTTGCAGAAAAATGAGATTAAATTTAACGCACTTTGCTACTTGAGAACTCAGATGAATTTATTCATCAGGGTTGTTCCCATGAATTAGCCTCCATCTTATTGTGTATCGAAGTATTTGGGCGAGTGAAACCGCATGGACAGGAATGGCAAGCGGTGATGACGCAGTTATTTCAATCTTCCGGCTGATACTTGTCATCAATTCGATGTGGAAAGTGTACAGGGTAAAATGTTTGCTTATCAATGCGAATGTCAGACTCATTATTTAACGATTCGTCGGCATAATCGCATTCAACGCGATAAAATTGCCTATTTATGTCGAAAAATGTCAGGGAAAAATTGGTTTTTCATAGTGAAAATTAATAGCAGTGTGGTATATTTCGTAATGTTTTCAATCAAATAACAGGGGTTATCCAATGAAAAAAATCATTATTAGCTATCGTTGTCGAGTGCATTAGCGGTTGCTTCAACTGCAAAACGCAGGTTTATATGCAGAAGGTGATCTTGGTCTTTCAAGAACTAAATTAACCAATGGTGGTTCAAGCAAAACTAAAATTGAGCCTCGTGTTGCAGTAGGTTACAAATTAGGTAATGTGCGTGTAGCAGGTGATTATACTCATCACGGTAACTTCCAAAGGCACTAAAGTTCAAGGTTTAGGCGACAGTATTCTATGACTTCGATACCAACTCTCAAATTGAACCTTATGTTGGTGCTCGTCTTGCGGCTAACCGTTTCAAATTTGAAGACCGCGCAGATCAACGTTATAAAAGCTCTTCTGAAACCAAAGTGGGTTATGTGTAGTTGCGGTGCTAAATATAAATTAGCAGAAAAGTGTATGCAAAACGGTGGTTTAGAATATAACCGTTTAGGTAGCTTTGACGATACTAAAAGTGAATAACTATGGCGCTAAAGTGGGCGTAGGTTACGAATTCTAATTTCCTTTTGAAAAGTGCGGTTGATTTTCACCGCACCTTTTTCTTTTGGATGTAAGTTGTATCAGGGCTAATCTGTTTTGTGATTAATTCATGTAGCAGTTACAAATCCTCGTTCTAAATGAAATCGAGGATTTTTTGTATTTTTAGAGGTGAGAATATGATTATCGTTTATGGCATTAAAAACTGCGATACGGTGAAAAAGCATTGAAGTGGCTAACTGAACATAATATTGAACATAAATTGCATGATTACCGTGTAGATGGATTAGATACTCAATTCTTACAACAAGCAGAAAGCACAATTTGGTTGGAAAATTTAGTTAATAAACGCAGCACGACGTGGCGTAATCTTGATGAAAATGTGAAAAATACACTCGAAATCTACCGCACTTTTCCGTATTAGCTGAAAAATCCAACGTTAATCAAACGTCCGATTATTTTGCAAGATGATAAGGCATTGATTGGCTCAACGAAAAGAATATATGGCATCTAAGTAGTATTAAGTAGAAATTTATTGTCCCATCTATCTATTAGAACCATTAATTTTGATTAAAAGGAAATATAAAAATACGAATGAATAGTAAAGTGAACAGCCATAAAGCATCGACGTATTGGGACTTTCTTTTATTGGAACTATGGTGTTATATATGCCGCACTTATTTCATTTGAAATATCCATAGATCCAGTTTCTGAAGGGTTATTTTGAGCTGCTTTTCCTATCTCATTCAGGGACCATGTGGGCGATTACAACGCTTGTCTTTTTCATCACCAAACAAAAGCAAGCTATTATTTGCTGTATTTATGGGTGGCATTTTTACGCCATTTTTAATTCCTATTATCGTCGGATTATCTTTGGTACATTTTATTTAAACTGGTGTATAGCGTTATTGATCCTAATATAGGAGCTTGTAGCTTATTCCTTCCTTGCGCTATTTTTGGGATAGTTCAACTGTTGTGGGCAGTAAATGTTTTGACCAGAAAACACGTAGTAGTCATCTTTTAACCTTGCCTTTTGCACTTTCAACGAAATAAGATCTATTGTATTGTTACAATCTCAATCATTGATGTGATAAAATGTTTCATAACTGTTGCTTATTTGTTTGAAAAGATTTTATGTGTTGAATTGTGGTTTTGAAGCTCAAGTGCCAAAACAGACTGATTATGCATAACAAATCTTATTTTCCTCCTTCCTCTTTCATATATATCTAATGCTTTTTGTTGAGGATACGCAGTCTGCAATACTCACTAGATCCTATTGTGGTAACAAAGGTGCACTTGACGAACACCAATTCTGTCAAACTTAATCCCTAAAATAACGCTTCAACCTTTACTCATATGGTGATGGTGCAGATTTATTAGCAATCTGTGCGTATGCGAGCGTGATTCGTAAAGGTGGGAGTTCTGGCGATCCGTTATTTTCGTGGGTTAGGGGGTTCTCGCTGAACATTCAAGCAGACGACCAATTCATTTATGAGTGGATGTAACAAATCGAATAGATCCGCCAACAGCTTATATTTTCCCATCAGCTTATGATGAAGTTGTGACGCCAAGGTCCCCCAAAACTGTAACTGAAGGTTCTGGCTTGCGGCTGGCGCAGTTCGTTTTGTGCGTAAAGAGCCTGAATTTGATACTCAAAAATACCTATTTAAAACGGTAGTGTCACACTTGGCGAAACAAACGTAGAGATGCTATTTCGATGCGATGGCGTGGTAAATATGGTTATTTACGCATGAGTATGTCACTACAATGAGGAATTACAAAGATGGCGATGGCACCGAGTTCATTCTCTTTTGAGCGCCGTAATCAAATCGTTGCAGCTGGTTTCACAACGAAGAAAACACCTATTGACTGGACTGATGAACGTAGTCGAGGCGAAGGGTTGCGCGTGACTGCGAATGATGGATGGGAGGTTTGATCGTGATGCCTGGAATGTTAGATTTGTACAACGCACATATTACACCGTGGTTCACTGAACTGGGAATTACGTTACGGCCAAAGCAAGATTGATTATGTGATGGATACTTTATAGTATGCGTTATTTAAGTATGATGAAAATCAGCCAAAAGCAATGAAATCTAAAACGTGAAACCAATACAGGGCATTTGAAGCAACTTTGATTGGCCAGATATTAATTTGCAAACAGGCATTGATTATATGCGTGAGACACCTTTCACGTATGGAAATGAATAGTGAGGGTATAGACATGCCTTTATCAACACAGAAAAACTTTTACTCAATGGGGGCGGATTTGTTGAGGGGGCTTGACGGCAAGTGATAGTCGTAAGTTTATTTCGGTTATCGTTATGATGAAGTGAAAGCTGAATACGACACTTTAATGGCAAATCACCCAAATAAACATCTATACGTATGGTTTGCATTCAGGTTTCTTACGTTGGGAAGAAGAAATCAATGGCATTAAATATTATGCCGGTGAGGGATTGCCAGAGCGAGCGCCAGATTATTGGGAACGCCACAAGCCAAGTTTTTGAGATAAAGAGCAAAACCGTCAAATTGATACGGGATTGATGTGGAAGAATGACACTTTTGAGTCTGTGTCGCTATTTGCAGTGATGTCCACGATTTCATTATGTTAGAACAGCGAGTAAAGATGTCCTCACCTGTAACATCAAGGCTAAACTCGATTAGAAATTGAAGCGTAAATGGAAATTTGCAGTCACTGGGAAAATCGGTAGTAGCTGGCTTATACCTATGGTATCCTATGACGACCGTCCACTGCTCAAACACCGCCATTAGAATGGAAAAACCTATTAACTTGGGATACACGAAACCTGAGCGCGGGAGTATTATGGCGAGGTTTCGGCACAAAAACGCTACTGCAGCGGACAAGGTAACATTATTGGGCAGGACATCGGTGCTTCAGCAGGCTGGAACCTTATCCTTTAATACAGGGTGAAAATTAATAACATGCCACTTTGCAGGGTGGAATTGATAACTTATTTTAATAAATCCTGTGCAGAATTTGTAAGAAGGCGCAGATCCTTCAGCGGGGCTTCAAAACTGTTAGAGTGAACGAGCGAGGACGTCATTATTGGTTACGCTTTACAGGTTCAATTCTAGGATTCTTTTATAAACTAATAAAAACGGCAACGAGGTTATCCGTTTTTATTTGAACGATTTCAAATTGAAGGTAAATGTTAAATTAGACCGCACTTTTAGTCGTCACCGAATATTGTGAACAAAACTATTGAGCTTGACAAAGCGATTAATTCGTCGCCCCTCTATTAGCCCGAATGATGAGGGCTGTCAGCAACTAATTGCGGAACGTTTAGGAAAAACTCGGCTTTCAAGTGAATGGATGCCTCAACGATACGTTAAATTTATGGGCGAAGCATGTAGTGAGTGAGCCAGTCATCGCCTTTGCTGGGCATACCGATGTGAGTACCGACGGAAATGAAACGCAATGGACTTATCCGCCGTTTTCTGCCGAAATTAGGATGATATACTTGCGGTCGGGGTGCGGCAGATATGAAAGGTTCATTGGCAGCAATGATTGTGGCAGCGGAAGAATATGTGAAAGTCAATCCAAATCATAATGGAACGATTGTTTCTGTTGATTACTTCTGACGAAGAAGCTGCCGCGAAGATGGTACCGTGCGTGTTGTCGAAACGTTAATGGCGCGCGGTGAGAAAATCACAGTACAGACGGTAGTCGAGCCGTCTAGCTCGAAAAACATTGGGTGATGTGGTTAAAATGGCCGTCGTGGGTCGATTGCAGGTAATCTCTCTACATGGTATTCAAGGCGCGTGGCTTATCCTCATGGCGGAAAACCCAATTCATAAAAAGCAGCGCCTTTCTTGCAGGAGTTAACCACTTATCAATGGGATAATGGCACGAATTTTTCCCGCCAACCAGTTTACAAATTGCGAATGATTCATGCAGGCACAGGGTAGTAATGTCATCCCTGGTGAGCTTTATACGCAGTCAATTTACGTTATTGTACGAGGTCACTGATGAGAGCATTAGGCAGAAAGTGGCAGAAATGCTCGAAAAACATGGTTTGAAATACCGTATGGTTGGAATTTATCGGGTAAACCATTTTAACGAAAACGGGCAAATTATTAGATGCGATGACTGACGGCAATTGAGCAAACAACGGTGTTACGCCACAAACTGAAACTAGCGGTGGTACCTCTGACGGACGTTTTATTGCATTGATGGGCGCTGAAGTTGTGGAATTTGGACCGCTTAATGCAACGATTCATAAAGTGAATAGAATGCAAACGTTGATGATCTTGCCAGTGCGGTCAAATTTATCATCAAATGTTAGTAAATTTATTGGACAAGTAAGATGAAATTAACGCCAGAAATGTGCACCGGTAAATCTCGTAGACATTTGATTAGTGCCTCACACCTCATTCTCCAAATCATTTTTGCAATGAAGCAGTAAAGCGTTTCAAGGATTACAGCAAAGTGCGGTCAAAAATGGCTTTTAATTTGCAACCCGCGAGTAGCTTTCGTGATTTTTGAACGTCAACAACTCATTTGGAATGGTAAATTTAGCAGTGAACGCAAGGTTCATGATGATGCGGGAAATCCATTAGATTTAGCGTTATTAGATGATTGGCAAAAGCACAAGCTCATTTTACGCTGGTCAGCGCTTCCAGGTGGCAGTCGTCATCATTGGGGAACAGAAAATCGATATTTTTGATCCTGATCTTTTGCCTCAAGGTCAATCTTTGCAACTTGAACCTTGGGAATATGAAAAGGGGCTATTTCTTTGAACTTAGCGAATTTTTCACTGAAAATCTACGCACTTTGATTTTTGTTTTTACCATTTATCAGCCAACCAGAAGGTATCGGCTGAGAGCCTTGGCATATCAGCTATTTACCGTTGGCGAGCAGGCTTCACGATTATTTACGCCAGATGTGCTATTGCAAGTTTGGCAGCATGAAATCGTAGCTGGAAAAGAAACGTTAATTGAACATTTACCAGAGATTTTTGAGCTATATGTGGTTTATACAAAAACGCAGCAAAGTCGCTGCGTTTTTTATGGCTTTGATTAATTCTTTTATTCTTTTTCTAAGGATTTGTGCTGAATCCTTCATCCTTACCTTTAGCTTGAAATATCCACCAATTTGTTGAGCGACATAAACAGAACGATGTTTACCACCCAGTACAACTCAATAGCAATGGTGAATGCTCGATTATTTTGCTCTAACATCGGTAACCACGTTTCAATGTAATTACGCGTTTGAGTGAGATAAATTATTCACTTCATCATGCGCAAGTAAAATTGTGCAACAGGTTCATCAAGCCCCGCCGTTGGGCAGTTCTGGGTTCAGTGCGGGTTAGGTGAAAACGCACATCAAAGACATAATCAGCATCAAGTGGAATGCCATATTTAAAGCCAAACGATTCAACCACGATCTTAAGTTCTTTATCTGTATTACCGCGTAAAACTTCTCTTTAAACGTTCAGATAACGCATGGGTCAGTGGTGCAGTATCAATAATAAAAATTAGCATGTTGAATTAAAGGCTCAAGCTGCTGATATTCTAAAATCAATCGCTGATTCAAGCGGGAGATCTTGAGCCGAAAGTGGATGAAGACGACGTGAATCACTGTAACGGCGAATGAGTGTACTACGATCGCTGTCTGAAAGATGATTTTGACGGAATAAGAGGCTGAATATCGGTCAAAATTTTGTCTAAATCAGCACTGGAATGAGAAGATTTCGAATATCGAGACTGATTGCAACAGCCGATTGAGTGTTAGCGAGAATCTGCGTGAGTTGAGAAAGTGAAAATTGAGGAAGATTATCCACGCAATAATAGCCCACATCTTCCGAGGCTCGTAATGCGACAGATTTCCCGGCTCCGGAGCGACCGCTGATAATACTAATTTCCATCTGCGTGATTCCTTCATGGTTGGTAAGGTGGGTTACACACTCTTGAGGTTCAATATTATCTAAATTTGTGTCATCCTCAGATTCCTCCGAATGATCGGCACATTCAAAATTTGCCAATTTCATCCGCACTTTGATGCTGAACGAGATTGTTTAATTAAGTTTTTATCCGTTAATTTTTCATTGAGTTCTGCGAGAACAGGAATATATTCTTGGCAGAGATTTTCAGGCTACAAGCATAGCAAAACGATATCCACGGGTTTATTATCTGCAGCATCATAATCAACAGGACCATCTAATTGCATAAATACCGTTGAGGATTTTATCTGAGGCTGTTGCAGGTAACTTGGCTTTAGGCATGGCGACACCAGTTGCCTAATCCTGAATACCTAATTTTTCCCGTTCAAACAAACATTCAAAACATGCTTGTTCCCCATTTTCGCAGTGAAGTTTTTCCACAACGAAAGCGGCAATAGATTCAAATAATCGTTTCTTGCTAGAAAAAGCAACCCCCTGACGAATATCATCGGGGAGAGCAGAGTCGTAAATTTTCATAGGTTATAGTTTAAATTGTTCGCCTAAATAGGACACGTTTAACGTGCTCATCATTGCATGACTTCTTCCGGTGTGCCGGTTGCGATACATTTTCCTTCGCCAACAATATAAGCTCGTTCACAGACATCAAGGGTTTCGCGTACGTTATGGTCGGTAATTAACACGCCTAAGCCACGATTACGGAGATCCGTGATGATTTTCTTAATATCCGTGACCGAAAATTGGGTCAACACCCGCAAAAGGTTCATCTAATAAAATAAATTTTGATTGCAGCTAAAGGCGCGCAATTTCACACGACGACGTTCACCACCAGAAAGAGTTGCCCCAGGCTATCACGAGATATGGCTAATATTGAACTCATCAATTAACTCATCCGCCTCTCTCGGCGTTGTTCTGCGATGGATCTTTACGAATTTCTAACCGCTATAAGATTGACATACGGTTAAACGGCGGAAAAATAGACGCTTGCGTGGTAAATAGCCAATTCCTCGACGTGCACGTTCATGGCCAGTAGTAGCCGCTAATATCATCGCCATCAATGGTGATTTTCCCTGATCGCGACGCACTAAACCGACGACCATGTAGAAAGTAGTGGTTTTCACCCTGCACCATTTGGACCAAGTAGGCTAACATTTCATTGGGTTTACGGTTAAACTCACATCAGAAACCACTTTTCGGCTGCTTTATAGCTTTTTGCGAGAATTCGGCTTGTAATACGAGACATCGGTTATTTTTACCTTTTTGTTGTAGTGGGTTGGAATTAAGACGGTTTGCACGCGTGATTTTCCATTACCATTGGCTTTTTAACTGTTGTTTTTCACATCATCAAAGTGATGCGTTCACCGTTAATTTTGCTATCCAATTGTTTTTAATTCAGCATTACCAGTTAATGTGAGAATTCAGTGCCTAAATCGTAGTGAACTTTATTCCTTTACCATCAACAGGCTTTACCATCATCAAGTTGTTGGTGAGAAAGTAACAGGCTACCAAATGCTTCAACAGTTTCTTTTTGCCCTGAATTTTCTGGCGGACGAGTAATAACCACTTTATTGGCTTTTAATCAAAAATGGAACCTTGTGTAATCACAACGTTATCCGTGAAAAGGTTACCACGCTGTTTTCCATATCTAAAGATTGATTATCTGAGACACATTAATTGGTTTATTGGTATCGTCTTTTAACGCAAAAAGCAGATAGAAGTCATCATTAATGCGGTTAAAAGCAGAATTTTATTGTTTGTTGATTTCATAATATGTTTTACCTGTTCCTTTAGAGTTGCAACTTGTTGACGTAAATTTCCGACCAACTTCAATCCACTTGAGTTAAAGTTTAATCCGTTAATTTTTACTTGTGTATCGGAAGTAATGTCTTGTGTTTTAAATTAATCACCGCCGCTTCGGTCTCAGACACGTTGTAGGCGAGATAAAGGATCAAGACTCTCGGCAACCCGCCACCTTCAAGATAGAGCATTTGATCTTTTGTTAATTTTGCTTTTTCGCACTGAGCTTCAATTTTGTTTTTTCTAATTGAATTTTATCGGTTTTATCTTCTTTGTCTTTATTATCTAAAGAAACATCAAAAAGATAGACTAACGGCGAAAATAAAATCCGTATGACCATCTTATTGTGTAATATTCCACTTTTTCGGAAATCGCGAGATATTGCTTTTTGCCTTCAGGCGAGAATACGGTCGTTTCCATTTTATTACCGACGTATTCCGGACTATCGAGCTTTTTAATGAGGCTTTGTGAGATCGCTATGATCTTGATTAAGCAGAATAATACCAGCCTAATAAAGCCAGGGCGATGACACCTAAAATAATATTCCAAATGAATATTCATAAATAACGTTCTTTCCTTCTTTAAAAGGGTAACTAATCATAGCACTTTTTGACATAAAGTGCGGTCAAAACTAGCCGTATTTTAGTCTTCTAAATGAGTGTTTTTAGATCTGATAAATCTCGCGATAAGCTTTTGACGGCTTATTTTGTTCCTTCTCTTTCTGTACAGCACGAATCAAATTACGTAATTGTTAGCGATCTGCAGAAGGATGCTCATTTAACAAATCAGTCAGAGCTGCATCACCTTTCGCAACCAACTCATCACGTAAGATTTCCAACTTATGCAGCATCGCTTGTTGTTGGTTATGTTTGTTTTCAATTTTTCTAAAAAGCTTCACGAATAGGCTCAGCATCAATTGAGCGTAAGAGCTACCGATATATTGCAATTGGCGACGACGAGCTCTCTTTTGCAGGCGTTGTGCTAATTCAATGGCATCTTTCAAGCTATCGTCTAGTGGAACCTTAGTCAGATTTGCTTTGGTTAAGTTCACGAATTTCTCACCAAGCTGTTTTTAAATCTCAGCGTCGCGTTTGATTTCACTTTCTACCCAAATAATCTCTTCTTGGTCTTCATCTTCCCAATCAAAGGCTTCTTTTTCTTACGTTTTGCCATTCTATTACCTTTTATGAAAAATTTGGTGCATTTTTAGCATAAACTTTCAAAAATAAGATAAAATAGCGCAAATTTTTAATAGGATTATCATCATGAAAAACAGCAGAAAATTTAACTGCACTCTTTTAAAATCTCAAGAGCAAACATTGCGTGAGTGCAGTCGGTTTGCGATTGAAACTGCACAGAAAGCAGGGCTACCGCTGAGTCGGTGTGACAAAAGTGAGTGGTTTATCGGTTTCAACCGTCTGCAAAGAGATTGAAAAACTTGAATTTACTAACGATGGGGCATGGGCATTTCTGTTGTTATAGGGGGCAACAAAAAGGCAATGCGTCAACCTCAGATTTAAGCGAAGAAGCGATTAAAAACACTGTTGAGGCAGCGCTTGCTGTACAAAATATACCTCGCCAGATGATTGTCGGGCTAGCCATGATAAAGAACTAATGGCTTTTGAGCGCCCGATTTGGCGCTTTTATCATGGGGCAGTGTCGATGTCGAACAGGCTACAAAATTAGCTTTAGAAGCTGAAAAATCAGCGTTGGAATACGATGCTAAAATTGTGAATAGAAATGGCGCAAGCTTTAATTCGCATACTGGTGTGCGTGTTTGTATGGTACACATGGCATGTTACAAAGTTACTTATCTAGCCGTTATTCTTTATCTTGTTCGGTGATTGGTGGCGAGCTGAATCAACTTGAAAATGACTAGGATATACAGTTTCCACGTGAGGTTTGATGCCTTTTCTTCAGCGGATTGGGTAGGGCAGAGGGTGTGCCAAAAAAAGTGATTGCGCGTACATCGCACAAAATTAACGACACGTGAAGTGCCGGTGATTTTCTTAAATGATGTGCAACAGGATTAATCTCATTTTAACGGGCGCGATTAGTGGCGGTAGTTTATATCGTAAATCCGGTTTCTTGCTCGATCATCTTGGAAAACAAGTATTGCCAGATTGGTTCCAAAATTAGTGAGCGTCCGCATTTGTTAAAAACGTTTGGCCTCCACGCCTTTTTGACAGCGAAGTGCGAACAGCAGGATCTTGAAATTATTCAAGATGGCGTATTGCAAACCTGTTGCTCACCAGTTACAGCGGTAGAAAAATGGGCATGCAAAGTACCGGTCGTGCAGGTGGTATTCGTAACTGGCTTGTGAAACCAAATTTAACGGGCAGATTGACCGCACTTTTACCGCCAAATGGGCACTAGTTTGTTGGTGACAGATGTCATGGTAAAGAGTGTAAATATGTGACGAGGGGATTATTCTCTGTGGTGCAGCGGGTTTCTGGGTGGAGATAGCGGATCAATATCAGTTGCTGAAATTACCATTGCTGGTCAATTGCAGGATATGTTATATTGTGGCAGTAGCAGATGATATTGAACATCGTTCCAATATCCAAACCAGTTCAATCTTGTTAGATAAGATGAAAATTTCAGGAAATTGAATATAAAAATGTAATAATTATTATTGACATGTAATTTCTTTCTGCTACTATACGCATCTGTTTAGCAGCGATTGCGGAATTGCTCCAACAGGTAGAGTGAAAGTAAATTCGTTAGGGTTAAAAAAGGCTGAAGGTTTAAACTTCAGCCTGATTGACAGAATACGCAAACGATTAAATTAAAGGAAAGGACCATGAAAAACACCACGTCGATATTTTTTAATTTCAGAAGCGAGATGTTCGTAGTCGCATTACTGAACTTGGCGCAGAAATTACGCATTTTTATCAAACAAGCCGTGATAAACTGATTGTTGTTGGAGCTTTTACGATGGTTCATTTATGTTCATAGCCGATCTCGTGCGTGAATTAAAATTACCGGTAGAAGTGGGTTTGATGACAACTGCAAAGCTATGGTTGCGGAATGACAAGTAATCACGATGTTAAAAATTACGAAAGATCTTGAAGGGGATATTCGTAATGAACATATGTGCTAATTGTTGAGGACATTATCGATACGGGTTATACCCTCGAAAAGTACGTGGCATTTTAAATTTACGCGATCCTGCAAGCTAGCGATTTATTGCATTAGATAAACCTTCTCGCCGAGAAGTGGAAGTACCAGTTGAATGGATTGGTTTTTCTATTCCGGATAGAATTTGTTGTCGGCTATGGTATTGATTACGCTCAACGTTATCGTAATCTGAGGCTATATTGGTAAAGTGGTTATAGACGAATAATTTATTTTGGGGCTGACGTAGATTAGCAAGTGTGCTAGTCTATAAAAATAAGATAACTCATTGTAAAATTAAATAAATCTATACAAAATAAGCTCCTTGAATTTCTTGTATTGAAGTTACAGCCCGAGCAACATGCTGATTTACTCAGTATCCAAGCCAATTCAGGGATTTTTGTTTAGAAAAATTCGTGAAGTCATTAGCTATCATTTTAGCCCTTGAAGCCGATGAGGTTTTGATGGGCAAATTGAGTTTGATGAAAAGCTATTTTGGAGGTCCTCGTAAGGAAAAACGAGGTCAAGGCGCAGCGGAAAAAGTTGCTGTATTCGGTTTGTTAAAGCGACAAGGAAAAAGTATTTACGGTGGAAAATACCAAAACAGAGACATTAATGCCTGTTGTTGTGAGAAAAATCCAAAGCCTGACGGCTGGATTTATACCGATACTTATCGAAGCTATGATGCTCTTGATGTGAGCAAATTTCACTACGAACGAATCAATCATTCCGAACTATTTGCGGTGAAACAAAACCACATAAATGGAATAGAAAATTTCTGGAGTCAGGCGAAGAATACTCCGAAAAATATAATGACATCGACCGAAAAACTTTCCTTTATTCTTGAAGGAATGTGAATTTCGGTTTAACTGGATCACAAAAGAACAGCTTAAAAACATTGTGAAAATGGAGTGAGTATTTCAGGGCTAATCTACGTCGGCCCCAAACATAAACTAAACGAGTTATATTGTACTTGATTTTACTTAGGGTTAAAAGAAAAAGTGCAGTTAATTTGATTATTACATCTTCATCAATTTAAAAACACGTTCAATTTTTCACCACTACTTAATTCGCGGTATTTGCCGTTTTCAATGTCATCTATGGTTAAACCTGCTGTGGCATAACGCACTAAACTAAACGTAAAGTCGGAAAACCAATATGTGCGGTCATCCGGCGCACTGGCGATTTTTGCCTTCACTGATTTTCGATTTCTAATCAACATTTGGGATTGCTTACGTTCGCGAATAGGGGATTTCGTTCCCCATAAAGTTGGTTCGGAAATTAACCGCTACTTTAGTGGGTTGCGTTAAGCCATCTTTCAGTTCTACGCCGTGACGTAAAAATCTAGATCTCGCTCGGTGGGAACGCCTTCTACTTGTACCCAATAGGTTTTCTAGGTTTTAAATTTGGGATCCGCTAAACGGTGTTGTAATGTACCGTTGTTGGTTAAAAATCAATAATCCTTCGCTGTCGCGATCAAGACGACCGGATGCATAGATATTAGGAATAAAAATCTTTGAAAGTGGCACGTCCATTTTCATCGGTGAATTGAGTTAACACATCAAAGGGTTTGTTGAACAAAATAATTTTGGTTTCCGCTAAAGAAAGGGGCATAGAACAGAGCTTTTGTCGGTGTTTTTTATGTTGGCGATAAAATGTTGGCGTTTTTCATAATAAGCTGAATAAGAAATTTAAACGCCAATATAGCAATTATTCGCTGAGGTCTGGCAACTGAACTGCGCGAGATAACTTGGGGTTTAAAAATTAAAGTGCGGTTCGTTTTTCAGGGTTTTGATACGTTCCAATAAGGTTTCACTGCTAATTTGCCCAATTCTATTTTTAGGCTGGTGTACAGTAGTTAACGGCGGGAGCAGGTATTGAGCAAGATCGATATTATCACTCAGCTAATAATGGACATATCTTTTTGGAACACTTAATTGATGTTTCCAAAGAGTTTGATATGCCCCCACGGCAATAAAGTATCACTACAAACAAATACAGCGGTCGGGCGTTCTTTTTGTTGCAACAGTTTCTCCATACCTACGATACCGCCCTCAAAATCAAAAATAGCTTTCCACAATCCAATTGTGATTTAAAGGAACTTGCGCTTCAGATAAGGCTTTTTGTAACCATTTAGACGATTTAAAGCGAGCGGTTTCTGTAAGTTCCTGATGATAATACCGATTTTTCGGTGTCCCTGTTCAAGCAAATATTGGGTGGCAAGATAACCGCCCAGCTCAGAATCTTCTAAGATTTTGTCCGCACTTAATGCCGTTGGCCACCAATCCATTACCACCGCAGGAATACTGAGCTCAAGAGAAAGCTGTTCCGCCAAATGAGTTTCTGTACTCATCAGCAACAAACCGTCCACCTGTTTTTGGATTAACATCTGCAAACTGCTTTACAAACGTTGACTGTCGCCATTGGTATTCGTCAAAATGAGATTGTAATCATTTTTGGCACAATAGCCTTCCACCGCCGCCACCACTTCAGCAAAAATGGGTTATTGCTGGCAGTGACTAACATACCGATAGTTTGTGTTTTAAGCTTAAAACTACGCGCTAAAAAGCAGAAGGTTGGTAATTCAATTCACGCACGACTGCCATAATTTTTTTCACGCATTTCATCACTCACAAAGCGTGTCCCATTAATCACGTGGGATACGGTTGATGTGAAAACTTTGCGTGATACGCGATGTCTTTCATTGTCGCCATGGCTTGAAAAAAATCTAATTTTTGCTGAGTGAATAAAAGATCTAGGTTTCCCTGTCTTGACGGGATGGACGGTTTGCGCCCTTTGCGCGTCACGCTAATTGCAGCAGCAGCATGGGCAAATTTAATGGCATCGAACGTGTTTTTCCGTCTAAAAAGTGCGGTTAAAAATGCGCCGTTAAAAGTATCCCCTGCCGCCGTGGTGTCCTCTGCATTAACGAAAACCTGACACTATTTCGCCTTTTTCCGTTTTTCGCTCACATACACGCCTTTTGAGCCTAAGGTAATCAGCACCATCGCAATGCCTTTTTGGTGAAAAATCTGTGCCGCGTTAACCGCACTTTGCTCATCAGTTACGGTAATACCGTTAAAATTTCGTTTCTGTTTCATTCAGGGTAGTAATATCAATTTGGCTTATAATTCATCAGTAAGCTACGCGCTGGCGCAGGATTTAACACGACTTTTGTACCATGGGCTTTGCTAGTGTGCCGCCTTAGAATGGCTGGCGACGGCGTTTCAAGTTGCATTAACAAGGCATCCGCTTGAGTGATTTCATCAGCAAACTGCGCCACTTGCGCTTCATCCAAACACGCATTGGCACCCGCTGAAATCACAATGCTATTTTTCACCACTGGCTGCCGCTGGATCATCGCAATCCCTGTGGTTTGCCCTTGTTTTTCAAAATAGGCGCAACATTAATGCCATCATCCGCAAAAGCTTGTTTCATTGTGCGACCAATACCGTCTTCCCAATGCATCAATAAAGCTAATGGATGTTGTTGATTTATCACACAACCGCGCTGCCGCTACCGCTTGATTTGCCCCCTTACCACCTAAGCAATATGATAATCAGAGCCAGTTAGGGTCTCCCCGGTTTAGCAAAGTGCGGGACAGAAATCACATGATCTGCATTAATACTGCCTAGAATTGTGAGTTTTTCATAATATAGCCTTGGTAAAATAGGGCGTAAATATACGCCCTTTGAGTTAAATCATTATTCCGTTACGACTTTTAATGCCACTGGAATTTTCGCTTCAACTTTTTCGCCTTTTAGGATTTTATCCGCAGTTTCTACCCCAAGGCTACCGATTAATTCAGGTTGTTGTGCCACAGTTGCTGCAAGTTTGCCACTTTTCACCGCTTTTACGCCATCATCGGTACCATCAAAACCGACGACAAGGACTTTTTTAGTTGCTGCTCCAATCGCACGTAATGCCCCTAACGCCATTTCATCATTTTGTGCAAAGATAGCTTGAACATCGCCTTTGCTTGCCAACAGATTTTCTGTCACATTCAAACCTTTAGTTCGGTCCAAAATCTGCAGGTTGGCTGGCAAGTACAGCAAATTATGTTCATCAACCGATTGTTTAAAACCTTCACCACGTTCACGTGCAGCTGATGTACCGGCTAAACCTTCTAGTTGGATAACTTTCGCGCCATTTCCTAATTTTTGCGCAATAAAATCACCAGCCATTTTACCGCCAGCCACGTTATCTGACGCAATATGGCTGACTACATCGCCTTTTGCCGCACCACGGTCTAAAGGTAATAACAGGGATTTTGTTTCGATTAGCAATCGCCACCGCATTGCCTACCGCTGCGCTATCTGTCGGATTGATTAATAATACTTTGCACCACGAACCGTTAAATCTTCCACATTTTGAAAGTTCTTTCGCAGGGTCGTTTTGGCTATCTAATACCACTAATTTATAGCCTAATTCATCCGCTTTTTTCTGTGCGCCATCTTTTAACGAAACAAAGAACGGATTATCAGGGTAGATACCGTTAATGCAATGGTATCTTGTGCGAAAAGCAGTACTGCTTAAGGTGAAAGATAATGCTAACGCTGATGCGATTGTTGTTAATTTTTTTCATGGGAATCTCCTGTGATTGTTATGCTTTTTACTACCAAGGTAATTGTCTGCGAGTACTGCCACTAAAAATCACTAACGCTTTGGCAATCATTTGGTAATAAGATGAAATATCTAATAAATTTAATGCGTTATTTAGAAACCAATAATTAAAAGCACCGATAAGTGTTCCCATAACGCGCCCTTTACCGCCCATTAAACTTGTCCCGCAGACAACGACTGCTGCAATGGCATCTAATTCATAAGAAACGCCAGCCAGTGGGTTGGGCTGATGATAAACGTGAAGTCACGATCAAACCCCGCTAATGCAGACAAGAAACCACTGACAGCAAAGACAAAAATTTTGATTTTATTGACATTAATCCCTGAAAGTCGGTGGCGGCTTCATTGCCCCTAAGGCGTAAATATAACGTCAATTCGAGTGTGTTTTAAAATGTAGCACGCCACCGCAAAAACAATTGCCATTAACCAAATTGGCACAGGAATCCCCAACAAATAGCCTGTTCCTAAGAATGCAAACTGATCGGCGGCATCAGAAAAGCCCGTACTAATTGGACGACCATCGGTATAAACCATGGTCACACCACGTAATAATGTCATCGTCACTAAGGTTGCGATAAAAGCTTGAACTTTCCCTTTTTGCCACAATGGCACCACTAATACCACCAAGCAATGTACCTAATACTAAAACAGCGAGAATCACCAATAAAATCGGATGTTCACTGCCACCAGTGATGCGGCAATCGCGCTGGTTAATGCCAATACAGAGCCGACAGATAAATCGATCCCTGCAATTAAAATCACGAATGTCATTCCCACCGCAATAATTGCGTTCACCGACGTTTGGCGAAGAATATTGAGAATATTATCAATCGAGAAAAAAATCAGGGTTGATAAATGAAAACAATGGCAATCAGAACTAATAACGCCACAATAGAACGTTGTTCGAGTAAGATTTTGCCTAAATTTGAACGTATTTTGCGTACTCCCATAAAAACTCCGTCAGTTTAAACCGCACTTTTACCAATTGCAGCGGCAAGTAATTTTTCTTGTGTCGCGTCTTCGCGAGAAAAATTCACCATTAATTCGTCCTTCTCGCATCACTAATATGCGATCTGACATTCCCAACACTTCAGGCATTTCTGATGACACAATGATGATACTCAAAGCCATCTTGTTTAAATTTATTAATGAGTTGGTAAATTTTCTTTTTCGCTTAACATCAACACCACGTGTTGGTTCATCTAAAATTAAAACATTAGGACGGGTCATCAACCCCTTTTGCAATCGCCACTTTCTGTTGGTTTCTGAAAGTAAACCAATTTGCTGATCACGACTTGGGGTTTTGATATTAAACATTAAGATAAAATCATCTACCGCAAGTTGCTCCGAATCGTGGCGGATACGCTAACTTTTGAAAAATGATCTAAGGCAGTCAGTGACATATTTTCTCTTTACCGACATCCCCTAAAATTAAACCATCACTTTACGATCTTCTGAAATATAAACAATGCCATTATTCAAGCCGTCTTGCGGACAATCATTTGAAATCGTTTTTCCCATTTAACCGCACTTCACCGCTTTTCTTTAGGTGAAAAGGCACCATAAAGCACTTTCATTAATTCTGCGCCCTGCGCCCATTAAGCCTAAATCCTAAATTTCACCCGCACGCAATGTAAAGCTCACGTTGTGCACCACTACCAGAGAGTTGGTTAACTTCTAAACGGACTTCGTCTTCAGGAACATCAACATGGGGATATTGCTCATCAAGACGACGCCCAACCATCATTTCAATCAAACGGTCTTCCAGTTAACTCCGCAGCAGCCACTTCACCGATAAATTGACCATCACGTAAAACCGTCACATCATCACAGATTTCAAAAATCTCTTTAATACGATGCGAAATATAAACAATGCCTCGTTTTTCCCGCTTTTAACTCACGAATAACATTAAATAGTGCTTCTGTTTCCGTATCTGTTAAGGCATCCGTTGGTTCATCCATAGATGACTTTGCTTTTCAAAACTTAAAGGCTTTGCAATTTCCACCATTTGTTGCTCACCAATGGACAATTCTGAACAAAGTTGATGGCTACTATGGGGACATTTAGACGATGCTAATAAGCTTATCCGCTTCTGCGTGCATTTTTTTCAATCGATGAGATCAAAAAGGCGTAGTAAATTCACGACCTAAGAAGATATTTTCAGCAATGGTTAAATTACCCACCAAATTTAATTCTTGGTGAATAATGCTGATGCCCGCTTCTTGCAGTTTTTAGGACCTTTGAACATGACTTGCTGACCAAGATATTCAATTGTTCCTGCATCTTTACTATAAATCCCTGTCAGCACTTTCATTAATGTTGACTTACCCGCGCCATTTTTCACCCATTAATGCCTGCGCGCCAGCATAAACAGATAAACAAAGCATTACTTAATGCCTTCACACCAGGGAAAGATTTATCGATACCACTAATTTTTAGAGTGTTTCTCGTTCCATAACATCGTCCTAAAATGGCACACAGACACTAAAATAACGTTCGCATAAGGTGAACATTCCCCTGAACACACAATCGCTTTGGATTCGTGGCTCATTTTTGAAATCGTCGTGGAAATATATTCCACAGGAATATTATTGCCTTGAATGTTTTTCAGTTCAGCTAAATGCTCCAAAAGTGCGGTCAAAATTTGTGGATTTTTGTTTAATTTCTTCCGCAAAAATGGCACGTTCACAAACATTTCACTTGTGGTGGCATAAAAGCGTATCAAGAAAACGAGGAATGCCTTGGGTTAACGCTAAATCAATGCGCCCCACAAATTCAGGAATAGAGTAATCCCGCATCACAAATTGTGACCATATCTGTATGCCCAAAGGGTCGCAATAGCATGAGAAAGTTGAGCATTTAAAATTGTTGTTTTTCATTTTTGCGCTCCATCATGTTTATCTTTCATTCATCGAAACGTTTTCGATGAAATTTGTATCAAAATAACGAGAAAAATAAAAAGAGAAATACTTTTGTTTAATTTTTTGTGAAATAGATCACAGAAATTTTTAGTTATAACTTATTAGAGATAATGCTAAAAAGTGCGGTCAAATTTCTGCTAGAATAGCGCGACTTTTTAATAGGATAATTGACAACCTACGTAACGATTGAAAATTTCCAACGCGGATTTGTTTTGCATCGTAAAGCATATGGAAACGAGTTTGTTAGTCGATCTGTTTACGGAAGAAACAGGAGCGTTTAACCGTGCTTGCAAAAAGCGCGCGAGCCAAATGTTCTGCGTGGAAAAGCATATTGCAGCCTTTTACACCATTGCTGTTACGGTGGACAGGAAAAGGCAGTTTAAAAACATTGACTAAAGCAGAACCCGCAGCGATTACCTTACCTTTACAACAGACGGCATTATTTAGTGGGTTTTATGTCAATGAATTGATTTCACGCGTCATTGAACCAGAAACCTCTCATTCGCTCTTATTTCAATGTTATTTGCAATGCTAACTCGTCTAGCAACGGACACTTCGGTTGAACCGGCACTACGCACCTTTGAGTTTCAATTGTTGCAAACATTGGGATATGCTGTGAGTTTCACGCATTGCGCGGGTTCAGGTCTTCCTGTGGAGAGTGAAATGACTTATCGTTACCGAGAAGAAAAAGGATTTATCGCGTCTTTAATTAAAGATAATTTAACCTTTTTATGGCAAAGAGTTACTCGCTTTTTGAGACGAAAAATTTTTCAAAAGATCCGTCAGTATTGCAGGCAGCAAAACGTTTTACGTATCGCGCTAAAACCTTACTTGGGGAATGCGCCCTTGAAAGAGTCGAGTATTCACAAAACATATTACATTTGAAATAATGGCATTATTCTACTCCCCAAAAACCACATCACCGCACTTAATCGCGAAAGTGTGGATCTTGATTATCAAGGTTTAGGCGTAGCAAAAATCCAAGGAAAAACGTGGTTTTGTGGAAAATGCGTTGCCAACGGAAAAGTCTAAATTCGTGTCACGGAAGAAAAATGCCAATACGGATTAGGGCATAACACAAAATGGGGCTGACGTAGATTAGCAAGTGTGCTAGTCTATAAGAATGAAGATAACTCATTGTAAATTAAATAAATCTATACAAAAAATAAGCTCCTTGAATTTCTTGTATTAGAAAGTTAGCCCGAGCAACATTGTTGATTTACTCGGTATCCAAAGCCAATTCAGGATTTTTGTTTCTAGAAAAATTCGTGAAGTCATTAGCTATCATTTTAGCCTTTGAAGCCGATGAGGGTTTTTGATGGTCAAATTGAGCTTGATGAAAGCTATTTTGGCGGTCCTCGTAAAGAGAAAACGAGGTCGAGGGCGCAGCAGGAAAAGTTGCTGTATTCGGTTTGTTAAGCAACAAGGAAAAAGTATTTACGGTAGTGGTAGAAAATACCAGAACAGAGACATTAATGCCTGTTATTGCGAGGAAAATCAAGACTAACAGCTGGGTTCATACCGATACTTATCAGAAGCTATGATGCTCTTGATGTGAGCAAATTTCACCACTAACAATCAATCATTCCGAAACTATTTGCGGTGAAACAAAACCACATAAATGGAATAGAAAATTTCTGGAGTCAGGCAATACTCCCGAAAATATAATGGCATCGACCGAAAAACTTTCCTTTACTCTTGAAGGAATGTGAATTTCGGTTTAACTGGATCACAAAAGAACAACTTAAAAACATTGCGAAAATGGAGTGGTATTTAGGGCTAATCTACGTCAGCCCCTTTATTTTTCAATAAAGTGCGGTCAGATTTTTCAAGCAAAGTGCTTTTAAAAACCTGACCGTTTTTAATGCTTGTCAACGATTAATCGCTTGCGCGGTGGCCAATAGACCTCTTCTTTTTGACGATACCGCGTTTGAGAATATCGGCAGCAAGGGCGGCGGTGTCAGGCGGATTTTTGGTAGAATGCCGTCTTCTTTACTCATTGCGGGTAGATGCCTTTCCAATGGGTTTTGGCTGGTGGAAGAGGAGGACTTCGTCTAGGCGTGGGAAGGTATAGAAGGTGTTGCCACTTTTTGGTACCTGTCCCCATAAAGGGCTTTTTCCAACTCGGCATAGCTTCTCCCGCGGACAGGATCGGCGAGGGTAGCAATAAAGTTATCCATAAGTGCCTTATTTTTGGCATAAACCATTGTCAGATTTAAGGCACGTACCTCCACCTTCACTACCTTGTCGTACCGCATTGTGCATCAGCAACAGTGATTCTTTTAGATTACCATAGCGGTTTCCTTAATCATGGACAATTCTCTCATGGCAGCAGAAAAACCCTGCCTGGCTGAGCAATCAAGCAGCAGTTCACGCGTGTTATAATCTTTAAATCGTTTATCGTAAATCTGCGCCAAATCATATTGTGCCAGCGGCACCTAAATCTACTGCTTTTGCAAGTAGGCAAGTCAAGTTTGGGATTATGGCTATAGCCTGCATTACCTTCATACAAAAGCGTCAAACAGCCAATAGTTTGCCATTGCCCAATTTTTGTCCAGACCATAATGCAGCCATTTGCGTGCTCGTTTCTGCAAAGGATCAAACAATACCGCTTGCACCTTGTACGTGAGTGTAGAGTAAGTAGAGGTTGTTAATTGCCTGATAATGTCCTTTTGATGCAGCCGCTTCGTACAAGATAATCATATTCTGCAGCTCCTGTTTGTTCCTGCGTCCATCTTTGGCATGAATCAAAGTGGCAGCACGATACCAAGATGAGGATTCGGCATCGGGCGGGAAGGTGGTGTCCAGGTTTTCACAACTATATTGTGTGCGTTTGGGGTCAAACGCTTGGGGTGCTAAGCTTTTTGAGTATCGTTACGGTCTGATGCTGAAAATGAATTTACTCCGCAAAGCAGTAATTAGCAGGATAAGTAAGAAAAATGATATTACGTTTTTCATATTTGAATGTGCTTTGGATGGATTAAAATTTGAGTCTAAACATTCTTTTTAACTAATGTAAATTATATTTTAATAATACCACCTTAAAATTAAAACTTTCATCACAAATTGATAACTTTATATTACTCATAATGTGGTTTTTTATGTTGTTTTTACAATAAAAGAGCGGTCAAAATTCACAGTGATTTTTGACCGCTCTTTGTTTCATTAGATTAGTGTTCGCTTTTTTTGATAAACTTCATTAAACGTTTACGTTTACGTAATTGGTTTAGGGGTGAGTTTATTTTTTTCTACCCGCGAATGGGTTTGAACCTTCTTGGAATAGCAAGCGAATTGGCGAACCAATAATTTTCAAACTCTTACGATAATAATTAGATAAATAACGTTTGTATGAATCCGGTAATTTATCCATTTTGGTTACCATGCACCACGATAATTGGTGGATTATAGCCACCAGGGTGAGCATATTTTAATTTTAATACGACGACCGCCAATCATTGGTGGTTGGTGCTCATCCGTTGCCATTTGTAGATTCGGGTGAGAAGGGACGTCGTCATTTTTGTGTCGCACAAGCATAAGCTCTTAATCGAATCAAAAAGATTCCCACGCCACTGCCGTGTAAAGCAGAAATAAAATGCACACGGGCAAAGTCGATGAAATCAAGACGGCGATCTAATTCAGATTTGACGCGATCTTGCATCTTGATCTAAGCCATCCCATTTATTCACGACGATCACGAGCGAGGCGACCTGCATTTAAGATAAAAGCCAGAGTAGAGAGATCTTGATCTGAAATGTTTTCACGCGCATCAATTGTGAGTAACACACATTTGCATCTTGAATCGCTTGCAACGTTTTAATAACAGAGAATTTCTCAACGGCTAAATGCACTTTACCACGTTTACGCACACCTGCTGTATCAATCAAAGGTGTATTGTTGCCCATCACGTTCCATTGGAATGTAGATACTGTCACGTGTTGTGCACTGGCATGTCGTAAACGACCACGCGATCTTCACCTAAAAATACGATTGGTTAATGTCGATTTACCAACATTTGGACGACCTACAATCGCAATTTTGATATTTTTATCTTGTTCTTCTTCAAGCTCTTCGTCTAATGCGTCATCAATTAATGACGTATCTTCCTCTGAATCGAAGTCAAATTCGATGATCCCATTCATCTTTTTCTTCTTCATCAGAAGTGCGGTCATTTTTCTGCTTCGTTTTCTTGTAATTTCTCTGCTAAAAGGGGCAAGTACTTGCTCCATTAATTGAGTCACGCCACGACAGCTGTGATGCGGCAATTTGTTCAATTTCACCTAAGCCTAATTGATAAAAATTCCGCACAGTGTGAGTCTGCATCAATACCGTCAGTTTTTATTTTGCTGCAACCACAGTTGTTTTATTAGTGCGTTGGCGTAAGTAATTGGCAATGCCAATGTCTGCAACCGTTAAACCAACGCGCATCCACTGAAAAAGCACCACATCGGCTTCTTCAATCGCTAATAAGGATTGTTCTGCCATTTTTCTTCAACGCCTTCTTCGGTGCCATCAATACCGCCGGTATCGATCACAATGAAATCGCAGCCAGAAATATTGGCATGACCGTGCCCCACGATCTCGAGGTTAAACCAGGAAGTCTGCGACAAGCGCATCTCGGTACAGGTTAAACGGTTGAATAAGGGTGGATTTACCTACGTTTGGGCGACCCACTAAGGCAACGACAGGAGTTGTCATAAAAAAATATCTCTGTAAAGTGTAAATTTGGTTAATTATAGCGAATGTTGGCTGGCAGGTAAAAATTCGGGCATAGCACCTGAGGTGCTTCATTATCTCGGCTTAATTGGCGGAATGGACGGGACTCGAACCCGCGACCCCCCTGCGTGACAGGCGGGTATTCTAACCAGCTGAACTACCACTCCGTGAATATGTAACCGATAAGTTTTAAATTGGCGGAATGGACGGGACTCGAACACGACCCCCTGCGTGACGAGGCAGGTATTCCTAACCAGCTGAACTACCACTCCGCTAAGTGCTGGGTATAATAATGATGAACGTTAAAACCGTCAATCTTTTTCTTTTTATGTTTATCTGATTAATAGATAACCGATTAATGTGAGGTTTCATCCCCGTACGAATAGACCAAAAACATTTGCCATCGCTTTTATTGACCAATTTAGAAATCTAAATGGGCTTGAAGTTCATCATCAGTGGGTTGTAACTTTTTAAATTCTGCGAAAAATTGACCGCACTTTGAAGATCTTGCATATTGGCGCCAGCTTGATCATCGAACTATCGGCATGATCTTCATCAAATGAGACTGGTTTGACCGCCCGTCATGGATAAATAAACGTCAGCTAAAATCTCCGCATCCAGTAACGCGCCGTGGGTGTGCGTTTGCTGTTATCAATGCCTAAACGATCACTACGAGGCATCTAAGCTATTACGTTTTTCCCGGGTACATTTGGCGCGCCATTTTGCAACGTATCGGTAACGAGGCAAATGTCGGTTGTTTTGATATCTAGCCCGAAGTTTGCGAAATTCTCAGTCCATAAAGCCCACGTCGAAGGGGCGTTGTCGAATCAACAGTTCAGCACCACGAATGTATTCAATAAAGGTCCTGTGCAATCGTTTGAAATCCGGTTTATCCGCCAGCATTTCATCTGTAATACCGTGAACTTTAATGGCATCAGGATCAACCAAACGATCCGGCTTAATATAAATATGAAGTGTGCCCCGTATATTTGCGGTTGATCATTTCTACCGCGCAATTTCAATAATGCAATGTCCTTCGTAATGTGCGCCAATTTGGTTCATACCGGTGGTTTCAGTATCCAGTACAATTTGGCGATCCGGATTTATCATTGTTCTACCTATTTGTTTCGCTTTTAAAATACTGCCTATTTTACACAAGCTCAATTAGTTATGCAAAAACAGATTGAAATTTTTACGGATGGCTCTTGTCTAGGCAATCCAGGCGCTGGGGAATAAGGGATTGTTCTGCGCTATAAACAGCTGAAAAACATATTTCAAAAGGGTGTTCAAAACCACTAATAATCGCATGGAATTACGAGCTGTGATTGAGGGCGTCTAAATAGCTTGAAAGAGCCTTGCCATGTGATGCTTTATAGCGATAGCAATATATGAAAAATGGCATTACACAATGGATTTACAATTGGAAGAAAAACAATTGGAAAGCAGTACGGGCAAAAGCGGTAAAAACCAAGATTTATGGATTGCGTTAGATCAGGCAATTTCAAATCCATAACATTGATTGGCAGTGGGTGAAAGGCCATTCAGGCCATCAGAAAAATGAAATTTGTGATGATTAGCGGGAAACAAGGCACGAAAACCCAACTTTCGAAGATATCGGTTACGAAGGCTAGCCTGCCCTTATTTTAAAGATGCGGTTATTCTTGATAACGAATTAAACCTTCCTGCTGTGTGGTGGCAATGTGTGCCATCTGCAGCAAAATTTGTCCTCTCGCTAAACCACGCCCAGCAAAAGCATTGTTACTTTCAATGGCATGTAGTGCCAATTATTTAAATTGAAGGGCGGTGGAACCAAATGCTGTGGTCGATTGGCGCCACTTTCATCCCTTTCTGTGAGAAGCCTTTCCCATGTGGGTGAAGTGCGGTCAAATACAGTGAAAATCAGAAAAATACGCCAAGAGACATTGTTGCGTCTGCAAATCTAATAGTGCTTCTCCATTGGTTTTAAACCAAGCATATTGTTCGAGTGGGAGTTCGCGACCATCAAATGGATTGTTCAAATATCGGCTATGAATCTGAAATGGTCGCTCTTGAGCAAAATTTTTCCTCAAGCTTTCGGGCAAAGTCTGTGCTACTTTTTAACATGGTTCATGTTCATCAATGCATTGTTCGAGGGCCTGGCACTTGCGGCATGGCTGATTGATGGTCAAAGCCTTCTTCGGGTACTTGAAATGAAGTTGTGACATGACAAATCACATTTTTATGTTGAATGGCCTTTACGCATAACGCAGAGAAATTGCGTCCTTCACGTAAAGTTTCTACATCATAAATAATCAGGTGTTGACTGTCGCCAGGTGCTAAAAAGTAAGCATGGCAGAGTGGAGTACTCGTTCCGGTGGGGCAACTTGCATCGCGGCAGAAAGAGATTGTGCCACGACTTAGCCGCAAATACTGGCGAAAAACCTAAGTCTTCACTGGCTCCGCGAAGATGAGATCATCAATTTTTCTAATTTTAACAATTCGATGAGTTGATTTAATTTATCTGACTTGTTTTCCTTTTATAAATACAAAAGACCGCATAGTTATGCGGTCTAAAGCAGCTTTTATCACGTTAAAGCGGAAGTGCACGACATCACCATCTTGGACGATGTAGTCTTTACCTTCTAGCGCCATTTACCTGCTTCTTTTGCACCGTTTTCACCTTTTGAATTGGATGAAGTCATCGTAAGCAATTACTTCTGCACGGATGAAAGCCTTTTTCAAAAGTCTGTGTGGATTACAGCTGCTGCTTTAGGGGCGGTTGCACCCACAGAAACTGTCCATGCGCGCACTTCTTTCACACCCGCAGTGAAGTAGGTTTGAAGATTTAATAAGGCATAACCCGCACTGAATTACACGGTTTTAAGCCTGGTTCTTCAATACCAAGATCTTGTAAAATTCGATTTTTCATCATCATCAAGTTCAGCAATTTCTGCTTCAATCGCCGCACATACAGGCACCACAACAGAGCCTTCTTTTTCAGCAAATTCACGTACTTTGTCTAAATATGGGTTGTTTTTCAAAACCGTCTTCATTCACGTTCGCAATGTACATGGTTGGTTTTTTAATGTGAGAAGTTATAGCTTTTAATTGCTAATAGTTCATCTTTATCTAACTCAACAGAACGAATCATGCCTGCTTCAGAAAGTACAGGAAGGATTTTTCCATCACAGAGAGTTCAAATTTTTGCGTCTTTATCACCACCTTTAGCGCGTTTTTGTAAACGTTGGATTGCACGTTCACAGCTGTCTAAGTCAGCAAGGGCTAATTCAGTATTGATAGTTTCGATATCGCTTAATGGATCGATTTTACCCGCAACGTGCACGATGTCATCATTTTCAAAACAACGAACAACATGACCAGTGCATCAGTTTCACGGATGTTAGCTAGGAATTTATTACCTAAGCCTTCACCTTTACGCACCCGCAACCAAACCAGCGATATCCACAAACTCCATGGTGGTGGGTAATGCGCGTTCAGGTTTAACATTTCCGCTAACGCATCTAAACGCGGATCCGGCATTGGTACCACGCCAGTATTCGGTTCGATTGTACAGAACGGATGGTTTGCCGCTTCGATACCGGCTTTGGTTAATGCATTAAAAAGGGTAGATTTACCGACGTTTGGCAAACCAACGATACCACATTTAAATCCCATGATGTTTTTCCTTATTGTAGCGTAAGTGCGGTTAAAATTTATGGTGTTTTTCACCGCACTTCTGAGTTAAATTTACAAAACTGTTTAAGCGATTGGTGGCTTTCCGCCATGCCTTCTTTGAAAAAGCAATTCAATGCAATCGGTGGCTTCATCTAACGCTTTATCGAGCGTTTCTCTTTCTGCAGGCGCGGGTTTGTTAAGCACAAAACCTGAAACTAAATCACGGTGTCCAGGATGGCCAATGCCAATGCGTAAACGATAGAAATTGTTGCTGTTACCAAGCTGTGCCACGATATCTTTTAAACCATTATGTCGCCATGTCCGCCACCTTGTTTTAATTTTTACGGTGCCTGGCGGTAAGTCCTAATTCATCGTGTAGCACTAAAATCTCTTCTGGTTTGATGCGATAAAAATTGTAAGTGCGCCTACGGCTTTTTCCGCTTAAATTCATAAACGTCGTCGGCACTAAAAACGGACTTCTTTGCCATTAATTAGCGTTTTTCCTACGTAACCAAAGAATTTATTTTCTGCATTAAGCGAAACATTAAAGCGACAGGGCTAAACGCTCAATCAGCCATTCCCCTGCATTGTGGCGGGTTTCACGCATATTTATCGCTCAGGGTTTCCCAGCCCCACGATGAGTTTAATTTCAGACATAGTTTTTCTACTTGAATAAAAAAATAGTGGCGTATTGTGGCGAGGCTAATTTCTCAATCATCGCTGTAAAGAACCCATATTTTTGAGTTCGATTGTACTTGATGAAATCCGACGAGTTAATAAAAATTTATGCTATTTTTAACGTTTGGCTTTCTTTTTGTAAAAAGAAATGTAAAAATGCAGCAACGTTTTAAATATGACCCATATTTAAGATGTGTTTCCAACCTAACTAACCTCTTTGGGCAATTAGGGTAAAAACAAAAAGCTGAAACCTTTTTAATAAATAACGTGAGTCAAATGCCCCATGGCGTCTGTTTTTAGAAACAGAAAGTTTGGAAGCTTCCCATAAGGCACCGACTTATTTTTCACCTCTTTTTAGAAGGTTTTAATCAATGACAATTACCACCCCTGTAAAAGCAATTCTTGCTTCAATAAACACTTTTTGAATCGCTAGATGCAATGGAATCAAACGTTCATAGCTATCGCGTAAATTACCGTTTGCTTATGAAAAAGCAGAAGGTTGCTGGGTTACTGACGTTGAAGGCAATCATACATGATTTCTTAGCCGGTGCTGGCACTTTAGCATTAGAGGGCATAATCACCCTGTGTTAATGCAGGCGATTCGTGATGTGTTAGATAGCGGTTTGCCTTTACATACACTGGATTTAACTACCCCATTAAAAGATGCATTCACTGAAGAATTATTGTCGTTCTTCCCGAAAGATGAATACATTTTACAGTTCACTGGCCCATCAGGCGCAGATGCAAATGAAGCAGCAATTAAATTAGCGAGAAAACTTGCCGGCCGCGGTAACGTGATTGCGTTCTCTGGCGGTTTCCATGGTATGACTCATGGCGCATTATCGCTAACAGGTAACAGGTGCGAAAAATGCCGTGCAAAACTTAATGCCAGGCGTGCAATTCTTACCTTATCCCGCATGAATACCGTTGCCCATTTGGCATTGGTGGCGAAGCTGGTGCAAAAAGCAGTTGAACATTACTTTGAACACTTTATTGAAGATGTTGAAAGTGGTGTGGTAAAACCAACTGCGGTAATTTTTAGAGAAGCAATTCAAGGCGAAGGTGGTGTTGTGCCAGCGCCAATTAACTTCTACAAAAAGTCCGTGAAGTAACTTAAAAAAACATGGCATTTTAATGATTGTAGATGAAGTGCAAGCGGGATTCTGTCGTTCAGGTAAAATGTTTGCGTTTGAACATGCGGGCATTCAACTGATATCGTTGTGATGTCAAAAAGCGGTAGGCGGTAGCTTGCCATTAGCCGTGCTTGCAATCAGATTTGATGCTTGGCAGCCAGCAGGCCATACCGGTACTTTCCGTGGTAACCAATTAGCGATGGCAACAGGTTATGCTTCACTAAAAATCATGCGTAATGAAAACTTAGCGCAAAATGCTAAAGAACGTGGCGAGTACTTAACCAACGCATTACGCGAATTAGCAAAGAATACCCATGTATCGGTAACGTACGTGGTAAAGGCTTAATGATGGGGATTGATGTGTTGATGAACGTCAAGCCAAAAGATGCAACAGGCGCATACCCACAAGATGGTGAACTGCGGTCGCTATCCAAAAAGCCTGCTTTAATAATAAATATTGTTAGAGCGCGGCGGACGTGGCAGTAACGTTGTGCGTGTGCTGTGCGGTAAACATCAATCAAGCAGAATGTGAAGAGTTTATTAAACGCTTTAAACAATCTGTTGTAGATGCATTAAAAAGCCGTACGTGGTTAATCAAGAGCGGTCAGATTTTTGCAAATGTTTTGCAGATTTGACCGCTTATATTCCCCTCTTTGTCAAGAGAATTTTTCAGAAAAGAATGGCTATGTCAGATCTTAAACAACATAAACAATCCTGCCGCGATGAGCAGTCGATTAAAGACAGCTAATGCGATGAATAAAAGCCGTGCAAAGCGGTCTCAAATTGGTTGAAAAACGACAAAATGTACGGGTGGCTCAATCAAACAAATGCGTGCTTTTGATTGATGGATTCAAACCAAAGCCAAGCTGGCGTAGGGCGTAGAAAAATACGCTGGATCACCTCGTTGAAATTTTCTTAAATCCAAGTTTAAAAAGTACATCACCCCCATTCATTGGCGCATTTACATTGCCCAACGATGGTTACTAACCAAAGTGCGGAAGTATTAATCAATGCCACAAACCAATCTATGGACTCTTGGGATCAAAGCCAGCGGGTTCAATTATGGAAAGAGCATTTGATTGATTGGTTACGCCAAAAAGTGGAGCTATGGACAAGGTACTTCTGGGGTGTTTACCTCCGGGCGGTACGCAATCTAACTTAATGGGCGTATTATTAGCACGCGATTGGGCGTTGCGAATCACTGGAAAAATGAAGATGGCTCAGAATGGTCGTGCAACGCGATGGTATTCCAGTTGATGCCATGAAGAAAGTTAAAGTTATTTGTTCAGAGAATGCGCATTTTCTGTGCATATGGCAATGATGGGAATGGGTTTCCAATCTGTGGTTACTATACCATCTAATGCCAATGCACAAATGGATGTCAACGCGCTTGAACAAACTTTGGCGCAATTAAAAGCAGAAGGTAAAATAGTCGCTTGTATTGTCGCAGCAGCGGGTACCACCGATGCTGGTGCGATTGATGATCTAAAGCGATTAGAAAACTGGCTGATGAATACAAGCATGGTTACACGTTGATGCCGCTTGGGGCGGTGCATTGTGCTTTCTAAAAATTCCGTCATTTCTTAGATGGCATTGAGCTAACGGTTCGATTACCTTGATTTTCACTAAGCACTTCTTCCAAACCATTTCTTGTGGGGCATTCTTGTAGCAAAGATCAAGCGAACTATCGTTTTATTGATTACAAAGCAGATTACCTCAATTCAGAATATGATGAAAGAGCACGGCGTGCCAAACTTGAGTAGCAAAATCTCTACAAACAACGCGTCGTTTGATGCCTTAGAAATTATGGTTTTACCAGTGGAAGCATTAGGCGAAGAACTCTACGCTTCAATGATTGACCATGGCGTCAAATTGACCAAAGAAGTAGAAGGTTATATCAATGAAGCCGAAGAGTTAGAAATGCTCGTGCCAACACAGTTCGCATCAGTGCTATTCCGTGTAGTACCAAAAGGCTATCCAGCAGAATTTTTAGATGCCTTAAACCAAAATGTGGCGGATGAACTTTTTGCTCGTGGCGAAGCGAATATTGGTGTCACTAAAAGTTGGCGAGAAACAATCGCTGAAAAATGACGACATTAAGCCCGAGTGCTACGCGAAAATGTAAAAGCATTGCTGGCTCAAGTCTTAGCTGAAGCAAACCGTATTAAAGATGCAATTACAAACGGCACCTATGTACCCCGATTGACTAATTCTTTTATAGGGAGGAAAAAGGCCTATTTAAACGGTCTTTTTCTTTTTATATGTAAATATTAGAACTCCACTTAAGATTAATAGACTTCCCATAACTAATTTCATACTTAAAGGTTCGCCTAATAAAACTACACTAAAATAATAGCAATAACCACACTGGTTTTTATCAATGGGCGCAACCCAGAGGCGGGCGCCATTTGCAACGCACGATAATAACAAAGCCAAGATAGGGCCTGTAGCAATACCAGAAAGAATTAAAAAGGTAAATGGTTTTGCGGCAATATGTTTATGAGTAGTTGCCATTCATTGCAGGCGCTAATGATACCCGCTGTAACGAGTAAAACCACAATTGTGCGGATAAAGGTCGCGAGTGCTGTTAATGCCTTCTACCCTAATTTGCCTAAAAATAGCGGTAAGTCCAGCAAAAAGGCTGAACCAATGGCAAAAATACCCAATTCATGATGAACTCCTGATTTTATCGTTAATATTGACCGCACTTTTTCCGCTATAATAACGGAAAACTCATCAAGACAGAATAAGACATGAACCAAATTAATATTGAAATCGCCTATGCCTTGCCGGATCGTTGTGTTGAAGTCCTTCAAAGTGGATGAAGCACGATGATCCAAACAGCTATTTTGCAATCGGGCATTTTTACAACAGTTTACCGAGATTGATTTGCGCGAGAATAAAGTGGGAGATTTATTCCCGTCCAGCCAAAACTAACCGATCAATTAAAAAGATGGCGATCGTATTGAGTTTACCGTCCATTGTTAGCGGATCTAAAGAAAATTCGTCGTAAACGTGCAGCAGAGCAAGCCAAAGCCACTGAAAAAGCCCAACAAAGAAAAACAGGAAAAGAGTAAAAATGACCGCACTTTCCAACCAATATTGTCTGCCTGAGGGCATTACCCCTGAAATTTTCCTGCGTGATTATTGGCAGAAAAAACCATTGATTATTCGTAATGGCTTGCCTGAAATTGTTGGTCAATTTGAGCCTGACGATATCATCGAATTAGCACAAGCGAAGATGTGACGGCGCGTTTGGTAAAAACCTTTTCAGATGATAATTGGAAAGTGTTTTTCAGTCCGTTATCCGAAGAGGATTTTGCAGATGTACCGGATAAATGGTCGGTGCTCGTCCAAAATTTAGAACAATGGAGCACAGAACTCGGTCAGCTTTGGAATAAATTTGGCTTTATCCCACAATGGCAACGCGACGATATTATGGTGTCTTATGCACCTAAAGGCGGTTCCGTTGGTAAACATTATGACGAATATGATGTGTTCTTGGTGCAAGGCTATGGTCACCGTCGTTGGCAGTTAGGCAAATGGTGCGATTCTTCTACAGAATTTAAACCAGAATCAGCCGATTCGTATTTTTGATGATATGGGTGAATTGGTGATTGATGAGGTGATGAATCCAGGCGATATTCTTTATATTCCTGCTCGTATGTCGCATTATGGTGTAGCTGAAGATGATTGTTTGACCTTTTCTTTTTGGTTTGCGTTATCCGAATTTAGCGGATATTTTTCGATAACGTGAATAAAGCGTTTTGTCATCAAGATCCTGAATTGAATTTAAGCGAATTCCAATTTACGGGTTACGCTTAACACAATCAGAGCAGCGTACAGGAAATTGGCAGATGAAAATATTCAGGCAATGAAAAAACAATTCTTAGCAAAATTGGCAGAAGTCTGAAGCCTTTGATACCTTGTTCAAACAAGCAGTAGCCAGTACAGTGAGCTCACGTCGCTATGAAATGTTGGTGTCCGATGAGATGTCTGATCCTGACGAAGTGCGGTCAATTTTAGAAGGAACAAAGGTGTATTAATGCAGGACAATAACTGCAAATTGCTTTACACCGAAAATCCGCTCCGCATTTATGCTAATGGCGAATGGTTAGATGAAGTGAATGTCATTGAAGCGGAAGTGTTGAAACGCTTCTCCGATGGTGAAGCGCTAGATTGAGGCATTCTTAAACAACTGAGTGAATGATACAGAAGATCCTGAAAGCACGATGGGTATTGCTCGATTCGATTTGTAACTGGCTAGATGATGGTTGGGTGTTGATTGAATAATGTCTGAAAACATTTACTCCGTTTCCCAACTGAACAGCGCCGCCCGCCAAATGTTGGAAGGGAATTTTTCATAGATTTGGCTTACAGGGGAGATTTCTAATTTCACTCAGCCTGTGTCTGGGCATTGGTATTTAACGCTGAAAGATGAAAATGCCCAAGATTCGCGGTGCGATGTTCCGTATGAAAAAAAATTTGCGGGTGGGATTTCGTCCGCAAAAATGGTATACTGAGTCTTGGTGCGGGCAAATGTTGGTTTATATGAACCTCGCAGTGATTATCAGCTGATTATTGAATCCATGCACCCTGCTGGCGAAAGGATTATTGCAACAGCAATTTGAAGCGCTAAAAATGAAATTGGCGGCTGAAGGGTTGTTTGCACAAAACTTGAAGAAAAAGCTTACCGGACTTTGCTAAAGCGGTGGGGATTGTGACCTCTTCGACTGGCGCAGCTCTACAAGATATTCACGCATGTTTTAGCTCGCCGAGATCAGTTTTAAAAGTAGTGATTTATCAACGGCGGTGCAAGGCAAGGAAGCAACGGCTGAAATCGTCCAAATGATTGATCTCGCTAATGCGCGTCAAAAGAAGTGGATGTATTGATTGTCGAGCCGTGGTGGTGGTTCTTTAGAAGATCTTTGGTGCTTTAATGAAGAAGAAGTCGCAGTGCGATTTTCCGTTCAGATTTACCGATTATCAGTGCGGTCGGTCATGAAACAGATGTCACCATCGCAGATTTTTGTGCAGATTTACGCGCGCCGACACCCTCTGCAGCAGCGGAGTTGGTGAGTCGCAATCAGCAGGGGATTACTGCAACAGTTGGCCTATAAACAACAGCGCTTAGAGATGGCGTTGGATCGTATTTTAGTCATCAACAACAGCGTTTACAACAGTTGCGTTTCGCCTGCAAAACCAGCATCCGCAAAATCAATTATTGATGCAGAAAGCCAAAACGGCGCAATTACATCATCGTTTTGAGTCTTGGCAATGCAGCGCCAAATGGATAAAAACGCAGCAAAAATTGACCGCACTTTCAGCGCGCTTAAAAACAAAATCCGTTGCCTTATCGATTGCAAAAACAATCCCAATATTTAGCTCAGTTACAAGTGCGGTTAAATTTAGGGGCGAATCGTCAAGTCACGGAATGTCAAAATAAATTAGCAACATTGTGTGGCAAGTTAGATGGATTAAGTCCATTAAAAAGTATTAGCGCGAGATATTCCATCGCAGAAGATGCCAAAGAGGATATGCTATTGTGAGTGTGAAACAAGTCAAAACAGGCGACACCATTAAAACGAAGGGTGGCAGATGAAATAACCAGCCACGTTTGTTAATTTAAATAAATTTTAATGTAAACCTATGATGAATGAAATCATCATAGGTTTTCTTTTATGACCAGCTTCAAAGTTTTCGACATATAGGGTTCAGTATTTTTATGGGAGTATTATGCGACCTCGATACTAGGAAGTAATGATGTCAGAAATTCAACGGTTTAGTCAGCATGATATAGAAGTTCTTAATGAAGAAACTGTTTATAAAGGTTTTTACACTTAAGAAAGTACAGTTTAAACATAAAGCTTTTTGCTGGTGGCGAAAGTGGCGTTGTGACACGTGAATTATTAGTCAAAGGTGCTGCTTCTGCAGTGATTGCTTACGATCCGAAAGAAGATGCGGTGGTTTTAGTTGAGCAAGTACGTATTGGTGCATATCAACCTGAATCAGCTCGTTCCCCTGGTTATTAGAATTGATCGCCGGCATGGTCGAGAGGGTGAACAACCTGAAGAAGTTGCTTTGCGTGAAAGTGAAGAGGAAGCAGGCGTGTCCGTTCAAGATCTCACATTGTTTAAGCGTGTGGGATAGCCCGGGTGGTGTTGTCGAACGTATTCATTTGTTTGTCGGCCGAGTAGATAGCTCGCAAGCCAAGGGACTTCATGGTTTAGCTGAAGAGAATGAAGACATCCGTGTTCATGTGGTGAAACGTGAGCAAGCCTATCAATGGATGTGTGATGGCAAAATTGATAATGGCATTGCAGTAATGGAGCTTGCAATGGCTTCAATTAAATTACGCCCGATTGCGCTAACGCTGGCAATAGGAGTCTCATAGAGCAATACATTTTGAATACAGACCCGCGGTGAAGTTGTTAAATTATTACAAATTACTGATCCTCATTTGTTTAAAGATACAAGCAAAGACTTATTAGGTATCAACACGCACGAAAGTTTTTCTCAGGTGTTAAAAGAAATTCAGTTGGAGTCTTTTAATTATGATGTTGTGCTTGCGACAGGTGATTTGGTACAAGATAGTAGTGATGAAGGTTATCTACGATTTGTTGAAATGGTTAAACTGTTAAATAAGTCAGTATTTTGGCTTCCGGGTAACCATGATTTTCAACCCAAAATGGTCGAGCATTTAAGCCAACCGCCTATTAATGCGTCAAAAACATTTACTTCTTGGAAAACATTGGCAAGTGATTTTTGTTAGATAGCCAAGTTTCTGGTGTGCCTCATGGCGAATTAAGTGCTTATCAGCTAGATTGGTTAAAAACAAAATTAGCAGAAAATCCATCGCGTCATAGCTTAGTTGTATTGCATCATCATTTATTACCAACAAATTCAGCATGAAGCGATCAGCACAACTTACGCAATGCTCACTGAATTCTCAGAGGTTCTGGCTCAATTCAACAATGTAAAAGGGATTTTATACGGTCATATTCATCAAGAGGTCGATGGCTATGTGGCAAGGTTATCAAACCATGGCAGCACCAGCGACTTGCATTCAATTAAGCCGGACGGCAATCATTTTGCTTTAGATACCTTCACAACCAGGTTGGCGTGAAATTGAGCTACATCCAGATGGGCGAATTGAAACAGGGTGAAGAGAATCAAACACACAAACATTCCGGCCAAATATGGAGGAAGAAGGATACTAAACAAAGTGCGGTTAAAAATTCAGGTGATTTTAACCGCACTTTCTCTATACCGAAAAGGGTAAAGTCTATTTTACACTAGCCAGCATTCCCACAAATCTGATACAATAGCCGACCGATTTTATCTTTTTACTAATCTTTATTTTTAAGCAATATGACGCAAAAATTACATATTAAAACATGGGGCTGTCAGATGAATGAATACGATTCATCAAAAATGGCCGAATCTTCTCTTAAATACATGGTTTGGAATTAACAGATATTCCAGAAGAAGCAGATGTATTGCTTCTAAATACCTGTTCTATCCGTGAAAAGCACAAGAAAAAGTGTTCCATCAGTTAGGTCGTTGGAAAGAATTAAAAACAAAATCCAAACTTAGTGATTGGTGTGGGCGGTTGTGTAGCATCACAAGAAGGCGAAGCATATTCGTCATCGTGCGCCTTATGTAGATATCGTGTTGGTCCACCAAACTTTACATCGCTTACCAGAAATGATTAACCAAATTCGTGGCGGTAAAAGTTCGGTGGTAGATGTGAGTTCCCAGAAATTGAGAAATTTGACCGCTTACCGGAACCTCGCGCAGATAACCGCGTTTGTGTCTATTATGGAAGGCTGTAATAAATATTGACTTACTGCGTGGTGCCTTATACCCGTGGTGAAGAAGTCAGCCGTCCTGTTGATGATGTATTATTTGAAATTGCGCAGCTGGCCGATCAAGGTGTTCGTGAAATCAATTTATTAGGCCAAAACGTAAATGCGTATCGTGGCCCGACATTTTGATGGCGGTATCTGTACATTGCGGAATTATTGCGTTTAGTGGCGTCTATTGACGGCATCGACCGTTACGTTTTACCACCAGTCACCCAATCGAATTTACAGATGATATTATTGACGTGTATCGTGACACACCAGAATTAGTAGACTTCGTTCACTTGCCGGTACAAGCTGGTTCTGACCGTATTTTAACCATGATGAAACGTGGTCATACCGCGTTAGAATATAAATCGATCATTCGTAAATTACGTGCCCGTGCGTCAAATATCCAAATCAGCTCAGATTTCATTGTTGGCTTCCCGGGGTGAAACCAATGAAGAGTTTGAACAAACAATGAATCTAATTGCACAAGTGAATTTTTGATATGAGCTTTAGCTTTATCTATTCCGCGCGTCCAGGTACACCTGCAGCAGACATGCCAGATGATGTAACCGAAGAAGAAGAAACAACGTCTTTATCTTTTTACAGAGCGTATCAATCAACAAGCGGCACAATATAGCCGTCGTATGCTTGGCACAGAGCAACGTGTATTGGTAGAAGGGCCATCTAAGAAAGATATTATGGAATTAACAGGGACGTACGGAAAACAATCGTATTGTGAATTTCCAAGGCTCACCAGATATGATCGGTAGGTTTGTCGATATCAAAAGTACAGATGTTTATACTAACTCTCTGCGTGGCGATGTGGTACGTACTGAAGACCAAATGGGATTACGTATTGCACAATCACCGCAAAGAAAGTGATGAACCGTACTCGTAAAGAAGATGAATTGGGCGTAGGACGTTATCACGGCTAATCGTTTAAAATAACTATAGATAAGTAACCGTACGCAAGTGCGGTTTATTTTTATGTTTTTAGAAAAGAGAGTAGGAAAGTCGTTACCCTAAATTTTAGGTATAAACACCCGTTAAGGTGCTGATTTCAAAAGTGGTGGGTCGTGAAGGATTCAGACCTTCGACCAACGGATTAAAGTCCGCTGCTCTACCGACTGAGCTAACGACCCACTGGTATAATTTTGAAATGGTGCCCGAAGCCAGACTTGAACTGGCACGCCTCGAAAGGCGAGGATTTTTAAATCCCATAATAAGCTTTGCAAAAACAATAACAATTGAATTTCAACGTGTTAATATAGTAAATAAAAAGTATATAAAGGCAAATATAAACAGAGACCGCCACTTAATCGCCACTAAAACAAGGGGAAAAAGTACAAAGGTTCTTTAAAAATGAATCCCTTTATTGAGCAGGATTGAAAAGAGGATTTAACTTAACCGCACTTTCTAAATGCGATGGGGCGAAGTGTGCATAACGCATTGTCATTTCAATGGTTGAGTGTCCTAGAATTTCTTTCAACACTAAAAATATTTCCCGCCGTTCATCGTAAAATGACTGGCGAAAGTGTGACGTAACACGTGGGTAAGTTGTCCTTTCGGTAATTCAATTTCTGCACAGTAACAGCATTTTTCAAAGGATTCGTAAGCATCGTTGAATAATCTGCCACGCTTTTTCGGCAGCATGTCGAATAATTCTTTGCTGATAGGTACAGTGCGATTTTTCTTTGATTTTGTATTTACGAACGTGATTTTTGTGGCATTACTTGTGATTGGGTTAGCGTTTCCGCCTCGCTCCAACGTGCACCAGTTGCCAAAGCAAATTCGAACAATTAAGCCCAAGTCTGGGTTGCGTGAGTTATCACATTCAAGCAATAGGCGGTAAATATCACGCTCATACAGAAAAAGCAAGTTCGGTATCGCGCTCTTTAAATAAACGAACGCCGTCAAAGGGGATTTTGAGCAGTCCACTTCCGTAATGATTTCAATTCGTTAAAAACTGCCCGCAAGTAAGCGTGTTCACGGTTTACAGTGGCTTCTTTCAGGGGCTTATTCTTATTTAAAGAAAAGTCACCATCAAGGCGGCGTTTGCGGTAGTCGGCAAAAGATTTCTGCATTAGAAATTCATTCGCGGGCGGGTCCATGAGTTTGCACATAAGTTTTTCAATTTGGCTAAACGTGCCTCACCGTCCGATAATGTTTTTACCGTGCACGTCAAACCATTCTTGCGTAGAAAACTTAGCGTCGACAAGTCGTTTGATTCCAAAACTGTCACTGAATCAACCGCACTTTGCGCACCATCTTTGACTGATTGTAAAAACCGCAACGCATCGCCTTTAGTTAAAAACCACTTACGTGACCGTTTGCCGTTTACATAAACTTCCCAAGCCATTTCCCGTTTTTGTGTCTTTACGAACTGCCATCTTTACCTGGGATAATATTCTCACATTCTGCACCCAATGAAATAATGTCACTAAATATAGTAGTGAGCTTACTTTTATCAGTTTCTTTCTTGATAAATAATTTATGAGCTCAATCTCAAAATCATCAATTTTTGATTAAAACATCACTTAAATTAGGATCAAAAATTTTAATGATTTAAAACCAATATCAATAATTGACATATGACGAAAGTATTTCTACTTTGCTTTCAGGTAAAGAATCTAAATATTTTTGAGGATTATCATTATAAATAAACATACTCTTCCAAAAATCAATAAGGTCATCCAGTAGTTTTTCTTTAAATCCGGTGCTTTTTGTTGTTTCCAAGATTGAGCAACACGCCAAGCAACATAAACACCTATTACTGTACTTATAGCTGAAAATCAATCCGTAACTTTAGAATCCAAGCCTTTAATTAAAGATTTCCAGTCAACAAAACCGATACCAACTAATAAGCCAATAATAAGTCCTAAAAAGTAATCCTACATAGATTTGCCAATGTTCTTTTTAATGCGTTAAATAGATGTCTCATTACGGTAAATCTTCCCCACCGATAGGATATTTACAACGTCTAAACGATTTAACGCCATTTTCCAACCTTTCCAAAAAACCGTATTTATGTGAGGCTAAAATGGCATAGTTTGAACAACTAGGCGTAAAACGACAAAGCACCACGAAGTTCACGCGGTGCTATTCGTTGATAAAAACAAAATGAATTGAATGCTAAGCCAAACCATTACACTGGTTTTTCTAAATGTGATCACGTAATAATTTACAGGAAATGATTTTTGTCCAAATAGCGCAGCTAAACAGCCTGGTTTTTCTTGTACACCAATTTCATCTACGTAAAAACTCCCAGTCATCCTCAGCGTATTCATTGACAACATTTTTGCAAATAGTAGGCCCGCTGCATTGTGTTTTTCTTTTTTTATTCACTTCAATATTTGGTGGAATTTGAACCATTTTATAAGTGTAATATAAGAATTTTCCATTTAAATATTTAATTAAAACTATCTTCTACAAATTTGTTTTAGAACGAGAAACCGATCCATCATTGCAAATAAACTTGCCACCAGAACAATGCGAAAACGCCGCCTTTGCTACCGGAACAAGGCTGGCGGCCACGTACATCAGCCATGTTTGCAACCATAAAGAAAAGCACTTGCAATTAAAAACTGTTGAAATTAATTTTTCATCACATTTTCTCCATTTTAAGAATCACCTTCCCCACCACATCAATATCACTTAATTCACATTCAAATGAAAACTTGCCGCCGTCTACACGGATTTTTCCTGCAGGTAGCACAGTGATATAACGGATAAGATGGGAGTTTTTCGACAATGACGAGTATTCGCCATCCACTAAATTGCCGTAATCGCTAGTCACAAAGTAGGTGTGATTGTCTTCATCAATACGAAAAACTTTTGTCATAACTTTCAGGCTGTCTAAATTCGGTAAGTAAGGCAAAAGAAAGGGTTTATTTTTCCATCATGAAAGATTTTTCCGCTTTTCTAGCTTTATTGCATGAAAATATTTCAGGTCGTCTGAATTATCGAAAAATCGGCTCATTTCCATAGGCCACATAATCTAATCTTGCGCCCGTTTCTGACACGCAGCGAATGACTAATTCCGCAGGGAAAAACTACGAAACCCAAGTGCTAAAAGTGCTGGGCGAGATCGAGGTGTTCGCCTAAATCTTTTTCTTTTGCAAATCCATATGCTTTTTGAATACGGTCAATGACATCCTTTCGCCAATTAATTCTAAGTTATTCATAAAAATGAGCCATAAATTCATATTGACATTCTCAAATGAGCCATAATATTATAATTACGCAAATGAGCCATAAATCAATATATACCAATATTTAATAAGAGGGAAGTTTAAGCAATGAACAGTCAAAATGCAATTTGTATAAATGTACAGATCCACGCGCCTTACGTCACGTTGAAGAAATATGCTGAGCTTACTGGGCTTTCGTTAGACAAAAGTGCGAAAGATGAGAGCATCAGGCGAACTGCCTATTGCAGATAAAAAGCGGAAAGAGGTTCAGTGTTGAGTGAATTTAATCGCGATTGCCAAACAGGCGGCAAAACAAGAATACCACACACAAAAGTGCGGTCAGTTTCCAAAAGATTTTTAGTTATAAGGGAAGACAATGACTAAAACATCAACCTTTAAATTCTTTGTTCAAGAGAAAGTCGAAAATGGCGAAATCTCCATTGAACAAATCAAAGAAATCACTGCTGTAATTAATCAACCTAATCCCGTTTCGTCAAACGCTCAACAAAAGGAACAAGTACATCAAGCAATTCGGGCTGTGTTTGATGGGTTACGTCAATCAGCGCGTGAATCTCATTCTCCACATCATCAAGCAAATCAGGGTGGCGAGAAAGTCCACGCAACAAGCAACCCATCACGCGTTCTTGAAGTGCCAGTTGTAAATGCTGCTGATGAATCTGTGCTTGCATATCTTGAAGTGTTTTTGCATCTGATCGTTCATCTTCTGAAATCCTTTAAATTAAGTAATCGTTTATTCAATTTAGGGGCAAGCATACAACAAAACAGGTAAATAAAAAGCGAGGGCGCAGCAATGTATGTGTCTGAAAACGAAAGTGCGGTAGAAAAATGGCATCGTTTAAACGGTGTACCCATGTCGAAAGCAAGAAATAGCGAAGAAACCTTGCATGAAATGGGCTTGAGTAAATATCCCACTGAACGCTTTTAATCATCTTTCCGATGAGCAAAAAGGCATGTTAAAAGCGTTAGCAGATATTGAACCCTTTGAAGTTACATCTCGCCCGATCTGACTGGCGATAAGTTATAGCATTACAACGAAAAAGGGATTGATAAAGTTAACCAAAGCCTTTCACGCCATGTCAGCACTTCGCACGCCTTTTTCCACGCGCTTTAACCCGTCGTGATTTTTACAATATCGACCCACACACAGGGAAATAATGGCAACGAAAAACCGAACCATTATCAAAAAAATATGCGATCGCTGGCACAAAGAAGCCTGTCATTTATACGCAAAATGGCTCAACGCAAAAACGCCAGGGTGATGAAGAATCCGCCGATTATTATTTCAGCAAATATATTACGGCGGGAGACAACTGGATCAACTACACCAAATTTGCCCATTAGGAAAAATCTTATGCAAGAACACATTATTGATTTATCTGAACGTTACGCCCTTAAGTTAAACGAAAACCACGTTTATATCCTGTACAAAATTGAACTCAATGAAAACGGCACTTATCAGCGCAAAGGCGGCGCAGTATGTAAGATTTACCTTCCTTGTTGGACAAGCTGATTTACTGTGAATTGATGAATGAGAAAAGTAGAAACTCTTGAAGATATGCGCAACGTGCTACATGCCATTCACAGTGAGTAACACGCATCGCCGAAATTCAAAGCCACTTATGCGCAGGCATAAACCCTTTTTATCCATATCTATTAATTTAATTCATACAAAATAAATATTTATGACTGAATTTAATCTAGAGCAAGCATTACAAGGTGCCAGTCCGTCTTAACAACGGTTTTAAAAGCTTATATTTTTGCGGATGTGAGCTTGCTTGCTATTAATGAACCATACCCACTGATTGGCGGATATGCCTATTCGATCCGTTCATTTTATGACAATCAAGAACATCAACGATTTGAAGAATGCCGTTGGGCAAAAGACGGCAAATGTGATCGTTTAAGCGCATTAGGGTCAATTGCTGGGATGTGGGAAGATTAGCTATGCAATCAATGTGGGAACAGCAACGTGACAACACCGTCAGTGCCAAAAAGGCACACATGGCGGTGGTTGCCTGTGAACGTTATCAAGCCGCAGAAAATGGGCATCAATTTGACCGCACTTTTTGCCGTTTGATGATAGCGTTTATACACCGACGCAGTTAGAATTGTTCGCCACAAATCCCATTAATTTTTGAGTTTATCGAAAATAAACTTGAAATCTACCACGTCAACGTCAGCGAGAATATTTCCGTAAACTCTACATTAAGGCCTATCGTTCTGTTAAAGATGATGGGTCGATTGCGTTGCCCTAGGCAATAAAGCAACGCCGCCACGCGAACGATTATTTGCGCGATGTGTTAGATGTGCGTTTTGCAAAAAGTATTTTCACAATACAACGTGAACGTAGATTTTTGCAAGCGTTCATCAACACCCGCAATGGTTGCTATCAGTTAAAGATGAAATACAACAAAGCCGTGCGGTTCTCCACCGTACCAACCCGTGAAGAACTTGCCCAAACACTACAACGAGTTGCATTACAGCGGATTCCGTTTTTCAAATGTTCGGCATCCAGCAAAAGCAAAAACAATTACCTTTCTATTTAATCACCGAAAGTAAGCTGAAAGCGATGGCATATCAAATCGCCACAGCATTCACTCAATTCAATTTGATTGCACCCACTTTTTAAAAATGGCATCGAAAAAGACAAAGAGGACGATATTCAAGGCTATTTCTATCAGCTCTATAAATGGTGTAGGCGAAATCGCCCTTTCTGCGGGTTTCACAATCCCTCACTGGGAAAAAAATTGAAAACGATAAACGCATCAAAAGCCGAACATATTGACAGTACTTTAATTCGCCTTACGTGCGAAAAATGGTGGTTTAAGCAAATGCGCACACGCAACGCAGAATGGTTGAACACGTTGCCATTGCCTGTGGCGAGGTGCGCGCCAATGCTGCCAGTTATATCTCTAATCAAAGTTTCCAGAATGCAGCTGCAACAACGCAAGAATCATGATTGCTTGCGCGCCGCGATCATTGAAAATATCGACAACCCCGAAGAACAGGTCGAACTTTTCGATATGTTCTTAAAATCATCATCTAACCCGCATTACGTCGTAATGAAATGATGGTGCGCTTGCGTGGCTTGGAAGAATGGGCAGAAGAAAACAACAATGAAGCCTTATTTTTAACCCTCACTGCGCCATCATCATTCCACGCAGAAACAGCAATAAAAATGGTCGGGGTGAATCACGAGATACGCAAAACTATCTAAACAAAGTGTGGCAACAGTTCCGCGCGTTATTGTCGAAACGTATATTAAATTTTACGGTATGCGCGTGGCAGAGCCGCACAAAAGACAGTACGCCACACTGGCATGCGTTGGCTTATGTGCCAGCAGAACATAAAGAAGAAGTCATCCGCTTATTTAAACAAAAAGCCCTAGAGTTAGACGGCAATGAAAAAGGCGCGGCAGAACACCGTTGCAAAGTGGAAGAATGCGATAAAACAAAAAGGCAGCGCAACGGCTTACATTGCCAAATACATTGCGAAAAATATTGACGGTTTCGCCCTTGCTGGCGAAGTCTCAGACGAAGACCCGACACTAAGCCTACACGACAACGCATTGCGCGTTCGTGCATGGGCGAGTCGTTGGGGAGCATTCGTCAGTTCAATTCTACGGTGGCGCATCAATTTCTGTTTGGCGTGAATTGCGCCGATTAATCAGCGGTCAAGCCGATGATGAGTATCAATAAAGCCCAAGCCGCAGCAGGCATAGCAAATGATTATGCCGCCTATGTGGAAATTCAAGGTGGTGCGCTTGCTAAACGTACTGATCAACCCATCAAGCTGAGATTATGAAACTAAACCTGCTAATAAATATGGCGAACAACGCAAAGCCATTATTGGTTTAGCGAATAGATTCAGCCTAAAACAAGTCATTTCACGCACCAAAAATGGCAAATTAAAAACGCCCACAAGATTTTTGCACAACGCACAGAATCTATGGTTGAGCGTAGCTCAACCGCTAACATAGCGCACGCAGTGCCTGTGACTTAATGTCGGTAACTGTAACCGCTCAATTAGTGAGCAGAAGATCAAATTGCTGACACAATCGATCTGCGCACCACTTAGCGCACAAAAATTGAGACTATTTATTCAAGTATAAACGGCTAACCATAGATAAATATACAGCCATAGAACTTACCGAAAACGATGTGCAGTTAGTGAAACGGAATCAAAAACATGATGACGTCGCTTTCCCCTGTGCCAAGAAACCTTCAAAAGCTCAAAGATTTTCATAAAAACAACGTATTCAATAGGAAAAACCAAATGAACAAAAGAAAACAGAAACAAATCCGCAAATTATGGCGGCAAAACGCGCGGAAAAAGTGCGGTCAAATTAATGCGGAATTGCAAGAAACTATCGAATATTTAGAGGAACGCGTTCACCTATTAAGAGCGCAGCTATCTATTCACGGAGAAAACGCAATTAATTTAAAAAGCCTACGTTTTAGAACAAGTGATTAATATCAAGCGCCAAATCGTAATCGAACGATGCGGCGAAATATTCTTAGGGCTTGCCAGTGGAATGATTGGTGGGATTATTGGGATGTTTATGTGGGTGTTGTGTATTCTTTAGCCTAAGGATATTTATGGAAGAAATACAATTAATTGATGGTAAAGCGATACGTGGTGCTGGAGTGTGAATTTGCTAGAGAATGGCAAGTTGGGAGAAAGTCGAACAACCGTGACTCTATAGCGAAGCAGAAGAAATTACAGACCATTACAGAAAATATTTAAAAATTCCACCTGAGCGAATCCTAATTGTGGAAGTACCTAATGTTATTAAACGTAGAGATTGAAAGGAAAGAAAAATGGCAGATTTACAACAACTTATTAAAAACATCGAACAATGGGCAGAAGATCGCAATTTGATTGAGGGTTCTACACCGCAGAAACAATTCATTAAATTAATGGAAGAATTTGGTGAGCTATGCAGTGGCGTAGCAAAAATAAACCTGATGTAATTAAGGATAGCATTGGAGATTGTTTTGTGGTTACCGTTATTCTTAAGTGTCAATTTAAAACTAATCTTTTTATTCGTCCGAGCTCCTTAAATAAAAATTTAGATGTAAGTTTAATTCTTGCGAGAGTAGCTAGAGATGCTGCCTTAATACCAAGAGGCGATTTATCAGAACAAGAACAATTAGAGATAATTAATGGAATTATCAGACATTTAATGAATATTTCAATTTTACTCGACGTTGATTTTTGAAAGTGCGTGCAAGCCGCTTGGGATGAAATCAAAAGACCGCAAAGGGCGTCTGATTGATGGTGTATTTGTTAAAGAATCAGACTTATAAGGCGGAAATGATGACTAAATCTAATACTAAAAATCAGACAAAGACTTATAGGCTACACCTTGGTGGGGTTTTTCCATTATGCGGAACAATATTTCAACATCAAATTTGATTTAGATGCGTGCGCCATGGAACATAACACTAAAGTGAAAAACTTTATCAGCCCAGAACAAAAACACGCTAACAGCAGATTGGCAAGGGCGTTACTGTTGGATGAATCCGCCTTATAGTAACCCGTTGCCGTTTGTCTTACGTGCTATTCAGCAAAGTGTGCTGCATAACAAAACGAGTGGTAATGTTACTTAATGTAGATGGTTCGACAAAAATGGTTTGATATGTGCGTGCGTAACGCAAAAAAGAAATCGTGTATATCACTAATTCACGAATCCCTTTTATCAACAACGAAACAGGCGAGAAACAGATCAAAACAATAAACCGCAAATGTTGGTGCTATTTGAGCCAAAAAGCACCTTACGGCAGTTTGAAATCGTCTTATGTTTCATTGCATACGATGAAAGAATTAAATAATAAAAATAACCCGTATAACTCTAAAAACTTGAAAACTAACAGTTTGAGAGTTATAATAACTCTGAAAGTTAATAAGAAAGAGGTAAATGAATAGTGCAAAAATAATTAAACAAATTGAGGATGACGGTTGGTATCTTGTAAATGTTGTCAGTAGTCACCATCAATTTAAGCATCCAACAAAGAAAGGACGAGTTACAGTTCCACATCCCAAAAAGGATTTTGACCAATAAAAACGGTAAAATCAATATTAAAGCAAGCGGGGATTTAAAAATCCCCTTTATTAAAAGATATTTTTAAAATTATTCGATTTTTACTTTTTATTTATTACATTTTATTTATAGGATTAGTCATATATTATACCCAATCGGAATAGAAATGGGCGATGAAAATCACGCATACGGGTGTGGTGGTGCCTGATGTACCAGGCTGTTTTTCAGCTGGTGATACATTAGAAGAAGCATTCATCAACGCAAAAGAGGCAATTGCTTTCCATATTGAAGGCATGTTAGAAGATGGAGGAAATCCCACAGCCAACATCATTACAAGAGCACGTTAAAAATCCAGAGTATGAAGGCTTTACGTTTAGTTTTGTGGATGTAGATTTAACGCATCTAATGGGGAAAGCTGAAAAATCAATGTAACCTTACCTAGTCTTTTTAATTAAACGCATTGATAGCTTTGTGGCTACGCATCCAGAATATAAAAAAACAGAAGCAATTTTTGGCACAGATTGCCACAAATAAGTTACTCAGCATAAAAATAAAGCCGCTATTTCTGGCGGCTTTTTATTCATCTAATATCTTTCTTAAATTGGCTTTTTTTCTTCTTCTGAAAGTTTTTCCTAAAACTAGTTCAAGTAATTTATCTTTTTGTTAATTTACTACTTCTTGTGGTGTGTCCGAATTCCATATTCATGACAAAAGCGATGACCGCACTGGGGATTTTTGCAAAGCACAATAATAACGTGTGAATTCACTGTGTATGCGTTCAGATCTTTCAATCACTGATTTTGCATTGCAAACAGTGCAATAAATATCTGTTGTTCTTGCCATTTTCCCAAAATCCACAAAATTAACATTTAACTATAATTATATATAACACTGTTATTTTTGTATAGGCTTTGAGCGTAAATTTATTTGCTAAAATTTTGCTCTCTGAACTTGATTTTTAGTAAATTTTTTAATTTCAGGATCGCTATTGATCGTTTCTGCTATGATCTCCTGCAGTGGCATAACCTCGTCATAATGATAAACTTCACGATATTTCGAGGATCACCCAATCCTGCCGTATTTGTCGGAATAATCCCACTTAAACCTGCAGGGAATCTGTGTGCTGTTAAAACGTCTTGCGCAGATATGTTTTTAATATTGGCAAAATTCATCTTTTGTTCCAGTATCGCCAATCGGAATCACTTTTAACCCGTCAGGATGACCGCCCGCAATATTCACAAACATAGAGCGGAAATTCCCTACGCCTTTAGATTCGCTGATCTTTCTTGCGATCTCTTCTTCCATTTCTTCGGTTAAGTCAGGATCCGTTGAGTACAAAATAAAGCCCATATGCGCACCATTACTAAAAATAACGACGACGAACTACAGTAGCATCAGAGTTTAATAGTGCAGATTGGATACCGCCCTACATAATCGGGCGATCCATAAACCTGTTGCATGGGATCGTGAAAGTTTAATGAATATAATATCTTTCGCATCATAGCGATAGATTTCTTGTGCGGTATCATAAAGCGATTTTTTCATCAAATACGAATAGCCGCCGTCTTTGCGTACTCGTAAATAAAAGGCTGGAAAGAGCACTAAACGCACCACTTGACCAAAAACCATTACGAACTTTTAAAAGCCCCACATCTCCAAATTGAATTAAGTTTAGGCAAAGTGCGCGCATATCCATACGAGATAACGCTTTTTCCGCCTTCGTAGAGTGCGCTCACCATATTGGCTCGACTATGCAGAATTCCGCCATGTTGTGAGTTTTGGTGTGGTAGTTTTGCCAGTGCGTGACGATTCACTGGGGGCAAATAGCAGTTGTAATTTTCGTCAAAGCTCAATACCGACATAATCTAACGCGGGCGAGGCGGTTATCTCACTTAATGAAAAAGTGCGGTCATTAATAGGCGCAATCACAATGCCTTTTTACTGTCTTTTTTTACATTATTTTTTTCACTTAATACACTCCATCCGCGACGTTTGCGCGGTTTATCATTTAAAAGATTTTTTTGTTGATGGCATTACAAATTGCGAAAAACACATCGGCGTGCTGTGTTTTTCACGGTGCGTTCGGCCGTAAACGTCATTGTATTACCGCTTTTTGTTGATTGGTGCTTAATCATTAAAAAGCTAGGCACAATATCAAGTTCTTTTTCGCTCCATCAATTTGCCCATGCTCAACCAAATCATGTACTTTCAGCACCATACCTGTTTTGCTTTCGGGGTTGTAAATAATCGCCGTGGCGGCACGGCGTCAAACTCTTTAACCAGTTCATAAACCCCATAACCTACACCCGTCGCATCTATGCCGATGTAGGTCATATGTATTTTTCATAAAGTGAACGAATTTGGTTCGCTTGATACACATAAGATAGCCCATGCCATTGATGCCGTTCGAGCAAGCGATATTTTTCACCGGGTAACGCAGGCGGGGCGATAATCACAAAACTTGCGCCATCGCCACTGTGCGCGGGGTCAAATCCGCCCCAGACTTCACGATCACCAAAAGGACGATCCGATTTCGGGTTAAAGTCTTTCCATTTCGTAATATCTACACCACATTTTAAAAAGTTGATGAACGGTAAAAATAGAATCCGCATCATCAATCCAAACGCACATATAAAGCTGATTAAACGCGTATTTGCTATAACGCTGTTTCAGTTTTTCAATATTAAATAACACGTCTGCGCCACCTTTTTAGCGCATCTTCAATCGTCACGACATAACGCCATTGACCATCGAGGCAAAGCCGCCCGCCGTCGCGCAATTCTGCAAAGGTTGGGAATGGAATGTTTTTGCGTTTTGGATCGCCATCGCGCCAGTTGTCACCACTCCAGAATGAATAGGATTCGTGGAATTTGAAGACGGCGTGCTGAAATAGGTTTCACGCCATTTCGCATGCGTTGCCATAGCTGATGCCACATCATTGAATTGCTGAAAGTCACGAATCCATGCGTATTCGTCACCGTACACATGGCCACTATTACCCTGTGACGTGTTTTTTTGTTGGTTGATAAAAATGCAGTTCCGCCCGTTGCTTAAAATAATGGGGTTACCGGTCAGCTCAACGCCGAAATATTCCCGCGCCATCTTCACAATGTAGTTTTTAAAGATTTCTGCTTGTCGCTTACTAGCTGATAAGAATATTTGATTGTCACCGCTGAAAATCGCATCTTCCAAAGCCTCAAAACTAAAATAATAGGTTGCCCCAATTTGGCGCGATTTCAGAATATTGCGCACATCGTGGTGCTTGTTGGCGCGGATGTGTTTTTGATAATAAAACAACGAATCAATAAACGGCTGGCACATTTCGTGCGTAACGTGGAAATATCATTCTTTACCCGTTTTTTTCTTCTTGCGTTCGTCACCGTCACCGCTGTCGGCAAAGGCGCGTTCACCGCTAGAAACATCATTAGAATTGACCGCACTTTTGCCGTCACTTTAGCTACCGTTGCTGCACGTTGCTTTTTGTACTGAATATCTTTATCGATCAGGGCTTCTAGTTCTTTTTATTTCCTGATCGCTTTTTATTTTCCCGTTCTGTCAGCGTGATAATGCGTAGCGCGATCAATTCTTCAATCCCGCTTTCGCTGATTAAATTGCGCCAATTGTATTTTTCCGCCCAATAGTAAATCGGGCGTGTGCTATTAAACCTAATTCTTCAGCGATCTCTTTCGGCGTGTATTTTTAAATATAAAAACTTTTGCCGCATAAATCACTTCGTCATCGTAGCGTTTTGTTTTTCTTTTTCTTAGCTTAGATTCCGTCATCTTTTTATCTTGCTGTTGTTGTGTTGGGCGTATTGTGGCAACAAAACAGCAAAATTTTAATAGCAAACATTGGATCTGTTCGGATACGCGCAGTTGTTGATCTATATCCGAATATATCCGAATTTCGCCCCGTGATTTTGCAAAAAGATCGGCAAAAATGGCGGCACTTACGCAAACAAAGCGAAACATAGGCATTTTGAAATGAACAAATCTAAACTCAAAACCGATTTTATTTGCATTGCGACATCGGGCTACACTGTGGACGGTCGCCAAATCACTGCTCAAGAATTGCACGAAATGGCGGAAACATACGACCCAGAACACTACACCGCGAATTTATGGCCAGAACATCGTCGTTGGTTCAATATGGGGCAAGTGATCGAACTGAAAGCTGAGGAAAAATGAAAAAGGCGAAACACAACTTTTGCCATCATCGCACCCAACCAAGAATTAATCGAATACAACAGAGCGGGACAATATTTATTCACCAGTATTGAAATCACCCCGAATTTCCGCAACAGCGGCAAGGCTTATTTATCGGGTTTAGGTGTCACCGATTCCCCGGCATCTGTCGGTACAACAGAATTGAAATTCTTTAGCGCAGAGCAAAAGACATGATTTTTGGCGAGTTCGTCAAAGTGAATTTTTCTGCAAAAGAAATGAAGAAGAAAAATGACACGTAGTTTTTCAACGCGATCAAACAATTCTTTTCATCTTCCGAACAACCGGAAGAACAACCAACTCCCAATAACAACAATAATAAAGAGGACGATGCAATGAACGATAAACAGTTCAAGCAATTAATTGATGCGGTGAATGGTTTAGGCGCAAAAATTGACAATCATTTTTCAGCCAAAGTAGAAACCAAAGAACCAGAAAACAAACCAGAAGAAAAGAAAGATGAACAACCGCAAAAGCGTAACAGCAGAGCAGTTCAATCAACTTTTAACAACGGTTCAGGCGTTGGATAAAAATTCAACGAATTAAGCCAAGAACAAACCATTGTGCCAAATGGTGTGCCAACCGTTGAAAACGAAAATGTTTATAGCTTAAACGGCTACAACATCGACTTATCAAAAGGATTCTAAAAAATGAACAAACAAGCGTATTACGCCCTAGCGGCAGCATTAGCGAAACACTTTAATCAACCTCTTGATTCGGTGTTGCGCGGAGAAAGTTTTACGCTTAAAAGCACCTGAAGCAGCAATGTTAGGCGAAAATATTCAACAACGTTCCGATTTCTTGAAACAAATTAATATGATTCAGGTAGCACATACGAAGGGTCAAAAATTATTTGGTGCAACAGAAAAAAAGGTGTGACTGGTCGTAAACAAACTGGTCGTAATCTGGCTAATCTTGATCATATACACAAAATGGCTTTGAATTAGCGGAAACGGACAGTGGCATTATTATATGCCATGGGCATTATTCGATTCGTTCGCCATTTTCAAGGATCGTCTTGTTGAGCTTTATAGCGAATATTTCCAAAACCAAGTTGCATTAGACATCTTGCAAATTGGCTGGAACGGTCAAAGCGTAGCAGATAATACAACTAAAGCAGATTTGTCTGATGTGAATAAAGGCTGGTTGAAACTTTTACAAGAACAACGTGCGGCCAACTTCATGACCGAATCTACAAAATCCTCAGGCAAAATTACCATTTTTGGCGATAACGCGGATTATGCGAATCTTGATGATTTAGCCTTTGACTTAAAACAAGGCTTAGATTTTCCGTCATCAAAACCGAAATGATTTAGTCTTCCTTGTTGGTGCGGATTTAGTCAGCAAAAGAAAACGAAAACTCATCCAGAAAAAAACACGGTTTAACGCCTACGGAAAAAGCCGCATGAGGTTCACATAACCCTAATGGGTTCATTTGGCGGCATGAATGCCATTACCCCACCGAATTTCCCGGCGCGCTGCAGCTGTGACAACGCTTAAAAACTTAAGTGTGTACACTGAAGCTGAAAGTGTACGTCGTTCTTTACGTAACGATGAAGATAAAAAGGTGTGGTGACATCTTATTATCGTCAAGAAGGCTATGTTGTGGAAGATTTAGGTTTAATGACCGCTATCGACCACACCAAAGTGAAATTAAATGGTGAAGAATAGAATTAACACCAAATGGGAATGCGAGATTTTTCAACGTCAAATGCAGGCATTAGCAGACATTAATCAAGTATCAGAGAGCAATACACAACAAAGTGCGGTTGCGACTCACGGTGATTATTATGCCGTGCTTGAAATCGCCTTACAAAATGATGTAGAACGCAGTACGCGCATTCCCAACACGTGCCGAAAAAATTAGATTACAAGCGCAATCGATTTTTGCCAAAGTGGTTGCCGTTTGGAGTGCATATTTAGATAAAGGGCAATTTATCAGAATGATTACTTGGTTTATTGCATTGTGTATTTGTTTGACATTGCTGATTTTTGACCGAGCCTTGTCATTGGCTGAAAAAGCAATTGAGCAAAAATCAATCTATGCACGCAAGGGTGGCAAACCACATTGCCAAACTTTGTCGCAGACCAAATTTACAACTGGACCGATAAAACCGCCGCAGCTGGTCAATCCGTGAGTCATATTTTTCACAAACTTTTTAAAAACGTGGCGACCCAGTGGAAGTGCACGAAATTGTCACAGCGAAGTGGCTAAAATTAGCGGCGGCACTGCTTTTACGCAGTCCTCAAGGCAAAGATGCAAAGCAAGCGGCATTGATGATGCTGAAACCCTTGTACTGGCTATTCAGTTATGTAACCGCGCTTTCCAACTCAATCAGAAAGCGGGTGTATATGATTGAGCGTTGTGTCATGCGTTTTAAACGCATTGGCAAAATCAGGCGATTACGACCAGAATAGTCTTCCCCAAGTGGCGGGCTTGAGTTTGGAAAAACAGCAAATTGATTTTGATCTTGTTATTGAAAAACTCACCGCCCGCCCACTCCAAAACAGCGAGGAAGGCAATGTTTAACGGCAGAACACAAGATTACGATGACACTACGATCACAAATAGCGGATTCTGGTGTGACATCACTATTGATGAATTTCAAAACAACGGGCAATTCCATTACAGATCCCCCGTTGAAATGGTGAAGGCGGCACTAATTGCTGCTATGCAGGGATTAACATTGATTTAGCGGAAGTGGAAGAAAACTACCGCAAAAGCAAAATCAATTCTAGTAAGAAATTTCGGCGCAACGTATTGACGGCGAAAATTACGCAAAAGCCTTTTACAGAAGGCAGTATTCGCCAGAGCAAAAGCGGAGTTGTTACAGAATTTAACACCCTATCAGGGCGTGAAATTCACCAAAACCCGCGAATACGTGGCCGAGCAAAAAGCCTCTTAGCAGAGGCAACCCACGCTATTCGCACATTAAAAAGGTAAAAACGGGGTTCGGTGTGGCTACTGTAAAGAAAAATGCTGTATCAGCAACTCACTGATTTTTGCTCACAAAATTGCCGAAAACGTTATCACGGGAATTTTTACAGCTGGATTGAAGACGGAAAATTGTTGAACGAAGGGCGACAAGTGACCGAAAAACAGCATTGAAGTGTCACCTTTCTTACAACGGTGTCTTTCACTTTGAGGCGTTGCCATTTAATGAAATTTCACCGGCTTATTTAATGGCTTTTATCCAAGTGTGGGTAAACGAAAACGATCAAATGCGCGATGTATTGGACGAGGGCGAAATTCCCTTTGATTTAGATATTATCGACGATAACACGGCAGATTTAATCTTCACCATTGCTTTCCGTGAGCCACTCACGGCAATGGAAGATAAAAACAGTGCATTAAAAATTGATGGGGTGAATTACCGATTGGATGAAGTCGAAGTTTTTCACCGCCGAAGAAATTGACGTTGTCGTAAGGGTTGAACATGAAAATCCGAATGGGATTGATAAAGAAGATTTAAAGAAGTTTCTGAAAGATCTTGAAATTCTCCGTTTACCCGATAAGAAAAACGTGAAATTTTTAATCCGCTCTTTGCAAATGATTAAACGCCAGCGGTAAAAAGCGCGGCGAATCAACGAAGCCCAATGGGCGGAAGTTGGAAAAAGCGTAAAAACGGCACGGCAAAAATGCTACGCCGAATTGCAAAGTTAGCCAACAGCAAAGCCGAAAAAGCGCAAAGGCGCATTGTTTTATAAGCAAAAACGAACGGGCGAAATTGCGCAAGAACACCAAGAAGGGATTTTCGCCTATTCAAAAACGGAGTTCACCGGCAAAAATAAAGGTGGTATCGGTTCAGATCCTTGCACCTGCGCAAGCAAAGAAATTAAAAGATTTAGGTTATACCGTGGCGAACGGTAAAACAAAAAATGGCAGGCGAAACGCCGAAAGCTGACATTAAGCGAAATCCGCAGCACCTTATCACGTGCGAAAAGCCAGTTTGATTATTCGTAAACTGGAAGAAAAAGAACGGTATGAATCCGAGTAGACATTTAACGCAATGGATAATTCCAACGGAAAAACGCCCATTTTTGGATACACGTGAAGAAGAAAACGCCAAGATTATTTTGGCGGAAATTCAAAAATATACTCAAAAACAACAATAAGAGGACAATAACGAATGTTCCCATCTGTACAAATTAACGCTCTTAATCAGTTAAGTGGCAAAACTAAGGAAATCGAACGCCACGCCTTGTTTGTCGGCGTAGGCACCGTTAATCCAGGAAAGTTATTGGCATTAACGCCTGATTCTGATTTTGACAAAGTATTTGGCGAAACCGATACAGACTTAAAAACAAAGTGCGTGCAGCAATGCTTAATGCGGGGCAAAACTGGTTTGCGCATGTGTATATTGCACAAGAAGACGGCTATGACTTTGTCGAATGTGTGAAAAAAGCCAATCAAACCGCCTCTTTTGAATATTGTGTCAATACCAGATATTTAGGCGTAGATAAAGCAAGTATTGGGAAATTGCAAGAATGCTACGTAGAACTACTTGCTAAATTTGGTCGTCGTACTTTCTTCATTCAGGCTGGACAAGGTATTAATCATGATCAATCTGATGGCGAAAACATGGGATCAATATGTGCAGAAACTTACCACTTTGCAACAAACCATTGTCGCCGATCACGTTTGCCTTGTGCCTTTATTATTCGGCAATGAGGCGGGCGTGGCAGGCCGTTTGGCAAATCGTGCCGTGACGGTGGCAGATAGCCCAGCACGGGTACAAACAGGTGCGTTAGTGAGTCTAGGCAGTGCCGAAAAAGCCGTTGAGACAAAGACGGTAACGAACTTACTCTTGCGCATTTAAAATCACTTGAAACTGCACGTTATTCTGTGCCGATGTGGTATCCAGACTATGATGGCTCTACTGGGCAGATGGTCGCACGTTAGACGTAGAAGGCGGCGATTATCAAGTGATCGAAAACGTCCGAGTAGTGGATAAAGTCGCGCGTAAAGTACGTTGTATGGCTATCGCAAAAATTGCTGACCGCTCTTTTAACTCCACAACCTCAAGTACCGCGTATCACCAGGCTATTTTTGCCAAACCGATGCGCGACATGAGCAAATCCGCAACCATCAACGGCAAGGATTTTCCAGGCGAATGTATGCCACCTAAAGATGATGCCATCACGATTGTGTGGCAAAGCAAAACCAAGGTGACGATTTATATCAAAGTTCGCCCTTACGATTGCCCGAAAGATATTACGGCAAACATTTTTCTTAGATTTGAAACGTTAGGAGATTAATAAATGGAACGAATCAGCGGAATGAGTTTTGATTTCTACATGATGGGCTTTCCGATCCACGTAGAATCAGTGAATCTATCCATTAGTGATAATAGTGCTGTGGCTTTAACCCGTGGTATTCCTGATGGTTGGGTAAGCGGTGATGTAGCGCAGAAGGTGAAATTGAGCTTGATTCAAAAACTTTTCAAAAATTATCACAAGCGGCAGCTAGTGCAGGCAGTTATCGCAGCTTGCCAGAAGTGGATTTCACGTTCTTCGCAATGCGTGGCGGTGCGCGACAAAGTGGAAACTTACGGCAATAAAATTATTTTTAACTGATGTGCTTAATATCGACCCAAAAGGCGGTGCGAAAAGCACAAAAATTGAAATATTTTTGTCACAAGCCCAGATTTCGTGCGCATTAATGGTGTGCCTTTATCTGACGAAGATACACGTGATCTTATCGGTTAACCGAATTTAGGTGCTAGCCGTTCTGACGTACAACAATTATAAACAAGCAAGTGCGGTCAGTTTCCTAAATGCTTTAAGGTGATTTTTATTATGAATAACAGAATGGATAGTACTCAGCCTTTTGTTGCATCTATCGTTGCTTTTGTATCAGGACTTACATTGAATGAGTGGGCGGCAATATTCGGTATTTTGTTGGTGCGGCATCGGTATGGATTGCCTACCGAAAAATACAAAGAAGACGTGCAAGCACGTAAAAGATGAATTAGCCTACAAAATGTTGGCGGCGAAAATTGAGCGAAAAATTAGGAATTAGTGATGAGTAAAAATTTGGTGCAATGATTTTTATGTTCTGCGGCGGCTGTTGCGACTGCTTTTTGCTCAACAAAAAGATTTGCCAGCAAGGTGCAAAACAAAGTCAGCCCACAAGCAGTTTACATGATTGTGAATCTAGAAGGCTGTGCGCAATCCATATAAATGCCCTGCCGATGTATGGACTAATGGCGTAGGCAATACCCAGCGTAGATAAAAGTAAAGTTTTGACCATTGACGAAGTGGCCGCCGATTTACGTCGCAACATTAAAGAGGCAGAAAATTGTATCAACGCCGATTTTAACGGCAGAGAAATGAATCAAGGGCAATATGATGCCATGGTGTCTTTAGCCTTTAATTTAGGCTGTGGCAATATCAAGCGCTATTACAGTAAAAACACGGCATGACATTGCCTACAACGATTTATCGTGCAGCAAAAGCGCAAGACTGGACATATGTGCAATCACATTTCTGATTTCAATAAATCGGGCGGTCGAGTATTAAAAAGGCTTACAAATGCGCCGCACAAAAGAAAAGGCAATTTGTCTGGGGGAATAATGAATTTTAAATTCTTGGTAATCGGTGCGTTTTTGATCGTTTTTGTGGGCTGTATTGGCTCAACTCTGCACTACAAAAACAAGCAGAATCGACCGCACTTTTGTTAAAACAAAGCGAACAAACCATTGAACAAAACAAAGCGATGTTGCAACGGTATGAAACGCAAAATGCGGAATTGACCGAGCAACTCAATCAAGCTAACAAAAAGCCGAACAACGCCGGCAACAACTAAAGGACGTGCTAAACAATGCAGAAAAATAAAATTTGGACTTATGGCGCGTGCCTGATGATGTTGCTGGCGTGCTCAACCAAAAGAGCCACAAGTAAATAATTTACAGCTAATTTGCCCACAAACAACCGAATGTAGACCGTTAAGCGTAAATATTAAAACTAATGGCGATTTAGCTGACGAGCTGAATCAGGCATTAGATCGTATTGAAACCTGTACCACGGCTTACACGGCGATGGACAAGTGTATTAAAGATTTTAATAACCAAAACAGAAACCAAAAGGGAAACTAAAAATGGAAAAACAAACGCACAAACTTTGTTAGATAAACTTACTGGCAATCTTAAAGATTCGGTCAAAGTCGATGTTGAAGGGTTGAGTTCACTTTTTCTCCGAGACAACAGCGCATATGATCAAATGATGAATGACATTACGACTGACAATAAAGGTGACCCCAATCAAAGATTATCTACTTGCGATTGTAGCGCGTGAGCAAAAAGAAGATTTATTAGCAATAATTAATGTACCGGGTCTTGCAGGTTTACTTGCGGGAAAAGTGAATGAGGTATTAGTACCTAAAATTAATATTACGGTAAAAACTAGCCTCGCGTATGGATAGCATAGAGCGCAATGGCTTATCTGCAGCTATTGCGCTACGCATGCACTATTTACCACACGCAGATAACAGCGACTACAACTTAGCGCGTGCAATATGGTTAAATAAACAGTATTTCGAACAACAGGCAAAATGCCGTGGCAAGCGGTATAGCCAAGGTATTTTAGGATTAAACAATGGCAATTCAGGGGCTTGAGTCATCATCAGCTTAAATGATCAGCTTTCCGCACCACTTAAAGGCGTGATGAAAACCATTGATGATTTAGGCAAACGCGGTGAAGATGCAATGCGCTGAATTGGTTTAGGCGCTGCAGGTGTCATTGCCACGGGTGCAGCGATGAAAAAAACGCCCTGAGATCCCGCCATTGATTTTTACGCGTGCGTTGAACGAAGTTAAAAAGCCACTGGGCGAGATCAAGCGGGTTTAGATAAAATCACTGATTTCGCCCTTGATTTTTCCGCCACTTATGGGGGCGCAGCAACGGACGTAGTGAGATTCTACAAATGAAATTGCGCGCCATTGATGGCTTAAATGACAGTGAACTCATCGCCTTTTTCAAGAGGGTCTAACATCCTTGCAAAAGCCACTGGTTCAGATGTTAAAAAGCCATGGGGTCGTATATTTCCCAGCTATACGGAATTTTTGGTGACGAGGGCGGCCAAAATTGGTAAAGAAAAATGGGTTGAACAAATTTCAGCACAAGCCACTGTGACTGCGAATAAATTCAAGTCATCTGGCGAATCATTAATGCGAGGCTTACACAAATTTAGGTTCGTCAGCGAAAGACCACGGCATTAAAACTGCAGAGCAATTTGCCGTTATTGGTAACTTGCAAAAATGTGTTTTGAAGGCGGGTTAGCCGGTACAAAATACGCTGCCTTTTTAAGTGGCGCGGTAAAAGCACAATCAAAACTGGGTTTATCTTTCCTCGATTCTCAAGGCAAGATGCTGCCGATGATTGATATTTTGGAAAAATCAAAAGGCAAGTATGGAGAGTTAAATTCCGAAAAATCTCTATGAACTGCAAAAGCCTTCGGTACGAAAAGAGGCGGCACAAGTGATCAACAATCTTTTACCGAAAATTGATTCACTCAAAGCAGATATTGCAGAAATCGACAAAATGAAAAACCCTTGATGATGCCATGGCAATTTCAAAAACTGTGACGGATTCATGGATGCGATTTACTGCCATTTTCCAAAAATATCAAAATTGCCATTGGCCACAGATACTTGCAAAACTTGAGCCTGTGATGAATCGCATTGCTGACATGGGGCAAAGAGTTCACAAATTGGTTAAGGGCTTATAAGAATATTGCGCGTTGGATTGGCTATGCCGTGGGTGCATTGATTGGATTTACAGGACTAACGCAGCACTTACTCTGATGAGTGGTATTGTTTCGGCAGTCGGTGTGGCATTTTCTTTCTTAGATCAGCCCAGTTATGTTAGTCGTAGGTGCTGTGATTGGGTTAGGTATTGTAATTTATAAATTCCATTCTCAATTTATGGCATTTATAGCTGGCTTTATCGAAGGATTCAAAATGGCTAGCGTATCTTTTGCGCCTTTATTTTCTGCCTTTGCGATTGTATGAGTGCATTGCAACGCATCGGCTCAACCATCGGGCGAATTATTGGCTTATTCGGTAGTGCATCCGATTCGGCATATAGTTTCCAACAATTCGGCGTAGATATGGGCTATGCGTTAGGTGCCGTATTTAATATTGTGCTTAATGCCGTGGAATTAGTCGCACGTTCATTCGGGTTTTATGGCAGATGTATTTGCGATTTCTATCGGTGCCATGATTGATGGTTGGAATGCGATAACCGCACTTTGGGGCAGTAACAAACCAATTGAAAGTTTTTCTAATATTGCTACTGCTTTAGGCAATATCTTTTCAAATGCGTTTAAAGGTATCGTCATCGCATTCACTTCGGTTATCAATTTTATCATTGAAAAAGCCAATTCATTGCCAGGCATTAATATCCCGCTGATCCCCAAATGGGAAGATGGCGCTTTACCAATGCAAAGCAGTGCGACAGCCGATGGGGGCATCTATCGGTACACGCAAGCACTGCAAATGCAAAAATCAGCTTGGCGCATTAAATACCACCCTCGCCAAAATTTGAATTGAGCGAGCAAACACAACCGCAATTCACCAAAAATGCCAAGCGGTTCGGTCAGCAAAGCCATTACACAAAACCAACAAACCACGAAAACGATTAATTACGGCGGTGTCACCATCAGCAGCAACGATGGAAACAAAGTATGGCAAGAAATGCGCAATCGCGAACAGTTGGCTGCGGGTGATAAATGACACTTTACCTTGATTTATTAATTACCAGTGAAGACATCACGCTAGATAGCGGCAATCAACCACTAATTTGTGATAACCGAAATTTCAATCGCACAAGATATTAAACACGCCATTTTAGAAAGTGGATTGGCGACACAACTTATCGCAGAGCGTTCGCGCATTTACGTCGCGATATTATTTTGCAAATGAGTGTTATTGGTTGAAGAAGATGTGCGATTAATCCCCGGTACGGTATCAATTATTGAAGAAAAATTAGGGCAATTATTTATTACCGCTGAAAACCCATGAATTTGGGCGACTGGATGAATTGAGTTACGTTTAAATGAGTGAAAATTTAAACAAATGTTAGCTGAAAGCGGATTGCCCAACGGAAGAAACGCAAATCCGACAGAGAATTTGAACGCTTAACCGCAGAAGAAGGATTGATTACTATTACAAGCCGAATGAGTCCATTCTGGCGATTAATCATGCCATTGCTGTTAAGCCTGTGAAGTGGCTGACAGATCATTTAATTGCTGAAATTCTGCCGAATTTATTTGTAAAAACTGCAAAAGATAGTTGGTTACAAATCCAGCGTGGGCAGGGCTTAGATTTTAAAGCCGCAACAAAAAGCAGAAGGTGTTGTACATTTCACAAAAGAAAGCGATGTGACTGATTCTACCATTAAAGCAGGCACAGTGATTCAAACGGAACGTATTAATGATGTGATTTTCCGTTTGATTGTGACAAAAGATACCCTATTCCTAAAGGTGTGTTGCGTGCGCCTGTGCCAGTAATCGCAGAGCAGGCTGGCGCAAATTTCAATTTGGCTGCAGGTTATTATCGCATCTTGCCAGAATCTATTGCTGGAATAAGAGCGGTAGAAAATTTAGAAGATTGGCTAACATCGCCGAGGTGCTGACAGAGAAACTAACGATGAATTACGTGAACGTTACCGCACGCAGTTTTTCGAGCGTAGGGCAATACCATATTGACAGTGTTTACAAAGGCATGATTGCGAAAGTTGCAGCCTTATCTGTGGATAGGATTTATTTTAAACACGATGCGCCACGTGGGCCAGGTACAGCAAACGCTTATTTGTTGTTAGACACAGGCGTAACCAGTCAGCCCTTTATTGATAAAGTCAATCGCCATGTGCGTGATGAGAGCTTTCACGGCCACGGTGATGATTTGATTTGCTACGCTATGCCAGAAACTAAACATAATTTAACGTGCGCCATTTACTTTCAGCCGTCCATTTTTGTCGGCGACGTGCGTAAACAAGAAATTGTACAACAAGTGGGAAAATATGATCCGCTGCGCATTCCGCGAAAAATAATAATTATGGTGTAACAAGAACTTACCTTTTAGTCGTTTTAGCTGGTCAAAAATTGGGCGAAGAAATCCACGACAACATCAGCGAAATTGCATCTATCGTATGAGCAAAGCGATATTCAGCGATTTATCTATTCCGCGCATTCAGCAATTATCAGTCACAGTCCAAAAGTAAGGGAGAAAAATGAAAATAAAATTGCCCTTTTGGATGGATAAAGGCGAATTAAGCAAAATCGCCGTGCTATTCGGAAAATGGTGGGATTATGTTTTTAGTGCGGTCAAATTTCCCTTCAATATTTTAGATGAAGAACACTGCAGTGAACGCATTTTAAATTTAATCGCCTATCAACGAGACGTAGAACGATTTGAGGGCGAGCCGTTAGAACTCTTCCGTAAGCGCGTGAAATATGCCTTTTTAAATGCGAAAGATGCGGGCAGTAAAGCGGGCTTTATCCGAATTTTTGAACAGCTAGGCATTGGCTACGTAGAAATTGAAAGAACGTTTTGACAGAGAAAATTGGGATGTGATTAAAATTGAATCAGTGATTCTCAGTTAGCGAAGAAAACAGAATTACTCAATTTAATCATTCGAAAAATATGGACGCGCTTGTCGGCGTTATACCTTTGAAGTGATCACTAAAGAAACTGTGAGTATTTATCACGGCGAATTTTAACCATGATCACCAAAGTTTTTATGTGAAAGTAAACCGATAATAACAACAATAAGAGGTTTTAGTTTATGGCTAGTTTAATTACGCCACAATTTGAACGCTACGTCGCAGAACAAACCGTTGCACGTGGCATCGGTGCAGTTTGATGAATTTATATTCGCCAATATTCCAGGGTTAAATGAGAATAATCTTGCACAATATCTCACCATGCCGACATCGGCACAAATTGTACACCGACAAGCGGTATCAGCAAAGTGGTGTAATCAATGAAAATTCGTTGTTGTATTCAGTGACGATTGGCACAGAAGTGGGCGATTTTGATTTCAATTTCATCGGCTTGATCAATAAATCAAAAATATGCTTGCTGTTGCTGTGCAAACTGCGCCAGTAAAGAAAATTCGTAATAAAATGCTGTACAAAGGTAACAGTATTACACGAAATATCCTTTTTAGAATTTACAGGTGCAAAAGCATTAACTGGGATTAATGTTAATGCTAATACATGGCAAATTGATTTTACGGTGCGTTTACACGGGCTTGATGAGAAAATCCGTTTAACCAATCGTGATTTATATGGTAGAGCGGTATTCTTTCAATGATGGTTTCTTGGTTAAACGTAAAACAGGTAATCAATTTACTATTCAACCAGTGTAGCTTATGTTGAAGGGGTGCGTATGGATTTAACCGCACTTTATAACCTCAACGCAAACAATCTACCGTGCTCAGTTTATGCTGATGTCGTTCATCATTGTACCGTCACTGGCGAATATCAAACCGAAATTAAGTATCTTACGCAATCAAAAGCCGATTATGGACACCGCAAACCGCCAACACTATGTGCAAATTTTGGCGGATATTGACAGCAGGCAATGTGACAGATCGCCGTTTACTATCGCCGTTTTTAGGTATAAATCCGCTTACATTAGATGACGAAACCGAAAACACTAAAGATAAACAGGGCCATACGCACAAGTTACCTATCGCAAGTTTAGTTGTAAGGGATTAGTAAAATTATTTTTCAGGCTATAGATTCAGATGCCGAAGATATGGCTGCAACCCCGAAAAGCAATTAAAGGCTTTAAAAAGCATTAATTGATGCAATTACGCGTAATTTGGGTAATTTGCATCCCAAACAGCAAAAATCCTCTGCGTAGATAACAATAGCGCAGATACCGTCGCAACGAGTGCGGCGGTTAAAAAGACTTATGACCTCGCAAATAGCAAACAATCCCCAGCCACAACCTTAGCGGGCTATGGTATCAGAGATTTTGAAGTTAAAACTTTTCTTGGTGATGTCAACACAATACAAACTGATGGTATCTATGCGGTTGTGAAGCAAATAACTCGCAGAATCTCCCTGTTAGTAATGCTTGCCACATCCAAGTTATTAGCGGTGGTGATAGGAATTGGTGTCGTCAAATCGCCTATAGCGCTTATAGTACAGACGTGTACGAGCGACACAAAACTAGTTATCAAACAGATAATTGGTCATCCTGGGTCAGGGTAGATAGTTTAGACAAAATCCCAAATAACAAAAAATCCTCTGCAGTAAATAGCGAAAGCGAAGATAACGTAGCAACATCAAAAGCGGTTAAAACTGCTTATGACAAAGGCGTGGATGCCAATAGTAATGCGAATGGTCGAGTATCTAAATCAGGCGATGCGATGAGTGGCTCATTAACTATAGCCAGAGCATCAAAAATTTTTACAAAAGTAGGCTCTTATAATTGGGGTAAATTTATTGATTTATCTGGTGATGCCGCGATAGGGTAACGATAAATGTGTCATAGGGTTTAACAATAATGGCGCATTACATTTGGGCGGCAAACCAAATGCAGCCAATTTAATGCCTCCATAGACGAATCTATGTTATGGGTTAGAGGAGATGTCAAAACAAAACAGGCAAAATCAGCTTTAACAAATCTGTATCTATAGATGATTTTACGACAATTAAAGCTGAAAACTGGTTGGACTAAGTTACCTACAGGGTTAATCGTACAATGAGGGGCAATTTTTGCCATCTAATCTAATTAACAACGAGACTGGAAGCACGACATTTCCGCAACGTTATCCTAACTCTGTGTTTTGTGTAATTTGCGGCAGTGTTGCAGGACACTCTGAAATGGAACAGAGGGATTTTGCGGTTATATCTCAAGACAATAGCAACTCAACTGGAGATCATATTGGGAAGGGCGACATAAAGACGAATTTCAGAAAAATACAATGGATTTCAATTGGTTACTAATAGAGGCAAATCATGGCTACATATTTTAATTCTGATGATATGGCATTTTATTCATCCGAACTTTATAGCGAAATTCCATCAAAAGCGGTGCCACTTAGCGATGAGCAATATATCGCATTACTTAATGGACAATCTCAAGGCAAACAAATCATCGCAGACAAAACAGGCAACCCTGTATTAATTGACCCACAACCCAGCGCAGCACATGTGTTAAATCTTGATACGCTGACTTGGGAAATTTCATCAGAAAAACAAACCGCACTTTTTGCACAACAAAGAAAGCTTACTCAATAAGTTAGCGGATAAAGCCGACCAACTAAAAATGGATTACTGGCGGGCTATCCACAAACAGAAATTGAAGTTTTTATCGTCAAGAAAGAGAGTCTCGCATGCGCAAGCCAACCACAATACACCCACACCGATGCTTTCACAAATTTCGCGTGTACGAGGTGTGCCGCTAGAGATGTTAATTGAAAAAGTGATTGAAAAATCCGCTCAGTTTGCTGTGGCGATTGGCATCATTATAGGGCAACGTCAGGCATTTGAAGACCGTTTGTTGGCTTTAAAAACACCAGAGGAATTAACCTCACTTGAACAGGAGATTGAGCAATGGTAATTTCCAAACAAATTAAAACACTATGGCTATCACGTGGTCATTGCTATCGACCAACTGTTTAACGCCCTCACAGGCGGCGCAGCAGATGAAACCCTTTCTAGCCGCACTTATCGCGGTGCGATATTAGCGGAAAACCCGAAAAACGCTGGCGGGTACTATATCGTTTCATCAACGGTATCTTCTTTTGATAGCAATCACTGCAAAACAGCTTATGAAAGTGAATTAAATCGCAAAACAATATCCAGAAGGTTTTAAAACTAATGAATTTTAGAGGTGATGTATAATAATGGAGAGCAAAAAGCTAAGAGTGTCCACGAGACAGCTGCACTACAAAACGCACAAAAGGGGATTGTACCACCGCTATCTGTATTTCGTCGTCGTTATTTTAATGGTGCGCATGACTTTATTTTGACACTCAACGGATTACAACCAACAATGAAGAAGAGATCATAAGAAAGATCAGCGAATCTAAAAGGCAGTAGAAATTTCCACTCTATGTTGTGAAATATTGGGCGACCATCCTGACGGTTAAAAGTGATTCCGATTGGCGATACTGGAACAAAATGAATTGCCAATATTAAAACATATCTACGCAGACGTTTAACCTTTACAAGATTCCCTGCAGATTTAAAGTAGGATTATTCCGACAAATACGGCAAGGATGGGTGATCATGAAATATCGAAGTTTATCATTGCGGCGAGTTATGCCACTGCCCAGGAGTCGCCGCTGAAACGATCAATAGCGATCCTGAAATTAAAATTTACTAAAATCCCAAGTTCAGAAACAATTTTAGCAATAATTTACGCTCAAAGCCTATACGAAATAACAGTGTTATATATAATTATAGTTAAATGTGGTACAGTAGTTTTGAGAAAATGGCAAAGAACAACAGATATTTATTGCACTGTTTGCGTACAAATCAGTAATTAAAGATCTGAACATCGTAAAATTCACACGTTATTGTGCTTGCAAAATCTGAATGCAGTCCTTTGTCATGAATATGGAATTCGGACACACACCACAAGAGTAGTAAATTAATAGATAAATTATGAACTAGTTTGAGAGCTTTTCCAGAAGAAGAAAAAGCCAATTTAAAGAAGATATTAGATGAATAAGCCGCTAGAAATAGCGGCTTTTATTCTCTCTGATAGCTTATTTGTGGCAATCTGTGCCAAAAAGTACTTCTGTTTTTTATATTCTGGATGCGTAGCCACAAGCTATCAATACGTTTAATTAAAGACTAGAGAGTAGAGTTACATTGATTTTTCCAGCTTTTCCCCATTAGATGCAAATTAAATCTACATCTAAAACTAAACGTAAAGCCTTCATACTCAGTTTTTAACGTGCTCTTGTAATGATGTTAGCTGTAGGATTTCTCTCCATCTTCTAACATGCCTTCAATATGGAAAGCAATTGCCTCTTTTGCGTTGATGGTCTTCTTCTAATGTATCACCAACTGAAAAACAGCCTGGTACATCAGGCACCTACACCGTATGCGTGATTTTCTTCCTTACATTCTATTCGATTAGGTATAACATATGACTAATCTAAGCAATACGTAACTTCTA
>BNJU01000151.1_pt1 | contig 89991 bp, 101 predicted proteins | sample 8539281 | NCBI WGS metagenome assembly BNJU01 (sample SAMD00202456, study PRJDB9452) | human saliva metagenome | isolation source: human saliva | place: Japan
CACATATTCCATAAATTATCACACCTCAAACTTTAAGCTATAATCAACTCCATAAGACTGGTATTTTAAAAAGGTACCAATAACCAATCACTTCTTCAAGATAATGTATCTTACCACTTTCGTTTTCAGAAAATAAAGGCAATGAAAACACTACTACCAGTATTAATTTATATTTTTCCATATTGTTTATACTGTTCAGTCCTTTATCATGATATCTTCCGTTCCTCATAGTTAGTTATCATTCTGGTTCTGTTTAACTCATCCACTGCCTTGTATTCTCAATCCAATTTCCACCATTCTTGTAGAGCTCTTTCATGCTTCCCCTGACAGCCTAATTTTTATCATATATCCAAATTCTAAAAATTAAAATGGATAAATGTCATATTCAAATATTTCTGTACTTATAGACCATATTTTTGTAACAATTCACTGAACATTATATTAATTTGTTGAACTTTCAACTTTTTCCCGCATTATTTCTTTCTGACGAATCAAGTGCAAATGATAATCATAAGTCTTCCTTCTTTAGGATGATATCCCCATTTACCCCATTTTCTTATTTCTTCTTTTATATGTTGACTGAAATCATTTGAAAATTTATAATATTCATTATTGTATACTACACAATTGATAATGTATAAATAATATATTAGCGAAAATATTATTTGACTCTGTAATTCTCCTTGTTTCCTTTCTTAATTCCAAAAATTTTTCTATATATATAATTCTATATATTTGTTCATGTTATTTTCCCTTTCTTAAAAATATTATTTAGGATATTTCATTATAGTTACTCCTGGAATTTTCCCCAAGGTTCTTGAATAAATATCTGTTCTATCTCCATTCCTCCCAAATACATCCCACCTTGTGGTGCAACTGGACCTTCATATACAGCTGTTCCTCAGGGGTACTTTATCTATATATAATCTATATTTTCTATATAAACTGTATAAATTCTCTCCAATTTTAATTTCTTGATGTAACTATCATTTCTTTTTCTATTTTCTAGAAAAACATAATATTCTGTTAGTCCTTCTCTTGGTGGAAATAAATTATGTATATTATATTTTATTTTCTATCGTCAGATAATTCTGTATCTTCGATTAAATATATAATATTACTCAAAAACTTTATTATCAATTTTTCATTTGGATACCCATTATAATATTATTGTCAATAATTTTTACTGTTTTTCCATTTTCATTAAACATTTTATCAAAATCATCAATTTTTAATTTTATTGATATTTTATTTAACACTTCTCCACCTTTCCATGGTTCTAAAAATAAATACTTGTTTTTATCCATTCCACCAAGATATATGCCACCTTGATATCTCTACAGGTTCTTCATAAAAGCAGTCGTTCCTGCTGGTATCCCTAATTTCATATCGATATTAATTCTTGAAATTCCAGTCAATTCTTCCAGTTGTATCTATCCACTGTAGCTTTACTACTGAATTTATTCTTATTTGTGCAACTGAATTTGGTTTATATTCAGTAAAAATATCTTCTAATCAGAATATAATTTAATTTCATTAAATTCTAAAAATTAAAAATGGATAAATTTCATTTTCTACTATTTCAGTACTTTGACCTGTCTTTATATTTCTTGTCAATTTTCCAATTTTTATATTAATTTGTCTCCTTTCTTCCATTTTTCCCTATTATTCAATTCCGAAGAATCAAAAACATAGTAATCTAGTAACGGATCAAATTTTCCCCAATTATACAAAAACTATCTCATATTTTCTTCCTTAATTCTTGTTTTAAAGCTCCTTCTAAATTTTCTCTTTTCATCATATATTACATAATTAATTATACATAAATACTCTACCGTGATACTAGAGTTCAATCTATTATTTTCCCAAATTTCTTTTCAATTTAAATTTTTCTAATATAATTCTAAATATTTTTCCCATAATTATCACCTACTCTATTTACTACATTTGCAAAAATCCAATTCTGGCAGTCTAGCATCAGTATAAATATCTGATTTGTCATCTCCACCCTGGTATCCTACCAATTCTATAAATTATTGCACCTGCCGCTATTTTAACTACATGTATTTGTTCTATCATAGATTTAGCTGTCTGTCCTCCTGTTTCTAAATTTTTAGTCCATTCATCCTATTTTTCACGACTGTTATTGTAATATTCAGATTAAATAAAACATCCTATTCAAAATCTCAGTCATACTTTTCCTTAAATCAAACATCTCCATTATTTTTGTTCCTAACTCAAGGGCTTCAGGTTTTTCATCAAATTCTATTTCATACTTTATTTCCCTCTGTGTCCCTGAAACTAGAATATCCTGCTCCATCTTAGCACTTACCTAGTGTTAATTTATAGTCTTCTTTGAAAATATCTAAACCATATCTGATTATATGTTCTTGTAAATTTTGAATATGAAGAAGCATTTGAATACATTTTCTCTATCTCTCTTTTGAATAATTTAATATTTTTATTATCACTTTGTTCTAATGCCCACAGTACAAGCTCTCCCTATCTCTTCTCCTCTACCTAAATATGATATTATTCCATAGTCTTTCATCTGTATTAAACCTATTTCACTTCTTCCACTTGGCAGTATTATCATTCTAAAGTCTTTTTCCTCTTTGTATATGCTCACTGATACTATCACTCTTACTTACCTCCATTTATAGTTACTTTTACTTCTACATTATTTAATCTTCCATAGTCCACTGCTTTTTAAAGTTTTCCATCTGCGATTGATTTAATGGTCTATCATCATTTAATCTTCCCACTTTTTCAAAAAGTGGACAAAATTGTCCAACTCAAATTATTTTCTTATTCAAAATCGTCATACCTCAAATCAAACATCTCCATTATCTTCGTTCCCAGTTCAGAGACTGACGGCTTCTCATTAAATTCTACTTCATACATTTTTCCTTTTTCATCTCTAAATTCTGAATATCCTGCTCTACGTCTTTAGCACTTAATCTTAATTTATATTTATTCTCATTCAAACTAAAAGTTTATTAAATTATACATACTAGAAAATTTAGAATAAGAAGAAGCATTTGAATATTTCTTTTCAAATCTTTACTTCTGAAGCATTTTTCTATTTTTATGTTATCACTTTGTTTCAATGCCCACAGTACAAGCTCTCCCTATCTTTTTCTTCTCTACCTAAATATGATATTATTCCATAGTCTTTCATCTGTATTAAACCTATTTCACTTTCTTCCACTTGGCACTATTATCATTCTAAAGTCCTTTTTCCTCTTTATATTCTTTATAAATATGTACATTCTACTACTCCATTTATTGTTACTTTTATTTCTACATTGTTTAATCTTCCATAGATCCACTGCTTTTTAAAGTTTTCCATCTGAGATTGATTTAATGGTTCTATCATCCACCACGATGTTTACTACTCTCTTATTTATATTGCTAATTTAGATATTTGCTATTTAAATTCATATTCATCAAAAGTCTAAAGTTGCATTCTATATTACCTTTTTATCTTGCTTGACAATCCTGAACCTGCCTGATAAGTTTTTGCATCAAGTTTATTGATTTTACACTTGTTGCCGTACTCTGTTTTGTTTTAAAGCAATCTTGTGTCCAAGATTTTGTTACATACATTATTCTTTATAAATAAATATCCTTTAAATCCTTGTCTTTTCTCCCACCTAAATCTTATATCCTCATAATTTAATTTATTTTCTTTTATCATATATATAAAAGTTACAGACTTCATTCTTATCATCTCCTCGTTACTACTTATTAAATATAAATCATCGTTTATTTTTAGAGAGCCAGAAATAAAACTTTTTCTAATTTTTATTTTTTATACGTCTTTCTGATTTTTGTGTTTTCAACTCAATGTTCTTTATCTCACCTGACAAGGAAATCATATAATAAAGAATATCATTATCATAATCAAATGGATTTTCTCCCGTAATATTTAAATTTTCTATTATGAGTGGTAAATTGTATCTATGTATTTCATGATTTCTGTATATTACTATCTTTTTATTAATGGAAACCATTATAAATATCAGATATTTTCTATAATTTTTAATTTGCTATCATTTAAATTATATCTATAAATTCTAGCATTGAGGCATGTTTAGATTTTTTAAAATGTAGATTTCTCCATCATAAATATAGTATCTATTTATCATTACTCATAACATTATGGATTGTCGGCAGAGAATATTCTCTGCTTTTTGTGTATTCTAAAGTAATATATAATCATACTTTCCAAATTTTTAATATTTTTGATTATTTACATATTCAATTTTATGTAAAATAATATTTTTATTTTTGATCCTAATCCTGAAATTTTTCTCTAGATAATGTTCCAGCACCATGCCATTATGTAAAAATTTCTAATTCTTGCTCCTTATTATTTTCTTTAAGATGAACTTCTATAATATGTATAATTCATCAACAACCGATTCCTATATTTTACATTTATCAGATATAGTAATTACTGAAATAATAGTAGTAAACAATAGTAAAATAATTTTACAAATAGATTATTCTTCATTTTTATTCCTTCCTGTCGTATATTATTTAGTATATAAATTAAAATAATTTATAAAATCCTTCCAATCTTTTTAAGCTCCAGATAGTTTCAGTATGTAAAATAAACATTATTATAAGGACTATTGTCATAAATAATAAATTATTTTCCATATTTAACACTTTAATAATACTATCTATAAATCCAAGATACCTTTAAACAAATTCTGTTGAATAATATGTAAATATATAAACCATATATTTCTTCTATCCTTTACATTTCCAAGAAATATCCCTGATATAAAAGTATAGATCTTCTGTATAAAAATATCAATAAAGCAAAGATTAAAGCCTGTATTATATTATAGTATGGTTCTTTCATCAGATGTCCATTTTCTAAATATTACTTCCTCTGTATTGGAGCATTTATTATTGAAAAACAAATTTTCAAAAACTCATGACAAAAGGGCTCTAGATTCCAATGATTTATTAATTATTTCAGATAAAAATTCATCATTTCTGTTAAAACACAAAATATGTATAATACTAAAATATATTTTCTTTTATATTTTTATACACTCTTTTTCCATTAGTTAATAAAATTATAGATCCTTTTGTTTATTTTTCTCAATGTAAATATATAAATACAGAAAATATCACTAAAAATAATTATTAATTCATTATTTCTTATGAAAATCCTTCTGAATTTCTACTAAAAATTTCAAAAAGGTATTTTTTGACAGAAATGAAGCTATTCTCAATATAATACAGACTCTACATTTTTAGAATTTTTCCTGATATTTCCACTATCATTCTGTAATAAAACTATATAAAATACTCAGGAAAATATTTTACATATAACAACAAAATTCAAGTGAAAAAGGAAACAGAATTGCCTGCACTATATTATAATATCTCTATTTTATAAAATACATCCTTCCCTAAAAATCATTTCCTCCGTAATAAATATAGTTGAGATAAATACATCTCCTCAAACAGATAAGAAACAATCTGTCATTTACATATATCATATCCATTTTCTATTATAAAAAGATGATGAACATTAATATCTCTACACTAAATAAATTGGAAAAATAAGTATATATTTTTCTTTATATCTTCTATAATTAAATTTACCATCAATCTTTTTATTTATTTTAATCTAATTATACCTATATTTTTATATTATTTCATTTGTTTTATTTTCATAAGCTTTTACTAATCCTTAAAGCATATTCTTTCGTATTCTCCATTTAAAAATTTACGTAATAGCTATCTCAAAAACTTTGAAATAATCGTGAAAACTATATTTTTGAAATATTTAAAATTTTACAATGTAAAACAGGAAATCGATTTAGGAAAAGTCATCTGTCCGAGCCTTTGAGGCAGTTTTGACTCTTCCTTAATGAATGACTGTTTTATATATGAGTATAAGTCAATAAATGATATAAGCTTTTCCATATGTCATATGTTAATTTTCTACTATTTTGGAGATAGTCTCTCTTTTGCATATTAAATTTCTTGGACCCAAAACTGTTGATCAAAAATATTCCTGATTGATTATGCATTTCACCCACGTTGTCCTCTTTGTAAAACTCACTAATATTCATATTTTATCACATGCCTGTATTGTATTATGTTTCTGTATCAAATCCAAAATGTCACACTCTGTATGTTTTTCCTTTGTAAATCAACATAATTATTTACATAATATATCCCTATGTGTCACTGATATACTTTATATATGTTCCAAGCAGCAGGAACGTTCCTGTAGCAGGGTCATCAAGATAAGTTTCTGATATTTTCCCTCCAGCTCCTTACGCACCATAGCTTTGAACAAGCAGGAAATTTCCTTTGCATTGTCGGCTAACTGATGAAATGACATCTCGTCAGCCTCGTCTTCTTTCATTATACCAGAAATATCTCTGCAAGGACTGTTCTTCATGCATCTCTTTAAAATGATATTTCCAATCTTTTATTTGGACTTGTAAATCTTTCTGCAAATGTACATTCTCAGTAATAACATTGACACTAAAATTAATTTTTCATAATTTGTTCTCCCGTGTATCAAATTTTAGTGTTTTACATGCTTCATTTATTATCTGAGAATCAGTATCATCTCAAAAACTGAAAATAAACTGAAAAATAATTTTATACTCAGAGAAAAACATGTGCCTTCAACTTTCAGTTTTTACCTCCAAGTTTTCGACATGTCCTTTTCAATATTCTATTCTATTTCGATTACAGTTCTATATCTTCTTTTTCTTAATGTAGGGAATATATTACATCTCTTATAGATGCTGAATTAGTCTGCAACATTACTAATCTTCATTCTATTCCCAGTCCTGCAGGCAGCATCCATATTCCAGAGCTCTTTATGTAGTCTAAGTCCATATTCTGAGCTTTCATCGTCTCCGGCTTCCTCATTTTTACCTGCTCTTCAAATCTTTCCTGTTGATCTCGTAGGATCATTTAATTCAGAATAAGCATTTGCAAATTCTCTTCCTGAAATAAATAGTTCAAATCTGTTCACGCAGTCAGTTTCTCCTTTTTATTTTTGAAAGAGGGAAATTTCCTTCGGATATTCTATAATAAGTAAGTGATTTATAAGTGTTTCTTCACTTTTCTTCAAAAACAAGGTCCAATATTCCATATTTTGTGTAAGTTTTGTCTTTTTCCAGAGGTATTCCAAGCTCTTTTGTTATTAACAGCATCTTCATCGCTTGTAACAGCATCAAAATCAAATCCGCAACTTCCTTTACTATCCTTCATTTTTACCTTTCCAAGGACTGCCATATTTATTTTCATCTTTCTTATTCGTCATTTCATAAGTTCCGTGTAATTCGTATGTCAGCTGAAATAAGATCTTCTGTATTCATCATATCCACATAATCAGCATAAGCCTGATACAGTTCCATCATTGTAAATTCAGGGTTATGTTTTACTGAAATTCCTTCATTTCGAAACTTCTGTTAATTTCAAACTTTCATCAAATCCTCCAACAAGAGAGTCTTTTCAAATAAAGCTCAGAGCAACCCTAAAACGATGCCCATATCCAGTGCATTGTGATGAGTAGAATGGTCTTGCAGTAGCTCCTCCTGCAATTGATGCATCATAGGAGTTTCAACTTCTACAAATCCTTTTCCTCAAGATACTTTTCTGAAAAATCTCACAATCTGGAATCTTTTTTCATAGTTTCCATAACTTCCCTGTTCATTACAAAGGTCAACGTATCTCTGTTCATATCTTGTTTCAACATTTGTCAGTCCATGGAATTTTTCAGGAAGTGGTCTTATATTTTTAGACTGCACTTCAAAAGAACTTGCCCTCAATGTCAGCTTTCTCCTGTCTTTAGTTCTGAACAGTCACCTTCTATTCCTATAAAACTCCTATTCCAGTTTTTATAGATTTCATACTGTTCTTCCTCAACTCATCCTGCTTTTACATAATACTGCAGTTTCAGGAATCCTGAATATGTCCAACCATTTTTCCTATTCTTCTGATGCAATTATCTTTCCTGCTGTTTTAAATACTTACTGACATGTTTCATCATATTGTTAATTTCTTCAATATCCTCGTATTTTTCTTGGGTGAGTTCTATTCCTGCTCTTTTCAGTTCTTCAACTTTTTAAGTTTTTCACTTATAATTTTACTTTCATTTGTCTGATTACTCATTATTTTTCCTTTTCCAGCTTCTATATTTTATTTTTGGTATATAACTCTAGACTTATACTGTTTACTGTTTCATTTCTATCTATTATCATACTCCAATATTATTTTTCCATTATTTAATAATATGTGAAAATTTATATTTCGCTTTTAAATTCTTTAGTCATATAAGTAAAAGCCGTTACTTCCCATCTTGAAAACCTGTTTTGAATTTTATACTTCTACTGGTATATTTCAACTGTGTTTTCGCTTTATTATCCTACTATTTACCAAATTCATCTCATAATGGTATTCTTTATCCGGTAAATTCAGAACTTTTATTATTTCAAGCTTTATTATATTTTTCACCGTACTCATTACTTTTTATAGTTATTTTCATTGTCACCTACGCATCAAGAAACTCATCAAGAAATTCATCAATGTCCTCTTTCATCGTCATCATATCCTACAAGGATATCATCTGAATCTTCTTCATCTTCCATTTCTTCAATATCATCAAAACTGCTCTTCATCCTTCACTCATCATATTCACCGAATTCTTCACCCAGTACATATAATCCCTCATCCCTGTCATAATATTCCTCTTCCCATATTTCAAGGACTTCATCTTTCATCCTCTCCAGAAGAATAAGATCCTCCTGATCTGCATCATAAAGAAAACTTCTTTTATTCCGATTCATTTTCACAAATTAAATATTCCTTCTCGCCAACTGAGTTATATTTGCAAAGACAAGTAAAATATTCTTCATCTCCCATTGATTACTCACCTTTCACCTGCAGAGTACATAACTCTCTCCTCCATTTATTTATAGATATTTATATTTTATTTATAGAAATCCATCTATATATCTCATCAGAATCAACTCATCAGCCGATGAGGAAAGCGCGATGAAAAAGCCAGCCTGAAATCAACCAGTTTTCTTAATTCACTCAACTCCATTTGATCCGCCTATTATAAAATTAATTTCACCTATGTTGTAAAAGATATATTTTCAATCTCTGTCACTTTTCCAGATGACTTAATTTTCCTTCAGGTGCAAGCAGTATGCAAGAACGGTTCCTCTTATTTAATGTATCGATTATTCTTTTCTGTTTCTTTTGCTATAGCTGTTCCAATTCCTCATTATCATCTTCTTCAGGCAGCTCAATAATATTAAGGTTTGCATACCTTGAGCCTTTTTGAGCTCTGAAATTCCATCTCTTATATTTGTCTTTATCTTACTGATACATATATATTAATTCCTTACTATCCTATTGTCAAAATGTCTTCCAAACATTTTTATCCAGATCATTTTTGTAAGCTTTTACAATAATAGGTCTTCCATGGGACATGTATATTTCCCAACTTCATGGAGTCTTCTACCATATTTTCCTGTATTTTCTCCCATATCAAGTTTCTGACCTGCAGCTCCCTTACATGACATTGAAATTTGTATTATTTTTCCCTCAGATCCTTTTATTTCGTTTTCATCTTTCACTTCAAGGAGTTTATGAAAAATACTTTTTCACATCTTCCCTAAAAATCAAATGCGGAACAGCCCTCAACAGCATTTCATTATCAGAAAACTGGTCATGTCAAAACCAAATTACTGAATGTTTCCTGATTTTCCAGAATACCTTTTTCAACTGCCGTCACTCAATCTTCTGAGGTAGAAAGCTGCCAGGGAATCAAGTTTTTACTAAAATTTATCCTGTTCTCATACAGTATTCTTCATGGATAATATGCTGGTCATAAATTTCCAGTTCATCATTTTTCTCACAAGAATATACGTATCAAAAATTTGTCCCAGTATATTATAATCAACTGTTCACCTTCATGTTTTTCAAATGTTCACCTTATATCCTTCACTTGATTTTTCTATATCAAAATTCATATCTTTCTTCTTTTTCACCTGTGGACATATATTCTTTTCCTTACTTCCAGGTATACCTGAATACATTTCATTTTCTCTTTCGTTATAAGATACTGAAAAATCTATACCCTCTTTATCTTTCAAGCACCATTTCTTTAGTATAACTTTTCTTAGTAATTGTAGATTCAGCAACTTCTGATTTACATCCTGACTTTTCCACACTGTAATTTTTCTGTTTCACCTCTATCACAACACTTGCTTCATCTTTATTTATATCACTGTTTACTCCACTGAAGTTTCCGTCGAGTTTCAAAACTGAAAATTTCTGACTATCTGTTTTTACTATTTCATCAGAAAATAAATTACTTATTTTTCATCCTTATTTTCCACATTTATATTCTGCTTTCAGAAGATCAATGGGTTGCCACTTTTCCCTGTCATTGTGATAGAAAATTCATCTATCGAATCCTTCACTGTCTGTATATCGCCTTTATCATTGGAAAACTTGACAATGGAAGGGTGTACATTTACATCTATTTCTGTGGGATCTATATCAAAAATATTATCGCGTGCGATGACTTCCCTCCATCAGTTTTGCATAATATCCGTTCATTACAGCTCTTCTATTGTTGCAGATTTTACATATCTTTTATTTATGTAGAAATATATAATCCTTGCTGCTAGTCTCAATATTTCCACATTTCCCAAATATCCGTATTCGAATTTATTCAGATTTCTCAGACAGATTTCAAACAGCTCAAGTATTGTGTTGTCTATTCCCTACCGCTTGTATTTATAGTGGCTTTACCATCCAGTTCAAGTATAAAATGCAACTCAGTATTGGCAAGGGCTTCTTCATGCTATATCCCTATTTTATTATATTCTGTCGATTCCTTTCCGAAGAAATCTGCAGGGGTATTATAAAATAAACCTTTACTCTATTTCTGTTCCCGATTTCTTGGAAATTTCTCAAATTTCCTTAACTCCTCCATAGCTTCATTCTATATCCTGTATACTTGCAGCCGTCCTTGTGGTAATAGTCGTTTTGACTGCCGCTATTGACGCAAGGGCTTTCCCCGATCCATACGTCTGAAGGTTGAAGACATCATCCTGTGGAAATTTTTGAGTGGCATGTCTTTTCAATTGAGAAGGGTATCCTCCTTGTCCATTCTATTCGTTATCATTTATTTTTACTTCTGTTCCTCCCTTGAAAACCTCAATCTTAATAACTGTCGCCTTTGCATCAAGAGAATTTTCAATCATTTCCCTAATCATTGAGGCGGATTTTCCATCACTTCCTGCCGCAATTATATTGGATACGCTTTCATCCAATATTTTATATATCCCATTCCTATTCCTTTCACAAATTAAATTTGGTTCTGTTTTTCTGATTCATTTCACATTTTCAATACATTTTACCTTATTATTATCTATATTGCAATAATTCCAGTAACAATTCCATCATATGCACAAATTTTCTTTTTATTTGACTTTTACTTTAAATTACTATAATGGCCTTAACAAGTAATTATAGGTAGGAGAAACACCTATTATTTTACATTTCTGTAACTTAATGTGACGATTTGAAGAGGAAAATTATATTATATTATTTTATACTGATATTCTCATGTGAAAAATAAGGCAAAAGAAGAAAAGGAAAAACGATGTAAATATTGCAAGAGAAACAGAAAACTGAAGTGGAAAATATAATGGCTATGTCCAGCTCTACAACCACCTTTACAATGACGAATACAGGATATTATAGTGGCGGGGAAACTGATAAGAAAATGAAAAGACCCGAAGATAAGATTCCTTCAATTGACCAGTCAGTCATCGATGCAGCTAAGGAAAATATTGCAAAAAGTACCTGAAATGAAAGAACTTGATAACGCTTTGAGGGAGCAGCCCAGTCCTATCAGAAATGAAGCTTGACTGATCAGATGACAGCTTACTATGGAGATGAATTATTTCAAAAATAAGACTTACGGAAGAATGCATGTCAATTTTTAGAGATAACTATACCGCATTCTTTCATTTCTAAAGGAGCTTTTAGCAACCGTTCAAAAGAGCAGAAAGAAAAATCGCTGAAAAATTCAAAAAGAAGGAAAACTATAGAATACGATTTAATGACATTTATAGATTCATGTGAAGAAAATACTGGATGAAACTGAGGAAAAATATCTGCTGAAAATCTTACAGATGCAGACTCTGTGCTAAATTTAAGGAACTTGAGCAAAAATGACTGCTTTCCATGGATAAACTTAAAATTCTGCCGAAAACCAGGAAATGTTAAAAAGAGACTACTATGATAGTGACTTTTACATCTTTTCATTTATCAGAAAGATTTAAGGAAGCTATATAAAATGTTATGCAGGGGTTGAAAATAAGGAAAAGTTAGATCGAAACTCTCAGAATAATCCTTCCTGAAAAATGAATCCGAACCCCTGAAAATGTATTCCACGAATATAATGAACTGATAAAGGAATATAATAAAATTGCTAAATAGAAATAGATTTTAATATATCAGGTAAAAGTTTAGAAGGTAAGATAATATTTATGATATTACAATAATGTGGTACAATCAAAAATAAATTTTATGGAAATGAGGGCGATATAGCTTTTGAAACAAAAAGCAATACATGGACTGAAAGATACAGAAAGGAAATTGAATGGAACAATACCATTAATATGGCTTCCGCATATAAAACTAAAAAGTTTCGGAGAACCCTCAGGATTTCGAATATGGGAGAGTTTCAACCAAATTAGAAGCGAACTTGAAAAATTAGCTATTCTGGAAAATGGAAAACATGGATATGCCTTTTCTTCAGGAATGGCGGCATTACATCGTATTCACAAGATTTGAGCTGAGATCACATAATACTTGGAACTGACATTTGGAGGAACATACTAGAATCACAACTGATATATTTGGGAAATTTAATCTTAAATATACATTTGTCGATAAGTACAAAATCTTGATGCAAATAAATGCTGTAAGACCTGAAACAGTGGCTATATTTATAGAAACACCTTCCAATCCGCTACTTGATATAATAGATATTAGAGGAGTTATAAGTATGAGGAACATGGCCTTCTACACAGCAGATAACACGTTTCTTACTCCGTATTTACAGAGACCTCTTGAATTAGGGATTGACTATAGTGTTCAGAAAAGCACAAAATTTTTGAGCGGACATCATGATATCATTGGGAATTGTAGTTGTTAATGATGATAAACTTGCAGAAGATGTATGTTTTGCACAGAAGGCAATAGGAGTCTATCTTCCGCCTTTTGACAGCTGGCTTTTTAATGAGAAGTTTGAAAACTTTAAAGATAAGAGTGGATACAGCTCAAAATACTCAGCTTTGAAAGCTCTGAATTTTCAGAAATCATCCGCAGTAGTATATTCCTCCCATTGAAGATGATAATAAAGGAAAAAAGAGATACAAAAACCTCAGGCTTCAGGTATAGCAGTATTTCATTTATATTAAAGATGAGGTAAAAACATGAAAATATAAAATAGCAACACTGGCTCCAAGTCTTGGAGGACCTGAAACTCTTGTAACACACCCAAGCACAGTAACTCATGCTGAAATGCCTGAAGAAGATGCAAGAGGAATAACTAATTCAATGGTCGAATTGCAGTTGGGCTTTGAAAATATAGATGATTTAATTGAAGACTTTAAAAATGCCCTGGAAAAATAGGAAATTACTTTATAGGTAAATTCAAAACATTTACTATAAAATAAAATGTAAAATATGCTTTCAGTATTTACTAAAAATTGAAAATACTGGAAGCTTATATTTTGTTTTGGACCACTAATTTATTTTAATTATCTTTCTTCTTGTTATGTATATATAAATAAATTGCTGTACTGATAATTATAACCACGATAAAACTGAATAAATCTGAATTGTACTAAATAAAATATAATCCATCAACATATCTTGTTATTATGATAACATAGTTATAAATTGAAAACTTGATGTTAGTGCAAAAGTATAGCATAGTGTCCAAATGACCTATTGCAGCAGAAATTCTATTCTCCTAAAAAGAATTAAAAATTCACTAAAGTTACTATAAAATTCACCATCATAAGCGGGAAAGTGCAGACAACAGATAAAAAGTGAAAAGTAGAGTACAGTAATTTCCTGACTTTACCTTTCCATTCAAATATTCAATTATTGTATAGAGAATCCCGCAGCACAGCTGAGGAAAGCCCACTAAACTTGAATAATCTCTGTGAAAAACTTGGTTTTATTACAACACAACTGCTAAAAGCATTAAAATTATTCCTATAACCTGCTTGATCCACTCTTTTCTTTCACAAAATATGCAGGCACAGATTGTACAAAATACAGGTGAAAGTTTATGTGTATCATTACTGCCATAGTTAAATACTCCAGTGCATAAAAGTTTGCCACCATTCCAACAAACCCAAAATGATCTTCCAAAAACAAAGGAATGCTTTTCTCAACTTTTTATAGATTCTTTCTGTTTAAACAAAATAAAATGCAGAAAGCATAAGGCTCACTGAATTTCTAAAAATACCTTCTCATAAGTGGGAATTCTGGTAAATACTTTATTGCTATACCCATAAAAAGTAAAACCTAATACGGATACCCACATCCAAAATACACCCTTAGTTTTATTACTTATCATCACTCAATCATCCCTCATCATCATCGTCCAGGCTAGAAAGCCCATCTATAAAATCTTTAAATATCTGTCACAACATGTTATCTCGTAACCACCTTCCTGATCTATATGAACTACACAAGGTTCCTCCTTCCGGTCCGCAATCTGAGTAATCAAGAAAAATCATATCATGTCCTCCACTTGAAGTTCCACAACAGCAATTCCTATATTAGGACATTTCCATTTCTATCCAAAAATTTAGACCCAAAACTCTCCATCAAAGTGAGTATCTTCTGGAAGAATCTAACCATATAAAACCCTATAGCATCAAAACTTCTACTGGCCCAATTTCTTTTAAAAAGGTCCTTCAAAATTATTTTTCTCGTTCTCCTCCATTTTGAATTCTCATGCCAATGCCTTATGTAAGATTCCGGCAAACAATATCCAATTCCTTTTCAACTTTTTCAAAATCTTCTATCTGTTGCAGATTTTCCTAAATATTCTTAAAGAAAAATTCATCATGATACCATAAACCTTTCAGTACTTCTTCATCAAAACTTACATTTAGCATAGGTATCTCTTTTCTCTTAGCTCTTTTGAAATTTATCTATCCTTCTAAGTGCCCAAACTCTCAGCTCTTTTATCCAGTCATCAACACTTTTAGGATAATATCTGCCTGATGTTTCATCAATCTCTTTACTCCTTTTTTCTAGCTTTTTTAAACCATTCAAGAGCCTATCTTCTCTGTTGAATTATATAGCCATTGCATAACGAATGCAGAATTCCCACTTTCAGAATAGTCATTTCTTATACTTTCAAAAATTTCTAAAGCTTCTTTATATTCATCCATATTGATAAAAGCCTGTGAAGAAAAACATACCATATCATAATCATTTTTAAACTTCTTAATACTCTCATTAATTTCTTGAAATTTTTCTTCTCTTATAAATTACTTAGTTTTCTCTATAAGTTCATCCATAAGGCATACTCCTTTTTAAATGTATATTCAAAACTATTCTATACTACATTTTCATAATAAAAAGTTTATAATTATTATTCTTTTCAAACTCTCTAATAATAGCACAAGCTTGGTCATGATTTTCTCTTTGATACAAGATAACTTATTTTGTTTACTAATCTTTTTATCCATAGATCACACTCCTTTTAGGATGTACTGACAAAAATTGTACAATTTAATTTAATCTAACCAATAAGGACTGGCTTCTGTAAGAAAAAAGTAGTTAATCCTTTTTATTTGCTATAACATTATACCTGTTTTCTTTTAAATTTTGAAAGCTAATTATTTAAAAACTCGTACTTCCTACTCTGCATACTAGATTTTTGGGGACAATATATATATTATTTCTTTTATATTTTTATCTTAGATTATCTTATTGACAATAGCCGTTATTTATGGTAAATTAAGATATAATATCAATCAAAATTTCTTCTGAAAATTGATTTTTATTAGAAAAATTGTATAATAAAAGAAATTGAATAATAAATGAAGGGACACGAAATATATATGATAGGAGTATTAATGGCATTGATGTTTGTCGTAATAGTTTCTCTGCAAGAAAAAGTGAAATAGATAAAATTTTACCTACTGGGAAAAAGCTGCACAAACTAAGGAAATTATTCAGCAAAAATTCAGATAGCTACAACAAAAATATTAAAATATACAACAGAATACTGGAACTTGACAAAGAACTTTCTATATTACTTTGAAGACACTAGGAACTGAAGAGACATTCAAAAACCTGTACAGGAAATGACTGTCAACATTCCGTTAAATCAAGTCTCTTATTGATAGAATAAAGGAAGTTGCAAAATCTAAAAACCTACAGAACTTGATAAAAAGCAGGTGAAATGATACCAGTTCTGGAAGAAATGCTTCCTGTTGTTACACAGATGAACAGTTATTATGCAGGAAAAACTTTATCAGAAGGATAATTACAAAAAGCACAGGAACCACATAGCAGAATATTAAAACTGACTGAAAAATACAACACTGTTGCACATGAATATGAAGAGGCTTTCCAGGCTAATGCAAGAGATGTAAGAGAAAATAAAATGCAGGATTTTGTTAAAAATAAGGAATTTACTTTACTATAACCAGTTTATCTTTTATCTAGAAACAGTGAAGATTTTTTGTAAAGGAAACAGCAGACAGAACCTTGATGCAAGTAACTTTACAGACGGAAATGCAAAAGGAATTTAAAATTCTTCAGGAAAAGTTATTAAACTCCTTGATGTTTTTCAGAAAAACATTGAAAAATAATAAACAGCGAAAAGAAGGATTTGAAAAGGAAGATTTTGATCCATTTATAACAAAAAGCTCAGCATTTAAGAGAACTGTTGATGAATTTGTAAGAAAAATGGAGAAAAAGGAAAAAGCTTCCCATTCTGCTTCAACTGACAGCTACTATGCCCAGTCAGAAGAAGAACTCCTGAGAACATACTTAAATCATACAATGAACTTGTTGCAGAACGTAATAAAATTTTAGAGAAAAATCTAAGATAAGAATAAGAAACAATAAAAAGAAAAGGTTTCAGGTAACGAAAAGTTGCCTAAAAACCTTTTTTGTAAATCTTCTAATTTTTAATACTTCCAGATTTTGTTTTCTTTTATTTGACTCTACTCAAAAATTTCTTTAATACATTACTTGTGGTGGAAAAATACTGATAAACCCTTTTGATCCTTTGATTTTACCTGTCTTTTAATATTTTTCAAACTGAAATTTCTGCATTTCATTTATTTTTCAGAATCACTTTCCTTTAAAAGATTTTCAGCTTCTGAAAACTCACCAAGTCTTCTATATGTTTCAGCTTTAATTAATAGTATTTCTATTTTTCAGAATTATTCTCTTCAATATCAGAAAAGAATCTTATCTGCATACACTAAAAGCCTGTTGAAGATCCTTTCAGTCAGAAATTTTCTTTTCATTGTAAACATTTTCCCAAATACATTTCAGGTTCATCCATGTAAAAAGGCTTATTGATTTCCAGAACTTTTTATCAGCTTTGGCAAAAAGGGTACTCTATTTCATTACTTTTATCCAGTTCACGATATAGTTTCTGCCTGACGTAGCAATTGCTGTTTCTCAATTCCTTTCCCCTTTTTCTGTCTTCTTTTATTTCCTTCTGTAAAAATTCAAGTGCTTTAGCTACAATCATCTTCTTTACATTTTCATCTTTTTATTTCTTTTTCAAAAATAGTATATCTTCCATCATAAAAGTTCGAGATCTGCAAGATTATAATAAAATTCCCTGCTGTCTTTCCGAAATCCTTTTTGATGTCCAGCAATTTATTCATTTTTACTGTATTCTTCTGCTTCATAATATAAGTCTGCCAGATTCCGCATTATCTCATTGTCTTCTTTAACAGCTTTTTCCAGATAACTTATCCTCTTCTGTAATGCATCCTTCTTTGCCTCTGTATTTTTCTGAATAGTAATGATATGAAGTAAAATAAGTTTTACCTATTTCTTTGTCGGAAATTCCTCCAGTTCATAAAATCTTGCCAGATAATAATATTTATTTGAGTTTCCGGGTATTTTCACGATATTCTTACTGTTAATAATTTTTCATATTTTTAAGTTCCTCTTCAGTAAAAATCATTCTTAAACATTACGAACTTTATTCGTCGGACATTGCGGAATATGTGAATCTTTAAATTTTTCTCCCCAATAGGACAGATATTATTTGATCTTATCAGTGGTACCCCAAATGTACTTAAACTTACTAACAGAAGGCCTCCTAAAATCATTTTATTTAATTTCAATTTCTTTGCATTTTTATCCTCCAAATCTCCAGTATAATTTATATGAGTATATTTTATCAGATTTAGCTTTTAAAGGAAACTGAAAAATTGGAGATATTCTTAATTGATACAATGAAATTAAGAAAGGAAAATAAATCATGATAAGTACATCTCTAGATAAAAATATGGGTATCATACTTATATAAGCGTAAGGATAGAGTTTGTCTCGTCTCATTGCCAATCGAGTTTGTATAAGGAGATGTAGGGACAGGAACACTCTGCATGTTTATTATACATACTAAAAACAAGATAATAATTTAGAGCGGTTTAACGGCTGCTCTTTTTATTTGTCGTACTGATGGACATTAAACATCTGAATAGAAAATAATAGTTGGACTAGTAATTAATAAACTAAAAATAGGCCCATAAAAGTTTATTGATACCTCTAAGGGTATGAGGCTCTGATGATTAAAATAAATTGTAACTGATTAAAATAAAAATCAGTACAACTATTACTTAAGCATAGCAGTACCTCCTTTGACATAAGATACGAGTCGTTTGGGAAACCCGTTCAGAATCATTATAATCAAAAAGACTGGAAATTTCCAGCCCTTTATTTTCATCCCAACGTTTTATTTACTTATTATCAAAAGTCTACCCTTTGAGGGTCTACCTTACAGGTAATCATTATATCAGATTATTGTATTTTATGAAATCTCAAATTATATCAGTTAAATTATCTAACCTAAAGTAGAAAATAGTATAAATTCAAAAGAGGATATGCACGCTTTTTTATTCTTCCATATAATTCGTCAAATGTTCCTTTATATTTACTCGGCATAAATTCTTCAAATTTTTATTAGTTTCAATTGATTTAATTAATATTCTTCTCAAATCTTCTAATGTAAAATCTTCCAGTATCCAATCTTCAGGAACAAAAAGTTCTGCATGTCCTCTATTTTATATCTGTATTTGCATTTCTTTTTCTAGACCCTTCAAGTCTAACATTTCATGAAACATTTCTGCCTCCTATTTTATAGTTTTTCTAAAAATTTGAACATTCTTGATATAACATATAATAATAATTTAATATATTCGCCCATTCAAAAATGCCTTTCGGTTAATGGTAATAAAAATAGGCCCAGTAGAAGTCTTTATTGATACCCTCTAAGGGTAGAGGCCTGAATGATTAAAAACAAATTGTAACTGATTAAATAAAAATCAGTACAACTATTACTTTAAGCATAGCAGTACCTCCTTATATTAGAGTTACAAGTTTTGTGAAACTTGAGAAATTATTATAGCAAAAAGACTGGATTATTCCAGTCTCAATTGACACAAATTTTATTCAACTCTAATATAAGTACCCTTTTGGGGTCTACCAAGGTAATTTTATTATATCAAAATATTGTATTTTATGCAAATCTATTTTAAAAATACCCTAACCAAAGTAGTAAAGGTAGTATAAATACAAAAAGAGGATTGCAAGAGATCTATTGCTCCTGGAAGAAGTAAAAAGAATTCATTTAAAAATCAAAAATCCCAAAAGCTTCTTTTCTATGTCTTTTGAGCATATCTTCTGCTTCTTTTAGTCATTTGAAATTCCTCCCTTGTCTATATATATTATATCAGATAAAAAGGGAAAATATGAAAACGGGAAGGTAAAACAGATTAGGCACATGGTAAAACCTGTGTTTTTATATTTATTGATACATTTATGATACATGTAGATATGATTTTATTCAAATTTATTCAATTTATTTCCAATTTTATTAAATATCAGAAAAATCACTTCATAGGCTTGAACATCCTAAAATACAGAAAAAAGAAACAGGGCTGAAGATACCCGTTTCTAAAAAGGAGTTTATGAAGAAAAAGTTTTTCACTTTTTCTATTGGTCAAGATAAGTATACAAAAATTAATATTAGAAACTACTTTTTCTGTATCTTTTTCAATTTGAGGACATCAAGTCAATTTTTACAAATAAAAACTAATATAAATATGTTAATATTTCTGAGACAGATAAATATATTAAAAGGTAGGTAAAATAAAAAAATGAAAGGTAAAGTAAATATTAAAAACACTGTTAGTGTTATGTTTTTATAATTTCTGTTTTCACATTTGCAGAAGGTGAAAATTATTATGATTATCAGGCACTTCTGGTGGGAGATTCTAAAGGAAATATTTTTAAGAAAGAAAAATGTAAATGCAGTCAGACCACTGGCTTCAGTGACAAAGGTAATGACATCCATGCTGACACTTGAAAAAAGTAAGAAGTGGTGCCATTTCAATGAATGACAAGGTCACTATTTCAGATACGGCATCTGTAATACCATACGGTATAAAAGCTGGTTGCCGGAAAACAGTATACAGTAGAAGACTTATTAAAGGCAACTATCATAAGATCTTCAAATAATGCGGCATATGCACTTGCTGAGTATGTTTCAGGTGGTGACGTTCCCAGTTTTGTAAGTTCCATGAACAGTAAAGCAAAAACAGCTTGGATTAAACTCACTAAGATTCTGTACTCCTCATGGTCTGCCACCTGGTGACACAGGAACATGTATGGATCAGGGAAATGCAAAAGATTTATACGGATTGGCACTAAAAGCTATTGAATACAAAGAATATTTAAATATTTCAAGAAATGCAACAGATTATATAGACGGTGGAGAAATACAATTAAAATCTACAAATGCCCTTTTAGGTAAAGTCGGAGGAGTTGACGGACTGAAGACAGGATATCATAAAGCTGCAGGTTCCAATATAATCCTTACTGCTCAAAGGGGAAATGACAGGGTTATTGTAGTAATTTTAGGTTCCAATAAAGCAAAAACAGAAATGCAATAGGAGCGGAAGAAATAAATAATTATTTTTGCTCTTTGGCGGAAGATCGAAACTTCAAAAAAGGAAAGATGGAAATAAAAATCTATGGACAGGTTTAACAAAGAAAAATCTTCAAATGAACGTAAAAAGATATGGGAAACGGTAAGACAAAGGTAATAGATAAAAATGAAAGTTGTCAGAACTGTAAAGATAGTGAAATGAAAAATATAATCTGTATCCTACTGAAGATATAGTTGTTTCAGGGGAAACAGGAAATAAAAAAAGTAATTTATAAAAGTGAAACTGAACAGTGAGCTTTCAGCAAGGATAGAGGAAAAATTGTAGGTCAATATTCTGCAGATGACGGAGTTAATGAATTTACAGGTTCCCTTTATAATGAGATAACTGTTTTCGTTTTACATTAAAAACTCTTATAAATCAGGAAAGGAGCTGCAATATTTTATAATATTGCAGATGAAAAATGTCTATTGGTATTTTTTTGATTCAGGAGTTGGAGGATTAACTGTCTAAAGGAAGTAAGAAATGTCCTTCCAAATGAAAAATCATTTATCTTGAGGGATACTGCAAGAGTGCCCTATGGAGAAAAACAAAAGATCTGATTGTCAGATATTCAAAACAAATCGTAGAATTTTTAATAGAAGAAAAAGTCGATGCAATTGTAGTAGCTTGTAATACAGCTACTTCTCTTGCTTTAGATGAACTGAATAAAACATTTTAAAACTCCCATCATAGGGAGTTATTGAAGCAGGGTGTAAGAACAGCTCTCTATACTACAGAAAAATAACAGAATAGGAGTTATCGGTACAAAAGCTACCATCAATTCAAAAATACGAAAACTGAAATTAAAAAGAAATCATGAAATAGAAGTGTATTCAAAATCATGCCCTCTTTTGTTCCTGCAATAGAAGAAGGAATAATTAAAGGAAAGCTTATAAATCAAATGGTACAAATGTATCTTGATGATTTTAAGGATAAAATTGATTCCCTGATTTTGGGATGCACGCATTATCCTCTACTGAAGGAAACTATCAGCAACATTTATCCCTAATATTAAGATTGTCGATCCCTGCAAAGGAAACTGCTCAGGATTTAAAAAGAAATTCTTATAAAAAGAGAATTTACTGAAAAAAATGATGCGGAAAAAGGACATGAAGTCGAATATTTTGTAACTGATGGCCAGGATAAATTCAAGGAAATAGGGATAATGTTCCTGAATGAAAATATTGATCATGTAAACCTTATAAAACTTTAAGCTTTACAAAAATTATTTTTAAATAATAGAACGAAAGGAGAAGTGTAAATTTACACTTAGTTTATAATAATGTTTGAATATATTTTTTGGGAACTGACAATAAAAAAATTGATTATGTAGCAATTGATATAAATGGACTGGCGTATAAAATATTTATTTCCTTGAAGACATTTGAAACACTTAAGGAAATAGGGGAAGACGAAAAACTTTTCATTCATACCCATGTCAAGGAAGATGATATTTCATTTTATGGATTTAAGACTGAAAATGAAAGGAACTTTTTAGGAATTGATAAAAATAAGTGGTGTAGGCCCTAAACTCACTCTTGCCATTTTATCTACCTACAATGTAAAAAGATGTCATAAATATTGTACTTGATAATAATTCAAAGCTATTTACAAAAGTGCCGGGGCTTGGAGAAAAAGAAAGGCACAGAAGATAATACTGGATTTGAAGGACAAAGGTTAAAAAGCTTAATATAATTGAAATTCAGAATGAAAAATGAAAATATTTCAAATGGAAAAATATTATTTCAGATACTTCAAACACAAAACTTCTTCTCATGAAGGAAGATATAAAACTGGCTTTTGGAAAGTCTGGGATATATTAATGCTGACGTTTCCAAATGGATAAAGGATGAAGAACTTGCAGATATAAATAATATCGGTGATGCTATTAAAAACTATTTTTACAAAAATTCAGAATAAGAAAATAATATATAATGTATTTTGAGGTAAATTTCGTGGCAGGACACAGTAAATGGGTAAATATAAAACAGCGAAAAGGACGACAGGATAAAAATAAGAGGAAAGGCCTTTACAAAGATTAGGTAAGGAAATTATGATTGCTGCAAAAATAGGTGGTGGAAATGTTGACTTTTAACCCAAGACTAAGACTTGCAATAGATAAGGCAAAAAGCTGCAAACATGGCAAAAGACACTATTGAAAGAGCTGTGAAGAAAGGGAACAGGAGAACTTGAAGGTGTAGAATACATTGAAATAAGATATGAAGGATACGGGCCTGGAGGAGTGAGCATTTTTTAGTAGATGTAGTTACAGATAATAAAAACCGTTCAGCTTCCACAGTCAGAATGAATTTTTCAAGAAATGAAGGAAATCTTTGGAGAAACAGGATCTGTTGCATTCATGTTTGACAGAAAAGGTATTCTTGAATTTGATAAGAAAAAGTTAATGAGGAAAAACTGATGGAAACTGCACTTGAAGCAGGTGCAGAAGATATTGTTGACAGGGAACATTTTTCAGTGGTAATAACTGATCCGAATGACTTTTGAAAATGTGAAAAAGCTTTTGATGAAAAAAGGTTTAAATAGTGAAAATGCTGAAATAACAATGTATCCACAAAATGAAATAGAGATAACTGATATTGAAACTGCAGCAAAATATTGAAAACTGTATGATGACCTTGAAGATAATGAAGACGTACAGGAAATATATGCAAACTTTAATATAAGTGATGAAATACTGGAAGAATGAATGAATAGAAACAATAAATATAATAATGATTGTATAAAATTCCCCCTCTAATATATGAAATGTATATATAAGTGGGGATTATTTTATTTACTAATATTATTTAATCCTGATACTCAAAGCCTGACAAGTTTTCACTTCACTAATATTAATTTTTATTTCCATCAAAACTGAATTCAACATTATCCATGACTGTTTCTTCATCACTTTTACTAAAGATGTATTTTTAATATCATCGATATATAATGTCAAAATCAGTAGACTTTATCATCAGGATTATATACTCTAATGACTACTGATCATCCTTTTTCTGCTCACAGTGCTGAGAATACAATTCTATTTTCTGAAGAAAATATTGAATAATCAAAATGGAACATCCTGAATTTCAGGTTTATTCATTAAAAAGAAAATATCCACATTTTTTAAATTCCGCAGCCTGATAATAATAGAAAGGAGTTAAGTATTCATAGATATATTCGAAATTTTTGAAATTGAATATTCATTCTTTCCAATAGAAATAGCAAAATTAAACTTCAGATTTTTCAGCAGGTTTGCATCAGGTGTTTCCCAGTTATAGCCATTCTGAAGCTCTTCCAGGTCTATCTTTAAGCTCTGCTTTTTCCCATTTCTGGTGTTGATCTGAATAAAGTGAGTGCTATTGTATCAAATTTTTCACCTGTAATCTGATATTCCCTCACACAATCTGTTATAATGCTTACATTTTCATGGTCATTAGCAAGAGATACAAAGATTGCATTGGTTCTATTGTTCTAGGTTTTTCATTCCAGCCATTTTCCCGCCAGTTTTCAACTTCAGAAAGATAAACAGGCCTTCTAATCGTTCAAATTGCTGGTCAGCAATAGACTCAACACTTTCTATCCTGTTCTAAATAATACACGTGCACGATGTTCTATTGCTTTTGATTTCTCCACTTCTATATCTACTTTTTACAAAGAGAACTGTTTTTCCAATGATAGAGTTACAAAAATTCTATCTGGATATTATCCTGTTTCCTGTTCTCTGATGTCAGATTATAAGGAATATTCATTTGTTTACAGAATATTTTTATTTTTATTTAACAGAGAATCTGTTTCCAATATTTCAATCTTCAGAATTTTCACTTGTTAAAATCCTATCGCTATAAGGTTCTGAATAATCATAAGTATCTCCACTCATCTCCGGAATCTTCAAAAATCAGAAAACCTTCTTTTTCTAAATTATTCTTTTTATCTTTTATGATAATTGAACCATTTTTTCTGTATTCTTATATTTAGTAAGTCATTTTTCAATTTCATTCATTTCAGTACTGTATTCTGTAAACTTTATCAGCAGATTCTTTTTCTCATAAACAGCGTTCTGTATCCTAAAGGCAATGTATCTTTCAAGTCAAATCAGCACTCAGTTTTATATGTTCTGCATTTTCCTTATCCAACGTGGATTATCATTTGTATTGAATCCCACTTCAGATTTCATTTTTATTTTTATTCTTTCCTCAAGCTTTTTCACTTTTTAAAACTTTGCTTTCATATATGTGCCATCTGTATCATAAATTTCTACATCAGTAAAAGGAGTAAAAATTTTCGCTTTTAAAACTCCACTCTTCTGTATGGAAGAAAATTATATACTTTGAAACTGAAAAATATCCTTTTCGAGGAATAGCTGATCCTATTTCCCTATCTTTAAATCATTCAGATTATCCATTAGGGATTTTACTGTATCATTTCTATATTCAATACTGATGTAGTTTCATCAGAATTTACACATACCGATACTGTCATGAGCGGCATTTTCAGCCATAAGCTTCCACGCCTGTTTCAAAAACTCTATTTTCGTATTCAAAAGCCTGATTTATATGCTATTGAACTTAAAGGCTCCGATATATTCACTATAAGATTTTCATTTTTATTATTTTTCTTATCTTCAAATCGCTCTTGTAGAATATATGGATTTATGAACCCATGCTAAATTGTCCCGATGTCATTTCCCTTTTACAGTATCATAGTGGAATCCGTTATTTTCAGCTTTTTCCATTACGTTATCAATAGTTGATATATAAAAAGTACTATCAGATTAAAGCTCATTAAGTTTTTCTACAATTTCAGGAAGATTTTTCCTAGTGGTCTCTGATCTTCACCATTGATATAATGTTAATGTTCTATTAAAAGATCTTCTGTCTGTTTTCTTCCTTCAATTTTGTTTATCAAATTGATTCAGACTATCATGCTTCAGACGTAAAATAAACAAAATTTCGCATATCTATCCAGATACATGTTAAAAACTCTGCTTCCATCAGGGAGATTCCCCAGTAAAACTCATTTTTAGGATGTAGTGACTGTCTCCAGCCCTCTTTTTAAATGTATTGTATTTTATGTTAAAACCATTTAGTAGCTGGGGCATCTGAGCTGACTGACCAAAAGTCAGGCATTATCCTGTTTTCATATATGCCCCTAGAAATCTTTTGCTTTCTATTCATAATGATTTCTTTATAATGGATTCTCTGCTTGTTACCATCTGATCTGTCTGCGTATACCACGGTCCTATTATCAGCTTACCTTCTGTAACAAGTATTCCTATTTTCATCATATGGATGAAAACTCAAGATAATCATCTATAATGGACAACTGTGCCAGGAAGAAAATGACTGAAGTTTTATTATTTTCCAGAACATCAAATATTTCCTTAAAATGATTCAGGAGTATATTTTAGAACGGGAAGTTGTGATGCCATTCCCTGTCCCAATGTGTGTATGGGGAATAATCGGAAAATCATATTTCTTATTCATATTAATACTCATCACTTCAGCTTACCATCTTTTATAAGCTTATTTCTGTACAGAACATTACATACAGCAATTATTACTGAACCTACAGCTATTCCTAACATGTATGCAGGAAGATTTTTTACTAGAGGCCATGCCCAGACTGCTGATTCAGGGAACCATTGTACTGCTCCAGAGCTATTCCTGAAAATGCTCCTATTATTGAAGAAATTACATATAAAGGAATTGTGAATCCAGGATTTTCAAGTGCAAAAGGTATTGCTCCTTCAGAAATTCCCATGAAAGCAAGGAATATAGATGTTTTTCCTGCATCGTAAAATTCACTGTTATAAACTCTTCTTCCAACTAATTTTTTATCTATTAAAGTTGAAAGCCCTAGTCCTATTGATGGAGTAACAATTGCTATTGTTCTTGCTGTAGTTGGAAGAACTTTTTCAGTAGTAAATCCTAAAGCTACAAATCCTGCAGCCTTGTTTACAGGTCCACCTAAGTCAAAAGCTGTAGTTGCTGAAAGCACAAGGGCGTAAAGCAAACTGTCCTGCGCTCCCGCCGCTTCAAGAAGTGCTCTAATTTGAAGATTTATCCATCCTCCAACAGGAGTTATTACAAATACCATTACAAACATACAGAAAAGTGAAGAAAGTAAAGGTATTAAAAAGTAGATTTAAATGCAAGCCAGTTTTTGGCAAATTAATATTTTTGTTAAATATTTTTACAAAAATACCCTATTATCATTGCTATAATAAATGCTCCTAAAAATCCTGAAGGAACAGGAGTAACTTTATCTAAAACTCCATCTACCATTCCTATAGTAGCCACAGGTTTATTTGCAACATAACCACCAATAAATCCTGCCGCAAGGATGTCTTACCACCTATTGAATTTGCCTAGAATGCGCAAACATTGGAATTGCGAAACCAAATAATGTAAATCGAAAACTTTCCATTAATGAAGCCAATTTTTAATAGCTGTAAACTCATTCCTGTGTACTGGCCTGTTTTTATAGCATCTAAAATTGATACACTTGGATCAATTTTAAATATTACATAAGGAATTACCTGAGAAAATGCACCAATAAGTCCTCCCATTATAAGTACCGGTATCATATAAAGATATACCTGTCATAAGATGTTTATAAAATTCTGCCAAAAACTGTCTTTTTCTTTTTAATTGAGCCATTTAAATACCTCCATAATTTTTATAATTTTTAATTTTATTCTGCTTTATTTATACCATTTTCTATTAAATTACCCTATTTCTTCAACTATTTCTTCTAAAATTTCTTTTTCCTTCCCTAATAGCTTCTTTTCAAGTAATTTCATAGGATCATAACCTTCAAAAACGTTCCATACCTTGTGGAGTAATTGCCAACGCAAGAGATAATTGCATCTGATTCCGCTATATCTTTCTTTTGTAAGTTCATTCTGAATTCCATCTGCCCCTGTGTTTCTATTTTAATTTCTACACCAGTTCTCTTGCCGCCTTTTCTAAAAGAATCTGCTATAAATGTATGTGCCAATCCATCGGGCATGCACAAACTGCTACAATTTTCATAATAATTCTTCTCCTTATATTAATTTATTTTTATTTTTATTTACTCAGTAATAATTTTTAACAATTCTCCCTTATCATCTGTCATTTCGCAACTTTTTCCTAAACTTTTCATCAAGTATGACAGATTCATTAAAATTTTTTATATGCTCCCCTGCTGCAGCCGCAGGAACTCAAGAAAAATATGTATTTTACCTTTTCATCAGGATCTCCCAAAAATTTCCTCTTTTTAATTTTGCAAATACTATCTGTGGTGAATTTATAAATTCTGATTTTCCATGAGAATTGCCACTTTAAACCCTACAACAGTATTTTCCATTTCTTCCCTTTTAAAGACATCCTCAATAAATTTCTCCTTATTAAGTAATTTTTCTTCAGATATTGTTTCTGTCATTTTATTAATTATTTCTCTTTTTATCTTCCGTTTCCAGATTTAAAATAATATTATTCTCATTGATAAAAATTTTCCATTTTTCTATCTCCTGTATTTAATAAATTTAGTCAGCTCCATTTTTCAGAAATAACTTCTATAAAATTCAAATATCAGCCATTTCTAAAAATTTTTAAATAATCTGTCAATTCTTCGGAATTTTCTTTATTTAACAGTTCATTTTTCAAAATCAGGATAAATATCTGTTCAGTTCAAGTATCGCCCTCAAATGTTCATCTTTATTTCTTGAAGCAAGGCAAATAACTATTTTATCTCACTTCCAAAAATCTATTCCTTTTTAATGTTATTAATGAAAATCCTGTTTCCTAACATAAAAGCTGGCCGAGGTAAAATCGTTTTTGTCACCAACCAGAATATTTTTCCATACTGTATAATCTGAGTTTTTCAGTTCATCTGTGTATTCCTCTTTTTACAAAGGCCTGAATCTATCATTGTCTGACCTGTAATTTCTATTACTTCATCAAGATTATTTGCAGCAACATTCAGCTTGATACTTTTTCAGAAAGTAATTCTACGAAACTTTTACCAGTTTCTGATTTTTCTCCATATCATCATAAATATTTTTCGAAATTTCTTATTAGCTGTTTTTAACTCTGTTTCATCTGATACTTTCTTTATAATGCTAATAACTCTGACAATTTTTATTTTTGATTTCTTTTCCAGGCAATCCGTAATTTTTAACTTCAGAATATCCTTTTTCATTCATAACAGCATTAACTGTTATCACATCCATACTCGTCCAGTTTAAAATCCAGTTGATATAATAATATCAGCTTTTTCGAATAATTATAATTTTTCCAGCTGATTAAAAAGGTATTATATCAATTATTTACCTGAAACCTGTTATTAATATTCTCATACAGAAATCTTGAACTGCTATACCCTAGTCCGCACACAATTAATATATTAGGATCTTTCTTCAATAGCGTGGAAGGATTATTTCTCATTATGGCTCTTTGAATCATAACAGTGATGAATGCCGCTTCATCTTCATCAAATGATAAATCTATAAAATCAGAAATTATCTTCAAACTTGATTTTGTCTTTTATAAAAGTTCCATATACTGTTTTTGACTTCACTCAAAAATACTTTCTGTCGGTTTAAATTTATTTTTCATTCGATAAATCGCCGGTTTTATATGATTAGCAATTCTTTCCTTAAAAATCTTATCCTCTGTAGGTTTACTTTCAATTTATCACTCAACAATTTTTATAAACTGATCTATCAGGCTTTCTATCAGAATCAGTTTAAAAATAGGAATATTCCAAGTTATATGAATACGAACCTAGAAAATCAACAAAATAATGGATATCTTTTTCTTTAATATTTTCAACCCTTTTCCAATATTTCCTAATTTTACTAAATTCCTTCGTTTTTGAAAGAAATATTTCATTCTCAACATCTTCTTCTATTTCATGGCCATTTTTATTTCTTATCACTGAAATAAATAAAAATAGCTGTAATGTTTCAAATGCCTCATCGCTAATTGTCTTTCCCGTATAATCCAGTATTTTATTAATTATACTTTTAGATTCTTCTATTCTGCTCTTTTATAAAAATTTCTGTATTATAAGGGATTATATTCTATTTTTCTTTTCCTTTGTGTTCTTTATATACTCCCTCAATATTAATAATATATTTTCTTATGTTATCTTTCGCTTCCAATAATCTTTATCCTCTATTGTTGTTCATATCGATGACAAGTCCATATTCACTAATAATTTTGTTCAATTCTTTTGAAAGGTGAATATCTTGCGATGTTTTACTTAAGTTATATTTTTTCTCAGTAAAAATACTGCAGTATAAATTCATTTTTAGAAAGAAATATTTCATAAGATAATATGTTTGCCCTTTCATTTTCTGACAAAAATATTCCTTTTTCTTTAATATTTTTCACAATATCTTCTATTTCATCTTCTGAATATAAAATTTTTAATCTATTGTTGTTTATTTCAATGATATCTTTATTATTCTTTTCCTGAAAAATACATTTAACTCATCAATATCATAACTGGATACTTCTTTCAGTTATATTGTATAAGTTTGAAATATCTTTTACCGTAATTTCATCATTTGAGTTATTACTAGATTAATAATTTCAAAATACCTTTTACCATTTTGTCTCCTTATACTAATAATATATACTGATTTCCATATTTTTCAAGATTTTTATTTTTCAAATTTTATTGAAAAAATTTTTCCTAATTATATAATTTTATCTATGTATTTGTATTATTCTGATTTTTATGATTTGTATTTGAGATGACTAATTCACTTATTATCTTAAATATTGTTGGATTCCATTCTAAAATAAGCTAAAAATCTTTTTACAATCTCAGTCTTACCTTTTTCTTATTTCAATATTTATTATCATTCTTTAAAAACTTACTCAATAATAATCTTTACATTGTTTTTTTGAATCATACTGTCATTCCAGAAATTCCTATATAATTCTAAAAAGCAGATATATCTAAAAATAACTTTTCATTTCTTTCCTTTAGGGAAATTTAAATTTTTAAAATAATAATAATTTTATCTTCTTCTATCAGCTTAAATCTCTCCTACAGTCATTCAGAGAATCATATGAGTTTTTCTAAAAATAAGGAGAGAAAATGAAAAACATCATTCATTTCTTATTGCTACTATTTTTACATTTTTCAAATCAATTTCAACTTCAAATATTTTATTTTTCAGATATTTCCTTGATTTTTGCCATTCTTCATTTAAATTTCTCCTTATAGATGAGTTGCCTCTTTCAGAAATTTCTGATCCCTTAAACAATAAAACAAACTTGGCTTTTATCAGTAAAATTAATCCTAAAATAAACAAAGTAACTATTCTAAATAACTATAAAATTAATTTTATCATCTACCCCGAGTATTCTTTATAGATAATAACAGTAGAAACCGCTATATTCCTGCTATGTGAAATACTTATCTGTATTTTAGGTCTTCTGCATGATTCAGAGATTATTGTAAAAAGGGCAACCGTGGGCTTCCCAGATTATCATTAAGTATTTCCACATCATTTAAAGAAAAGCCCCTTACACCTGTTCGTGCTTTTTGGAAACTGCCTCTTTGCAGCAAATCTTCCGGCATAACTGGCATGAGGGCTCCTTCTTCTTTTTCGCTATATTCTATTTCCTTTTCAGTATAAACTTTCCTTTTAAATGATGAAGTTCTGTTAATAGCTTCCCTTATCCTGCTTTCTCAATGATATCAGTTCCTATTCCGTATATTTCCATCATTTCTCCTTCAATCTACAGATTATATATTTTCTTGGCATTTTTCAGTCGTAACTTTTGTGACTTCCTCTACAGAAATTCCCTTATTGCCGCTATTTCTTCAGCAACATATTTTTGTATGAATAGGCTGATTTCTCTTTCCTCTAAAAAGGTACAGGAGTCAAATAAGGGCAGTCTGTCTCGAGGACTATCCTATCAAGAGGCAATTCCTTTTACCAGTTCCTTAGTTTTTCTGTTATTTTTGAGTAACTGTCCACCTACTCCTATATAGTATCTGTCGAAAGGAAAAAGCTTTGCCGCCTGAAAAGATCCAGGATAGCAGTGAAGTATACCCTCTACATTTGGATATTCCTTTAAAATATCAAGTGTATCCTGCAATGCTTCCTTGTATGAATCACTATCGGTAATTTTACCCTTTCAGCAAGTTCTATCTGTCTTCTGAAACCTTCCTTCTGACTTCTTCCGGATCTTCCATCCAGTGATAATCAAGTCCTATTTCTCTATTGCAACTTAACCTTTTTCACTCAGTGCCAGTTTTCCAGTTCCTTGTCGACTTCAGCGTTATATTTTTAATATCTACAGGATGTATTCCAATCACTGCATGAACAAAATCATACTTATTTTGCAAGTTCTATACTTTTCAATGAACTTTCCATATCAAAGCCAATACTTACAATTCCTTCCATCTGTTCCTCTATATTTTTCATGACATCATTCAAAAATCTTCCTGAAAACTGCTCATCATAAATATGTGCATGAGTATCTATTATTTTGGACATTTTCAATCCTTCCTTTTACTATTAAATTCTGTAATTTAAAATTTTTATTTCTCTCAAATACTATTATTATCAGAACTATCACTTTCTAATATTTCTTCATCTTTATATTCCCACTCTTCCTTATGGAAAATCATTTTTCTTCTTTTTCAGTTTCGTATTCAAATTGGTTATTATCTAACCTCTTTAACATTTCTTTTTGATATTCGATTATTGTATTTACTTTGATTTTTCTTCATTGAGATAAATTTTGAATCTTTATCCAGCTCGTATCCTAATTTTTTCAGAAACTTTTGTCTATCAATGTCTCCTCAGATTCATCAGAAAACATAACTTCGTCCATATTTGGTGATTTTTCTATATAAGTACTTCTGCTTTTATTTTTGAAGAAAAAGTTTACTCCTCTAATTTCAAAAATTGTTTTTCATAAAACTTATTGTTCAGTGAAATATCTGGTAGAATTAACTTTCAAATTTTTCTCACCAGTTTCTAAATTAGTATTTTCTGAATATCGAATTATTTTATTTTTACTTTCTATCTATCTGAAATTTCTTTATGAAAAACTTCTACAACTTTCATCTTGACTTTTCATTTCAGTTCTAATATTTTTAAATTCTTATTTTTAGTAATTTTAAAATTTTTCTTTTTACCTCAAATGAATGACTAAAGAAAAATAATAAAGAATAAAAAGTGATATCTCATAAAACTCCTTCTTTATAAACTTTATTATATGTAGATTTGTTTAATTTCTCATATCTTTTTGATAATTCGACAGCTCTTTCTTTTGTTATTGCTATTAAAGATTCTGTATATGCCAGACCATAACCTGTTCCACAAAGTCTTTCTCCATTTACAGTATCGCAGAATTTATTTGCTTCAAGCTTTTGCCCTTTATCTCTAATCCATGCTCTTTCTTCATCTCTAGTTTCAACTGTTCATTTTTTGATAATTTTGCCATTAACAGTTTGTAGACTTTATTTAGTTCCTCATCCCAGCCTTCATAAATAACTGCTGCTGCATCATTTCTGCATCACTTCCTCCAAATGATTTTTCCACACTCTTTTCTTTTTAATTTTCCATTCTAATCATCATATCATCTTTATAACCTGCAAAACTGCTGATTGAAACTATTAAACTCACAGCTAAAATATGATTTTTCATATAAATCGCTCCCTAATATTGTTTTAATTATTTTAAATTTGTACTATTTAAAGTTTCTACCCTTTTGTAGTCCATTGGTTGATTAATTTTTCTAGGACTACCTTCTGGCTGTGAGCTTATATTTCAGATTATTTGACTCAGACTTTTTAAAAATTTCATCTAAAAGTAAGATAAAAATATATTTCATGTGCTTTGCTTTTATCAGTATTCAAGCTGTGCATAAACTCCATTTTCACTATATATTTTCAATCCAGTCTCCTGCTCCTAGCCTTTTCTTTATAAGTTCATTAAAATCATTTGTAGTTATTAGGTAACTCACTATCAGGTGTTTTTCATCATAAAAATACTTCTATTTTGTCAATGACAAAAATTAATTCTTTTTACTGTTATAGAAGATCTTTCCTTTATGTTATAACTTCATTTGTTGAAATTACACCTTGATCATCTCATAATTTAATTCAAACTTATTTTATAATCCATGTCAATCACTTGATTTACAAGGTTTATAACTTCGTTTTCTACTTTTCCATTTCTCTTTGGAAATAGTTCACACCTTTTTCCTTTGTGATTTTTATAGGAAAAGCCATTACTGAAAGTACAAGAAATAAAATTAGTACTTTTTCATTCTCTATTATCTGATACATTTTATTATTAGATGTATCCTTTTCTCCTTTCAATTTTATTATTCCGGATAATGAAATTTGTCTTCAGAAAAGATTTTCTAAAGTTTCTTCCAGATATTTCTTAGCCTCGTAGTTTTGCCATTGGTAAGTTCTGATCCAAATAATTTCCACATTCTATAGCTGTCGCACCAGGAATGTCCCCTTTAAATTCAGCCATAAGTTTATAAAAAGTTCCTTCATAAGTTCAACTATATCCTTTGATTCAAGTTTTCCTTTAAGTATAAGGTAAAAACCTGTTCTACATCCCATAGGCCCAAAATATACTATTTGCTCTTTCCATACAGGATGATTTCTTAAAAATGTCGCTTCCCAGGTGTTCCATTGTATGCAGTTCTGCAATATTTATTACCGGCTCCCTGTTTGGGCTTCATTCTTATGTCAAAACTTGTAAGATAATTTCCATTTATTTCATCAATTCTTGATACATAAAGTCCTCTATTAAGTCTCACATGATCAACTGGAAAACTTGCTATTCTTTCCATAATGGATTCTCCCTTCGTATATCCCTGCTTCTATACAGTTCTATTTTCTATATTTTTATTCTATCTTTTATGTTTCTCGACGCTTCTATAAGTAAATCTAATGTTTCTGCATAACTGTATCCTTTTGAAGCTGTACTTTTTCGGTAAAAAGACTGGCAGCTGTCATTCCTGGCAATGTATTAACCTCCATGAAATAAGGTTTATCTCCTACTACTATAAAATCCACTCTTGCAAATCCTTCACATTTTACTGCATAATAGCTGTCATAGGCAAAGTTGTTTATTTCATTCTGAATTTCTTCAGGAAACTCAAATACAAATTCCCTTGCTCCACCTTCTGCATATTTAGATTCATAATCAAAATAGTCTCCTGCGACAACTTCTTTTTAAGTGTTGGAAATACTTTTTCCGTTAATTACAGGTACACTTATCTCGGTTCCTGAGAGTGCTTCCTCCACCAGAGCAGTCTTATCCATTGTATAAACTAATTCAAGCGCTTTTTAAACTCTTCTTCTGTTTCTACAAAACTTGCTCCTATACTTGAACCCTCCTGATTAGGTTTTACTATAATTCTGTTACCAAGTTTGTTCTTTATTTCTGAAAGTTATATTCTTCTCCTCTTCTTATGGCTACACCTTTTGCAGTTCTTACACCATAAGTTTTCACTATTTTCTTTGTGAGCTCCTTACTCCATACAGAGTGCACCTGACGACAACTCCAGAACCTCCATAAGCTATTCCAAGGCTTTCCAGGGGTGCCTGTATTCTTCGTCTTCTCCGACATTCCATGCAAAGCTATATATACAAAATCCAGATTAAAGATTTCCCCAATTTTTCAAATACTTCCCTTTCTGAGTTTATAACAATATCAAAAACTTCATATTTGTCCCTGTTAAGATTTTTTAATAATTTCACTTCCTGTATTCATTGAAACTTCTTTTTCAGTGGAAACTCCCACTCTGATTACCTCTACTTTTAACAATTTTGACATTTTAAACATCCTCATTATATTATGATATTAAAAATTATTTTTCTGTTTATAAAAACTTTTTAGTCGCCAGTTTTTACTTTATATCCTTAAAATCTTCTTCTGTAAAAACATATCTCTTACCGCAGAAATGACACTCTGCTTCTATTTTCTTCTTCTTTAGTATGTGTTCTATCTCCTCTTTACCCTAAAGTTCGAATTCTTTATAATATTTTTCCCTTGTACAGTTACATTTATATTCAATTTCAGATTCTTCAAGAATTTCATAATCTTCAACATATTTCTTTACATGGCTCCCTGACATTTTCAGCCTCTTCTTCAACCACGGAAATATCTTCATAGAAGTTCTATTATTCTTTCCGGAGTAAATCCACCTGAAAGAAGTTCCGTTATGCTACTTATCTGTCTCAATTTATCTTCAAGCTTGTCTATAAAGCTATCTTCAACTCCCGAGAGCAGCTGTACTATATATCCTCCTGCCTTCTCCACTTCATTTCCATCTTCTGAAAGCTTAACTCCTAAAAGCAACTACAGATTTTTATCTGCTCTGAAATTAGGAAATAATGAGCCATTGTATCTGCTATGTCTTCTCCTGCAATAGTGTAAGACCCACAAAAGGTTCTTTTTAATCCCATATCCCTGATTACCTGTAATGTTCCATTTCCTATAAAATTTTATCTGACCCTGTTCGTTAGTTATATTCACCATTTTCATTTATCAGACCGTTTATTTTTCTTCCTCAATAAACTCCCATGTCCCTTTACTTCACCTTTTTATTTCCTGTAGCAAAGCATATTTCCGTACTGGACCGTCTCCATTCGTCTTTAACGTAATAAGTCATTTTCCCTTTTAAGTCCTTTTCCCCATCATTGCAGTCACTGTTAACAGTTTCCCCAAAACAATGTTGTTGCAACCGGATCAGTATCATGTATTCTTTTTGCTTCCTTTACAATTTCTGTAGAATCACATACAAAAATCTTGCACATTTACTTGTTCCTCTTATTAGTTTTGATTTATTTTCCATTCTTCTTCCTTTTCTATTTTTATATTTTCAAAATAAAATACCGCCCACTTTTCATCGCCTATGCGACTTAGAGTTGACGATACACCTCTTTTATTTATAGCTTATTTACCATTATTTTCTATTTTTGGTTCATTTGGCTTTTTGCGTATCTCCTGCGTTTGGACCGTCTTCGAGATACTCTGTCTGCTGTTCCTGCTCATTATCATCTAAAATTACCAGGATTTTTGTAATGTTGTTATCAGTTTTTCCAAGTAAAACATCCATATTTTCAGGTGTTATTTCTATTTTATTTCCATTTTCAGTTTTGCAACTACAAAAATCTGTAGTGTATGTAGATTTTGGAACATTTTTGATTCAATAATACTTTTAAAACTCATCTTCAGATGATGTGTGTTGCTGCTCCATTGAAAACGTATCCTGCAGCATTTTTCAAACATTTTTTAAACACTTTTTACATCAATATTTTTATTTCCACTGTAACAACTGATGTATTTGCATCCTGCTTTTTCAGTTTTTACTATTTTTTGTATTCCAGATTTTCAAATAATTTTTCAAAAAGCAGCTGCTGTGTCTTATTATTATATTCCAAATGCATATTTCCTTCGGCATCCTGATTTACAACATAATCCTTAAATGCTTTTTCAATTTTCTTTTTCTTTAACATTATCTATAAATTTTTGATACAACTGTTTCCGGCTTGCTACCACAGCTTACAGTTAATATAAGTAACAAAATTCCTATTAGTAATTTCTTCATTTATTACTCCTCTTTTCATTTATTTAATCCATTTTTACATTATTTGAAATAACAAGTCAAGAAAAGAATTAAAATAAACTTTAGCCTTTGAGTTTTTCCAATTCCTTTTTCCAGTTTCTTAAATTTTTAACCAGTTCAGGAACTTACCCATTGACATTTTTATTCTTAAATCCTCCATATGTTCCCTTAAAGGATATCCTGACATTTTTACTTCCATCAGGCACATCATTTGTAACTCCCGATCTTGCAGCAATTATTACGTTATTTCCTATTTTAAGATGCCCTGCAACTCCTACCTGCCCCAGCAAGTGTTGTAATATCTCCCACTTCAACACTTCAAAATTCCCTGTCTGAGCCACTATAAAACAGTTTTCTCCAATGATATCATTGTGGGCTATATGTACGAGGTTGTCTATCTTTGTTCTATAATTGTATCTCCTATTGTCCCTCTATCTATGCAGGTATTTGCTCCTATTTCAACTTCCTCTTCAATAATAACATTTCCAATCTGTTCGATTTTTATGTTATTTCCATTAACTTTTACAAATCCAAATCCATCAGATCCTATAACTGCTCCTGCTGAATTATAGAACCTTTTCCAATTTTAGTAAATTCCCTCACCGTAACATTGGAATAGATAATACAGTTATCTTCTATCACAGTTCCTTCAAATATTGAAACATTAGGATAAATGACAAATTCTTTCCTATTTTTACATTATGCCCGATGTAAGTATTTACAGGAGAAACAGTAGCAGTTTCATCTATTACTGCTGAATCTTCCCTCTGCTTCTGAAATGGCTGAATTTTCGGCTTAAAGTAATTCAGAAGAATAGCATCAACTCCCTTGGATTACTGCTTTACAGTAATATAAGTCCTGTCAGCAGAGGTCCTTCCATAAGGGAACAATAATCGCCCCGCTTTACATTTTATCAATATTTTTCAACATTTTTCATCAGCTGCGAAAGTAATTTCATCTTCTGTAGCATGAAAAAGGTGATAATCTAAGAAAACTTAGATTATCATTTCCTTTTATCTCACCTTTTATTAATTTCGCTATTTCTTTTATATTATACATTTGAAACAACTCCTTTAATATTAGAATGTCTGTCCAAAACTGAGTAGAATTCTCCTCCTGTTTTTGTCCGCCTTTTTCTTCCGGATCAAGTGGCCAACCATAATCAAATCTTAATGGTCCAATTGGTGTGTTAAGTCTTATTCTACTCCTACACCTTTTTTTAAGATCTGCAAACTTACTTGCACCATGTCTGTCAGGTGTGTTTATTTTTCTACCTCCGACTACTGTGAGATTTCTGCCAGGCATTTCCTATATCAAAGAAAGTAACAAACTGTAATGTTTTATTTATTTGTGTTCTATTTTCAACTGTTGCATGGAATTTATTAAATCCTTCAAATTTTCCATATTCATATCCTCTTAATGTTTCAGCTCCACCTATACTGAATCTTAACGCATCCGGTGTTCCACTTCCTGTAATCCCCATACAACTCTGTAGAGCCATAACGTTTTTATCTTTAAAGAAAGTATGATGTGTAAGCTCTTAAATCTGCTTCAAATTGATCATATTTTCTTTTATCTTTTCTGAGATCTCCCTTTTTCATCAAGTTAATGTAGAGTAAATCCCTTTTGTTGGTGCAAAAAGAATATCTCTTGAATCATAAATCAAACTTGGAGTAAGCGCAATAAAGATTATATTTATCATTTATCTGTTTTGATCCTAAAATTTCCTTATAATGATCATATCTTGCAGACAATCTTACATATATCTTGTCATTCAATCCTTTTTCCTATCGTCCATCTAGTTCCCTATTTTTCTTACTTTTTCAACATCTAACGGACCGGCATTGTCATCTACTGACTCCCTCCAGTAAATAGATCCTCCAGCCTGAATTCTTTCAGTATTTCTAATCCATGGATCAAAACCAGCTTATGTCAAATGTTTTTATCCTTTGTTGATGCTTCCAGGTTAATAGATGCTTTCCTGACCTCTTCCAAGGAAGTTTGTATCTGCCAGTTTCAGTCCTCCTACTAGTCCTACCGATGTACCATATGAGATACTTCCATTTATTGTAGTTGTAGGTCTTTCTTCTACAAGGAATTCTACAGATCTTGCGTTAGGGATCAGTTTCACTACCGCTTACAACAGGTTCTATTGAGTAAATATCCCTGTTCTATAAATCTCTTATTGTTGCTTCTACGTTTTTAGCTTCAAGTATTTCTCCAGGTTTTGCAGACTGTGATCTTTCAAATATATAAGGTTTTGTTCTCAATTTTTGCTTTATATTCTGTTGTTCTTTCATTTTCTCTTTTGAATTTACCTTTTTAAATACAACAGAATCAACCATTCCTTCTGTAAGTCTATTTTTATATCTCCCTCTTTAGAAACATTGATTGTTTCTATTCTGTGAGTGATGTATCCACCTTTATTGTAAGTTTTACAATTCCGTTGTTATCAGGATTTAGTAAGTTCCCATTTAATATTTCTCCTTCTTTTTATTCCTAATGCCTGTTCAAAAGCTGAGCTTCAGTGAACAGGGTATTTTCCTGATATTTCAATATCCTTTACTATTGGGTTTTTCTTCTACGATATAAGTAATAGCTACAGTATTGTTAGCTTCCTGTCTACTGAAGGTTCTACAGAAGCGAAAAGTCCTGTCTGGAATATTTTCTGAGCACCATCTATTGCTTCCTGAGGTACAGACAGTCCCTTCTTTTACCTTAACATTTTAAGCTTCTTCCTTACTTACTTTTTCAAGTCCTTTAACATCTACTTTTGATACTGTAAATTCTGTCTTTGAGTTAAATCCTGAGCTGTTTCTGCTCTTTGTGCAGCTTCAAAGCGCATTTGTAGTTTCATCAACTTCCACTACAAGATTAACAACATCCCCTTTCTGCTGCGGATACACATTAACATTTGAAATATAGTTCAATCTTTTTAATGCAAGATATATTTCACTTAAACTTTTATTAGAATAAGTGTCTCGCTTCTTTTGCGAGAATTTTTCCCTCAAAAAATTCTTCAGAATTTTCTTTTAACTGTGAAAACTGGATAGTTCAACTCTTAAATTTTCCTTTTCTGCAGCTTTTTGTTATTCCGTTCATTGATAAAAATAATGTAACCGTTATAATGAAAGCGTAAAATTTTTGTTTTCTCATTGTCTCCTCCTAATTATTTAGATAAAGTCTCTAATCTATGAAATAATCCATAAATCTCCGAAAGAATCTGCTTTTTGTTGAAAAATCAACTCCAAAATAATAGTTTAAATCATTTTTGGTTTGAAATTGTTACTCATCCTCTTCGTTATGGTTTCTCCACCAATTTTTAAGTTCCAATCCTTCAAAATACATTATAGTTTATCCATGCATTATATCCAATCGGATTGGATGTATTTCCATTTTCCGTCTTTTTGTCTGGAACGGAAATTTAAATTGTAAATTCAGAACCATTTATCTTTGTAAAAGTTGTCCTGAATGTGTAAAAGTAGTGGCCCGCTGTACTCTCCTGTCTTTTCAGATCTCTTAAAATCCAGTTGACACAGATACGTTACTTAATCCAAATGTCTCCCCAATTTTACCAGTTACTGGCGAAAAATCAACTCATTTAATGCGGTATTTAATACCGAGCCTATTACTACTGTTCCATCCTGACTTGTATCAGCTGTTTTATTATCCTGATTATTGTTTCCTTTTGATGCTGAATTAAATGCCAGTAGTGAAAGTATCTGTTCCTTAGAAAGTCCCGAATCGAAGAGAATTCTATAACAGGATTGCTAGGTTTTCCTGTAACTGATACTTCAATTCTTTCCTTACCAACTTTCGTACTTGCATTAAATATTATAAATGGGTCTATCTGAAAGCGTACTTCCTGATGACTGCTCAGAAATCTTATTTCTGCGTATTAATTTTAAAACGGTTATTATTCAGTAAAAGAACCCTGTTTTTATTGTAAATTCTCCTGTCAGTCCTACTTCACCATTTTCATACAATACCTTACTTTCTCCTGAAATACCTCCTTTATATATTTTTACAAAGAGTCATGTTAGGAATATTAAACTTTACATCCTTGTTTGCCCTTAAATTTATATCTACTGTATACTGTTTTAGTATCTTATCAATTACTTCCTCTACAATTCCTTCAACTATTGTTTTGTTTTCAAATTTTTCCTCTTCTTCTGCGAGATAAGGCTTTCTTTTCTTCTCCTCCAAAACTAGGAATTGCTCTAATTTCACCAGACTCTGCAGATTATATTTCAAACAGGTGGTCTTCTGTCAAATACTATATCTCCTGTTAAAACTGCATCTATATCTTCACTGTATCTCACTTTTACACTGTTTAGTGAGTATTCAGCTCAAATTTTCCAAGTTCAGTCTCTTAGTTCTCATAAAAATCTTCCGGAATGCAGGAACATCAAGGTTTCCATCAACTGTAAATGTTCCTCCGTTATAACCTCCATCAAGCCTGTTTTACATTCAGCTTTCTGTTATCAACACTTATGTCGGCATTTACATTATCACTAAGTTATTCCATCCTTTGTTTTGTAATTAAAGTTATTTAGCAGAACTGTCCCACTGTCTGCTCCGGTGACTTTCACAATATCTATGTCTGCTATTCCACCTGCTTCTTTTATATTCTTATCAGAGCCAAGAAAAATCAAGGTTAAAGTAGTAAGTGCTGATATATTATAATTTATAGGGAGAAGTTAAATATCCGTTTAAAAGTAATGGATTTTTCATATTCGAGATAAAACTGCTCCTATATTTACTCCTTATTATTGGCACTGACATCCACATCAAGGTGTTCCACAGGGAATCCTTAATGTTACTTTATCAGAATTAATTGTCATTCCTGTTGAAAAATTTTCAGGCTTTCCATTAAAGAATCAAGAGTTATATCCCCGCTATATCCTTTGTCCTTCAGTCCTGTACTGAATCCAGAGAAAATTTCTGATTTTCAAGTTTATAGTCAATATCTATATTTTCCAGATCAAAACTTTGTGTTTGTCCTGAAAAGTTCTTCATCGTTATCCCCTCTGACAATAAGATCCTTAACATTAAAAAGTTCCATATTTAAAGAGCTTATCTACATTTCCATCTGAATATTCCAGTTCTGCATTTAATGAAGGTACTTGTAGCCTTTTATAGCTTATATTACCGAAATTTACATTTCCTGACAGATTAAACTTATTTAAATCCTTTAAGAGATAATTCAGAGAATGTTCCAAATATCGAAATCATTAAATTTAAACAGTTTTTGGAATATCAGGTTCTGTCAGACTCAGTTTAAATCTATAAGACCTGTTTTTCATATCATAAGTTCCAACTATTTGATTCTCCTCAAGCTGAACTTCCTAAAATTCAGTACTTTCACTTATATCATTATACCTTCCGTATCTCCTATATAAGTTGAATCTATTGTCGTTTTAGAAGGCTGTAGAACTATGCTCCGGACATATTTTCCAGAGGACCGTCTACATTCATTGTTGCATCCTTAATATAGAGATTTACTTCAGGTTTAATATTATTGTATACTACATAGTCCTTTTAATTCAGAATTTATTCTTATATTTCCATTTTTCTATTAAATGAACCGCTTGCCGTAACTTATCATTGCTTATATTTGAAATATGAACAACGTTATTTTTATGTTTTAAATTCCCCTGAAACATTTTTCAGTCTCTGGTATCCTACCCATAATTCAGACATTTTAGCATCTTATATCTAAATTTAGAGCAGCAAATCATTGATTTTACCCTTAGCGTAAAGCTGTTCATATTCTACAATGTACTCTCCATAAGGGCTGTAAAGCTCATAATTACCTGACAGCTTATCACCATTTCCTGAAAATATTTGCTGTTACTGTCATAGGTAATTTAGCTGTCTAGAACCTTTCGAGATTAAATCCGTAGGCTCTCGAAGTTTTTGCAACATCAATTTCTTTCCTTTTCAGTTGTTTTAATTTTTATATGAATGTTTCATATCTGCAGTTGTTGTTCCTGAAACTCTTAAATTCTGTCCTTTGCATTTCATCTGCATTTACATTGTAGGAACCATTCCTTACATTTACATCTGCATTTATTAAATCAAAATATTTATTATTTCTACTTTTTAATTTTGCCTGTATATTTCCTGACTGCAAAAATATTTTATTGTCAAGTGAGAACTAGATTATTTATCTTAGGATTTACATCATAGAATTTCCTCCATAATTTACTGTCAGATCTTCACTTTCCAGTTGCATTTATATTCATCTGCTGCTCTTTTTGTATTTATAACATAATTTCCTGAAAAGTTCATTTGAGTTAAAATTTCCTGTTACTATGTTTTCCTTGTTTATTGATGCTTCTCCTGTATCCGGGCTACACTGTAATCTGACCCTCTGTTTGTTAGATATAATTTCCATTACCTTGTTTTCTTTTACATTGTAAGTAAATTTTGGTACAAGAACATCATTTTCACTTTCATCCGTTTATTGTTTCATCAAAGTGGAGATGTTGTATTTTCCAGTGTCATAATCTGCTCCTTGGACATTTTCATGATGTCTTTTAAATCTCTGAACCTGTAATTTGCAAGTGTTATCTGAGGTGAAGAAAGGTACCATCCAGTGTAAATTTCTTCGACTGTACATTTACAGCGCATCAAGTTCTCCAGTTACATTTCCGCTGGCATTGACATTGAAACCTTTTATAACCTTATACCTTGCAATTTCCTCAATGGAACATTGTCAGTTGTCAACCTATATTGACATTTTGTTTTGGTATGCTGTAATTCATTTTAAATGTTACAGGATGGTTTTCTATGAGGTTTTTCGCATCAACTGTAATGTCATCATTTTCATATCTATTACTGCATCAACATTTTCAATATCTCCATCAAAAATCATCATATTGAATTGTCCCATTTTTACATCTAATTTACCTTTTACCTTCATTACACTTTCTTTATGTTTCTGGAGTTAACTCCAGATTTTCCTGTAAGTACACCTTTTTAGCTTTTATCATATCCAGTGGAACATACTGCCCCAGGCTTTCTGTCACATTGACATTTTTAAATTCAAACCCCAGATGAAAATTCTTTTTCTTAGGATCCGTATTTTTAGTCTTATCAAACATTGACTTGAAAGACTGTAATGTATTACCTTTTCGATCAAGAAATACTTTTATGCTACTCCCCATCACTTCCTTTTTGCCTCAAGTGAAAATCCTCTTGACTTGGAAACTTCCAGATATCCATTTACATTTTTAGGGTTTTTGGCTATTTTTCTTCTCGTAACTTGTATCAGTATAATTCAACACGAATTATAGAAATAAAGTTTCTCTAACCTGTTTGTATTATCATAAGTAACCTTCTTCTTATCGATCGAGCTTCAATATATTAAATACATTAAACTTATTCTGTGGATACCTGTCAAAGATTGACTGTCTCGCATCAGAAACCTCTATTTTGGATAATCTTGAAGGAAGCATGAGATTTATTTTTGCAGTGGCTTTTTTAGCATCTATGACTATGTTTCCCGACTGATCCTTTACTTTTCAAATCATCTATTCTTAATTTTCCAAATCCTTCAAGTTCCACTTTCTTAAATTCAACATTTAAACCTAGAAGTTTTTCAGTATGTAACCAAACATTCCCGTAAAAGTATTTGTGGAAATGCATCCCTGATTAAAAAGAGATAACAAAAAGGAATAAATGCAATTAAAGTTTTTCTTATATATTTCATTTTACCTCCTTCTTTTTATCTCATTTTTCATTTTATTTTTATCTTATTATATTATACATTACTTATATCTACTTAGTATTTTTCCTGTATTATTTTTAATCAAAATTAATATCCAGTAATCCTATTATTCTTTCCAGCTCCTCATAATCATGAATTTTATTTCTATCTTACCGTTTCTTTCATAAGTTTCCTTTATTTCTACACTGCTTTTCAAAAATTTCCCTCAGTTTACCTTCCAGAAATAATTTTTCACTGTCTTTTTCTTCGTAACTTTCCTCATATGCATTATATTCTTTTTCAGAAAAATCATTATTTTCCTTATCATTCAGATTTTTGATTCTGTGATTCGTTTTCTGAGTTCTTTTCCTCTGCTGCCTAAATCACTGGAAGAATTTTTCTTGAAGAATTTTCCTTTATTTATAAGGACTTTCACTCTTCTTTCTGTTTCCCTGACAGAATATCCCTTTATTTATTTCTTTTGCCGCCTCTTCTTTTTTCATCAGACAGACTTAAAAAGGGTTCTTGCATGTCCATAGGAAATTTTCACCCTTTTTACCATTTCCTTTACACTTGCAGGAAGTTTTTAAAATCCTCATTTTATTTGAAACTGAAGACCTTGTCTTGCCAGTTTTTCAGCTTTTCTGAGTATGTCCATAAACCTCCATGAGCATCAGATAGGATTCTGCTTCTTCTATCGGATTCAGATTTTTCACGCTGAATATTTTCCAGAACAGAAAGTTCATATCCTCTAGCATCACCACATTCATTTCTATAACAGGTATACTTTCCATTCCAAGTTCCCTGCATACATGGTAACGTCTTTCTCCTCTACAATTTCATATTTTCCGTTTGAAATTTTCTTACTGTAATTGGCTGAAGTAATCCACTATTTTTATTGAATCCTTCAGTTCGGACATTTTTCCATTATCAAAATATTTTTCTCGACTGATTACTGTTTGTAACAATTTTATCTATTTTTAAATTCGAAGTTTCATAATCCCTCTTTTTCCATTTTTCATATTTTAAATCTTATCGGCATTATTTATTACACTTAAACCTTTTTACAAACTTAATTCCTGCTTACAGAATAAATTGCCTTTGAGTCCCTTGAAAGCCGCCCTTGCTGATAATATTCCTACAATTACTGTAACAAGCAGGGGCAATCAGAAAGTAAGGACTAAACCACACACTCCCTGACGTCGGATTTTGAGGCTCATATAAGTTGAAAGCTGTTCCGCCGCTTCAAAAACTTGAAGAAACTCCTTCAGCCCTAAGTCCATCCCTAAAGTGAAAAAACAACAGTTATAAAAGTGCGATGTGGCAATTACAATACTAAAAGCCAGCACAAACAACGCTGAACCCATTGCGCCCCATTTTTCTTTGTAAAAAGTATATCCGGCTATTCCAGCAAACAGAATTACTACTACAGCAACTGCACCAAGATAGCCTAACGCTCCTATAATAACCCATAAAATCCCACCGACAGAAGCTCCCTAAAAGACTTCCTATAAATCCTAGAATATGATTTTTCCTTTTTGAAGTCATTTCTTCTTTATTTTTCAAAGCTCTTCCAGTCTTGTCTTATGGCAATTTTTCATATATAATCTATTTCAGACTCATTTTTATAACCTGTGTCACTTTATTTCTGCTTCTTCAGGTGAAGCACTGCAAGACAGCAGCAGCTGACTGTTTCTTCCTTTTCCAGAAAATCTGTTATTCTATTTAAGATATTTTCAATATCTTCATATAATTTTTCGTCTTTCCTTCATCTACGATAACTTCTATATAATGACCTCTGCTTCTTTTTATTCGGAAATTTCTTTTTAATTCATCCAGTGAGGCTATTAATCTTACTTCTATCTGTTTTTCGTCTATATTTACCTTTATATATAGTCTCTCAAATCCACCAAAACACTAACATAGTAATCTTTTTATTTTACCTTTACAGCTTCCATTGTTTCTAAAAACTAGCTGTTCGTCTATAAGTTCCAAATCATAATTTCCTGCCAGTATTCAAAATCTTCATTTTTATCCCCTTCATATACAGAAAGTATACTTCCTGTAATTTTTCATTTTTAATTTACTACTCTGCTACAAAGGTTTTTGATGGAATTCCTGTTTTTCTTGGGTATTTTCCATCTGTTTTTCTTTCAGTCTTTCTTATTTCGAATACTATTCTTTCATCTCCACTTTCAGGAAGATTAAACTTATGTATATTTTCTACTGATGCATTTTAGTTTCTTTAGCATTTTCCTGACTCTTCCAGCTCATTAGATTCAGTTTCTGAGGCAAAAATCTTCCGTTTACTTTTAAGAAAGGTATCATATACTCAGTATTATTCTTAAATTTGCCACTCCTCTGCAAAGGGCACGCATCAAAGCTTTCCCTTTTGTTCTTTATAGCTCTTCAGCCCTTTCAGAACTAGTTTTTACATTTTTAATATTTAATTTTTCTATGACTTCGTTTATAAAATCAATCTTTTTCTCACTGAATCACAAGTAAAAATTCCTTTTCAGAATAATATATTGCTAGGACAAGTCGAAATCGGCTCCTGTTCCACATCTATTAATTTCTTTTTCTTCCTTTTGTATTACTTCAGTCAGAAAACAGACTGTCAATAAAGTGTTTCTCTGTCATTCCCTTTTTCATCCCTTATTGCTGTGAGGTTCATTATTTTATGTCACTATTAAGTTCAAAGGGAACTCAAGCATTTTTCCTTTTTCCTCAGCAACTGAAATTCCTGATTTTCAAAAGAAGTTCATCGAAATAGCTTCTTGTTTCATTGTCAGTTTCTATATTATTATTTTCCATAATTTCCCATACCTTCAATAGTTATTTGTATTACAGGCTTAAAAATAGAGCCTGTCTCATATTTACAGAAATTCATATTACCAATGATACTACTGTTTCAGCACTCCTCAAGATACATAAGCAGTACAGATATGTCTGCAGGGTAACTCCTGATATTCTTGAAGCCTGACCTACATTATATGGGGCTTTTTCCTTTAATCTGCTTTGCTTCAAGTGTTATCCCTTCATGCCGTCATAATCAAAATCTTTAGCGAATTTTCTTATCATCCAGCTTTTTCTGTCTGTCCATTATCTGTTTTGCTTTTGCAATATACCCTTCCTACTTGACCTGTACTTCTATCTGGTATTCTGTATCTTCATCAAAGCTAAGGTTGAGAATATTTTCCATAATTTCTGCATATTTTATATCACCATAGGTAACCTTCGGACGTCTCAGAATCTCCTTCAATGTTGTTTCCACTTTTTCGAGGATTCATCATATCTTTCAAGTATTTCAAATGCAAGCCTTTTATTACTTATCCTAACTTTATATTTTTCAAGATTTTCTATTGTTTCTACGACATTTTCTTTTCTTTTTCCTCTATCCTGTCATAATATCAAGTAATCCTATTTTTATAGGCTTTTTCAGATAATCTGATGTCAGCATTGTCTTCCTTAAATAGCTTTAAATTCTGATCTTGCTGTAAACATTCTGTATGGTTCAAAAGTTCCTATGTTATAAGGTCGTCTATCATTGTTCCTATGTAAGAACTTTCCTATCCAGAGATAAAAGGTTCTTCTCCTTTAATTTTAAGAGCTGCATTTATTCCTGCAATTCCCTGAGCCGCAGCTTCCTGCCATAACTGCTCGTTCCATTTACTCCCTGCGGGATACAGCCCATAACTCTTTTTGTTTCAAGGAGTAGAGTCAAGCTCTGAGGATTTACAATATCGCACTCCACCGCATATCCGTATCTCATTATATGGGCATTTTCAAGACCTGCTATTGTATTTACTATTTTCTGCTGGTATTCTGCAGGATAGCTTGTAGACAGTCCACTATATAAACCTCTGATGTGTCAAAACCTGTCAGGTTCCAGAAACAGATGATGACTATCCTTTGCATGAAATTTCACAACCTTTGTCCTCAATTGACGGACAGTATCTCGTCCTGTACTCTGTATGCTTCCATTGTACATCAGAGCCTTGTCCAGATTATCCAGTATTATTTTATGTGCTTCAAGGTTAGTTCTTGTCAGATAGCATGAAAAAGCTGTGGTTTTTCAGGGCACTTCTTCATCAGGGTTCTCATTGAAAGATCTTTAATGCAGCTCCAACTTCTCCCGGCTGTACTTCGAGCTTTGAAGTATCAAATGTTCTTATATCTATTCTTGGTGAGTCCCTGTTTTGAGACCTGGCCATTTTAAAGCCCTAATACCTTCAATGAATCTGTAAGTTCTTCAGAAGAAAGTTCTCCATTCTTTCCACCTTTTATTCTTTTTCCCCAATATACATAAGTCCTCTTAAAAATGTACCTGTTGCCACTATTACAGCTTTTGCTACAAAATCAAGCCCTGTCTTTGTCTTTATCCCTTTTTATTTCTCCATTTTTCAACAACAAGTTCAGTTACTAATATCCTGAACTGTATCAAGATTTTCCTGATTTTCAAGAGTCATTTCCTTGCATATATATTTTTCCTGTCAGACTGTGCTCTTAAAGATCTTACTGCAGGTCCTTTTTGTATGTTAATATTCTCATCTGGACAAAACTTTTGTCCATGTTTCAATCCCATTTCTCCGCCTAATGCGTCAACTTCCTTTACTAGATGGCTTTTTGCAGGCCCTCCTACAGAAGGATTGCATGACACTACACCTATATTATCAGAGTTGTGTAAAAACCGCAGTTTTTCATGCCTAACCTTACGCAACCAGTGAAGCCCTCTATTCCTGCATGACCTGCCCTATTACAATAACATCATATTCTCTCATTCTGATTTTTCTCCTTATTTCCTATTTAAAAATTTATTTATTTTTGTAATTTATTTCAATATTTCTGCCATATTTTCCATGATTTTCTCTGTACCTATATTATGCAGTATTAATCTCTTTTTTCAAATAAAAATAGGAAATGCAGTCATTATTTTTAAATTGCACTTCCCTATTATATTAATTGTCTAAATTCGATTGTATTCAATTATTTCGAATACTTCAGAAAAGATTCTGCCTTGTTTTACAGGCTGTTCTTCATCACGATCAACCAAAAGCTTACCATGTATGAGTCCATATTCATTGAGATCAATATTCCTCTTTCATAAATATTTCTCAGCCGCTTCCTTTCAAATCGCTTCTATCGACAGCTGTCTATTCCCAGATAAGCTGCCGTTGGTCATATTTCCCAAGAACAATGTATATCTTCTTTGATGCCCAGTCAAAAAGCTACTTTCAACTTTCAAGTAGTTTGAAATGTTTTTCTGAAATCTCCAAATTTTTCTTTTTATTGCAACCTTTCATTTCTTCAGGAACTTTTTCACATCCTCAGCATATGTTCCATATGTTTACTGTCTGCCGTAACTCCTTTTCGTGCATAGAACTATTACAATATGACTGGCTCCATTAATGCTGTTTATTGCTCCCACGCAAACTCCCTGAAATCTTCCTTCATTTTTCATTTTTCAAGCAGGAATTTCCATGGCTCAAGTCCGAATCGAGCTTGGTGAAAGTCTTGCAGATTCCATAATGTATTAAAATCTTCATCGCTGACTTTTCTATTTTGTCAAATTCTTACACGCATATCTGTAATTAAATACATCTATTATTTCCTGATTTTTCGATTTCATAAAATCTCACTCCTATTTTCCATGTACATATCTCTTAGAAATATTCTCCTCCAATTGAAAAGAATGTAATATCCTTTACTTCAGGATTTACCAGATATCTTTTCTGTCTTTGGAACAGAACTACTACCGGTACTTCTTCAGAAATAATTTTTCCATTTCTGTCATTGCAGGAACTCTCACTTTAGGATCAGCTGTACCTCTTTGCAATTTTTACAAGTTCATCATATCTTGCATTTTATAATCTCCATGGTTGTTTGCATTTTTAGAATCAAACAAGTCAAGATATGTTATAGGATCAAGAAATCCCCAGTCCAGTTATGTAACGTTATCTGATAGTTTCTCTGTTTGAGTCTTCTGAACTCTTTCCTTACCTTTTACAACGCTTAATTTCAAGTCTATTCCAAGATTATTTTTAAGCTTGCCTGAATAAATTCAGATATAACCTTTTAGTATTTGCCCCTTCCCCAAAAACTAATTCTATGAGTGGGAACTGCTGCATTCCTTCTTCTTTAAGTCCTTCAGCAAGTAATTTCTTAGCTTCTTCAGGATTGTATCCAGGTAATAGGTAGGCACTTCTTCAGCGAAGTCCTTTTCAAGTCCTTTATTCCAATTCCTGTGAAGGAACAAATGATTTTCATTCTTTCTGAATTATCTGGTGTTTTTTGAACAAGTTCTTCCTTGTTTATAGCCATTGATATCGCTTTTTCTTGCTTTTGCATTATTTAAAGGGTTTTTACGTTAGTGTTAAACAGAAAGATACCACATTCCATCATTTGCCTGTACCAGTTCAGGTTTTTCCTTTTAAATTCTTTTTGACTGTTCAAAGTTTACTGCTGTAACATCAACTTCACCATTTTTAAAGTTACTTGCGGCTACGTCTGAATCAATAAGCTTTACTACAATTTTTCTGTCTTAACATTTTTTGCATCCCAGTAATCAGGATTTTTCAAAAACGAATTTTGAGTTATGGAACCCATTCTTTTAATAAATAAAGGTCTGAAGATATTGTCTTATCAGCTTCCATGAAAATACTTGTCCTTAACTTCCGTAGAATTTTTCATTTAATGGCATGTATGCCTTAAATGTTACCAAATCATCAAAGTATGGAGTTGGTAGCCCCAACGTAACTTCAAGTGTTTATCATCTACAACTTTAATTCCAACTTCATCTGCACTAACTTTCTTTGAGTTGAAAGCTTCCCCATTTTTATCGGGAATAACAGGTTTGCATTTCCCTGACCCCTGTTAGCAGGGTCAGTGCTCTTAACCATCCTGCTCTGAAATCCTTTGCAGTAATAGGATCTCCATTTGACCATTTTAATCCCTGTCTCTAAGATGGAATGTCCATTTTAGCCCATCAGGTGTAGATTCCCATTTTTCAGCAAGTCCTGCTACCGACTTTACCATTTTTGTCCTTTCTTAAAGTCCTTCCATTACAAGTTCATCTACTGTTCCTCCCACATCCGTAGTTACTGCGGATCAATTGATGAAGGTTCCGTTCTCAGGTTTATTGTACTTCCCCACCTTTAGAACCTCCTCCACAGGCAACCATGAATACCATCATTGATAATCATAATAAAAATCATGTTCCTCCTTAATTTTCCACTTTCATTTTTATAATATTTTCTATTATACATTATAATTCAATATTTTTCATAAATATATCATTCATTATATATTTATATATTTCCATTTATAAAAATAATAATATCCTGTATCATTATATCAGTTTATGCTCCAACAAAAATGAAGTTTCCACAAAATGCCCGGGCTTATACTCTGTAGTTCTGATTCTTCAGGTATATAATTTATTTCAGACACATCATCGACAGGGCTTCTCAGATACGTTTTCCTCCATTTCCACTTTTTCATGCCTTGTACAAATCGGATCTGCTACCGAACAGCAGAAATCAGTGATTTTGTATAACTGTGAACTGGATTGTTATACACATCTTCAGGTTTTCCAAGCTCTACAACTTTTCTCTGTACATTACGCCACCCTGTCTGAAATATATTTTACCATCGATAAATCATGGGCAATAAAAGAAGTGTCAGATTACGCTGTTTCTGTAAATCCTTCAGAAGGTTTTACAACCTGTGCCTGTGGAAACATCAAAAGGGGCAGAAATAGGTTCATCACAGACAAGGATTTCCGGGATCTACTCCTGAGGCCCTTGCAATTCCTATCCTCTGTCTCTGTCCTCCTGAAAATTCATGCGGAAATCTGCTGGCATGCTCCCTGTTAAGTCCTGCAATTTCAAGAAGGCTGCATACTTTCCATTCTTTCCTTTTTCGAACTTGCCAGTTTATGAATATCTGTCCTTCTGCAACAATATCTCCCACTGTCATTCTTGGTTTAGTGAAGCCTGGGGATCACGAAAATATCATCTGTATTTTCTTGAGTGATCCTTTATACTGTAACTTTCTGCAGGTTTTTCCACCAACTAAAATATCTCCTGCCGTTTTCGGATAAAAGTCTGCTTACAGTACGTCCAAGTGTTGTCTTTTCCTGAACCTGATTCTCCTACAAGACTTAAAACTTCCCCCTGTAAGTATCCATTGTCACGTATCTACAGCTTTCAGATCACTGTTTTTCTTCATTGGAAAATACTTCTTCAGATTTTTTATTTCTATAATTTTTCTTTTCCATTTGTTTCAGGCATTGTACTTTTCTCCCCCTTTCCCATCATTTTCAAAAAGGATTTTTCACTTCCGGTGCTCCTTTTACATAAAAGCCATGACTTTACAAAATGACCATTTTCCTAAATCTATCATAGGCGGTTTTCTTTTCATAGTCAATTTTCATTGCATATTCCGATCTCTGAGCAAAAGGGTCTCCTGCAGGTGGTTTCAGTAAGTCAGGTGGTGTTCCAGTGTTGACTCAAGTTTTTCTCCACTTGACATGTCAAGTCTTGGCAGCGACAGAGTCCCCAGGTGATGTATAGGATGTTTTGATGTGCAAACAGTTCCCTGCACAGAGCTTCTTCATGCTTTTCCCCTGCATACATGACTATTACCCTGTCCAGCTGTTTCAGCGACAAACTCAAATCATGGGTTATCAGTATTACACCTATATTGTGATTCTTTTTCAGACTGTTTATCAGATCAAGTATCTGAGCCTGTGTTGTAACATCAAGTGCTGTGGGCTCATACATAATTAGCAGTTCGGGTTCGCATGACAGTACACGTCAATAACTGCGCCTGTCTCATTCCTCTGAAAATTCATGCGGATACTGGTTAAATCTTTCTTCTGGTTTTTGGTATCCTACTTTCTCAGCATTTCAACAGCCTGTTTTGCTTTCTTCCTTTGAGTTACTATGTATCAGAAATTCCTTCCATTATCTGTTTTCCTACCTTTATTGTAGGGTTCAAGGGAAGTATCGGATCCTAAATATCATTCCAATTTTTCCACCTCTGAGCTGTCTCATTCTTTTCGTCGAGAAACCTTTATAAGATCTTCTCCTGAAAATAGTATTTCTCCACCTTTTATTTCCCCGTAGGCAGCATAGGTATCAGCTTCATGACAGTCTGAACTGTAACCGATTTTTCCTGAACCTGATTCACCCACTATTGCAACGTGTGCTGTTTGCATGAAACTTATATCCTCAGTGCCTTCACTTCACCGGCATATGTATTAAAGACACTTAAATTCTTTACTTCCAATATTTTCATTCATTTATTTATCTCCTGATTCTGTTCTTTTTATCATAAGCTGCATTTTATTCTCATCTGTATATGGACGATTCTCATCATTCACCTGATGCCAACCGCTTTTTATAATTACGATCTCAGTTTTAGGATTCAATGCGTCATTCAATTGCATCCCCTACTATGTTAAACATCAGCGTTATCAATGAAAGGACTGTCGCCGGTATAATAAACAGATACGGGTATGTTGACATTCCTGCAAGTCCGTCAGACACAAGATTTCCTAAGGAAGTCTGCGGAAGCGGCACTCCAAGTCTATATAACTTAAAAATGCTTCTGTAAAGACTATACTCGGTATATCTGTCGTAAAGCTTATTATAATTACATTTAATGTGTTAGGAATCAGATGCTTTATCGTAATCCAGATTAGCCTCCTAAAGATTTCGAGCAAAGTATTTCAATTCATTTTCCTTTATTTTAAGAACTTCACCCTCACAAGCAGTGAATAGTTCAGCCATCTTGTCAATGACATTGCAATAATTATAGTTTTTATGCTGTTTCCCATTACTACCATTAAAAAGTATAATATAAATCATGGAAGGGAATTATCATTAAAATTTCAACTATTCTTGTCATTATCGTATCAACAATTCCCACCAAAATATGCCGAAACCGCTCCATAAATAGTTTCCAAAACTACATGCTGCCGCAGTTACTATTGACAGCTGCATTGATATTCTTATCCCTAGGAGAAGATCTTGCAAATAAATCGCTTCCCAGTATATCTGTCCCAAGATATTGACCTTTTGAAAAATCCTTTTAACGGATTCAGATATTCTTCATTCGTATTTACATCACTGAAGGAATATTTTTGTCAGACTTTGACCAAAAGTGCAAAGGGAATACAATACACATAACAGCCCCAGAAAACAGAGCCAGCTTATTTTCTTGAGATCTTTCTCCATCCGTCCTGCCAGAAAGTCAGACTCGGTCTATATTACTTCACTGGGCTGTATCAGGTCCCACCAGTGAAAATTCATCAGCTGTTGAATATATCTCGAAAAGTTCTGGATATCTTCTCCTGAATCATTTCTTTTATTTCATTTTCCATTTATTCCTTCTGCTACTTTTCTCATATAACGTTTCTTTTCTGATATGTCTCCCATTCTACACTTCATCTCCTTTCCCCAGTTTAATTTTCGGATCAACAAGTGCATACACCAGATCCATAACAATCATCATTACAATCAGAAATATAGCATAAAAGACTGTCACTCCCAGAACCATTGTATAATCCCTGTTTGTTATGCTGTCAATATAATATTTCCCGAGGCCCGGTGGCTGTAAATGCCTTTTTCTGTACAAACGAGACCTGTCAGAACTGCCGCAATTGTAGGGACCCATAATAGTAACTATCGGAAGTATGGCATTTCTTGAGGCATGCTTCCATATGATATCTACCGGCTTCACACCTTTTGCCACAGCAAGCCTTATATAATCCTGTCCCATAACTTCTATCATTTTCCCTCTTAAAAAGTCTTGCTATCAGGCAACTGTATAAAGTCCCAATGCAATTGGAGAAGTATTTTTCTTGTCAAATGAATCCCATCCTGATATACGTATTCTGAACATTCTGGGAAGGCTGTTGCTTTGTATGAAAAAGCCATTATGAATATCCACTACATATTTATGCATAAGTCCAGCTAACTACAAAAACTTGGAACAGATATTCCAATAATTGCTCATTACCATGGCTATCTTATCCTGATATTTTCCTCTTTTTAAAAGCCTTTGTAATTCCAAGCGGTATTCCCAATTAAAGCAAAATATTATAGCTCTTGTCTCTAAATCAGCAGAACTTTTTAACCTTTCCTTTATAGTATCGTTAACCGTTCTCCCTCTATCCCTCATTGACTCTCCGGGTCACCTTTTGCAATATTCCCAAGATAGTACAGGTACTGTACTCTAAAGGTTTATCAAATGATATTTTTGCATAAGATTGGCTTTTATCTGAGGCGGCAGCTCCTTCGTCGTCTGAAACGGATCTCCCGGCGACATGTGCTAAACAAAAAGAATGTAATAGTTATTACCATCCAGAGTGTTACAAGCCCCAGTGCTATTCTAATATAAATTTCAGAATATTCTTCATTATTTATTCAGCATCCTTTCTTTAAAACCCTATTTCAAATATTTATATTATATTACAATACTTGTCCCCTTTGCAATATATTACTCTTTTTCAGGCAGAAATAGAAAGTATATATATTTATTTATATACAGAATTATATAAATGGATAAATTTCACATTGTAATATGCTTTTAAATTATGTATAATGTAGTAAATAAACTGTAAAGAAAGGAGATGGAACTGTTTAAATACAGTCCCTATTATACTGTGAATTTTTAATGATTACAAATACGAAAAGAATTGACATTGATGCAGTACAGTTTGAAGAACTTATCGACAGCTTCAGAAAAAGCCGATAACGCTGAAAAGCAGTACGAAAATTATGGATAAAGTTATCAATTTGAGAAATTACATTGATACTATGACTACCCTTGTTTCTATGTAGACACAGCATTAACACTGCTGATGACTTCTATGATAAGGAAAATGACTACTGTGATGAAAATCGGCCCTTTACTTTTACGGATTTACAACTGATTTCTATGAAGCTTTTAGTTACTTCAAAATTCGAAAAGAACTGGAAGATAAATATGGAAAATTCCTTTTTCGACCAGGCAGAATGCTCCTAAAAACATTCAGCGAGTGAAGTTATCCCTCAATTACAGGAAGAAAACAAACTGTCAGTAAATATGACAAGTTAATCGCCAGTGCAAAAGGTCCTTTTGACGGTGAAGAAGAACTTTATCACAGATGGTTCCTTATACTCAGTCAAAAGATAGAAATGTAAGAAAAGAGGCTCGCTAAAAAGTTGCTGAATTCTTTCTGCAAATAAACTTATGAATTTGATGAAAAATTTATGACAAACTTGTAAAAGCTAAGAACTGAAATTGCACACAAATTAGGGATTTAAAAACTATGTGGAATTGGCTTATGCAAGACTTAGAGACTTGATTACAATGCACAGGATGTTGCAGGTTACAGAAAACAGGTGCTTGAAAACATCGTTCCTTTACATTCTGAACTGAGGGAAAGACAGGCTAAAAAGACTTGGTATTGACAAACTGAAATTTTACGATGAACCTATAAAATTCAATTCAGGAAATGCTGATCCTCACGGAGATCCCGAATGGTTTTAAATCATGGAAAAACAATGTACCGTGAACTTTCCAAGGAAACTGATGAATTCTTTACATTCATGACTGAAAACAACCTGCTTGACCTTCTTTCTAAAAAGGGAAAAATAGCGGTGGATACTGTACTTACATTCCTGACTATAAATCTCCTTTCATTTTTGCAAACTTCAATGGTACTGCCCATGACATAGATGTACTTACTCACTGAAGCAGGGCACGCCTTCCAGGTTTATGAAAGCAGAGGATACGAAATACCTGAATATTTATGGCCTAGCTATAGGCATGTGAAATCCACTCAATGAGTATGGAATTTTTAACATGGCCATGGATGGGACTTTACTTTAGAAAACGATGAAGATAAATGCTAAATTTATCCATCTTTCTGAAAGCACTTTTATTCATTCCTTACGGGTTACGGTTGATAGAGATTCCAGCACTGGGTTTGCATGAAAATCACAAAGCAACTCTGAAGAAAGAAGAAATAAATGGCTTTGAAAACAGACAGAAAATATCTGCTACAAGAGATTACAGGAGAAAGTGATGAACTGAAGGAAGGAATTTTCTGGTTCGAGACAGGGACATATTTTGGAACTCCATTCTACTATAGACTATACATTGGCTCAGTGTGTGCCTTCCAATTCTGGATTAAGTCAAGAGAAAACAGGGAAGCATGGGAAGAATATCTCGAACTTATGTAGACTTGGAGAGTAAGCCTTTCTTTGAATTAATGAAGGCAGCTAACCTGAAAAATCCTTTCACTGAAAGGGAACAATCGCTTCCAGTTATTCAAATAAGGGAATTCCTTGACAGCATAGATGATGTGGAAATGTACAAATTGTAACAGAGTTATATGGAAGCCGCAAAGAATGTGTATCACTAAACTTTAAAAGTTTAAAATAGCCATTCTGAAAAGGCTATTATAATATTCTTATATCACTTTATTTATATTGTTTTGTTTATATCATTTCAAATTATTTTCATTAAATATGCCACATAAAGTAGTCTTCGAACCTTTCTGTATTATTCTGGCTGGAAATTCCCCACCGCAGCCCATCATCCGGAACATCTTTTAAAACAACGGCATTTGCTCCTATTCTCGCATTGCTTCCCACTGTTATGTTTCCCTATAAAATTTGTGTCCTGCACCAACTGTAACGTTATCCTTTAAAAGTTGGATGTCTCTTCACTTTTGGAAGAACTCACTCCTCCTAATGTAACTCCATGGTAAATTACACAGTCATCTCTACAACTGCTGTTTTCCCCAATTACAATTCCCATTTCCCATGATCGATTCTCCCAAGTGTCGCTCCCGGATGTATTTCTATACCTGTAAACATTCGTGAAAGCTGGGAAAACCGTACGAGAAAGAAAAATTTTCTTTTATATAGAAAATGATTGAAACGGTGATTGATAACCGCATGAAAATGAAGGATACAGAAGAACTTCTATCCTATCTTTCTTACAGCCGGATCCTTTTGAGCTATATCTCTATTTCTCCTTAAGCCATTTAAAAATTTTACTCTTATATTAATTAAAAATCATTAGTATTATTATCTGCCGAACCTTATCTCCTGAGGCCCTCCCCAAACAATAAAATTTTACTCTGTATCATCTTTAAAATAAACAGAGTAATTGTCCTTTTTATTATTTATTCATTATTTGTCATGCTACCGAAAGATATTTTTCTCCTCCGTCCGGAGCTACTAGCCACGCACTACCTTTTCCAAGCTTTTTGCAAGCTGATATGCAGCGGCAATGCCGCTCTGAAGAAATTCAACAAAAGTCCATTTCTCCGAAGCCTTCAATCCGTAAGCCAGTGCATCTTCATCAGTAACCTGTATTATCTCATCAACAACGTTTCGCGTCATGTTACCTGGAACAAATCTGCTCCAATCTGCGAATGACATAGTTTTCCAGGCCATCCGAAACAACTGCTGATTTTATAGGTTCAACTCCAATCACTTTAGTTTCAGGTCTTCTTCCTAAGTTTCTCTCTTCCTACAAGAGTCCCTGCAGTACCTGATTCCAGCAAAAAGCATCTAAAACTGGAAAATCATTTAATATTTTCAACTGCAGATAGTTTCATGAGTGTTTCTGTGGGTTTGCAGGATTTTCAAACTGCTGTGGCAGGAAATATCCAGGATTTTCAGCAACCATCTGCTTCGCTAATGGCTGCTTCATTCCTCTGCCCCTTCAGGTCAATATAAGTCTCTGCTCCAAAAAGCTTTTATAAAATCCCTTCTTTCAACACTTGCATGCATTGACATTATTATGCGACTTTATATCCTTTAAGTTTTCCGATTAATGACAACGTCCTCGGCTATTTCCTGATGAGGTTCAACTATTGTTCCTCCAGGCTGTAATTTTTCCTTCCTTTTCTGCAGCTTCTATCATTCCCAGAGCCGCACGGTCTTTTACACTTCCACCAAGGTGTACTTTTCAGTTTCACATACATCGGCGATGTTTTCATCCTTTTCAAGATTAAGTTTTACAACCGGTGTATTTCCAATTAATTCTAAAATGTCGTAAATCATTCCATTACCTCTAGTAAAATTATTATCTATATTAATTTATTACGAACTGTTTCATTCATAAAATTAGCACTACTAAAATACAGCGTATAAATATACAAAATATAAATATAAATCATTAATCATATTAATTTTATATGTATAAGTACGTATTAAATTACATTAAATTTAGTATGCCAGCCCTTTATATATTTGAGACATACAAAACTATTTGTACTGTTCAAATGAAATTATAACATTACATTTTCTTTTAAATTTAAAAAGAAGTATCTAAAATAATGTAAAAGGGGGCTCAAAAGAAAATTTATAATGTAATATATTTTGAATTATTTAGATTTTACAGATGTATATAGTTTTCCCATATGTTATATTTAATTTTACTTTTGAGACAATCCTTCATATCTTCCATTTTTGGGGAATAACCTCTTATTTATTCTTTAATATCCTTTAAAAATGCTCTTTATATAAAGGCTTTTTCATTAGCATAAGGATCATACATTAATACCTGGATATTTTTCAATAAAGGATTATCATTTTTACTTTATTTGAAACTTCCTGGCAGATGACTGAATTCGTCCTTTGTCATAAATTTCCTCGAATAAAATCATTATATCTGTTCCTTTCGAGTTGCGCCGCGTCAATATTCTTTATTTTTGGATTACTGACTTATTCAGAACATCATGATGTTCATATAGGTATCCACTATTTCAACAGTTTTTCTCTTCGTCCTTCACGAGACAGGTGTAGAGTAACCCCTGTTTTTCTGCTTCAATTTCTTTATATCTTCTTCCATTGTCTGGTCGGTGGTTTTTCTTATATCTGATTTTGAGTATAGCCTTCTTATTCTTAATATAATTCAAAATCTCAGTCTGCTCATCATACACAGGTTTTTGAAGGTGTTTTCTCAAATTCAGGCAAGGTGAAAAACTTTGTTGTCTTTGCAGAAAAATCCAACAGTTACTAAAACTGTCAGCAATAAGAGTATACCCAGTTTTCTTTTCATCTATAAACCGCTCCTTTTTCTGTCTAACATGAGGATTTTCAATTTTTCCCATAAACCTCTATCCAATATGGATAATCGCTGTATTCTATTCTGTATCATACTCTTTTCTTCTTGCCCTCTTCAAGAGAAAAACTTCTTTCATATTTTCTTTGTTTATTTTGTCTTTAAGTAACATTTCCTCCAGGTCAATATTATAATCATTTGCAATAGCAATTATATATAGAATATGTCAAAAGTTCCTCTCTATTGTTCCTTTTATATTTTCACCATTGTATCTCAGATTTTCTTATATTTGTCAGCCATTCTCCAAACTCTTCAATCAGTTTCAACACAAGTCTCGGAATTTTCCTTTTTCTTCACTACGGTTATCTTCTTATCCTTAGCGCTTCCTTCTCAATATGTTTTAGTAAGAAACTGTACTCTTTTAATGTCATGTCTCATTATGCCATTAGTCTCCTCCTTATAAATATATACATATAATACTACCTTAACCTTTTCTTATTTCTTAGCTTTGTATTTTTAAAATTTAATTTTACATTTGAGATTCAGGTCTTCCAACTACTTTTTCTCTTTTAACATAGTTTATAGAATGATGTTTCAACACCTAAATGTGATTTACTCCTTCTCTTCCAGGAGTTGAAGTAATTTTACCGAAAAGTTGTATATCCGTCTTTTCCTGCCGCAACATATGAGTTTGTTCCTACAGTATAAGTTTTTGTTTCATCTATTGGAACCCATTTATTTGTTTTGCATCAAGTACTTCTACTTTTTACTCTCATTCCATGAGTTCCTTCCTTAGTTGCTTCATCTTCTGCACGCTCCATATGGGAATGCTCTGAAGATCACTCCGTCAAGTGAAAATGCAACTTGCATCTTCTATAACCTGTTTAATTTCTGCTCCATTCATTTTTCAAAATATAGATTGTATTTAGGTAAATGGAAGTAATGTATAGGCATCATCATATGAAAATTTTTCCAGGCACAAGTGAAATTCTAGTTCCTCCTGAGTTCATTATTACCATGTCAACATTACCTGTTTCCCATATTTTTAAGCATATGTAAAACTGTTTTCGAGATACAAGCGTTGTAGCAAAGCTGATCCTTCCGAGTCATTAGGTATTCTGTTTTCTGATCCACCTGGTATTTCTTCTGTTATATTACCTATTTCTAGCAAGTTCATTTTTCCTTTCTTTTATATCCTTCAAGAATTTTTCTGAGCTGTTGGATCTTCTCTTTACAAATTTTAAATCTTTACGGCTGTTTTATAAGTTAATGATATCTTCTTTTCTTCCTTCAAACTGACTTTTTCACCTTTTTCGTTTTCACTTCAAATAGCTATCTCCAGAACTATTGTAGGTTCTGCCTTTAATTCAGTTATTACACCTTTATCATTAAATTTAACCTTCATATTTCCTACCAGATGAGAGTAGCTCCGTAGCTTCTGCAACATATACAGGTTCCCCTGCTGGAGACATTATTTTCTTAGGATATTCAGCAACCGGTTTCAATCCATATTCTGAGTCCTTCTCCTGAAGATAGTGAGTATCCCCTGTATAATAGGTCTATTCCTGAAACTTTTTCAGCTATTTCAAGGTTTTCTCATATCCTGCGTGAAAGGAAGATTATTTTGTTAATTCCTTTTGCCTGAAGTTCTTCTACCATTTTCTTAGCTGTTTTCAACTTCATCATAGAATTTTATATCTTTTCCCGGACTTGAAGATCTCAACGTTTTTCCTACTACATCCAGTCCTACAATGGCAACATCCTGCCCCTGTATTTTCTTTTATCATATAAGGAGTCCATTTCCTTCCAGTATGCTTCCCTTATCAGGAACAACATTTGCTGAAACTACCGGCATTTTTAAATCATCAAGGATGTTTTCAGAACAGGGTTTTCCATCATCAAATTCATGGTTTCCTAGAAAGTAACTCAAAATGCCCAACATTCATAGAGAGCGGCATCAGCTTTTTCCTTTAAACAAATGTATAGTAAAAGAGTACCTGAAAGAGAGCATCTCCCTGCATGTAATACAGATTATTCTTATTTGATTTCTTTAAATCAGATATTCTTTGAATCATTCTTGGCATTCCACCAACATTAACAGTAACTGCACCATTAAGAACTAATTCCATTTTTCTTCTTCAAAGATGTGAATGGTGATCATTAATATGAATAACATTCAGTTCTAATGTTTTTAGTGAAAAAGAGCTTTTTGAAACCCTGTTTCTTTTTAGTAGCTCCATAGCTGAAATACTTAAAAAGCTGCAGCCAGTCCAATAAAATTAATTTTTCATATTTCCTCCTATAAATATTTTATTCTCAATATAATTATATCTAATTTTCTTAAAAATCAAAACTATATTATTTCAATGATTCCATGCCACGCTTATTTACAGGATATTTTTCCTTTATTGAATTAAAGTATTTACTTAATGCCGGAGATTCAAAAGAATCAAGCCATTTTCTCCGAACTGTACAATATTTGGCATAATACTGTGTTGTAACTTCTAGAGGATCCTTTTCATTTAAAAATAATCCCTTCCTCCTGTATTATTCTTCCATAAGTAGTCAGAGATGAAATTAAAGCATCCATCATTCTGTATTTTTATGGTCTTCATGAAATGAACGTAACAAGACCTATTTTATGATAAATCTGCAACGGAAGTCTCCTGAAAATATTTCCTTTATGTTTTATATACTGAATCAAATTTTTTCATCCTTAAAGGGATCCTTTTTACAGATTACCCTAAAAGAAACCATACTTATTAAAAGAAATAAATACTGCAATCGATTATTAAACCATCCTTTCTTAATTTTAAATATCTTTGCATAAATGTTATATCCTGATTTTTAAAAAATGCGCACTATTTATATTTCCTCTAATACTCTATATTATTTTATCCAGATATTCTTCCTAAGATCGTATTCATCCTATTACCTATCAAACCAGGCATTATAGTAAATTCTGCATTCTTCTATATATTCTTCATTATCTTTTCCCAATGGGTATTTTGGACTTATCTAAGTTATTTAACATTTCTAATTTTGTATCTTTTTCTGCACAAGAATTTCCATCTAAAATTCTATGGCAATTCATGTATAGAAAGAAATTTATATAATTTGATTAGAAATCTGTATTTCTGTTTTAATGCCAGTAGATAATCCGGTTCTTTTTCTAAATTTTATCAGAAAATGTGTACATTATAAATTCAATTATTACATATGCTTGTGCAAATTGCAGTAATGTGAATGTTTTCCTATCTTCTCAATTAAAAATTTTAAAACCTACTCCTCCATTATTTATATCTTCTTTTTAAAACTTGAAAGCTGATATAAATTGAGGAAATATTTTTAATTTTCTCCTCATATTTATTAATAAAATCTTGAAATTCATCAATATTTACTTCATCATCATAATTTCTTCTTTATATCCCTTAATAAATTATATCTTTCTTTTTCTTTCTTCTGTCGTCAGATATTTATTTTTGGTATTTCAGAAAAATATCAAGTAATCTTTAAAAATTGTTTTCATGTAAATTCTCCTTTTAAATATAAAAATAGCTAACTTCATAGTTTTACTGACATAAATTTTAAATTTTTGAATATTCAAAATATTCTCACCATTTAAGTTAAAATTCAAGTTACTTTCAGCTTAATTATATCCTGTTTTACTAATATATTATATTTGTTTTCCCTACTATAAATTCTATAAAAATAGATATCCAATAAACAACCTGCCAAATACTGTTTTAATTCAATTTTATGCATTAAGTGATATAAAATTCCACTTCAGAAAATTGACTTTATTTGATGGTATATTCAAATTATCAATTAGTTATACAAAATAATAAATTTAGGAGAGATGATATAATGCAATAAGTTTAAACAAAAGATGCTTTTTGAAAAACAAATATCTAATGGAGTTACTCTTTTGTAGATTTCTGGGCTGAATGGTGTTCTGCTGCAATTTCAGCTTCTATTTTAGAAGAAGTTGCAGAAGAAATTGGAACTAAAGCGGTTGTTGCTAAAGTTAACGTGGATGAAGAACGAACTTGCTCAGCAGTTTGGTGCAAAGTATCCCCACACCGATTTTATTTAAGGATGGAGCGCCTATTGACATAATGGTGGGAGTTCAGGATAAGGAAACTCTTGTAGACAAAAGCACTGTAAAAACAATAATTTTCTGAAATTTTCATTATCAGAATGTACAGTTGCAAAAATTAAGGGTTGTCTCAAAAGAAAAATTTTAGTAAATAAATAAAATATAGTTTTATATATCTATTTACAATCTATTTTGAGGCAGTCTCTTTTGGATGCAGCTTTTCTAATTTAAAAATTATATAAAAGGGAGGCGTACTGCCTAAAAAGCACAGGCAGAACAGTAAAAATATGTACGATTCAGTAATTATAGGTTCAGGGTCCTGCAGGCTGACTGCGGCTATTGTTAAGCAGGGCAGGACTATGTTATTATAAAGCTGACTCTTCAGGTGGCCAGCTTTCCCATCCATAACTGATGTTGAAAACTTCCCGGGTTTCCCAAAAGGAATATCAGGTTTCCAGCTTATGGAAGAACATGGCGCTTCAGCTGCAAATTTCGGTACAGAAACATTGAAGACAACTGTTTACATCAATTGATTTTTGACAGCAGACCTTTAGAATTATCTAAAAACAAGAATATTACTTTGGAAGCAAGATCAATAATCCTTTCCAACAGGTTCATCTGCAAAATACCTTGGAATTGAAAAATGAAACTGAAAGTATTGGAAAGTGGTGTAAGTGCATGCTACTTGTGACGGATTTTTCTACAGAGGAAAAGAAGTTGTTGTTGTAGGTGGTGAGATACTGCCATGGAAGAAGCTACTTATCTTACAAAACTTTGTCAGTAAAGTAACTCTTGTTCACAGAAGAAATGAACTTAGAGCTTCTGCAATAATGCAGGGAAAGAGCACGTAAAATGATTGAATGGAAATTGAACTATACACCTGTAAAGGTTATTCAATGAATTGGGAAAAAGTTTTCTGCAGTATGGAAATTACGTAACAATGAAACAAATGAAGTGGAAACACTTAATACTGATGTACTTTTGTTGCACGTATCGGCCCATAAACCAAATACTGATTTTTAGAAGGAAAAATTGAACTGGATTCAGCGGTTATATTATAACTGAAGAAATCTTCAAAACAAATATTCAGGGGTCTTTGCCGCAGGGGATGTACAGGATACATGAAATATCGGCAGGCAATAACAGCTGCAGAGTGGTGCAGTCTGCCCTGTGATGTGAAGAATATTTGAATGAAAATGAATAAAACTGAGACTTTTATATAGAAAAGATGTATGGAGGTTTTAAATGTCTGAAGGGCACAAAACTCCACCAGAATTAGTGGATTATATTATTAAAGTGGGAATAGATAAAACACTTCAAACCTTATTTAAACTTATGCTTTGAATTTTCGAGAGCTTTTATAGCCCTTTGGAGGAGCAGAAATATTTCATCTTCACTCTTGTAAAACTGATCCGGGACTTGCCCAATTGAGCGGCTGTTTTCCAGTAGGACTGATTTTAGTTAGCACTTGGGGCTGAACTTGTTACAAGTAACTGTCTGTTATCTCTTGCATATGTAAATATTACTTTATCACAAGTGATTAGAAATCTTGTAATTGTTTATCTTTTTAACTATATTTGGAAGCTTTATAGTTGCTTATATTACAGTAAAAGGTGGAAGTTTAATCCAGATTCACTAATTATTTTCAGGATGTGACTCCCTAAAGTTCATACTTGCTTATTCACTTGTTATCAAGGTATACTATGTAATGTTCTGGTATCGAGCTGTTATCAAAAGTTACACTTCAAGAGATACTATTGGTAAATTAGTAGGAGCCTGGTTACCTATTATAGTTGTTGTTCTTATTGGTTATGACCACTCAATAGCAAATAGTTCTATCAACTGCCACTAAATTAGTAAATCCAAGTTTATTTTGGAATTTCTTCTATATTATTACAATCTATTTTACGTTACAATTGGAAATATTTTAGGAGCTTTGTAAATAGGGTTGCCTCTATATTTCTCATATTATAAAATTAGATAATTAAGACTTTAAAAAGCTGTCTCAAAATTTAAATTTATGAATTTGAGACAGTTCGACTAATATTGTTTTATAAATTTCCTTCGACTACTATAATAGTTGTGTGTTTTTGTAAAGCTTCTTTTAACCAGTCAGTAAAAATCTCTTAAAAATCCTTTTCTGAATCAGATCATGTTCTAAATTATTTTCTATTTCATTAATAATTTTTAACCAATCATTTTCTATCCAATTGTCAAAGCTAAAAGATCAAGCTCTTGTCTTAGTGTTCCATCAGAAGCATCTACAAAATGGATAGATAAAATAAGAGTAAGATTTCATAATCCTGAAGATAAACCCTTAACGGATTATTATAGCAGTGCCAATCTTTCCACTTTGCTTTCTAATTGGGGTGTTCGAAGTTTTAAGAGGATTAAAGTCAATAATATTCTTTCACCTTTAGGGTGCATTAAATGTAATTCTAAATATTTTGTTTTTCATTAGCTGATGAGTTAACCATACCATTTTTAATTTTCACCTCTATAAAAATTATAAAATAAAAATTAATATTTAAAAGTTTTTAGTATCAATACTAAAAATAATCTTTTAAAAAGTTTTCTTTAATATCAATACTAAAAATTATAAATTAATAAATAAAAAGCTAGACTATCTCAAAAATTACAAATTAATACACGAACTATATCATCTGAGATAGTCTTATTTTAATTATTAGCTATTAATAGATCGCCTAGAATCCTATTCCGCCTCTTACATTGTGTTGTGCATATCCGGTGTTTACTGTTACTCCAAAATCTTGTGTTGTCTATTCCAATATTAAGGTCCGTTACCGTTTCTCTTCTATCTTCCTTTTCCTTTTCAAGATTGTACCAGTCTGCTGATGTATAACCTACTCTTGCCCTGTTACCTGTTTGCAGTCTTCCCAGCTCGTTTTCATATGCCGCACTTAATCCTACTGATAACTGTGTTTTTACTGCCAAAGGCTGTACATATTTGAATTCTAATCCAACTTTCAGGCTTTTTACTGAAATAGTCATTTCCTTCAACTTCTAATCTCATCTGTCTTGTCTTCTTTCGCTTATGTCATTAAATCTTCCATATTCCTTTAATAGTCCGTATGGTCTTAAGTGAGTTCTTTCGCTCATTCTTATGTCATATCCTAACTCATTTTTCAGAGATACTCCATATGTATTGTATGCTGATTTCGCTTCAAATATATCATCAACTACCAGATACTTACGTTTCATTTCGTTTCTTCCAACAAACACATCTCCTAATTGTCCATTGCAGACTTCCGTATGGTCTGTCATTGGTGCATTGTCTTAAAAGATTCCTGCACTTTAACATTGTCTGGCTTTCTCTTGATTTTTCCTACATCTTTAAATCTAAAGTTGTTGTTTCCTGCTCCTGCATACCATCCATGAGTTTCTAACAACAGTTTCATTTTCATGAACATAGGCTGCTCCATAGGCACTTCGTAGTCAATTACTCCTGCAGTATCTGTATTATATTCATCCCTCATTCCGAAGGCTTTTATCTTATTGGAATTCTTTGTTTGTGTTTCTGCTCCATTCGTTTCTTAATAGTCAAATTCATTTATCAAGCGCTTTTCCTGTTGGGATTGCCCTTTGCTGAACGTTTGAGTACTGGTGTCCCTTCATCGATCCACTGCCTGTGCAAACGAAACTGAGGCTCTCCTTTCCCTATTGCATTTTAACTTATCAAATAAAACTTTCTCTTGAACCCACTACCTCTCAACTCCATATCTCTGTTCTAAACCGTCCATAAAGTTGTATATATCCTGATCTTTTACAAAAGCTGTATAGGTATCTTAGATAGATATACTGCATTGAAAGTATCGTCTGAATTTTGAGTTCAGTAGCTATCCAGGTTAAAACTTCCTGATAAATTTTAAAATTCTTTCCAGTACCTCCTGAAGTTAGTACACTTATCTCATCATTATATGGTTTTAATATATTTTTCTCTATTTTAATATCTTTGCTAGTTGTATATCTTGATGCTTCTGTTCCAAATATCAGGTTAATATTGTTTACACACCTGTTAAATGCTGCAATCCTTGGATAGGATTTTATAATTTACTCCTGATGTATCAACATACATTCCCAACTCTGATGCTATTGCAACAGAAGGTGTATTTCCTAAATTAGAACTTGTTAAATCCAGTTCTGTACTTCCCACTGTTACTCTTGATGCATTTGGTGATGCAACTGTGTCCATAAAGTTGGTGTCAGAATATTTCCGTCTCTGGAAACTGTAGCCGTTCCATTTCCTGGTGCTTTTAATTTCTATACCTGCTACTCTTTTAGTTGTATCAGACTGCTTCTTTGTCTGTACAGCTACTGCTCCATTTGTTGCAGTAGGTGTAGTAGCTTTCTCATTTCTTACTCTTTTGATAAATAGATTCCTGTGTTATTGTTTCCATCAACGTTATACTACCATGGTGGATTATGCTTCATTTTGTGCTGGTACTCCTACTATCCATCATTTGCTGGATTAGGAAACTGTTTTTATAGTTCCAGTTTTTCTCCAACAGCATTGTTATTCTAGCGCGTACCGGTAGCAGTGAACCTTTCCACTTAATTCAATAGTTCCCATAGTTTTTAGCTGTTGAACCGCTTCCAGTGGCACACATATCCTATACCATTATCTTTTCAACTTTATTGCGTACCATAGTTTTCAACAGTTCCTGTCTGAATAACATTTCCGGCTATCGTCTGTGTAACCTGCACTATTCCTATACCGCGGTTTATGTTGCTGTCGCTGGTACCAACTTATTACAGTGCTGACAGGGAGCTTCATTGGCTATTGTTCCACCGGTACTGTACATACCAACATTTCTATTCCACTGCTGAAGTCTACATCCTAAGTTTGTGTTACATTACCTGCTGCATATATTCCGTGAATTGTTACTTCCTGTTGATATCAATGCAGTTTCTGTTTTTCTATATTTCCTGTTGTATCTGTTGAATATACATATACACAGTGTCATTCCTCACTGCCACAGAGTTTGCAGGAGTTATTGTTACACTTTTGTTCCTGTTCCTTACAACGTATCCATAAGAGTGTGCTCCATCTCATCAGCCCTGACTTAAAATATTTCTGATTCTGTCACTGCTGCACCGTGCTCCAAACAGACTGGTTATTACCAACTTCTATTGAACTTCCTGAAGCCAAAGTTACGTTTGGGAGCAGCTGAACTCGTATACTGTCCATTTGAACAGCCACCAACTCGAGTTACTTCCTACTTGAGCTTTCCAGCTGAAGCCATATCTAGTTTTTCCATAGACGATACCATATGTGTCGTACTCCACCTCATTATGTCTCATTATTATAAATTTCAGTATTCTGATCTTCCAGTATACATACCAATGTTAGGTTCAGTTGGAGAAGTTGAAGGTACTATATTTATCGTTTCCTGAGTTTTCTCCATTCTTGAACCAGCTTTCACCAAACGCATTCCTTGTTCCTATTTGACCTGCTACATGTATGGTTGGTTATCGATATAAGATGTCCTTCTCCCGCTCATTCCAACAGATTTGGTTCACTGTTGTTGCGATTACTCCTGCTGTATCATTTAGCGCAACTGCATTTGTAAATGTTGTTCCTGCCTTATTATAGCAAATATTCCTATTGTGCACCTTCACCGTCCAAGTTAACATCCTCTATTTGTGATATTTACTTTCGCTTGTCCGGCAGCTCCTGTTCCAAATTCGCTGCAAACAACGTTTCCAGCGGGTATCTGCAGGCAACTCACCAGTCCTAATCATCTGATTTTTCTCCGCTACGTTAACAACAGGCTTTCATTATTTTACAACTCGCAAACCATTTGCGCTCTCTTCCGACTGCATTACTATTAGCAGCATCTCAGCACGTATAGTTCCCATTGCCGCCAACTTGTCCATAGTTAACGAAAACTCCCTGCTCCACCTTTTATCTGTTCCATCTGTTCCTTTAAGCATGATCTACTGTTTTCTCTGCACTTACAATGCTTCACCTGAGCTTCTGCATTAGTTACTGCTTTTGTCACTTGAGGTAGCTTTCAAGTCCTGCCACCTGTCCATTATAGAATTCATTTGCATCAGCAGAGCTTAATCTTGCAGTTAGAGTTTTCACTGATCTTCAGCTCTTACTTGACCTAGGACCTTAAAGAAGAACCACCAGGTAGTTGTATCTCCTTCATTTTTATCTGTTGCTAACATCAAAAATTAATTGTTCCATTATCTATTGTAAAGTTCTTTAAATTTATTGAAAGTTTGTCCACTTTCAGATTCCAGGATTAAGAACAATTCCCCAATGAATTTTTATTGCATTAAATTAGAAACATTTTGAGTTTGAGTTATTCAGATTTATTCCAACAACATCGTTTGAATATACCGTTTACATTAGTTGAAGATGTTGTTATAGGTCTGTGGAACTAGAGAAATCAACATTCATCAATGTTGAACGTCCTCTTAATTCTATATTGGAATTCACTTTCAAGTCTATTTCCCCTGACCATCAGAATATGCAGCAACCATTTCCATCATATTTTAAAAGTTGCTCCTGTTAAGTCGATTTTGGTTCCTGTGTCATATGCAGCTGCTCCTGCTGAACCTCCATTTACAGTTATATTTGCATCATGCAGTTATTTGAGCTCTGATTTTCTGTGCAACTGCAAGCCCTTCCTTGTTGTTCCAGCTTCAACATTTATATTTAATATCTCCGGCATTGGAAGTTATTGCACTTCCAGGCCTTTACTGTATAGTCCCATGCTGTTCCCCATTTGTTGCTTTTTATATTTGCCCTATCTGTTGGATTAGTACCCGGCTTCTGTGTTGCTGTTCCTGTATTGTATATTCCAAGATTTTTACCATTTACTTAAGATTTCCTGAAAAATTCAAATTTTTCCTTTATTAGAAATTCCGACATTTTCTGCATCTCTATATTACCACTTGGATCGTGTCTCCAACTCCTGATAATTTAATAGAACCTGTAGTTACCTTGGCTGAAATTTATCAGTATACATACCTAGTACCTTTGTTTAGCTTGTAAACTCTATAGTACCTTCATTTAGATATGCTTATCTATTGTAGATGCTGTAGTTCTGTAAACTGCTATACCAACAGTTTTTAGTAAATCCTTTTCCAACTGTTATAGTATTGTGTTATAGATAGTTGAGTTCTCGACCATTTGAGTGTAAAACTGTGTTTCACTTCCTGTATAGTCATTTCCATCATCATCTCATCTTGCTGTAGCAGTAATATCTTTTCACTTCATGAATACCATGTTTATCTGTTCTTACCAAACCACCTGTAGTGGCACCATTTCCAAAAGTAAATGTCTCCACTGTCGTAGAGTCCAAGTCACTCATGCATCAGTAGTGCTATCTGAATCACCTGTGGTCCTACAGTCATATTCTTTCCTCCAGCGCCATTTCTGTGTTTAAATCAGATATATCTGCAATAGGGTTAAGTATCATTAGCTCCCTGCGCTGATTCTCTTGCTACTAACGCTGGACACGATTTTCCAGTCAGCCATACCCAGCATTTTCTCCACCATTTCACAGTTATTTTCTTACCAGTACCAGGAAAGTTACTGTAACCATATCATAGTATTTTGACCACGTAGCATATCTGTCATCTCGTTTTGAGGTACTACGAAAATATTTTTCATTCTAGCACCATAAGCTATTTTACCATTAACTATTGATGTTCCCATTGATACATCCACCTTAAATACTCCACAAATTATAGCCATAAATATATTGTCCAAAATCCACACCCATACTATTTTGATCTATTGATAATTATCCTCCATCATTTATAGTTTTATGTGGTATTTCTATCTGGATCTACCACTCATCTTTCTATATCTCATCATGCTACCTAACGTGTACCACTTGCTAGTATTATCTCCTGTGTAAAAGAGTAGAACCTATGATTGAGGGCGGATTACGACTAGGTTGGCCCATAGTGATGTTCTAACTCAACTAAAACATTTGAAATTAACAGGAACAGGAATGCCATGTAAACAGTTAATTTTCCAGCAAAAGTTGATGTTCTATTGCAGGAGCATGGTATCCACTATAGTCTCCTCCAGCAACACCTGCTGGGTTATACCGGCTCAGGAAATCCTTTTTGTCCAAGATCTTCCACCTACGTCCAGTTAATCCACCTTCTCCAGTGAACATAGTATTGTACGTCATCTTAGGTCATGTAAAGTATTCATTCCAAATTGAGGTCCATTACCTGTTTGTCCTTGTTGTTGTGTAGAACCATTCTTAGTTGGATCTAAAAGTTGTTTCAACATTAGTTTACTCTTTCCATTTGTCCTAACCAACCTGGAGCTGCTCCAGCGGTTATTTTAAATACACCTTCAGTAGAATATTTTCATAGTTTTGGACGATATTATTGGTTTGTAGTCATCAATTGTTTGGTCTTTGAATAAAACCTCCTCCTACCTGAGATCACGCAGGTGGATCAAAAGTTGTGAGGTGTTATTTTGCTGCTGGTGCAGATAGTTTTAACGAGATACAAATACACCTAGGCTCAAATGTTGGATACGACACTTCTGGTGTTGTGTCGGTTTTATAACTAGGAGCCTGTCTATCTATAATTTTAGGTTTTTATTCCGCGCACTTATATTTCAACATCAGGTTCATGAACTATTCCTAAATTTGTTGATCCATATGAAGTTGAATTTAATCCAGTTTCGTAAAAATTTATTTAAATTTTCCAGTTGTATCTCTTGTTAAAACTTATCTTTATTTTATTTCCTTTTCCTTTATATGTACCATTCCAGTTATTGTACATGTAATTATTTCTGTTTGCCATGAAGCCCAAGGTGATACAACTTATGGTCTCCCTGTTCCATAAGCTTAACAAGTTCAAAATTTGTTCTTCTTTATCAGTTTGTTGTTTTCTGTGTAGTTTCCTTAACTCAGAATATTAAAACTCCTTTTATATCTGTAGAAATTATTTTTCTGACTTTCACGCTGCTGTCATTTCGTGTGAGAAAACATTATTTGAAATAAGCTTATCCCTCCTGGTAATTAAAAATGTAATCACTTGCAGTAATCTGTACACTTAAAAACCTTTCCATGTTTGCAGTGCACACAATCCTTTCCTCTTCTCTTAAAGTTACTCGTCATTAGTATTTCTCAACTTTATAGTCTTTCATATTTTTAAACTTTATATAACTTCAATTACTCGATTCAAGCGTTATATTTTGTTATCTCTCACAATTTTATTATTAATGTGTCCTGAATCCTATTCCACCTCTTACATTGTGGCCTTTGTCGCTCATAGGCAGTTTACGATTGTTACTCCAAATCTTGTATTGTCAATGCCGATATTAGGATCAGCTTCTCGTTCTCTCTTCTACTTTTCCTTTTCAAGATTATACCAGTCTGCTGATGTATAGCCTCCCTTGCCCTGTTACCTGTTTGCAGTCTTCCCAGCTCGTTTTCATATGCTGCTAAACCTACTGATAACTGGGTTTTTACTGCTAAGGCTGTACAGTATTTGAATTCTAATCCTACTTCAGGTTTTTACTGAGAAATAGTCATTTCCTTCAACTTCGCAGATCTCATCTGTCCTGTTTTCCTTATGTCACTAAATCTTCCATATTCCATCTTTAATGCGCCATATGGTCTTAAATGAGTTCTTTCGCTCATTCTTGGCTCGTAACCCTAACTCATTTTCAGGATACCCCATATATATTGTGCAGCTGATTTTCGCTTCAAATATCATCATCAACTACTCAGGATAATTTACGTTTCATTTCGTTTCTTCCAACACACATCTCCGCCATTGTCCATTGCAGACTTCCATTATAGTCTGTCATTGGTGACTTGTCTTAAAGATTCTGCCTTTAACATTGTCTGGCTTTCTCTTTGATTTTCCTCATATCCTTAAATCATAAGTTGTTGTTTTACTGCTCCTGCATACCATCCACTGAGGTTCCTAACTTAACAGTTTTCACTTTTTCATGAACATAGGCTGTCCGTAAGCATTGCTTGTGTGATCAATTACCCTGCTGTATCTGTATTATATTCATCCCTCATTCGAAGGCTATCTTTGTTGGAATTCTTTTGTTGTATTTTCATTCGTTTCTTAAATAGTCAAATTTCCTTATCAAGTGCTCTTTCCTGTTGCATTTGACCCTCTGCTGAACGTTTGAGTACTGGTGTCCCTTCATCGAGTCAACTGCTTGAGCAAATAACTGAGGGTTCTCCTTTTCCCATTGTGTATTTTAACTTATCAAATAAAGGCTTTTTCTCTGAGTGCACCTTCAACTCCATATCTCTTGTTCTAATCCATCCATAAAGATTATATGTCATCCTAGTCTTTTGCAAAGATGTATAAGGTATCTTAGATAGATATACAGCATTAAATTTACCTGAAGCATCTTGAGTTTCCAGTAATATCAAGTTAAACTTCCAGAATTTGAGTTAAATTTAGTTTTCCATTTCTAGAAAGAGTTGAAATCACTCTATTATATGGTTCTAAAATGTTTTCTCCAACTTTTTATATCTCTACTATCTGTATAGTTTGTAGCTTCTATTCCAAAGATTAAATTAACATTTTTAAATTAGTCAAATGTTGTAAACCTTGTATAGAGTTTTGTAAATTGTCTTCCAAGTATCAACATGTACATACCCTAGTGAACTAGCTCTTGTCAATGAAGGAGCTTCTGCTAAGACAGTATTTCTTAAGTGCTCAAAAGTTGTGGCACCAGCTGTTACTTCATTTGGTTTTTGCCGGAATAGTATCAACAAGAGTTGGAACTACAGGCTTTCCATTCTTTTAATTGTAGCTGATTCCATTTCCTGGAGCAACTATTTTCAACTCCATTGATACCAGTTGGTTCTGTTCTCTTTCTAACTACTCCTTCAGCTCCATCTAAGTTAACTGGATCATTTCCTTCGTTATCTCCACCATTAGCTAGAAAATTCCTGTGTTTCCTTCACCTTTTATTTCAATAGTTCCATAGTTTTTAATAACAGCATTATTGTTTGCTACCTCAACTATACCATCTTTTGTATTATTTGGGCTGTTCTTATAGTTCATAGTTTTTCTCCAATGGCACTGTCTGTTAAGTACATACCAATAGAGTCTTGACCACTTAAATTAATTTCTGCTCCTACATGGTTTATAGCCATTGAACCACTTCCAGCAGCATACATTCCTATCCGCCTTCTCCAACTACATCTATTTTTCCATAATTTTCAACGTGACCTGTTTGTTTTAGTACTCCATCTTTATCTAAAATAACCTGCAGCCATTCCAATAGAGTAATTTTTCATTAGTAACATCACTTTTTCCAACTGTTATAGTCGGTTGACTAGCTGCTCTAGTTGCCCATTTACTGCTTTTGATGTGTACCTATATCTCTTACATTTAATATTCCTACATTTCCAACTCCAGCACTAAAGTCCATATCTGCTAGGTTGATGATTTCTCCACTAGCATAAATACCATAGTTTTATTACCAGTTGTTCTTAATGGAGTATTATTAGTAATAAGTGCAGGTTTTATCACTAGATAAATAAATATACTATTGTTTCCTAATTTAGTTTCATCAGTAGAATTACTTTCTAAAAACACTCTGAATAACAGGGGTTCCAGTTATTGGATCAGCAGGAATTTCTTTGTAGTATCTAATACATAAAGCAAAAGAATTGTCACCTATAGTCATTTTTAGCACCATTTATTACATTGGCAGCAGCACTTCCTGAAACAAGATTCCCTTTGAATTATTTCCAATTCTATTTCCCCATCTGTCACATTAGCTTTCACTAGGACTATCTACAACATTGGCTAATCCAAAAATTCCTACACTATTATTTCCTAACTTAATTTTTACCAGTATCATGCCAAATATATACTCCATATATACCATAGTTATTATCTCCACCAATAATATCTCCTGAATTAGATAAGTTGGAACCATAACCATCTTTTTGAAATTTCTGAAAAAAATTCCTATATTTGGATTATCTTTAGATACAGAACTTTTTAAATTTATTACTGCTCCAATATCACTTCCTAATATCTGAACTATGAGGTAGCATCTGTTCCAGCTGTAGCATATATTCCAATTCCTCCTTGATCAGAGTTGATATTTATAGTATTCATATTGTATACTTGACCACCAGTTGATAATATTCCTATAGCATTATTTCCTGAGCATATTTATAACACTAATTATGACCCCTATTAACAGGGTTAGAGGCTGTATGAATGGTTATTAAGAAATACATCTGATAGCTGATTCACCATCCATATTAATAACACCAGTACTTTTCATTTCTAAGAAATAGTGTAGAACCACCAGGGAGAGGATTACCATCAGCATCTATTCTACGTGTCATTGATGGATTCCTATAGAACCTTTTCCACCCATTAACAGTTCCAGCATTTGAAACTGCTGCACCATTTGAAGCATAAATACCATGAGAACTACCATTTACAAAGTTATTTTTCTTTTTCAGCATTAATGAGTTGCACCTGAAGCAACGTACTCTTCCACCATCTGCAAATAGACCCTGCAGAACCAACACCCACTGCACCACTAGCTTTATCAGTTCTATCAACATTTACACTTGTATTAGTTTCTAAATTAATTTCATTTCCAACATAGTTTGCTAAACCTACTGCAGTTTGTTCACCAAGGTCAGCTATATCACTACTACTCAATATAGCTCTAACATTGTTTCCTGATTTTAAATTTATTTTAGCTCTTTGCATTAAAAAGGTGTCTTGTTAAAACATAGTCATTAGTCCTTCATTAGTAGGATCAAGAGCTCTACTCTTATCATAGTCACTGTCTATATTAAATGCACCTGTACCATCTATAGTTGCTATCTTATAGTTTTTAGCTCCACTTGCACCATGTACTTCTGCTCACCAAGATAACCACTGAAAAATGTTCCTGCTAAAGTAGAAAAATTTAAAAGATGGAATATTTTTAAGCTCATAATAGAAACATCATTTGAATGAGCATAAAACTTAGAATTTGCTAAATTTATGTAAATGGATCTGACAATACTCCACTCTTTCAAATCCAGTTGATTTACCATATAGATTAATCTTTGCATTTCTTACATCTATGTTTCCATTATTTTTGTATATAGAGCATAGCCATTGCCATCATAGTCAATAGTTGAGTATTTAGCCTGTACATTACTAGTAGCACCATCAGAAACAATAGCTGAGCCTCCATTTGTAACTTTCATATAAAGTCCATCTGTCAATGAAGTTCCATTTGCAATAATTTGTCACCTGTGCTCTGCATAAAGTGCTAAACCCTGAGTTCGTAATAGTACCATCATCTTTTTACCATCTATTTCTATTTTAGATTGGTTAGTTTGCACTGTTACAGGACTTGTAGTACTACTATTTTTAGCATAGATTGCTATATTTTTCCTGTTGATTCAGGCTTTAGTTTTTATATCAAGTTTTCCATTTAAATCTACTTTTGTATTATCAGAGTAAATAGCTACTGTATCTCTTGTATCCATATTTATATCGCCATTGCTTTGACATAATTATTTGGAGAAGCAGAAAAGACGCCATATTTCCAGTACCATTTGTATTTCCCTTTATCTCCTACCAGTGTTGATTTGTTTTGCAGTAATGTTACCTGTATAATCAATTTTTCCACCATTAGCATAAAGAGCTATATTATCTTCTCCACCCTTTTTAGTTCTATATTTCCATCAGTAGCTTTAACTTCCCCATCTTTTGAGAAAATTCTATAGATTTTTGGCTGAATTTTTCAATTTCTAGTTAATGGAACTTTTACATGTAATTCAGCAGCAGGGATTATTTAAATATATACCAACATTTCCTCAGCTAAATTTTCATCTCCACCAGCTTTTATTGTGGTTAGCTTCTTTACATTTGACTGCATTAAGAAGAGAGTTTTTCAGGAACATAGAGCTGGTATTGCAGTGTTATCTTTAGCTCTATTACAAATCTAGCAGTATTTCTATCGTTCTTTATTCCATCTCCACTATTTTCATATAAAGTCCAGTAGTGTTATCACCTTGAAGATTTATAGGTTTATTCATAATAAAATTAGACTTTTTGAGATAGTTTTTCCACGAGCATCTTTTGTTATAAATGAGACCAACACTGTTTCTACCATATAGATTAGCTTCCCATCATTTATAAAGATACATCTCCACGAGCTAGTGTAGAACTTGCAGTGAAAACAACAAGATAACCTTTTCTCCATACATACTTATTTTACCAGTTTTATTATTAGCATATATGTTGTGGTACCTGTGTAACCAGCTCCTGTATCTGGTCCATAAGGAAAATAGCATTTGAATGAGTCTTGGTATTTCCTTCTTCATAGTTCATACTAATAATATTTCACGATTTTCTACAAGGTTAACTCTTTTCCCATATTTCCAGCAAAGGTTGTTTTGAACATATCTAATACCTGTCCAGCCTAATTCAACTGTACCTCTATTTACATGATAAAGCTCTCCACCTTGGTCATTTTAAAATCAGTATCATCAGTATACTTTCTTATTTCGTTGAATTCTTCTGTTGATATATGTCCATCTGCTTTTAATTTATCAAAATTTATCTGTAGTACTACCTTCTGTTTCAAAGTGTATAAATATTTGCCCATCTACATTGTTATTTTCATTTTATGAAAGATAATTTTGAATTTTTCCCCAAAAATATGAATAAAAGGTATATCTTCAAGGACATAAAGAATGTAGGCACATCACCAACAAGGTCAATATTTTCAGGAGGTTCAACTCCCATCAACATCAGGTCTTACTTGTATTTTGCCCTCTTTGATAGTTTTTAAGTTGGATTCTGTTTACAGTTCCACCTCTTCTTTAATACTTCTCCTTTTTCTACAGAAGTTTGATATAGGTTACCATCAGTATTTCCTATCCATGTGTTTGTATGCCAGTATGAATATCTACCAGCTACCCATGATCCATCTTCCAGGAAGTCAGCAAAACCACTACAGTTATATTTGGAGCGTTAACAGTTGGAATAGAAGGAGTTCCTGTTTCTCTAGCTTCAAAATAAGGTAATCTAAAAACATATGGTTCTTGATTCTTTCTGGTTGTTGTTTTATCTATAATAACTGGGGCAATTCTAGTAGTTGCAGAAACTGAAGCATTTGGTTCTTCTACAATGTTGAGTCTACTTCCATAACTAGTACTCTTTAAATTTGGAACTGCTATATTTTTAGCTAGAGGATCAAGAGAGTTAAGCTGCTCTGTTTTGTTATAGCTCCTTCTGATACTTTGTCCCTCTTCCTTTATATACTCCATTCCAATTGTTGTACATATAGTTAGCACCAGAGTGCCATGAAGCGCCAGTGATTTCATAACATGATCTCCCTGTTCCATGAAGTTGAACTAATTCAAAAATTACTTTTTAATTAACTTATCATTTTTCTTTTTGCTTCCCTGAATACCTGTTTCATTTCATCTATCGAATTATTTAAATCTAATCTTGCCTGCTTTGTAGATTCACTTTTCTCCACTGTTAAAATTTCTTGATTTCCATGAAAATGCCCCCGTTACAAGAAAAACTTAGCAATAAAGACTTACTATATTTTATATTTTTATATCTCTTAGCAATATTCCTAAGTTCCTTTTTCTATCCTTCTTAAAGTTCCATTCATATTTACTCCCTTTTTCTCATTTTATTATATTTTAGAAAGATTTATCTGTTTTTCTTATAATACCGCTCAACTAGAAGTATATCAAAAAAACAAAAATTTAATCAATCTTTTTATAAACAAATATGATAAATATTTTGAAAAATAAGTATAAAAATATAAATTTACAAAAACTTCCTCATAATGTAATACAAAAATCACATTATGAAAGAAAACCTTTTTATTTATATTTTAGAATAATATTTTACTATTTATCAATTTGCATAAATCAAATCAATTCTAGTGAGAGCATCCGCATCCACATTCTTTTTCAGCGATTGCTTCCACACCTGGTAATGGTTTACCTTCAAGATATTCAAGTGAAGCTCCTCCACCAGTTGAAATGTGAGAGAATTTATCAGCAAATCCTAATTGGATAGCCGCAGCGGCTGAATCTCCTCCACCAATAATTGTTGTAGCTCCTGCTAATTCAGCAATTGCTTTACATACTCCTATTGTTCCTTTTGCGAAGTTTTCCATTTCAAATACTCCCATTGGTCCGTTCCATACTACTGTTTTTGCACCAACTAAAGCATCTGCGAATAATTTGATAGATGCTTCCCCTATGTCAAGTCCCATCCATCCGTCTTCGATACCGTCTACAGAAACTGTTTTGAATTCTGTATCATTTTTAAATTCTTTAGCTACTACTGTATCTACAGGTAAGATTAACTCTACACCTTTTTGCAGCAGCTTTTTTCGATTAATGATTTTTGCAAGTTCAACTTTATCTTCTTCAAGTAATGAAGAACCTGTATTTTTTTCCTTGAGCTTTAAGGAAAGTAAACATCATTCCTCCACCGATTATTACTTTATCAGCTTTATCTAAAAGATTTTTCGATTACTCCTATTTTTATCGAAACTTTTTGCTCCTCCTAAGATAGCAACTAGAGGTCTTGCAGGATTATCTACAGCTCCTCCTATAAAGTTTATTTCTTTTTCTACAAGGAATCCTACTGCTGATTCTTTAATGTTTGAAGCAATTCCAACATTTGAAGCATGTGCTCTGTGTGCAGTTCCAAATGCATCATTTACAAAGACATCTCTAATGAGCCCAGTATTTTTCCTAATTCAGGATCATTTTTAGATTCTTTTTACCATCAAGATCTTCAAATCTTGTGTTTTCCGAACATCAAAATTTCTCCATCCTTTAATTCTGCTATTGCAGCTTCTAATTCTCACCTCTTGTTTCAGGTACAAATTTAACAGGTTTTCCTAATACTTCAGACAATCTTTTTGCAACAGGTGCTTTAAAGTTTTGAAAGCTTTATCTTCTTCTGCCTAACTTTTCCTAAATGTGAAAATGCTATAACTTTTCACCATTTTCCAGAATATATTTTTAATGTAGAAGCAATGCCGCAACTATTCTGTTATCATCTGTGATTACCCCATCTTTTATAGGCACGTTGAAATCCACTCTTACAAAGTACTTTTTCCTTTTACATCCAAATCTTTTAATGTCTTCTTAGCCATACTTCCTCCTATAATAAATTAATTTTTCTTTTATTTGTTAAATTATAGCACTGTTTAACTGTATTTTCAGAGGTATTTATTATAAAAAGAGACTCTAAAAAGAAGTTATAAAAGTTAAAAACCAAGTATAACCCCAGTTACATTGGGTATAATTAGTATATAATCTTTTTCGGCTCTTTTTGTCCAACCATAAATAACCCATATCAAACATGAAAAAGAGGCAAATAACGTTTGCCAAGGCTGTGATTTGAGTCCCTGACAGATTAGCCATAATTTGCGGGATATATGCTAAAGACAAAAACTCCTATAAATGCTCAATCAGACCAACTATTTTATTAATTTTACTCATTTTACTCATTTTATTACTCCTTCCTTTTTCCCTTTTTGTTTTAATTAGTTAACCTTATCCTATTAAATGTATACACTTTTTGAATTTCTTTGGTATCTATTAAATACCAAAAAGAAATATGATTTTTCCACCCTCATTTATTTTTATCTGTGGTAGCATTTGTAAGTCTACGAGACAGTATATTATAACACATTATACAGGAATACTTACTTTTTGTAGTATACCAACTAAAAGAGGTAATAAATATGAAAATAAATTACATACAGAACAAATCCCTTTTTAAAACTCTTTCTATTGTTGAAGAGAGCGGAAGCTAAGAATATTATATGAACTCGCCTATAATCCTGCTTTTACGTTATAGTGAATTGAGAAGAATTTAACACCAATTACACATAAAATGCTTTCCACTCAATTGAAAAGGTCTTGAAATGGACAATATGATTATTCGGAAAGAATACCCCAGATTCCGCCTAAAGTTGAGTATTCGTTATCTGAAAAGAGGAGAAGTTTTCTTCCTGTTATGTGAAACTGATGTGTGAATGGGGACGTAACTATGTTGTCTCAGATGAAAATGAAGTAATGTCTGAATAAAAATTCGTTAAAATCTTATAAATAAAATAAAAATACATCTATTAATTTAAAATATACTTTTATTCTGTTATCAGATATACCTTAAAATAATAAATGTATTTTTATTTATTTTCAATATTATTTTACTATGCTTCTATTACTCTTTCACTTTTTCAGTACATTTCATCTGAAGCTTCCCATTTCCTTATCCACTACAGTTGAAGTACCATTGCTCACTTTACATTTACTGCTGTACGTCCCATATCTATTATTGAATCTATCGAGTACAATCGCTACCGGATCAAACGCAGTCCCATTCCTCCAAGTACAACTGTTGCCGCTATATGGCTGTTCCTGGAACTCCTGCCATTCCAAATGAACTAATGCTATTACTGTTATAAAGGCTTATAAGGAATACGGAGTGTAATCGCAATTCCATTCATGTTTGCTATCATTATTGCAATAACTGCAGGGGAATGCTCCGGACATCCGTTCATGCCTATAGTTGTTCCAAGTGTTGCTGTAAAGTTTGCTGTTGGAGACACTCCCACTTCCTTTTCCAATGTTTCAATAGTTACAGCAATGTTCCCATGCTTGAAGTTGTTGTCAGTGCAAAAATTAGCGAGTGCCATTGCTTTTTATAATATGTAAAAGTTTATTCCATGTATTGCAAGATTTATAGACTGCATTAACTGCACCAGTGCCAGATGACTATAAAACATTACAATCAGATAAGTTACAGATTTTTACTTCGCAGTCCCAGTAGGAAGCTGTCAAATCAAACATTAATGCGGCAACTCCATAAGGAATTATTTTTATAATCGTTGTTTATGACACTTGTCGATACTGCAAATAGTGCTGATGTTACATCTTTTAACGCTGTACTCTTTTCAGGTTTTTTCAGGCTCACTCTATTTGATGCACAAACCTGTGCAAATCAGTACTAACTCCCTATTACGCTTGTTTCAGACATACCTCGATAAATATTTGAAGGATAAATGAAACTACTACATCAACAAGACCTTTAGATTCACCTTTTACCTGTCCATGCTTCCATTCCTTCAGGAAACTTCATACTACCTCCCAGATTAAAACAGCATTGGTACACTGAAATTCTATAATTGCTGAAATTGCGATTACTGTATAATAAACAACTGATTTTTCCTGTTAATAAATTTTCGTTATGAATTTATTATTGAATTATAAACGATCAATCCAACCAGTGGAATAACAACCATTTAAGAAGACTTTACAAACTCCTCTTCCCACCAGTGAAGCTGCAGTTGTTACATTTTTATAACATCGAATTTCCTGTTCTGCCCCTACCATACCTAAAGTTGATTGAAAATACAATTCCTACAGCAAACCCCAATACTGTTGAAAATAATCACTCTTGTAGAAAATTTAAATTTTCTTTCTTCAAATTTACGTTTATATGGACTAATAAAAGAACAATAAAATTAATATTCCTATCCATATGCTTGAAAAATAATAATGTTGTCATTTCTTTCCTCCTCTTCTGCCAAATAATCTCAGCTCATTATGTTTTCTACATACAAATATCACTTTGTATACGAGGTATACCAAGATAGATTTCCTCTATATTTTTAATTAATAGTAAATTTCACCATTGATATATTTCCAATTTTCGTTACAATTACTAATATAATTTCTGGCGAGGAGGAAAGATGGAAAGGATGCCTCAAAGAAAATTTAAAATAATGTTAATGTACTGCAAAATCTTGGACACAAGATTGGAGGTGCAGTTTTTATAATAAATTAACAAGAAGATAAAGATTGAAATATATGAAAGAAATAAAAACGGTGAAACTATTGCTTCATTAGTCAAAAAGCTTTTAATGTTAACAAGATTGTTCTTCATTATTTAATCAGATTGATTAGAAAACATGGATATGATATTATAGGAAATGGTGAAAAATAAACACTATTCTAAAAGAATTTAAGTTACAGATAATTAATAGAATTCTAGTTAATAATGAATCTATTAATTCTGTCGCCATTGATATCGGTTTAGCTTCTTCAGGTCTTTTTACATAATTGGCTTTCAAAAATTTAAAGAAAACGGGTATAATGTTATAGAGAAAGAAAAAGGAAGGAAACCTAAATCTATGACTAAACCCTAAGAAAATGATAAAGCATTATCTGAAAAGATAAGATTAAACAATTAGAAGATGAAATACTTTATCTTAAAAAGCTGAAATGAATACTTAAAAATTGAGCTCTAGTTCAGGAAAGGGAGCTAAAAGAGAAAAAAAGTAAGAGTAATAGCCGAACTTAGAGTTAAATACCCTTTCAAAAATGCTGCTAAAAGGGTGCCGGAATATCAAGATCAGTATATTACTACTATATCAACAAGAAAGATATTGATGAGAAGAATAAAGATGTCATTGAAAAAAATCAAAAGAAATTTACTATGCAAATAAAGGAAGATATGGTTTATCGAAGAATAACATTGGAATTAAAGAATCAAGGGATAAATATTAATCATAAAAGGTGCAGAGGATTATGAAGAAATTTAATCTGCAGAGTATTATCCGTAAAAAGAAAATATTCTTCATACAAGGTCAAATAGGAAAGATAGCTGATAACCATATCAAGAGAGTTTTTGAAGCAACAGCTCAAATCAGAAATGGTTTACAGATGTGACAGAATTTAATCTAAGAGGGAAAAAGTTATGCTTATCTCCAATATTGGATGCTTATGGAAGATATATAGTTTCATATGATATTTCGAAAAAGTGCTAACTTGGATCAGATAAATCATATGTTAAATTTGGCATTTAAAGAAAATGAAATTATGAAGTTTAATATTTCATAGTGATCAAGGCTGGCAGTATCAGCATAATTTATATCAGGAAAGGCTAAAAGAAAAGAAGATAACTCAAAGTATGTCAAGAAAAGGAAACAGTTTAGACTAATGGATTAATGGAATGTTTCTTTGGTCTGTTAAAATCAGAGATGTTTTATGGACAGGAAGCAGCGTACAGGACATTGAATGAATTGAAAAGACAATAGAAGATTACATATATTATTACAATAACAAAAAGAATAAAGGAAAAAAATTAAAAGGATTAACTCCTGCTTCTTACAGAAGTCAATCCTTATTAGACAAGTTAATTTAATTTGTCCAGCTCGTGTCAGTACAAAAGCTCTATATTTTTGAATTATTTAAAATTTTACAATGTAAACAGGATATGAATTTAGGAAAAGTCATCTATCCGAGCCTTTAGGCAGTTTTGACTTTTCCTTAATGGACTGTTTATATGAGTAAATTTTAGTAAATGAAAAATATAGCTTTTACATATATTTTAATTTTTGCTATTTTGAACATCCTCTTTTTGTTGAGATTATATATTTTCTTATTAATATCTAAACATTCTCACATTATTAGGGTCCTTTTTCATTTACCCAACGTTTTCAATATCATTCCCTGTTTTGCTTTCAGAGATAGTTTTATTTTCCCTTTTCCGTCTATTTTAACAATATGTTCCTTTATAAGATCTATATATTTTTCATTAGGATGGGAGAGTTATAAATTCTAATATTATCAACATCTTTAAAAGAATTATTTATACATGATAATCGGGACTCACCTTCATTTGTACGCTCATGAGACAATTACATCATTTACATTATCAGTAAGCAGTTCTTTAAATTTTCCATATACAAGAGAACCTGTTTTCCCTTCTTATTTTTATAAGTATACCATTTAAATAAATCCTTATCCGGATATTGTTCATATTCTTCATTTCTGTTTACTCCTGGAAGGATCCCTTGATCGTAGATAAACTCATTCAGAGCCTGGGCGGCTTTCTGCAGTATGGATCATGTAGCTCACATGCCTGCACTCATCTCCGTGGAAATAACATTGGAGCGCTATATATGTCATCTGGAAGAGCGATGTAAGTTTTCAATACCTATCCTTTATTTAATACTGTTAATCGTGATCTATTGTCGTATTTGGATGATAATTTGAAGCCAAATCAGGTCTTATTCCATTATATCCCTCGAGCTGCTACCTTCACTCCAGATTTCTTCCCTACCTTGTCATTTCACAATTCTGGAATAAAGTCTGTCTGTATCGTGTGCAGACCGTTCAAATTCTGGGAAGCCTGCAATGCCTGAGCGGATGCACGTTCTCTCTCCCTCAGTTCGTGATCCTGTGCTGTGAGCTTTGTATGTTTCTCCATCTCTTCTTTCCTGATTTACAGTATCCTGTCACTGTCTTTCGCCATTCTTAATTCATGACAGTATCAAATTTATTACCGTCGTTTACATAACTCCTGAAGCATTTCACGGCTCAGCAGTTATATAGGAGTCGGCTTTTACATCCTTTACAACTTCCGCCATTCATTGCCAGAATTTTCCTGATTTTCCGGGCGGTTTGGCGCATCAAGTCTCATCCACGTCTATCGTCATCGCCACTGCCAGTAGTCGAAACTCTTTCCGTCAGGTCCATTACATCCATTTTCCTCGTAACCATTACGAGATATACTCCTTATGGTGTTCATTAGATATCGTGTTAAATTCAGGCAGCGAGATTAAATCTTGCCCACGCATTGTAGAAATTACCCTGTCTGTCTGCACTTGCAGTGAGGTAGGCATCCTCATCGGAAAATGTTCCTCCACCCGGGTTGCATCGCTTTCAAAGTCTGCAAGCTTTATGCCGGTCCTTGTAGTCGGATTTTCTCCGTCAGCCATCACCATAATGAAGCGTCGAGGTGCCTGCACTAAAGCTACTTGATAAACACTCCGTCAAATATGACTCGCAATGTCCGTTCTTGCAAATTCCTTTATTAAAGTCATGCTATAATGGATCAGATTCTGTCCATACCCATGTTGCTGGATTCTGTTCTCCATATCCGTTCTTTCCTTTATTTTCACCCTTCGATTTACTTCCAGTTTTCAGTTCGCTGTTATTAGCTGCATTTTTCCCAAGAACATCGACATACGTCTTATTTCCATAGCTTGTGCTCAGATACGTCAACATTGGTGTTTTTACCACTTAATCTTATTGTTCCAAAATCCGGAGAAATATGCTCGGTCATTTGCTCCATACTTATGGTTCTGATATGGGAAAAACACCAGTTTAGCCACAGCATTTATTCCCGAGTTCCTTCATATGAGGAATCTTTTCTTTAATTCCTGCAGGTCTCCACCGTACATTCTTGCATATTTTAAGCTGTAATTTATATCCTTTTCCTTTTCCCATGAAACCTGCTGATTAAAATCAGTAGTCCATCTATTTCTGTCAAACTTTCTCTTCATTTTCATTTTAGACCATTATATTTTTCTATAAGTTCTGTTCATGAGCTCATTCGTTTTAAATGCTTCCGGACCAAATTCATTGAAAATAGGGTCATTGCAGATTATTTCCATTATAAAATCTGTCAGGAAATATATTATACCAGATTGCTTTCTTGGACCAGTTTAGGTATTTTTAAAAATCTGAATATCTTCCGATGAAGTTTTTACAGAAAGCCTCTTTCGGCTTCTTTCTCGTATGACAAATCTTTTCCGTCAAAGTATGCTTTACTCACATCTTCCAAAACGAAGAAATAAAGAGCTTTTCAACTTCCTTTCCAAAGGTCGATTATTCTCCAAAATAGTCAAAAACCATTTGTTTCTGTCCCTAAATCTTTCAGCTCGCAAATCATCTCATAATTGTCTTCCTCGTTAAGAACCACACTATATAAGCTCTTTCCACATCATTTCATCTGGGTTTCTTATTTTAAACTCATATTCCCTGTCTGAGCTTATTAAAATATTTCAGGCTTTCATAATTGAACTATCGCTTTAAGGTTAGTCTTTCTATCTATGGCTTCAAGTAAATTTTCCTGTACCAAAGATCCTGTGAAACAATGCCCATTTCTCCGATTATAAGCTTCAGGTTTTCATTTTCGGATACCATTCGTTGTCAATCAGATATTTGTATTCATAAGTTTCCTTCCAGATAGCGCCAGCTCAATCTCATAAAGTGTACCTTCTATGCTGGGTGACTGGGCTCACTGTCTCCAGTCCATCGTTACCGCGGATATTTTTCATTTTCATCAGCTCAGATTAAAATCCTTTATATCGGTTTGCTTATTGTA